>Ga0256833_1000776_pt1 | contig 24436 bp, 27 predicted proteins | sample 356284metaG_FD_190535 | JGI IMG/M metagenome (GOLD analysis project Ga0256833, IMG submission 190535) | Hydrothermal vent microbial communities from Mid Atlantic Ridge, Atlantic Ocean - 356-284 | ecosystem: Environmental > Aquatic > Marine > Hydrothermal vents | place: Atlantic Ocean: Mid... | reverse complement strand
TCCCTCTCAAGCTCTTTGTAGACCCTAGCATGGTGCCTTCCCATATTACCGACTCCGACAACTCCAACCCTAATCAACCTGCTCATTCCCCATTACCTCATTGGGGGCACGAAAATAATCCCCCGGAGTATCGTTCTGTGTTCATACTAGTTAGCGAAGATTAAGCTGAGAAAGTGTTTTGTTGTTTTCAATGTGCCCGACATATTCTTCATCCTTTGTTTGCCCTGGATCCGGGCTATACTAGGACTAAGAGGCTAATATTGGGGAGATTATCAAGCTAAGCAAGTGCTTATCCTATTTCGACGATTTTATCCACAACCTTTACCAAACCTTGGCGGCTGACAGAAGTCCGCCGATGAAGGCGGCGACGATCAACGCTACTAATGGATGGATGTGGAACTTAGTAACCATAAGTATGACGGAGACCGTTATAGTGAATAGTATCACTACTTGTGCTATTCCTACTAGGCTGACCGTTGTCTGTCTAGCCGTGGTATATAGGGCAATGGCTATCAAACCTATTACCGCAGCTTTAAGCCCGTTGAGTACGCCTTGAACTATCGGGTTACTGAACAGTCCTGTGACGAAGTACACGACTAGGGAGATGATTATGAATGGGGGCAGAATTACTGCTGAGGTAGCGACAACAGCACCTATAGGTCCACCTAGCTTCAGCCCTATGTAGGTGGCGGCGTTCACAGCTATTGGCCCGGGGGTCGAGCCCGCTATGGCGATCAGGTTCAGGTACTCGGACTCAGTGAGCCAGCCGGCATCCTGGACTATCTCCCTCTCGATTAAGGGGAGTATTGCCCATCCGCCGCCGAAGCCTACGAACCCTATCTTAAGGAACCGAAGAAACAGTTCGAGGAGCATGCCGTAATCCACCTCGGACACCTAAACTACTCTTGCTGACGGATAATTACGGTTGACGTGCGAAACTTATTAAGGGGTTCCGGGCCATTACTGTGAACAATATCTGTGGGTGGTGGTCATGCGCCAAACGATATAGTAATTAGGACTCCTTTGCGTAAGAAAGTTTTAGTTAAGTCTCCAGCATCGATAGCGAATCTTGGGCCCGGTTTCGATGTCATTGCCCTAGCTATTGAGGGGCCGCATGACAGAGTTCTTGCGGAGGCTTTGGATGAGCCCAGGTTAATTGTTAATGCAGATAATGCACCTTCAGGGAAGGAGAACTCGGCGTATGCTGTAGCCGAGCATATGCTGAGTAAGTATTGCCCCTCCTGCGGTGTGAGGATTAGTGTCTGGAAAGGGGTGCCGATATCGGCTGGTTTGGGAAGTTCAGGAGCTACTTCTGCTGCAGCCGCTTTCGCACTTAATGAGCTGTTCGGCCTAAACCTGCCTATAGAGGAGCTTATTGAAGCGGCGGTTGAGGGAGAGCATCTAGTGGCTGGAGCTAGGCACTACGACAATGTCGTGGCGTCACTTCTTGGAGGACTGGTGATTATTGGTAAGTATGCCGGGCTAGGGATGCTGAGGCTTGACCCACCCGAAGTATGGTTTGGTATAGTGGTGATGAGTTCCGCGAAGAAAGGAAAGACAGGGTTTGCTCGCTCACTGATCCCCAAACGATTGGGGTTAGAGCAGCACGTAGCGCAGACATCAGCTATTGCTTCGCTGCTGGCGTCGATTCACCTAAAAGATCCGGAGCTCTTTGGGAAGGCTGTAAGTGTCGACTATGTGGCCGAGCCTGTGAGGAAAGCTATGATACCGCTCTATGACGAATTAAAGGCCATGGCGCTCAAGGAAGGGGCCCTAGGTTTCAACATAAGTGGTGCTGGTCCCTCTGTATTCGCAGTTCATACCAACCGTGATGAGGCTGAGAGGATAGCGTCGCTAATGGTAGATCATCTCTCCTCTAACGGAGTCGAAGCTAAACCACTCGTAGCTAGGCCCTCCGCTAAGGGGGTGATTATCCTTGATAGTAATTAAGATCGGTGGTTCGGTTCTCCGCAGTGGCCGAGACTACGTTATCGCTGCGAGGAGGATTAGGGAAGACTTCATTGAGCGGGGAGAGAGGGTCATCGTGGTAGTCTCGGCGATGAAGTCTGTGACAGACCTACTCATAAGGGCAGCAAACGGTGATGTTGTCTCCGCCGAGAAGGTTCTGAGACTCTATGAGAACGCCGCCATGGAGACGGGCCTGTTCTCAACCGGTTTAGAGAGTGCCTTAAAGGACCTAAGGAGTGCGCTCGCAGGAGTTAACGTGAACAATAGCGCTTACATCAAGGAGCATGTTGTGTCTTTTGGTGAGACACTAAGTAAGGAGCTCATGGTAGGGGCTTTGATTGCTGAGGGGCTTAGGGCTAGGGGATTTGACGCGAGGAAAGTAGTTGTAGCGGAGGCTTCCGGATCCGTCCCTAGAATAAACTACAGACTCACAGCTAGGAAAGCCCTTAAACTAAGGGATGCGGCGCTCTCCGGGAACATACCTGTGATTGAGGGATTTGTCGCAAGCCTTCCAGGAGGGCAGACGGTGACACTTGGAAGAGGGGGCTCCGACTACACAGCCACAGCCCTTGCAGTCTTAACAGGTGCTGAGGAGGTATACTTTGTTACTAGCGTGCCCGGCATCATGAGTGCTGACCCAGCCTTAGTTAAGGATGCTAGGATTGTTCCGTCACTAGACCATGACGAGGCGTCTGAGGCATCTTCGTATGGTGCTAAGAGAATACACCCGAGGGCTTTTGAAGCACTCAAGGATACTGAAGTTGTTGCCCTCGTGGGTAATTGGTCGTTGTTTGGTACAGTTATTACGCCAGGTCCCGAGCCTTGTACAGGGCCTAAGCTCGTCGCCAGCTCATTTGTTGATGGGAAGGGTAGGGCAGCGCTTGTGGGTAGGGGTGTGTGCAGGCATGACTTCATCGCCTCCCTAGCGAAGAGGCTAAGGGATTTTGATGGAGAAGTGCTCAGTGTGAGGACTGTGTGTCCTAGGCCCGCAGTGGTTCTGGATACGGTTAAAGAAGGGCTGGGTGAGTTAGTGGTATGGTTGCATAATATCTTCGTCACGGGTGAGTAAGTATGAAGAGGGTAGCTGTGCTGGGGTCCACTGGCATTGTCGGGCAGAGGCTTATGGTGATGCTCTGGAAACACCCGTGGTTCGAGCCTATACCAGTCACTCTTTCTACCGATAAGGCGGGTAAGAAATATGGGGAAGCGGTGGATTGGGTTATTGATTGGGTAATGCCTGAAGGGCTAGGGGAGCTCACGCTTGAAGCATACGGGGTGACAAGGCTTAGAGAATTAGGTGCGGACTTCGTGATATCGGCATTACCGTCTAGTGTGGCAGCTGAGATAGAGCCTGAGCTTGCTAAGGAGGGTTTTGCCATAGTTAGTAATGCTAGTGCTATGCGTTTGGAACCGGACATACCCCTAATAAATCCGGAAGTGAATGCCTCGCATGTAGAGCTAATTAGGGAGCAGAAAAGGAGAGAGTGGAGAGGATTCATTGTAAAGGTGCCTAACTGCACAACATCGATACTGACCCTTACTCTTAAGCCGATAAGGGATGCCTTTGGGATAGACTTGGTCGCCGTGACCAGTATGCAGGCGATTTCCGGTGCGGGGTATCATGGCCTACCAGCAGTCAAGATAGCTGGTAATCTCATACCCTACATCAAGGGGGAGGAGGATAAGGTGAGAGAGGAGACGAAGAAGATACTCGGGACAGTAGAGAGTGGGAGAGTGAAGAGAGCAGGTTTCAGCGTAATGGCGAGCACTAATAGAGTGCCCGTTCTCGACGGGCACACGCTTTCAGTATTCGTGAAGAGTGAGGGGTCGGCAGAGCCTGAGGACGTGATCAAAGTGCTCGAAGAGTTCCCTAGAAACGAAATTGCTGGATTAGAGTTACCGACAGCCCCCAAGAGCCCCGTCAAGGTTCTTGACTCGGAGGATAGGCCCCAGCCAAGGCTAGACGTTAGCGCGGGCGGTGGGATGACCGTCACCGTAGGCAGAGTAAGGAAGGATCCGGACACGGGATGGATCAAGTACGTTGCCCTTGGTCACAACACCGTGAGAGGGGCGGCGGGGAACGCTGTCTTGATATCAGAGCTTTTGCTGAAGAGAGGCCTGATCTGAGACAAGCTCCCTAACCACGGCAACCACGTCCGCGACGTCGACCGTGAGCGATGGCGTGGGGTGGGAGGAGGCTACCTCCGGGTCCTTGAGGGCGTGCCCGGTCGCTATTACGGCGACCCGCTCATCTTTTCCTATGATCCCCATATCCACGAGCTTCTTCAGCCCGGCATAGGCTGCTGCACTAGCAGGCTCGACACCGATCCCTTCAACCCTCGCAAGCTCTCTCTGCCCCTCCAGTATCTCCTCATCGCTCACTTCCTCGAACACGCCTCCAGACTCCCTAACAGCTCTCATAGCCCTTTTCCAGCTCACGGGCCTGCCAATCCTTATCGCCGTCGCCACGGTCTCGGGCTTATCAACGAAGTCGGGCTCCTCAGCACCGCGTTTGAAGGCCTTGGCTAGTGGGGCAGCACCGGAGGCCTGTATCCCGGCCAGCCTCGGCAACTGGTCTATAAGACCAGCGGCGTGCAGCTCCTTTAGCCCTTTCCACAGCGCTGATATGTTGCCGGCGTTGCCGACAGGCAACACTATCCAGTCAACGCTCCTCATTTCCTCCAAAATCTCGAACGCTACGGTCTTTTGCCCCTCTATCCTCCATGGGTTAATAGAGTTCATTAAGTACGCCAGTCCCTCTCTACTGACTTCGACGGCTGCCTTAAGTGCGTCATCGAAGTTTCCCTTAACATGCACAATTGTTGCTCCATGAAGAATAGCTTGAGATAGCTTTCCCCTGGCGACCTTACCTTCAGGTAGGATGATTATTGGTCTCAGCCCTGCCCTCGCTGCGTATGCGCTCATAGAGGACGAGGTGTTCCCTGTTGATGCGCAGACCACTGCCCGCACCCCGAGGTACTTCGCCACGGTAGTTGCTACGGTCATCCCCCTATCCTTGAACGAGCCTGTCGGGTTAGCGCCCTCGAACTTGAGGTACGCATACCTCGTGGGCCCTCTTACTAACTTCACGAGGGGTGTCCCTCCCTCACCCAGGCTCACGATCTCGGCGCCATCCGGTACAGGAATGAGTTCTTTATACCTCCACACGCCCCAGGACCTGCCACTGAACGTGTCCCAGGTGAGTCTGGGGATTTCCTCGAAGCGTACCTCGGCAAGGCCTTTACCGCACGGGCATATCACGACCTTCTCATCTACTCCATGGACTGTGCCGCATTCCTCGCAGTGTATGTTCGCCCTCAAGCTCTGACCTCTGATTATGTGTGGGAGCGGGATATAATGATATGTGATATTCTTTTTACCCGCCTCACCCGATTTGGTGATTAGGTGGTGGTATGAAGGCGGTACCCAGTGACTGGAGGTACGGCCTCCTGCTAGGTATATTCGTCACTAGCCTGACAGCGGCGAACTACCTAGCCGCCAAGATAGTGGTGCTGGGGGAGGTCGCGGGAATACAACTCCTCGTCCCAGCGGGCGTGTTGGCTTACGCTGTAACGTTCACAGTAACCGACATAATCGGCGAGGTCTACGGCAAGAGGCCGGCGACCACCGCGGTTATGATAGGGTTCGTCACGCAGTTGCTGATACCGGCCTACTCCATATTTGCTTCACTGCTCCCGACAGCACCGTTCCAGAGCGGCATTGAGGACGTGCTCAATAGGGTGCTGGGTGTCGCCCCCAACATAGTGCTTGCCAGCTTGGCGGCGTACGTCGTGAGTCAGAACCATGACGTGTGGGCGTTCCACTTCTGGAAGCGTGTGACTAAAGGGAGGCACCTATGGCTAAGGAATAACGCCAGCACGGCTGTTAGCCAGCTAATCGACACTGTCATATTCATAGTGCTGGCATTCGGCGTGCTGCCGAGTATCATCGGCGGCATAGGCATTCCGTGGGAGCTCATACCAGCAACGATAGCTGGTCAGTACATTGTGAAGCTCCTGATAGCTTTCGCTGACACACCCTTCGTGTACTTCGGCGTCTACCTCCTGAGACAGGGGCTAGGCTTAAGGGAGGTAGTTGGTGAGAGGGTTGCTGGGGGTCTTTAGGCAGGACGACTCCCTCGGGAAAAGGTTAGTGGTCATACTCAAAGGTTTTCCCTGCTCATGGGGTAGGTGCACGTTCTGCCCATTCGCCCTCGAGCAGTCATTCAATCTCCGCGAGATTATAGAGACAAACAGGGGGATAGTGAGGGAGGCGGTAGAGATAGCTGAGAGAGAGGGTTATAGGAGGGTAGCGGTCTTCAACGGAAGCAGCTTCCATGAGCTCCTCTATGACACGGTCGAGAGGTTAAGGCCCTTGGCGAGGGGGAGAGTGTTTGAGGTGGAGGAGAGGAGCGAATACGTTACCAGGGAATCCATCGATGCGTTACTGCAATACTACTTCCCGGAGCGGCTAGTGATTAGGGTAGGGTTCGAGGTCTTCGACGAGAGGATAAGGGAGGAACTCCTTAGGAAGGGGATGCCGAACACCGAGGTCTTCAGGCTGGCTGAGCTAAGGAAGGAGCTAAGGAAGGGGGGCTACCCTGTCGAATTCCTTATCTACGTGCTCTTCGGCATAGAGCACATACCTGAAGAGAAGGTCATTGAGTCCGTGAGAAAGTTCAAAGAACTGTTCGACGGCGTCATAGCCGTGAGATACAAGAAGTACCTCCCCAACCACCCGAGGGAGGTGCCTATCTCGAGAGAGCTTGTCGAATTCCTAAATTCCGAGGCCGACCTAGTAGATTGGGGAGGTGAGCAATGGGAATTCCCGACAAAGACAAAAAAGAACTCGAGATTATCTGGGACGGAAAAAACTTGGACTGGATAGACCCAGGCAGCTGCAGGGCATACTTACGGGGGGTTGGGCTCAGGTTTCTCACCGGGAAGGAGTTTGAGAAAGCCTTTGATAAGTTATTAAGGGAGTATAGGCCAAAAAAGTGGTACCCTGTTGGATTAATAATACCATGCAGTTATGGAAAACCTTACAGTCAGTCTTTCATACATTACCTCATCCGGAAAGAAATAGCTGATATCATAAAAGCGGGCGAAATTCACGAGATAATAGTCACTAACGCAGGCGTTGTTCCTAGAGAACTTGATGAATACTGGCCATATACTGCTTACGACTGGAACCCAGCCTATGAGACACCGGAAATAAAGAAACTATATACTGAGGTCCTTAGCAAGAGAATCATAGATTATATTTCAAGATTCTCTGCTTACTATGGCTGTTTTGCTGCATACCTACGTTGGGACAGCGATAGTTGGAAAGCAGTAAGGATGGCATCAGAAATTCTTGGCATAGAGATAGCGAACATAGCCCCTAAGGAGTATGACGAAGAGGAAATTAGGGCAGCAAGTCTGGATGGGTTATACGACGATCCTGATGTGGTCCTGATTACTCCGTCAGCAATTAAGAAGCTGTCTGAGGCATTACGAGAAATGTTAAGCGCATGTAAGAATAAGATAACTTAGTTGTCAATTTTTAAATAAAAATTAAAATAAATTAAATAATTGTATATTTTTATTAACAATCTTTTTAAATTTTAGTTTCAGGCGATTTATTATGTATTTTCTTATAGTGTTTCTATATTTATAACCCGGACAATCAGTGACTAAACAATATATATAGCCGGAGATCTTCCCTAGTGCGGCCTTAACTTCTCCGTTGATAATATGTTTAAGAGCCTCATAGAGCACGTTTATGTATAATAACCCCATCCTATAGTAATCCCTACCTATCTCGAATGAACGTTTAAGTGAGAGCTTTACGGGTTCAACGTAAACAGGCGTCAGCCATTCTAGTCGTCTGCCGCGGTAGCCACAAGCCAGTAATAATAGTCTAAGGTAAGCGTCGTCAGCTGCTATCGGTGGCCATAATTTGCCTAAACACCTTAGCAGGGCTTCTGTTCTGATAAGTAATGCTTGACCTTTTCCTATAATATCAAGACCAGAGTCTATGTGAATTTTTATAAAGTCCCTGGGAAGGATCACATCATCGTCTAGCTTAAGAACGTAGTTGTACTTAGATATATCATATTTTGTGAAAGCTTTAGTTAATGCTTTCCCAACACGTTCTCCAACTGAGAGATTCATATCTGGAGGATCAACGAAACAATCTATTCCTTTTATGCATGCCTTATCATAAGCTGCTACAACCACTATTTTGTCAGGTGGTGTGCTTTGGTTGGAAAGTAACTTCACTACTCTATGGGGTTTCTTGTCAAATGCGGTAATGAAAGCTATAATACTTGTTTTTTTCGTCATCGTAGGCCCTGACATAATCATTAAATATAGCGCAATTAGACTTGTTGTGGTTAAAGGATTATGGAATCGAGCAACATCTTAAGGACAGCTGTATTGGGATTAGATGCTATGTCCTGGGATTATCTTAATAAACTATTCAGAAATGGTGTCGTACCTAATATATCGAAATATTTTCTAAGGAGTGTAAAGGGCTCAATACTTGCTATCCCTCCCATAACTCCTCCTTCATGGGCTAGTATAATGACGGGCGTAAATCCAGGAAAACATGGTATATTTGGTTTCTTTAAATATGTGAAAACAGGCAATAAGTGGGAACAAAGATTAATAACCGCAAATGATTTAAAATATCCTAGACTTCATGAGAAATTATCTTTGCTTGGAATAAAGACATTCATTATGAATCCGATACCGGATTATCCCCTAATACCAGTTCCTAAAGCAACAATTATTAGTAATATGTTTTTTACACCAAGACCTTTATCATATCCCAGTGAAGCCCTAATTAAGTATTTCGGGGGACGGAAGGACTACGTAAAAGAAATAAGCTCAACTGGATGTAAACTAATTAGTGATTATGTAAGTGTTGTTGAGGATTATCTTTCTGCTGTTGAAAAAGCGATTAATGAGGATTATAAATTATTATGGATTAACTTAATAATACCTGATAGGATTTTTCATGAGTGTCCTAAAATACTTGTGTCAAATGCTGTTAGTATTAATGAGAAAAAGTTATTTGAATTAGTTGATAAGCTTGCTAAGGTATTAAGAGAAAATAGTGATAATTTTATTATTATTTCGGATCATGGCTTTTCAAAATATACGAATTTAGTATCGGTAAATGATATATTAGTAAAAGAGGGTTTTGCTAGAACAGCTGAATATAGACCATTTAGGAATTTTAGCGAATTTGATGAAAAAGCCAAGAATAAGGAACGTGCAACAATAAGGATTGACCCGTATATACTGGAACTCTTGGAGAAGCTCAGGGTCAAGAGTATTGCAAGATTTTTTGTGAGAAATTTCTTGGAGAGTTTGTTGAATAAAAGAATAATATTAAGCTATAAAAGATGGCCTGACATTACTGCTTCGCAGGCGTTTATGCCTGACAAAGATTCGTTTGGTATTTATTTAAATAATCATCAGTTAAAAGGGGAAATAATCGATGTTTTAGTAAAGAAATATAATAAATTTATAGATGTATACGAAAGAGAAAAAATATACTGGGGAATTCATGTATCAGGAGCACCGGATTTGGTTATTATTCCAAACTATAATGAGGGTTACTGGATTTATCGCCCAGAAATAGTTGGTAAGATTATCGTGAGAAGTAATAACTTCTTCTATCATCATCCCTACGGAGTATTTGTTTTAGATAGTGATGATCCAGATATTCTAAAGCGAACTGATATTGGAGTGTTGAAGAATTATGTCGCTGGAAACATAATTAGTTGTGCAACTGGAGCCCCTATGGATAAATCGCGAGATACTGATATAGAAATTGAAAGAAAAGTATGCCAGAAAAACAGCAACGAATTTAATTATCTTACTAGATGGGCTATTGGCTCGAGAATAATTCGCTCCTATGCGAGGTAGTTAAGTTATTATTCTTGATTATCCTTGCCGGTCATCATATTAATTTAGGGTATATAGTGGCTTTCTTTGAGTATCGATGCCTCTTAAGTATATTGAGGATAAAATTGTAGAATCGATGGAAAATAAGATAGTTTTATACCTAAAAATGCCTTATTCTTATGATATTCTCTTAAGTAGGTATACTATGAGGGCGCCGATAGCGATTCCGGCGGTTATCAATAAGCTGTTCTCGGGGACCGGCTCTGTTGCTTCCTGTACTACTACTGTGTCATAGACTGGGCCTGAGATCACAGAGTTACTGCTGTCTAAGTACTTGGTTATTATGACAAGCTGGTGTCCCACGAGGGAGTTGTCGAATGGTAATGTGTATTGGTATTCGGCGTATGTATATGCTCCTTTGTCCGTCATGGTTATTGTGGTGCTGTTGAGTACGGTTCCGGTTGTGTTATCGAATATTTCTATTGCGACTTTCGCGGCTTTGAGAGCGCTCATTGCCTTTATTTGTAGAGGCCACCCAATCCATGCTTGCCCGTCGACTTGGTTCCAGTTTGGATCAGTGCCTATGGCGTCAACGTGTGGTCCTATGGAGAGCGCGAAATTGCCGCCTATACTGTCCTCTCTGGCTCTTTTAACTACCACAAAGACGTCGCTTACGCCTGCATTAGCTGGGACGAACTGTATTGACTCATTGCTTCCGAATCCGTTTATGCTGCTGGCGATGATCTGTGGCTGTCCGTAGTTATCGCCCTGTATATTATAGAGATAGAGGTCGAAGTCTGCGTCAGCGTTGTTGCTTGTGTTAAGATAGAGAGCGATACCGTACTCCGGGTTATAGGTGGTTCCGTTACTCAGCTTGAACGACTCTATGAACGATGCCCTGCTACCCCACGCTGAGGGGCCAAACGGTAGGTTCCATACTCCCTGGTCGAAGTCGGCATTATATGCAGTGCCGGTCCTTAGGTACTCGCTAACTACGCTTCCTGGGAGCAGTGCTTTATCGTTTCCTAGGCTAAGCGCCAGCTGTACGGCACAGTGTGCGTCGAGAGCTCCGTAGCCCTCATGAATGTCTTTTCCACCCTTATCCAAAGTCGGGCTGTATGTTGTGGTATTTTCTTCCCTAAGGAGCGGGTATGTTTCGACGGCACACGCGAGTAGTATGTTCTTAGTCAGCATGGCCGTAGACGCGCTGTTAAAGTCCCAGCTTATCCCTGCATGGTTTATGAGTGCATCAACAACAAGTGCTGCCGCACCTGAAACATGCGGTGTTGCCATACTGGTCCCGCTTATTCCTAGGCTATCATCGTACCCGTTATTAGCGACATTTAAGGTGTCAGACCAGTCAACGTCTTCCTGATAACCAAATAAGAACTGCTGAACCGCATTGAGAAGGTCGTCGTGCCACGTAGTATCCGCGCTGAAGATCATCATATCCAGTCCGCCGCCGGGGGCTGCGATATCTGGCTTGGTATATGAGCTGTCTGTCTGGCTTGCGCCTCCATCTGAGCTGTAATCGGTTATGTTGTTGAAGGCATTAACTGCGGCAACGGTTATAGCGTATGGGTTGGACGCGGGGGATCCGGAGGCAGCAGTTCCGGTTCCGGCCCCGTCGTTTCCAGCCGCGACGACTGCCAGGACACCTGCGTTGGCTGCGTTGGTTATCGCCGAGTCGAGGTTGGAGTCATAGCTTCCGCCGAGGCTCATGCTGATTATATAAAGAGGCGGGTTAACCGATGTTCTATTACCAACTACATCATCTATGGCGGATACTATGTTAGACGTGGACCCGCCTCCGTAGTAGCTAAGCACCTTAGCCCCTCCCAGCTTTGCACCCGGTGCCATACCAGCTAAGTACGGTATGTTTGTTGTGTACTCAGTAGATACCGGGAAGTGCAGAATTGGTAGCATAGCGACACCACCACCTGTGCCTACCTGGAACGTTAGGTAGTACCAGCCAAACTGGCTTGGTGAGGTCACGTTATACGTTACCTTGTACCAAGTGTTAGCATTGGGTGTACTTACGTTAGCTACTATATTCTGGCTACAGGCCCAGTAGGGGATCTGGCCGCAGTATCCGATTCCTACAGCGGCGATCGTTCCTTGTGTACTTGTAGCTGTGGTGTCGCTCTTCCACATGAAGTCGAACTCTATCGTCCCTGTGGCATTGACGTAGTAGGCCATATACGGGCCCTTAAACCTAAGCCATCTGCCACCATAATTGGAAAAATCAAGGTCACTGATTCCGAAGTTGAAAACAAGTCTTCCCTGATCGTCGAAAGACCAATAGTTACCGGCAACGGTCCCCGATACGTGTGTTCCGTGCATGTTGTCGTCATATGGTGTGCTGTGCTTGTTTCCGTTTGGGTCACCGACATAGTCTGCCCAATACACTATCTTGCCATTGGGGTAGTCACCTGGAAACGCCTGCACCGCATCATCTATGCCAGTATCTATCACGACGACAGTCACATTAGTTCCGTTAATCCCCATGTTGTCCCATACCCAGGGTCTGATAACCATCTGTCTCGATGACCAGTAATTAAGGGCGTGCACTTCTTTGTCAAGCGATATGAGGAATCTGTCGCTTACTCCATCCCCGTCGAGGTCAATGAACTTTAACTGATCCGCTAGGAGTTTGAATACCGACGCTGGAGCCTCGAAGGCGAGGCCAACAATAGCATTTGTCCATGGTCCTGCAGTTATTTTTCCTCCAAGGTTCTTTATTAATGACGCTACTCTTTTTAGAGCAGCTTTTAGTGATGTGGGGTCAGCTCCAAATGCAGCGGGCTTGACCGCGAACGCTACCATTGCCCTGATTGTCTCGTTTGATGGTGCAGAAGCGATTGTTTCCGCAAGCTTGTCTTCAATACCGTCTCCATCTTTATCTACACGGAGCATTGCGTGGATCTCATAATTTACTGGATCGTAGGGTTTCGGCATTAGTTCAATGACAGAACCACCTGTCAGCTTAGCTGGTTCACCTGCCTCTATATTGTTCCAGTATGTTATGATGTCGCCATTGCCTGCTGTTGACGCAGTATTTACTGTTATGGTTGGCACTATTATTGATAGTGTCAGTAGAGCGAGTGAGAGGACAAGTACAGTCTTTGATTTCTTGATGTTCAACACCAAATCCTACACCTCACCTTCATGGTAACTAACGCTGGCCCATTTTAAAAATTTATAACACGAATCAGTTTCTTTCGTAAGCATATGATTATCCGATGGCTAACTTACATAGGGAAACGCGGTTAGTATATTAGTGTAAATTTTGAAAGAATTGTATTAGCCTTGCTTAGTGTTAGCGATTGATAAATTATTAGCGATTAAAGTATGATTTTATTCTTCTTTTCTTAAATAAAATGCGGCAAATCAGAATGAAGGTAAAATTGTTTATTTAGTTATATTTCTGGGGATGACTATAGCGGACGTAGCTGTTGCATGGAGTAGGGTCGCTGCAAGAACCATAGGAATAGCTAAGAAAATTGGCTTAAGATTAGTGTCTTTCGGAGACAAGTTTCCCTATTTAAGAGCTTTGCTTGAGACGTTACATCAGTCCTCTGACTGGGACAGAGTATTGCTCCAGCTACCGCCTGGACCATCTATTGCAGGTATGTCATTAGCTAAGAACGTAATACATGACTTTAGACTAGTCTGTGATGTGCATACGGGTATGATTATTTATAGAGACGCTAAGCAAGTACTACTAAATGCACCTTTTATCCAGTTACTTCATGGATGCGATTACGCATTAGCACATAATTCACTAAATTCAGAGTATCTTAGAGCTATAGGTCTCAAAAATGTGCTGACTGTGTATGATCCTATACCAGAACCTGTGCCTGGTAGGGCCCCTGATCTAAACATTGAGGTAGGGAATTATTTGTTAGTTCCCGCAGGCTGGGACACTGACGAAATAATGGACTATCTTATAGAAGAAGTCGGAAGTGATGTGCTTAGTTCGTTGGGCTATTTTGTTGTCATAACGGGTGATTACTCGAGGACCAGGTATGGATTAAAGTATTCTAAGGTTTTGTCGAAGATTAAGGGCGTTATTTTGACAGGTTATCTACCCGCTGAGCAGTACATGTGGCTAATCAGGAACTCTACCGCAGTAATTGGGTTAACTAGGCTAAAGCATATAATGCTCAGGGCGTTCTGGGAAGCCGCGGCCTTCTCGAAACCGGTCGTTGCTCCAGATACTCCCGTAACTAGGGAGATTATGGGTCCCCTGCCGTATTACTATATACCGTACGTAAGTGGATCCCTGAAAAAAGCAATTCATACCCTCCAGAAAGATCGGGACGAAGCTGTCTCAAGGGGGATAATGTTATCTAAAAGAATGAGGAAATTAAGTGAGGATAGCATGAGGAGACTGCGAGCTTTATTTAAGATGCTATAGTTCTGACCTAATGCCCACCCTATCACCAAATGTTCTTAAAGTCCTTAAAACTAATTTCCACCGCGCTAGGTAGTCATACTCTTTATCATATTTAAATACTGATTTCTCTAGTTCCGGAATCCTGTCCCTTGTCTTTGGAAGAGGTACACCAAGATAATGCATAACTAGTTGAGCAACTGCGTAATTAGGTAGCCTCCCCGGAAATGCGCTCCTGTGTGTGTCAAGATCACCACTTAGTAATAGGACTCCTTCTGGGTGATGGTGATACACAATGTCGTCTAACTGCGTTGTTCCTATTAGGTAAGGTGGATTTATCCAGTACCCGTTATCCGTTCTTGGCAGAACTACTATGTCAGGACCTCTATCTAGGTAAGGTCCACTGTATATTTCGTGGGATGGTCTTGTAATGAGTAGTTTTGAATATTTTTTATTAAGTATATATATAATTTTATTTTTAGTGTTTTTATTGTTAAGCAAAATTCCAAAATATAGGTGATAAGGAAAGAATGCATCGGACTTCTTAATGTCCACCCACTCGTTGCTGTATACCCTAAGCTTCTTTCTGGATATTTTGTTCATAAGGTTTAACACTGTTTTGGCGGCTCTTTTTAATCTTATTCTTTTTATAGTAGTTATTACCCATTTAGGTATACGGACTTCCTTATCCTCGACGAGCTTAGCGCCGTGGAATATAGTCTGAAAAGGAGGCGCTTTCTTACCTGGACGCGCGTATCCTTCCATGACTAAGATATCGTTTACTGATACTAGGTGATTATATCTGCTGAATCCGTGATCCGACACTATCATAAAAATGTCGAAAGACTCAGACATCTTTTTAGCAATATTATCAACTACGCTATATAATTTCAGCTCGGATTTCAACACCTTTTTACTAACTAGGCTAGTGCATTTGTGTAGAATAGCATCTGGTATATTAAGGTTAATCCACAGCAGGTCAGGGGCTACTTTGATAGCTTTTTCTACGGCCTCTAAATACAGGCTGGCTACATCTATGAATTTGTTTATGATTTTACACGAGTGTTCGAGAGGGGCCGCTATTATCTTTTCCCACTCCTTAAAAAACTCGTGTCCAGCTCTTTTTGGATACGATATCTGTCTATCTACGAAGAAAAGGTTACTTACTACTGTGGTTCTAGGTATCGGGATAATGGGGTAATCCGGTATTGGATTAAATACTATAGACCTAAATCCGGCGATAGAGATCATTTCATGTACTCTTGGATGCATTAAGTCGTTTGCGGTAGTGACTTTCTGAATCCATTGACCATCACTTGAATAATAGTGAAAGAAAGAGAATATGCCGTGTTTCCCAGGATTCACACCCGACATTATGCTCGGCCACGAAGCTGAGGTGACAGGAGGTACGCAATCGAGGGCTATTAATTTCCCCTTGCTGTACGCGATATTACTTATGTAGGGTATAGCACCAGCATTACTTAGCTTTTTTAGGTAATCGCTAGATAAAGCATCGAGACCGAGTACTGCAACCCTCTTTTTCATGGCGCCCTACCTTCTAAATGATAATATGTCGCTCGTTAATTACTAGTACCACAAGTACGGTGTTGATAACGGTGATTGATGCAGTTTTATTATTGTGTATTGCGGAGAAGTGATAACTGAGTGTGGGGGCCGCAATGCGTGTATCGCTGATTGGGTTAGATGGCGGGACGTGGGACGTATTGAATAATCTTGTAGATTCGGGGATTGTACCTAACATAAGGAGGATGATTGAGGAGGGAGTTAGTGGAGAACTAAAATCCTTGGCTCCTCCTGTAACCGGAGGCGTGTGGTTATCCTTGGCAACTGGTCTCCACCCAGGCTTTACTGGTGTGCTTGACTTTCTAAAATATGAGGGTGGTTCGCTGAAACCAGTTTCTTCAAAAGAATACAGGGGAATTGCCTTATGGGACATTCTGGGGACTCATAAGAGAAGATCAATTGTTATTGATTGGCCGACGCTTTATCCCGCATACCCAATTAATGGTATTATGGTTTCCTCATGGCTAGGACTGTCGACGTATCAAGCTAGTATAGCCAATACCATTGAGTCGCTTGTAGGAGACTATGATATTGTTGTTAATTATCATGAAGATATATAATAATCTAGATAAATTTTTTATAGATATAAAAAATTCTCTTAAAAAGAAATTAATAGTATCAAGGGAATTGCTGCGAAGAGATAGATGGGACCTACTCATTGATGTTATATCTCACACGGACTGGATGTAGCATAGGCTATGGCACCTTTTCGACTCCTCGCACCCACTAGCAGGTACTATACCTGCCTCAAAGCGAAGGAGGTACATGCAACAATTCTACGACCTCTGGAAAAAGATAGACGACTATATAGGTGAATTAATGGAGACCTCAGATATTGTTTTTATAGTATCTGATCACGGGTTTGGTCCTAATGACTGTGTCTTTTACATTAATAGATTTTTATTAAAGAAAGGTTTTATTAAAATAAAAGAAAATATAAGTATATCAAAAAAGAAAATTACAAATAATATTATTAAAGTAATAAGAACGCTTAACATTAATAGACTAATTCCGAGAGCACTAAGGAATAGCGCCATAGGTAGAAGGGTTAGGTTGGCATCAAAGATAAGACCGATCGATAATAATAGATGAATCAGCAAGTCTTGCTTACGACCCCGGGTACACGATTGTGTTTGCCGGAATTCATGTTAAGGATGGTGTGGATTCGATTTCTGATGACGTAATTAATAATTTAAGTTCGTTCTGTTCTTCTCATGGCATAAAATTAAATCTTTGGATAACTCGAGAATTATATAAGGGACCGAAGAGTTACACCCTTCCGAACATAATATCGTTGTTTGGGAATGGCAGATGCGTTGTGTCTAAGGATTTGGACGAGGGCCCGGTCTTTGTAAGGCGACCGTTCTCACCACGTCATACAGGGAGCCATCGAATGAACGGTATTTTCATTGCTTGGGGAAAAGATATAGGAAGAAACGAAAGAATTGAAGGCATAAGCGTTCTAGACGTTGCACCAACGATTCTACACATATTCGGTCTGCCTTTATCAAAAGATATGTCGGGAAGACCATTGACCGAGATATTCGTTAATTCATCTCCGCTAGAAGAAAAACAGCCGAGATATGTTCCATCCTCATGTTATAGAATTAGATTTAAGGTTTCGGGGGCGTTCATTGAGAAAAATAGATAAATTCTCCGGATTTTTTGACATAGACACAATTATATTCTCTTTACTTGCTTTGAAATAGGGTCTAACAAGATAATAAATGACCTCTGCCGGAGATAGATGAACATATGGTCCTTTATAGAGGTTCAGTCTCTCTTCAACTGCTTCGCTGTATCTGACGCCGTCGCGGATGGCTTTGATGATTGTTTCGAATGCGACCTTATTCAGCACTTTGTTTTTGACGAAACTGCGCATAATCAGCTTGGGTATTATGAGGGGTATTATATTACTGAGTCTAGTGGTTATTATTCTGGTCTTAACCACGTAGCTCATAACGCGATTATATATCTTTAGGTACGGGTATTTCGAGTATGTCGCTCCGTGTAAATGGTACCCAGCCACCACTTTTACACTGTTCCTAGCTTATTACCGCAGTTCCAAAGCCTTAATCCGAGAAGATTGTCGTCTAAGTAAGCCTGAGCAAAGCTATACATTATCGGTCTCTCCGTGAGGCATTTCCTAAGGGAGTCATTATTTACGAGAGTAAATGAGCCAGTTGTGTAGGTAACGAAAAGCGGCTCGGTGAAAGAACTGATACAGCACTTGATGGGATGGTCGAGAAGAAACTCATCAATCATGTACCCGGCATTATCAATTTGGCCCTTTCTACTCATCACTACGCCCTGGGCAGCGCTAAGGTCATATTTTTGCATTCGTGACATTATTTCTCTTAGAGCGTTTTCTTCTAGCACAATGTCATTGTTAAGCAAGAGTATGAAATCGAATTTTCTTGCGATAGTTTCATATGCTAGTCTAACAGCGCCTGCGTACCCGAAATTTCTGCTCGTTCTAATTATTTCATAGCTAATCGGGAGTTCATTACTGATATAATTCACTAATTCTTCATAACTGCCGTCGGACGATGCGTTATCCACAATAATTAAAAATATATCGATGCCATTGCCGACCTGTTTACTGAGAGATCTTAGAGATGCTTTCGCGACGTCAATTATGTGAGAGCTATTGTAATTAGGCCATATAGCAGCTATTTCCTGCCTCATCCTGATCTACCATGCTGGGCCGGGTCTATATACTGGTGCCCGAGCAGATATCACCATATACGAAATTTGTGTCAGCCCTCGAGAACTCGGGACAGCGGCTGTCTTTCTCGCTTGTTATAGCTTTGTCTGGATATGGCCACCTTATCCCCACATAGCTGTCATTCCATTTAATGCATCTCTCGTAGCTCGGGGCGTATTCCTTTGTAACGAGATATATAGGTAGGTGTCCTCAAGTGCTTGGAAACCGTGGGCGAATCCTGGAGGTATCCATAGCGCTGTTCCTGTACTAAGGTACTCTCCTACGTATTTACCATACCACGGTGATCCCCTCCTTATGTCGACAGCGACGTCGTAAATCCTCCCTTTAACAAGGTAGATCAGCTTTCTCTGCTCGTGCGGCTTTAGCTGGTAATGTAGTCCTCTAACAACGAACTTTCTCGAGAAACTCAGGTTTACTTGAACAAAATTATATGGAATATCATTCGATAGATATTCGCTCCGTTTATATAACTCAGCGAAAAAGCCCCTTATATCGTCGAATACCCTGTATCTTATTAGCTTGATATCCGGAATATCAAGAACCATGACTCGTTCTATTGGCAATATGCATCACTCCATCTATTTACCTCTTAGGAACCTGAAATAGGTCTTGATGAAGTCCTCTACCGCTACTTCCTGCGAAGGTAGTCCGAGCCCTAGCGAAGTTGCCTTAGAAGTATCCAGGCTCGAGTCAAGCGGTCTTTTAGCTTTAAAGGTGAAACTCGTTATCGATATAGGAATTACTAGGGATTCATCAGCTCCTAATTTCCTCGAAAGGAGTAGTGCAAACTCATATCTTGACATACGCTCCCCAGCGATATGAAGCACACCCTGGGGCCTGGACTTTATGAGCTTAGCGATAGTATAGGAAAGATGAGGAACGTAGGTGGGGGATAAGTACTGATCCACGAATGCCTTAACGCGCTCGCCCTTCACTAGTTTTTCTAAGGCGGTGATACCGAAGTTCTTCTTGCCGCTCGGGCTATGTCCGTATAGCCCACTGACTCTGATAACGAGGTTCTTTTCGGATGTTGCTAGAGTGCTCACCTCGCCAAGCAATTTTGTTAAGCCATAATAATTCAAGGGATTCGGTGTGTCTTTTTCTTTATATAAACCTTTAGAGCCGTCGAAAATATAATCAGTAGACACATATATAACATAACACCCTACCATCCGGCAACTCTTTGCAATGTTTAGCGAGCCCAGAAAGTTGACGATATACGCTTTTTCTTTGTTCGTTTCACATTCATCAACGTTAGTGAGGGCAGCAGCATGAATAACGGCATCAGGTTCTACCCTAAGAATAACTTTTTCGACCTCATTGCTGTTGCCTACATCAAGCCCTACCCATTCTATATCACCGCTTGCCAAGGGTCTGTCTCTATGGAACGTCGCTATCAGCTCATATTGTCCATACTTCGCTAACGTTCTGATAACCCATCATCCCAGCAATCCAGTACCGCCTGTGATTAGGATTCTCAAATCTAAAACCCGTGATTTTGTCGACGTTTTAGTCTTTAAAAATATGCTGTAATAAAGCATCTTAGGAGATCTGCTGGATTTCTAGTTGTGGCACCCTAGCTATCGACCAGTGTTAACGATTCGGATTCCCTGTCTCCATTGGCGTATTGATTATCTGTTCGTACTCCTCTTGGCTCAGCACCTGTGGCCCGTACTTCACTCCGAACATGTTCTCGAGTGTCGAGACGAAGGCCCTTAGGTGGTTCCTACTTCCTCTCATGAGGTACTCGAAGACCTGTATTATGTCAGGATTATCTATACCTTGTTCAGCCATTCCTTAATGTCCCTGATGTCCGTCTCCTCTATCAGTGCACCTACCTTGAGTGCTCCCTCGAGGCTCTGGTTACCCATGGCTATCAGCTGGTTGTAGAGTTCCTGTATGTGCTCGTTGTTGAACTCGCCGTAGTCGCCGAGCGTTATGTTGAGGCCGTACTTCTCTATCAACTGCATGACGGCGTCCATGTGGTTCTGCTCGCTTACCGCTATGTTCACGAATACGGAGGTACCGTACTTATCGGCGAGGTACGTGTAGACGTCCCTCGCGAGCTTCTCCTCCTCTATCATATAAAGCAGCGCCTCAGCCTCAGTGCTGTTGAGCGTCCCTGTATCACTCACCGCAACAGGTACTGGCGCAGTCTCAGTAACTATTTCAGGGACGGTCACGGTCGTGGTCGTGGCACCGTACATAGTGCTCAGCACGCCCACACCCACTATGGCGGCCGCTATACTTGCGGCCGCGATCACGATGTATCCACCGATGTTCATCTTTTCCATCACCTCAAGGAGGAGTACGTCGTCATCCTAGTTAAAGAACCGGGTACGGGTGGTTGTGTATTGCTGTGTCACACTTGATGGGGAACGGTATAGGGAAGAGGGGTGCATATATCTTGCTGTGGGCGACAGAGTGCTGGGGAGTGGCTTGCTCAGGCCTTTCATAGCCCTGGTGCTTCTTTCATTTGCTGTGGTGCTCTACGTGATTGGTTCTCCATTATTGGGGCACCCGCCGTTCGAGGAGGCCTGCGTATGTATAGGTGGTCCTCCTCCCGAGAGCGCCCTTGAGGGTAGGTGGGCGATCGCCATACTGGAGCCGGAGGATGTTGGGCGTTCCGAGCTGGTGATGGTGAAGAATTCCTCCTCACTAACCCTGGCGTACCTGAACTTCGGGTACGCTGAGGAGTGGAGGGAGTACTGGGGGTTCATTAACTCGACCGGCATAGTTCACGGAGAGTCCCCCGAGTATGAGGGTGAATACTTCATTGAGTACTGGAGTGAGGAGTGGCTCAATATCACGGCGTCCCTAGCCGTAGATTACCTTTCTAGGGGATTCGACGGTGTCCTTCTCGACAACATAGACGCCTGTGAGGCTATCGAGGGCATGCCGTGGGCCCCTCCGGATCCGTGCTCTCTGATGGCTTCCTCGGTCTCTGAGCTGGCCCATAGGATAAGGAGTGAGTACCCGGGGGCCGCGGTGTTCGTGAATATAGGCACCGCATTAGAACTACTTACGAATACCTCGTTCCTAAACGAGATCGACGGAGTGCTGAGGGAGGAGGTGTGGTACGTGTGGGTAGCGCCATGCGAATCGGCGCCGACGCCGCCGAGTGACAGGCAAGAGGCGCTCCACTATCTCGAGATCGCGAAGGCGGCTGGCAAGGTGGTTCTGGTGGCGGACTTCGTAGACAGCGTCGTAGAGGCGAGTGAGGTATGCTGGGGTGCTTGGTCATGGGGCTTCATACCTGTGCCGCAGCCAGCGTGCGACCATGACTACACCCGGCCACCGAGTTATGTGGGGTGCACGCTCTCTTCCTATGTTGTCCCCAGGCTAGTCATAGGGTCGACCTAGTCTGGGTACCTCACCCACACATGTTCATGGAGGTATCTACGGCCTCGGGACACTTTAGTCCCTTGAGCGAGAGCACAGCCCTACATAGTTCGCAGGCGCTTATGACCGAACCCCTCAGTATGCTCTCAGCCACTGAGTGAACGAGTTCGCTCACACCCTCAACGTCCTCGACCTCCTTCACAGCAGTAGGGTGTCTCCTGCCATGAAGGAAAGCGTTGAGGAGAGGTTGAGGCACGCCGGCGAGCCTTGAAGCCCTTAGCTGAGGCACGCCGTGCCTCCTAACGAGTTCCGCTGCTATTAGGAGACGTATACCCTTAAGGTACTTGTAGCCGTAGAGCTCGCAAGGGGTAGGCTCTATTAACCCAGCCCTTCTCATGCGCCCTCACCTAAGTACCTGCTCAGCTGTTCCACATACTTAAGGCCGTTGTCTGGGAAGACCAGTACGTAGTCCCCTTCCTCGAGGGCCCCCTCCCCCCGGAGCTTGAGGTAGGCGGCAGCGACCGCCCCACTGCTGAGGCCGGGCAATATGCCGTCTTTTCTGGCCACACTGATTAGGGCTTCTATGGCTTCCCGCTGTGTTACCTCGATGACGCCGTCGAGGTCGATCATGTGTACCCATTTCATCCCGGTCTCGACTCTCCTTATCCCAGGTATTTTCTCACCCGGCGCTGGCTGCACGCCGAAGACCTTGAGGCCAGCGTACCTGTTCTTGAAGTAAAATGCTAAGGCGGATAGGTGGCCCGACGTCCCAAGTCCTCCGATGATGCCCTTTACCTCGATGCCTTTGCTGCGGAGCTGGAGGTCGAGTTCCTTCGCCGTGTACCGTAGGTGCACCATGAAGTTAGCATCGTTATCGAACTGGTTAGTGTGCACCGCTCCCTCCTCCTCAGCCGCTCTCCTAACGTCCTCTATCGAGTCAACGGTGAGGGGCTTACCGGTCCGCACGACCTCGGCGCCGAGGGCCTTAAGGAGTACGTCGCTCGCTCTTTGTATGCCGCTCGGTATGTAGAGGCGCGTCCTAAAACCGTTAATGGCTCCCATGGCAGCGAGGGCCATCCCGGTGTTGGTGGAGGTCGCCTCGAACACCCTCTCAGGTAACGCCCTCTTATCCAAGATCTTCTTAATCATGTACCACCCTACCCTATCCTTCACGCTGAAGCTGAACGGGTTATACCACTCCAGCTTAGCCCACACGCCATATCCGCCACTGCTCAGGGATCTAAGCCTGACGAGGGGTGTTGGCCAACCACGCGTGAGTAACTCAAGCGTATCCCTGAAAACCCTAACAGGGTCGCCCCTAACATCGTCATAGAAGCCCAGCTCCTCCAAGTCCACGCAGACATCGCTCCCACCGACCGGCAAGTGCCTTAGCCCTATTTCATACTTTCCATCAGTCCCTCCACGAATCGACCCTTACCACATCGGAGCTGTAATCAACGAGTAGGGCTGGGATGTTCCGGGCACCGAGCCTCTTGAGGGCCTCTACCCTGTGGTGCCCATCCAGCACGACCATGGTTGCCTCATCGACGAGCACAGGGTAGTACAGCCTGCCGTCCCTTAGGAGTTGCCTCATGAGTTCCTCTACGTGTTCCTCTATGACTCTCTCATGCGATCTAAGCGCTATAATGGGCACTAGCTTTACCACGAATTCACTAGTTCTCTACTCGTCCTCCATCCTCATCCTATAACAGTGTTATAGGACAAGTATATAAGCAGACAGGATCGCAGAAGTACTTGCCACCCGTATATTAGCAGGGCTCACGTCGCTGGACAGGCTGAGGAAGTTTCGGAAGTTCCCTTTAGCAACGTATCCGACACCTCTCGAGCCCGCGCCAAGACTCAGCAAGGAGCTAGGGATCGAGCTGATGTCCAAGAGAGATGACGCAGTGGGGCTCGCACTCGGCGGGAACAAGGTGAGGAAGCCCGAGTACATGATCGGCGACGCTTTATCAAAGGGTTACGACACGGTCATAACCACGGGCGCGACGCGCTCGAACCATGCCCGCCTACGGCGGCGGCAGCTGTTAAGGCGGGTCTGATAGCCTAGCTAGTCCTCACGCCGCCGGGCAGTAGGGGGGCTTAAGGGTAACCTCCTATTGATAAGCTTCTCGGCGCGGAGGTAGTGTTTACGGAGTCGGACCCGTGAAGGAGATGGAGAGGCTCGCCGAGGAGTTGAGTGGGAGGGTCTCAAGCCCTACGTCATACCGGCTGGCGGCGCGTCACATGTCGGTGTGCTTGGGTATGTTGAGGCAGCTGCCGAGTTAATGGAGCAGGTTAGGGTGCTTGGCAAGGGCATTGACTACGTCGTGCTGGCGGATGGTACGTGCGTGATGCATGCAGGCCTGCTCTATGGTCTGAGGGCGCTCGGTGTGGAGGAGGTGAAAGTCGTGGGGATAAGCGTTGGGAATACTAGGGGTGCTGTTGAGGACATAGTGAGGCGCCTCGCCATGGAGGTATCAGAGCTACTCGGTATCGAGAACCCTGTGAGGGAGAGGAACA
>Ga0256833_1000775_pt1 | contig 24475 bp, 22 predicted proteins | sample 356284metaG_FD_190535 | JGI IMG/M metagenome (GOLD analysis project Ga0256833, IMG submission 190535) | Hydrothermal vent microbial communities from Mid Atlantic Ridge, Atlantic Ocean - 356-284 | ecosystem: Environmental > Aquatic > Marine > Hydrothermal vents | place: Atlantic Ocean: Mid... | reverse complement strand
CTATAAGGCCATCCTTTACAAGATTAAGGAATATGGCATAGATTGTTCCAAGGAAGAGTTCATGCACAATGGGGTCCCTGTAACATTAGTGTCAAAATAGTTCCTCTATATTTGGAAAAATTTTTCCTACTGATGTGAAAAGTTTTTGACTCATTTTGGCCCTTTTCTTTTCGTCCCTTGCTTAAACAGGTTTTTTGATAAAAAAATTGAGGTCCTTCTTGGTATTACTCTTGCTTATAAAGACTTATTAGAGAGTAATCCCAAGGAAGGGGACCGTTAATGTCCAGTAAGGCGATCGTACAAAACTTAGGGTTAAGGGGGAAGGATAGACGCAGGTTTCCGAGAGTAGCGGTTGGTGTCCCCATTGGCTTTCGTATGAAATCTAATGCTACCCAGAGGGCTTCCAAGGTATACGCCCTTGATATCAGTCCAAGGGGGCTTCGAGTAAAGACAGAAAAGCCATCCTTTGAAAAGGGCCAGCGTGTTACTCTCCATCCCGAAGATTCGCTGGTTGCGGAAAAAGCTGCCTTAAAAGGCGTTGTGAAATGGGTAAAAAATTCCCCAAATGGTTGTCAAAATGGTATTTTCTTAGAAAGCCCAGAAGGGCTTGCTTTGTCTCTGCTCGGTTTATTCTACAAGTCAGAGTTTGATTACGGGCTTTATGATGCCATGCTCGATGCATTAGCAGAGTCTGCTTTTTTGGTGGACGATGCCTGTAGGATAATATCTGTGAGTAAGAGACAATATCTTGTACCAGTGGACAGAGACGAGGCAAGGGGTAAAAATCTAAATGAAATACCCTCTATATTAAAGCTTTTTCCGATGGAACAACTGAACGTCAAAAAGGATTTACAAGAGGTTCTGTACACTCAAAAACAAAAGTGTTACAGGGCAATACCCCTGGAATACAGTTCCGACAACGATAAGGATACCTATTTTTTCAACATATGTTTCAAATACATAAAGTGTAATTCCCTTAATGATGCTGTCCTTATTCAGCTTCGTGATGTAACTGCGCTACACAAACTCAAGGACAATATAGAGAAAAAAAACAAGAACCTGTTCGAGCAGTATCGATTCACACTGATGGGGCACATAGTGGATGAACTTCTTGATGATATAATAAGTCCGCTTTCTGCTGTGGTTGGCCGTATAGATTTGCTAAAGATGAAGATGGCACGGCAAAACGGTACGTCTTCTTCTGCAATTGCTCCCATAGGAGACTGGCTCAAGGAACTTGAAACAATAGACGATCTCGTGGATCAGATAACCCAATACTGTACCGTTGCAGCCAAAAGAAGAGAAAGGGAAAAGCTTGGAGTCTTTCAAAAAGCCATTGTCATAAACAAGTTGATCCACGAGACCTTGAAAATTTTGAGTGTACACGAACGCTTCAGAAATATAGACATAGAGCTTGATTTGCAAGAGGGCCTTCCGGAATTCAAAGGGGAATATTTTGATTGGTTAAATGCACTCATTGCCATATTGCAACTTCTAAGCCGCGAGATGCAGGCCCAGCACGAAAAGATGTTGTCCATAAGCACAAAAGAGGAAGGAGATCATCTTGTGGTTGCAATCTCTCATAATGCCAGGGCCCTTAAAATGCCCATAGAAAAGGAACCTGGTCTTGCCATTTTGGATTATGTTCAGAAAAAATATGATGCCTCAGTTAACGTTGCAGGAGGAAATGGAAAACAGACGATCACCTTCTGTATCCCGATTTCATCCTCATCAGTTAATAACTCACAACCCGCTTAGGCTTATTATTATGACGTAGCCTACTTGAGGTGCCTTCTAACAGAATCTTTTAGTTCATCCAGATTGAATGATTTTACGATATAATCGTCTGATGCCCAAGAGGCCAGGTCCTGTTTGTATTCCGGATAGGCTGAGCTTAGTATGACTGGAACATCAGGCTTCATCTGCTTCATCTGCCTTAGAACTTCTATCCCGTCCATACCAGGCATGTTGATATCAAGAATCACCAGATCCGGCTCTTCTTCTTTAAACAGCTTTAGGCCTTCTTCACCAGTCATTGCTGAAATAACCTGATAACCTTCTTCTTCCAACTCTTCTTTATAAAGGAGATGAATGCTTTCCTCATCGTCAACCACAAGAATCTTTCTCTTTGTTTCACTCATGTTACCCCCTTCCTCATTAAAAATTATATCATGAACCTCTAAGAAATGAAGCCGCCTCTTCAGGAGGAACAGTATTTATGTGAAATCCGGTACCCCATTCAAACCCTGCTACCGTACTAACCATGGGCATTATTTCTATGTGCCAGTGATAATGTTCAAGACGGTGATCTCGAAGGGGGGCAGTATGCAACATAAAATTGTAAGGCACGTTGGGTAGCACCCTTTCAAGCTTTTTCATGGTTGAGGAAAACAGCATGGCCAACTGGAACAGTTGGGAATCGTCCATGGAAATGAACCTGGATTGATGTCTTTTGGGAAGGACCCACATCTCAAAAGGAGATCTCGGTGCAAAGGGGCAAAAGGTTACAAATTCATCATTTTCATCGACCAACCGGTCCTTTTGGGAGTCCTCTTGCCGAATGATATCACAAAATACACACCTTTCTTTGTAATCGAAGTAACGAAGACATCCATCAAGTTCTTCTTGAATGATCTGAGGAACAATGGGAAGGGCGATAAGCTGTGAATGGGAATGCTCCAATGATGCCCCCGCCTTTTTACCAAAGTTTTTGAATACTATGATGTATTTAAAGCGAGTATCCCGTGCAAGATCAATTATTCGGTCCTTGTATGCACGAAATACCAGGGCAAGCTGTTCAACCTCCATTGAGGAGATTGTTTCATGATGGTTAGGGGTTTCAATGATGACCTCATGGGCACCAATACCGTTCATCTTGTCATATATTCCCTCGCCTCTTTTGTCCAATTCGCCTTCGATTACAAGGGCAGGGAATTTGTTTGGAACCACCCTTAGCAGCCAGCCAGGCCCGTTTGGGTCATGGTGATCACGTCCATAAACCAAAACTTCAGGTGGAGTGGTATGTTCATGGCCAGGGCAAAGTGGACAAAACCCCCCTTTGGTTTTGTCTTTTTCTGTCACAAAGTCATAAGGTCTTTTTCCTCGCTCTGAAGCGATGATGACCCATCTTCCAATAATCGGATCTCTTCTAAGTTCAGGCATCCATCAGACCTGGTTACAGCCCCTTTATCTTCTCCTCTTTTTCTTGTTTTGATTTGCACTCGATACACATGGTAGTAACAGGACGTGCTTCCAACCGTTTGATACCGATGTCCTCACCACATTCTTCGCATATGCCATATGTACCCTCATCTATCCGTTCAAGAGCTGTCTTTATTTTCTTAATGAGCTTTCTTTCCCTGTCTCTGATACGTAGTTCAAAACTCCTGTCCGACTCTATAGTTGCCCTGTCTGCAGGGTCAGCAACCTTGCTGTCACTGGCAGTCATCTCCTCCAGTGTCTTGTCAGCCTCACCAAGGAGCTCGTTTAATTTATCCTGCAGAAGCTTTCTAAAATACTCAAGCTGAGCCTGATCCATTTAAGTCCTCCTGTGACTAATTAAGCGAAAAACATCGGGAATCGTGGATTGGAGCACAAGTATATCAAGTTTCTATCTCGTCCCTGATCCAGTGGCCACTTTTCCCACCTGTTTTTTCAAGAAGCTTTATCTCAAGGATCTCGATCCCCTTTTCAAGTCCTTTGCACATGTCATATATGGTAAGAGCTGCTATCGATACAGCAGTCATTGCCTCCATTTCAACACCTGTTTTGGCACTTATTGAGGCAGTGGCTGTTATCTCTACACCTGGTAACTCTTCCAATAGCTTGAAGTCTATGCCCACGTATTCCACTGGAAGTGGATGGCATAGCGGGATAAGGCCTCCAACCTTCTTGGCAGCAAGTATCCCGGCGATTCTGGCCGTATTAAACACATCGCCCTTGGGTATGTTGTTATCCACAAGACGTCTGAAGGTGTTCTTTCCCATCTTCACTTTGCCTGAAGCGATAGCGGTCCTTTTGCTCACCTTCTTTTCAGATACGTCCACCATCTGGGCACGGCCTTTTTCGTCCAGATGGGTAAATTCCTTGTTCATGATTTTCAGCTCTTATTGAACTCCACTTTTTTGAAGATCTTTTTGAAGAATCCACCTTGCTTCTTTTCCTTCTCGATCTCCAAAAATTCTTCAAGTAATTCCTTTTGTCTTTCAGTCAGATTGGTCGGGGTTACCATCTTTATTTTTACCAACTGATCGCCCGGTGCAAATCCCCTTAGATCAGGAAAGCCCTTGCCTTTGAGCCTGAAGACGGCTCCTGGCTGGGTGCCAGCAGGTATCTTTATCTGTTCCTTTCCATTCAATGTGGGGACCTCTATCACATCACCCAAGCATGCCTCAATAGCAGAAATTTCAACCTCGCAGTATAGATCATTGCCCTTTCTAGTAAAGAATTCATGGGGCTCAACATGTATCACAATAAATAGATCCCCTCTCTGGCCACCTCTTGCCCCTGCCTCGCCTTCTTTTCTTAGACGTAGCCTTGCTCCTGTATCCACACCTGCAGGGACCTTGATCTTCACCTTTCTAAATTGGGGAGATCGGCCCTTGCCGTTACAAGAAGAGCAGGGTTCAGTGAAAATGACTCCCTGTCCGTTACAGTTGGGACAGGTGGATGAAACCTGAAAGAAACCCTGAGATCTTATAATCTGCCCGCGGCCATTGCAGCTTGGGCAGGTGACAACCTTGTTACCTGGCGCAGCCCCTGTGCCAGAACATTTAGGGCAGGTCTCAAGCCGCTGTATCTCTATCTCCTTCTCTGTTCCCTTGGCGGCCTCCATGAAGGATATTGTAAGATCGTAACGAAGATCAGCGCCTCTTTCGGGTCCAAGATCCGAGCGGCCACGGCGTCTTCCAGTTGAAAAACCGAAGAAGTCTTCGAACAGGTCGTTGAATGCGCTAAAAATGTCTTCGGTCTGGGAAAATCCACTAAATCCACTGTTGGAAACGCCCTGGTGGCCGTACATGTCATAAAGTTGACGTTTTTCAGGGTCTTTCAGCACTTCATAGGCCTCTGCCGCCTCTTTGAACTTTTCTTCCGCCTCTTTGTCTCCCGGGTTGCGATCCGGGTGATATCTGAGGGCAAGCCTTCTGTATGCCTTTTTTATTTCTTCTACAGAGGCGGTCCTTGCGACTCCAAGTATTTCGTAATAGTCACGTTTCGTGTTCATTTGTTATTCTTGTCTATCTCCATGCGAAGGGCATCCATTATACGTTTTTCTTCCGCTTCCTTTGCAAGTTCATCAAGGTTTTCAAAGGTAACCTTGCCGGCAGCGATCTCTCTCAAGGCTGTAATGATTTCTTTGTTGCTGCTTTTTACAAGGGGTTGCGCCCCTTTTCTGAGCTGTTTCACCCTTTCCACTGCAAGATGAACTATAAGAAATCGGTCAGGTATCTGTCTAAGGCAATCTTCTACTGTAACTCTTGCCATATTATCCTCCGTGGCGGAAAAATTTTATGGAAACAATAAATATATAATGCTTATGGCAGTCAGTGCAATCTTTAATATAGTGTGGCAATTGATGGCACTAAACTTTCATTATTTTTTATCGGCACCTAAGGGGCGAATAAGCAGAAAAGCAGTCGGTTTGGATCAATCAAATGTGCTTTCCGTTTTAGGGCTGGACCACGGCAGATGGGTGGGAATGGTTATCTTGAAAGTTGTTTCCCCCGGCCTACTTTTTACCTCTATCTTGCCCTCGTGTGCCTCAATGAATGATTTTGCAATGGCAAGTCCAAGTCCCGTACCCCTCGGTCCTTTTTTTGTAAAAAAAGGCCTGAAGATCTTTTCTATTTCAGACTCGGGTATGCCTGTTCCATTATCTGTTATGGTTATTTCGACTCGATCGCTCATGTCCCTAAGGCGCACTATAATATGGCCATTCTTATCTACTGCATCCATGGCATTTGTGAGCACGTTCAATATGGCCTGGTTCATCAGTTCCTTATCACCCATGATAAAGCAGTCTGTTTTAGGCAGATAGGTTTTTATGGCCACCCTCTTTTTGTCAATGAGCTTTAGGGAACTACATAAGGCCTGGAGTAGTTCCTTGATGTTCACTCTCTTTAGGATCACTTCGGGTTTTTTGGAAAAGAGGGATACGTTTTGAGTGAAACGTTTCAGGCTGCCAAGGTTTTCATCAAGGGTATCGATTGCCTTTTCACCATTTTCAGAGAGCTTCTCCTGGGAAAGCTGATACTTGATGACGCCGAATCTGTTGAGGGTGTTTCCAACCTCATGTAAGAGCATTGCAGAGAGCTCACCAAGGACCGCAAGATTCTTTAACTGGACCTTATCCGTAGCCTTATCAATCTGATCGGAGATGTAGCATTTCAAAGAAGTTGCCATGTGATTAAAAGTGTTGGCAAGCTCTTCTATCTCGTCCCCGGTCTTGATCTCTATTTTGTTGCCGAGCATGCCAGAAGAAAATCGATTAACCTCCTTTTTCAAGGTCAAGATTGGATTCACAACTATTCGGCCCACCATCAGTGATCCCAGAAGAACCGAAAATGCTACGGCTCCAAGGCCAATGCCTACTACATAAAGTTGAAGGGCGAGGATCTTTTTGTCTATGTTTTCTCTGGAAAGCACAAGATGTACCTGGCCTATTGTCTCAATGGCCTTTTCTGGTGCGATACTGTAAATGCCTTCCACGTCTTCGGATGTGTCTGTCAATATGGTCACTGGATATGAAACCAGCTGAGTTGCTCCGTATCTTCTGCGTGCACATGAAGCCACAATATTGCCAGAGGCCCCAAGGATTCTCACTGCTGCTATGTCTGGTTTGTCGAGCATCCTGCTGCACTGCTTTTTAAGCACGTCTTTGTTACCGCTAAGAAGAGGCAATTTCACACTACTCGCAAGAAATTGTGCAAGGGTTTCGCCTTTAGCCACAAACTCGGATTCCAGCATCTTAGTGGCACGTATGGTATAAAGTGTGCCTATGGCTGCCACCATGCAAAGTTCGATTAGGACAAATATTATTACTACCTTGAGTCTAAGGCCGGGTCTCATTCTATCACCCAAAAAGCCTCGTCCATAACGGATCGAGGTATTTCTATTCCTAACCGCTTGGCAGTCTTAAGATTAATTGAAAGAAGGAGTTTATCAGGGTGCTGTATTATGGTTTCTCCCTTGACTTTTCCGTTAACATATCCAAGGGCCAGCCCGGCCGCTTGGGAACCTAAGGCCACAACGTCAGCCTCTAACGAATAGAGGGCACCGTTTTTCACGTAACCTGATGAAAGCCCACATACGGCAATCTTGTTCCTCAAGCCCCATAATAGGGTGTAGGAGACAACTTCCTGGGAATTAAATATTCGTGGATCAGCTGTAATGAAGAACGAATTTACAGAGAGTTCGAGCACCTTCTGAAGGGCCGTTTTGATAGAGGAAAAAAAGGGCGACACTATCATATAGGCATCCCTGTCCCTGCATTTGCCTGTTTCTATGGGCTTGATGGGGCTAACAGGGACCTTGTATCCCAACACAGCCGCATGCACATGTTTCTTTATTCTGCACAGGGTCTGTATGCGAACCTCTATAGGAACATCCATGCTAACCGCAAGGAGTGGGCGGCTTTTTAAGGATTCTATGCTCTTATCCAACAAAAAAGTGGCTACCCATGGAAAATGAGGTTTGAGCCCGTCCAAGAAATATGCGGCCCTTGTTCCAATGCATATTGCCAGGGTTGGAGATAGTTGACTGATTTTCTCCTTGGTCTCCAAGTCGCTATGTTCACTAAGATAAATGGTGGCCATCTCAAAAGGCCGTTTCCATCTCCTTTTTACAAAGTCCTTCACCCCCATTTCACATTGAAGATAGGGTCCAAATTTTTTAGAGACCAGGATGATTATGGAATCCTTGTTTTTTGCGGCTAAAACAGGAGAGGAAGCAAAAATAACAGACAAAAGCAACATGGACCAAAATGCTGCCATGTTGAGCAAGCGCTTATAGGAACTGGTGAACTTCATGGACTGATGAAACATCAATAGTCTTAGAACCTGTAGCTTAGGCCTATGAGAAAGCTGAATGGATCCTGGGGAACCCTTGGCAGCGAAGCGCCATTTGTTGGATCCCCGCTTTCATTGGCCGCAGTGAAATATTTCGAGTCAAGGATGTTTCTCAAGGTCAAGTGGGCATCCAGCCCAGGAAGCAGATTCAACCACCTTAAATTGGCATCCAAAAGGAAGATGCCAGGAATGGTGGATCCATGATAGACAGTGTTTGTCGGGCTCGTATGTATTTCACTCCTCCATCTGCAACGCAAGTTGTATGAAAAATGGTCGCCAATATAACCAGTGATTCCACCCATGAGTTTATGGTTGGAGATTTTTGGCCCATCGAAGCTGTGGCCCCTCAAGTGCTGTCTTGAATTTATGAAGGAATAGCCAAAATTTAGAATAAATGGTCTGCTGAATTTATAATTTATACTTACATCTATTCCGAAGTTCGTAAGTCGTCCAACATTGTCTGCCAACTCTACTGTGGCCTTTTCCTGGGTTCCGTCTGTAACAAAAAAAACATCACGAATGAAACTTCCAGCCTCCTGGATGGAATCCCTGGATCTTGAAACATAAGTGGAAAGATTCAGAAAGAAACGTTTTGTATGTTTTGAATAGCTGAGTTCCAGGGATGAGACCTTCTCTGGATCGAGGTTTCGTCCAAAGGTAGATGGAGGAAGATGGGCATAGTTATTGTCAACCCACGCCTTGAATCGAAAATACGCAGAAGGAGAGATATAGGCCTGTCCGAACATGAGTTTTATTGTCTCCCCTTTTTCAAGGGTATAAATGAGCCCTATTCGAGGATTTAATGAGTCGTGATGGGTAAACGTCTCCCAGTCGAAGCGAAGCCCTCCAAAGAGACTAAGTCTATCGGTCAGCTCGTGATGGGCCTGAAGATATAGACCGTAGGTCCAATAGTCATGTTCCTTGAAGGGTCCAATGCCTATGTGTTTGCCATCGCTGGTAATAACCTCTTTTATGGGGAAATCGTCATAGGTATCCCCCTCGTCAAAGGGGTTTCTGGAGTTCAGGTAGGGCATTGTTGAGATTCTTTTAAAGATAAATCCTCCAATAAGTTTGCCCCTGTCATAATCGAAACGAAGTTGTTCCTCCAAACCAAACATGTCTGATCTTTCATATATGTAATTGTTGAAGTACTTTCTGCCATATCTGCTATGTGGGTCCATTCTATAAATCTGGCCTTTTAGCCTGGTTATGGCCTGAAAACGCTCTGAAAGGGAAAGCGTATGGGAAAGTCTAAAGTCCCAGGTATCGAGTTCAACCCTGTCTCTTGAGTGCTGAGTCCGTCCTGTGTTGTAGGGGGCTGCAATGTTGGTGGGTTGATGGGTACTTAGATAAATGGCTTCAAACTCCAGGTTTTTCCAGCCGGCCTTTATTGCAAGGTCCATGTCCCTTTCCTGTATGTCAAAGGACTGATTGGGATCGTAAAAGTGGGTCCTTCCAAGGGTGGGATGATGGTAATGGTATCCTTTGTAAATGTCATTTAGGTCAAAGCCACTTGAGCCATAGCCATGGGCGTAAATGTGCAGATACGTGTTTTCAGTTGGCCGTGCCTGAACCAGCATATGGCCTTCTACTGTGTCACCGTTTCCCCCGGATACTTCTATCTCTGCGTGTTTGTTGCTTTCAACCTTCTTGGTGATGAGATTGATGATTCCGGCATAGGCGTCGGCGCCATATATGGCTGAAGACGGCCCATACATCACCTCTACCTGTTTGATATCCCCAAGGGAGAGCTGGTTACCATAGACCAGATTGCTGCCATTTTCTGGATTAAGCCTTATTCCGTCCTTCAATACGAGTAATTTGTTGTTGCCCCATAGGCCCCTTTGAATGACATAGGTGCCTCCTGCCTGGCCTCCTATGTGTTTGTGGATGTCAAAACCGGGCAGATCCTCCAGGACGTCCACAAGATTTTTGTAACCCCGCTCCCTTATCATCTTTGCAGTGATGACCATTACTGTAGAAGGAGCCTGACTTGTGGGTTGACTGAAGCGGGCCGCAGTGACAACAGGCTCGTCCATGAAGTAATAGATCCTTTCTGGTTCGTAAAAAGGCAAAGCGGTTGTCTTGCAGTAGGCCTTTTGGTTGATAATAAGAAAAAGGGCCGTTACGGCCACAACACACATGAAGATGGCTGCAAAAAAGGGCCTATCGGCCTTGGAATACATTTACATGCTCCTGAATGACTTTTTGTCTGGATGTTACCCTCTCCCCACTGCCGGGTTATCCAACCTTGTTTCCAAAAAACGAACAAATGTCAATGGCAAATCCACATTTATTTGGACTACCGCCAAGGAAATATCATCATTTATTAAAGACCAGGTATCAAGAGGTATTTTGGCAAAATCCTTTTCCGTTGTCAAAACAAGCTCACAATCTTTTTTTCTTGCATCGTTTCCTATGTCTTCGATGTCCTGTCTCGAATACCTGTAGTGATCCTGGAAGGATCGAGTGGCCTCAAGCCTGATTCCCTCTCTTTTAAGCAGCAGGAAAAAAGACTGCGGCCTTGCTATTGCGCAGAAGCAAAAACAGCTGCGTTTTTGAAGATGCCTTGTCTTCAAGTCGGCTCCTTCAGGCACATAGACAAATTTTATATTTTGGATCTTGTAAGAGGTTCTAAAGATAGGTTTCCCTTCAACAAAAGGACGAATTTTTTCTTCGACCAAATCAAGCTCATTAAAAGGAATCTCGTCACACTTGGTTAATATAATGGCATGGGCCCTGTTAAGGGCCTTTGGAGACTCTCGCAAATCCCCTCCTGGGAATACTTTTTCAGAGCCCAGAGGACAACCTGCATCAAGAAGCACTATGTCTAAATCCCTGTGGAGCCTGATATGTTGAAAGCCGTCATCTAAGACGAACACAGAAATGTCGTGGTTTTTGAGTGCCAAGCTTCCACATCTGTATCTGTCAGAGCCTGCCACTATCACTACGTCCTTTAGCCTTTTAGCCATCATCAAAGGCTCATCACCGGCAACGTCCACGTCCACCTTCACCTTTTGGCCGTCACTTACAACAACCGGACCTTTGCCAGCCCTTCCGCCATAGCCTCTGGTAAGCACTGCTGGTCTGTGCCCCATGTCTTTGAGTGCTTCGCAGAGGGCAATGACGTGGGGAGTCTTTCCTGTGCCACCCAAGGTAATGTTGCCAATACTTAGGACAGGGCGGGGAAGACGGGCCGTTTTTAAAATGCCATTTTGGTAAAGGTGGTAGCGAGAAGCCATGACTGCAGAATATGTTGAAGAAAAGGGCCTTCCCACCCTGAAAAGCCATTTTTTACCATCATTAAAGGCCATAGTTCAACTTTGCCTTTATTATATCAACATATCTTTTTGCCACACCTTGGTGAGACTTCATGAAACATGCAGCTGACTCCTTGGCCCTTCTGCGCCTATTTTCATTGTAGAGCAGCTCTTTCATGGTCTTTTCCAATTCCGTTTTGTCAGATACACAAAAGCCTGCACCGGCACGGATTAAGGCTTGGGCCATTTCCCTGCAGCTTTCTATGTGTGGTCCGAAAATAACCGGTTTCTTGAAATAAACGGGCTCAAGAAGGTTGTGACCTCCTATCCGGGCAAGGCTTCCTCCTACGAATGATAAAGTGCTTAGTGCATAGAAACTAAGCAGTTCTCCAAGGGTGTCTATGATAAAAACATCAGGGGTCCTTTCCCCGGAATCAGCACTGTGTCTCCTCCACTTAAGGCTTAGTCTTTCACAAAGGGTGCATATCTTTTCAGCCCTTTGGACATCCCGTGGTGCTATGATGATCTTGATATAAGAGGCCTGCTTTCGTACCTTCAAAAAGGTGTCCAAAAGAAGCCGCTCTTCTGGTTCATGGGTGCTTCCGCAGCATATTATCGTGTCTTTTTGATCAAAGCCTGTAGCCTTTAATAGTCTGGCCCTTTCCGTATCTGAGATTTGGGGTGGCCTAATGTCAAACTTTAGATTTCCAAGGGTTACGATCTTTTCTGCATCAAGACCAAGATCAAGGAGTCGTCTGGCATCATCCTTAGACTGCATGCCTAAACAAGAAAAGGGACCATAAAGAAACTCTGCAGCCCCCGGAAGCCTCGAAAGCCTTTTTGCCGATTTGGAAGAAATGCTGCCATTTGCAAGAATAATACTGCATCCCCTTTGCCTTAGCTGATGAAGCAGACCAGGCCAAATGTCGGTCTCAACAAGAACGAAGCAGTCTGGCTTGATTTTACTTATAAATCTTTTTGTAACAAACGAAAGGTCAAAGGGTAACACTGTAGTCGTGTATTTATCTTGACGGAATTTGTCCCTTTTTATGGCATTTAGGCCGGATGCGGTGGTTGCCGAAACAAGTATCCTGGCTCCCTTTAGGCCGGATGACACATGCCGGATAAGAGGTCGTGCTGCATGGTATTCACCAAGGGACATGGCATGAATCCAGATGAGCGGGCCTTTACCCGCAGGTTTGGCAAGCCCAACACCAAGGCGCATTAGGAACTGGTTTCTATATTTTGCTCTTGTGACACAGTAAAGTCCAAGCAGAGGGACAAAAGGGATGGAAACGGCTTGTAACACCCTGTAAATGGCAAGATAAAGTTTTTCTACTTGCATACCTTGAATACACAGACCGAGCTAACCGGACAGAGATAGGTTCCTGCTCCAAGTCTTTTGCCACGTCTAACGTCGATCTGGATGATATCGAAGGAAATGGATCTGTCTTCAAAAAAGGAGACAAGTGCCCCTGTACTTTCCACAAGGATGGTGGATGCCACCAGGATTCCCTCGTCTCTCAGAAAGTCCCAACAGGTCTTAAGAAGTCCATCTGTAGTTATGCCACCACCTATAAAGATCCTGTCTGGCCTTGGAAGGGCCTTCAGACAGTCAGGGGCCTTGGCGTTTACTATATTCACATTAATGGCCGTAAATTTCTGGATATTTTGTTTTATATGTTCACACCGTTTCGGGTTTTGCTCTATGGAAAAGATCTCAGTGCCAGGTCTATGAAGGGAACACTCTACGGAAACAGAGCCGGATCCGGCACCTATGTCCCACAGGATTCCCTTAGATGGCAGACAAAGCTTGGACAGTATTATGGAGCGGACCTCTGGTTTTGTTATTAGCCCCTTTTCATGGCTGAATTCATCCTCGTCAAGTCCAAACATGCCGATTGGCCTGTTGTGTTTTCCCTGTATGATTACCAGATTCAAGGGATGAAACCTGTGGGTTGCCGCCTTATCAATTGAAAATTCCTGGAATCTTTCTGAATCTCCTCCCATGTCTTCTGCAACAAAAAAGGTGGCATCAGAAATTCCCTTTTCAATAAGTCTTTTGGCCAAAATGTCTGGGCTATGATTATGATCTGTAAATACTGCTATTTTGAATTGCTTTTTCTCCAAGATGCATTTTGTGAGCCTGTTTATGGAACCTTCGTTTTTCCCGTGAAGACTAACAAAGTCCATGTCATCCCATGGTATTCCGAAATGGGAACACGCCTTTTGTACAGAGGTCAATGCCGGATGAAAAGAGAGTTGGACTTTGGGAAACTCCTTCAAAAATCTTCTTCCAATACCAAAAAATAGTGGATCACCCGAGGCCAAAACCAAGATGTCACCCTGATCCTGCATGTTGCGAATCTTTTCAAACATGGTGTCTAAGGGAAGGAGGGAAAAGAGCTTGTTCTCATAATTTTTGAAATAGGGCCTGAACCTTTTGGACAAAAAGATTGCGCAACTATTTTCAATAAGAGGTTCCAACCAGGATATTGAAGTGGAGGGCTCAAAACCTACAATTCTTATCATTTCCTTTTACTTCCAGATTCCTGTAAGCTACAATATTTTTTTAAGATTGTCTTATTAAAATAGATAGTGGCATGTTTATCTTTTCCTTATGAAAAAAAGAGTCTTAAAAAATATAAAACAATGGCTTGTCTTTAGAAGACTTTTGCTCCTTGCCATTCCAACCGGGATAATAGCTGGGCTTGGCTCGGTTTTATTTTTCATAGCCCTGGATTATGCACATCACGTTTTTTTGGACTATATGGCAGGTTATCGCCCTGAAGGGCCTGGCGGAGAGCAGTCCCTTTTCCTACCTACAGATACCCCTTTCATAAGATGGATGATGTTGGTGGTACCAACCTTAGGTGGTCTTATATCCGGTTGGCTAATCTACACCTTTGCCCCTGAGGCAGAGGGCCACGGTACAGATGCGGCCCTTGAAAGTTATCATTTTAAGGATGCCACCATAAGGCCAAGGGTTCCGGTGATCAAGACCATTGCCTCTGCCATAACCATTGGCTCAGGCGGTTCAGGGGGTAGGGAAGGCCCCATTGCCCAGATAGGTGCTGGCTTTGGTTCCATCATTGCCCAGAAGCTGCATCTTAGTACACAGGAAAGACGCATTCTCATGATGGCAGGAATGAGTGCAGGCATAGGCTCCATATTCCATGCCCCTCTGGCAGGTGCAATCTTTGCCGCAGAGATCCTTTATCGAGACATAGACATGGAATATGAGCTTCTTGTCCCTTCTGCCATAACTTCTGTCATTGCATATTGTGTCTTTTCCCTGTTCTTCGGTTTTGGAACACTCTTCATCACCCCTTCATACGAGTTCCAGCACGCCTCTGAGATTCTTCCATACACCATTTTGGCAATAGCAGTAGCCTACGCCGCCAGGTTTTACGCCCGTGTATTCTATTTCATACGGGATATGTTCCTGAAAATTCCAGTCATCAATCACCTGAAGCCTGCCATAGGCGGTTTCCTTACAGGGGTCATAGGTTATTATCTGCCTGGGGCCATATATACTGGTTATGGGGTATTACAACAGGCCTTTGAGGGCAAGCTGCTCCTTACAACATTGCTCCTGGTGGCATTTGGGAAGATATTTGCCACTGCCTTTAGTATAGGATCAGGGGGAAGCGGCGGCGTATTTGGGCCTTCTGTAGTCATTGGCGGAACCTTGGGGGGTGCAGTTGGCCTTCTTCTTCAACGGCTGTGGCCAACGCTCGTTCCTAATCCCGAGGCGTATGTCATTGTTGGAATGGCGGGTTTTTTTGCATCTGCTGCCAGCACACCTTTTTCAACAGTGATAATGGTAAGTGAGATGACAGGAAATTACGAGCTACTTTTGCCAGCCGTATGGGTGTCTACCCTTGCCTTTCTCCTAAAGGGGAAACAGGGCATATATGAAAAACAGCTAACCACAAGGTTTGATACGCCTATCCATCATGGTGATTTCCTGCTTGGAATACTTGCGCGTCTTACTGTTCACGAGGTGCTTAAAAGGCTTAAAGATCAGCAGCCAGAGCCCATTCCAGAAGATTGGAGTTTGAGGGAACTGGTCTCTTTCATGTCAAAGTATCCCGCTTCTGCCTTTGTGGTGGTGCATCCAGATGGTGGTTATGCAGGAGTTATCATGGCCCAGGCGGTTCGTCATGCAGTTACCTTTCAGGGTTTGGATTCTGACGTAAAGGTGAAGGATCTTGTTGAGCACAGGCCCACCATATTCCCTTGGAATTCCTTGGCCACAGCCCTTAAGAAAATGGCAGAGGAAAAGACCGATGAGCTTGTGGTCTTGGCGGACAGAACCGACAAAAAGATACCAAAGGGTATAATAAGCCGGGCAGATATATTGAAGGCCTATGACAAGGCTATATACAGTACCCTTTAACCTCAAATTTTCTTATCACGTTCCTTGAATAAAAGGCATTTTTCACCAGAGTTCCTTTCAACTACAGAGGCGGGGCTAAGAGCGGACTTGAAGCCATAGGCCTTGCATCCAAAAGGCCTTTTCTTTTCGTAGGTTGTGAAGAAATGGCAACATTTGATGCAAGGAGGCCTATGCCCCTTACGGCCTTGAGACAATGATTTTTTTCTCATACGACACCAGGACAAGCTGCAATCTCTGTGATTGGGGAAGGAACCTTCTTAGCCTGTCATAGGCATGTTCGCATACCTTGTCTATTACATCTTTCCCCTCTGTAGTCGATCCAAGAATGGCAAATAGTTGTCTTACAGTGTTTATGTCTTTTCCTTCCATGCTCAAGCCAAATCTATCTTTCATGAATTTTATGGCATCCTTGGGATCAAGGGGGCCAAATCTGACGTGGGTTTGATCCCAACCCATGGCCATTTTTACAAGTTTCGACCATTGACAGGCAAGAATAACCTTTTTAAACGGCCGTTTTGCAGCCTCCTTGAGCGAAAAGCCAACGTAATCTCCCATGGAGATAAAGGCCTCTTCCTTAAGTTTAAACCGTTCCATTGCTGCCGTTTCGCTTGACCTTCCTGTTGAAAGGCAGATGGTATGAATGCCAGCAGCAAGGGCAACATCCATTGAAACAGAAATGGTGGCACACCAAGCAGCTTCAGATATGGGCTTGACTATCCCGGTTGTGCCCAGGATGGAAATGCCTCCAACTATGCCAAGTCTCCTGTTCAATGTCTTTTTGGCTATTTCCTCTCCCTTTGGAACAGTGATGGTAACCTTTACCCTGCAGGAGTTGGCGTCTAACACGGAATATACCGCATCTTTTATCATTTTTTGGGGTACAGGGTTTATTGCAGGTTTTCCCGGTTCCACAGCAAGCCCAGGCTTGGTTACTGTTCCAACACCTTTCCCCCCAGCTATCTCGATGCCTGGTTCTTGGGCATTTTCAAACACGTGCACCTGCGCAATTATCTCTGCACCGTCTGTAACATCGGGGTCATCACCTGCGTCCTTTATCACACAGGCCTCTGCTTTTTGCTTTGAAAAGGATCTCGCCCAGTAGATCCTTATTTTTCGAGGGTGGCCATCAGGAAAAAGAAGCTCTACACTATCTATTTTCGTATTGGGCTGCTTTAAAAGGATACATGCTGCTTTTGCTGCTGCAGAGGCACAGGCCCCTGTGGAAAAGCCCTCCCTCAGTGCCTTGTTCTTCCCAGTCATCTTCTTGTCAAAAATGTTTTTCTATTACAAAGGCCTGGTTCTTATTTTCTTTCTTCTGTCCCCAGGAAGCTCTACAGTCACCTTGGTACCTTTTCCCAAGGCTGATTCTACGTGAATATCTGCCTCCAACTCTTCAGTGATCCTTTTGGTAAAGGTAAGCCCCATTCCCACATGGCCTGTTTTTGTTGTGAAAAATGGGTAAAATATCCTTTGCATAAAGGGAGGCCTTATGCCAATTCCGCTGTCAGAAACAGTGATTCGTAAGGCCTTGGAGCTTTTTTCTGGCTGTTCGAACCCCACAGACACAAACCCTTTGCGTTGATCTTCCATTTCTTTGCATGCCTCACACGCATTTATTAATACTGGCTCAATGGCCTTTCTAAGAAGCGTCAGATCAGTTGCTACCACTTTATCAGATGGGTGGAGGGCGGAGATTTCAACTTTGATATTCATCTTTTTGCAAAGATCCCTTGCAAGATCGTCCATGAGATCAAATACATTTTCCACCTTTTGCAAGGAAAATCTCGGCCTTGGCAGCCGGATGAATTGAGTAAGAACATCAAGCAGCCTTTCAAGCCTTCCAGCCTCTTCAAGGATCACCTTCACATATTCCGGCTCGTTTTTCTTTGCCTTCAAAAGGCGTCTTGCAAAGCCTCCAATGGCAAGGACAGGGTTTCTTATCTGGTGACTGATATCATCGAGCATCTGCCCAAGATATATCATCCGTTCCGATCCGCGAAGGAGTTTTTCTATTTCCTTTAGGCGCGAAAGATCGCTGATGCTTACCACATGGGTGTAATTCCCCTCTTCTTTCCAGGAGGCAATTGCCAGGCGAGCGACAAAGTCATTCTTGTCACTCCCCCTAAGCATTACGTCCCCATCAAATTCCCCTTGGGCCTTTGCAATCTTTATGAGATTTGGCCCAAGGATTTTTCTGTCCGCAGGAGGAAAGAGTTCGTTGAATTTCCTTCCAACCAATGTCCCTTCCGATGCAAGAAGCGAAGTGGCCTTGGAATTTGAAAAGATTATCCGTTCCTCGTTATCAAGTATTAAGATGCCACTATTTATGGCATCAAGGATGAAGTGGATGAATCTTTTGTTGCTGCCATCAATGGTTATTGGGGTTACGGGCCTGTCAAGTTTCATAAACGTTGGGGGTTTTACGTCCTAAATGCCAGAAGATGCCCATCTATCCTCCTTATACGCCATTTTTCAAGTATCAAGATGGTTGTGAAATCATCTATGATAAGAAGTGGGCCTTTTATCTCCATGTCTTTTAAAATTTCTTTTCTTTCAACAACAGGGACCCTTTTTCGTCCAGTCTCAAACATCATATCAGAAAAATCAAAGGATATCTCAGATGGATCTATTATCCTTGTCGTACTCTTGGGCCCCTTTTCTGGAGGCTGGAAAAAGATTTCCTTAGTGTGGCGACGGATTCTTATCCTGATTCTTACAGAAGTAATCTCCACTGTCCTGTCAGGTAGGTGGTAACCATAAAGCCTTTTGTGCTTTTCGTGAAAGATTGTTATCCAGTCATTTTTAAATGGTATCATCAATTCAAAGGATTGGCCCAGGTATCTGGCGTCAAGAAATATTTCGGTTTCTATCTCCTCATGACGAAGGTGTTTAGGAAATTGATCTAAAAGTTCTTTTTTAAGGTCTATTGAAGCATTTTCAATGATTTTTTCTTTATCTTTGCTGCTTTGCCAGAAAAGGGCCCTTGATGCCTCAAATACAAGGTCTGAAGATGCAAGCCCTTGGGCTGAAAAAACACCGGCCATCTCAGGGATAAGTATTTTGTTCACACCAAGTTCTTCGGCCACGGCCAGGGCATGAAGGCCTGCTGCGCCACCAAAGCTCACCAGGTGAAAATCCCTTGGATCATAGCCCCTTTCTATGGATACCTGCCTGAGTGCCTGAACCATGTTGGTGTTTACCAGCTTGATTATACCAAGTGCTGTCTCAACCGGGCCAAGGCCTATCTTGAGCCCAAGTTGGGCCATTTTTTCCTCCACCAACTCTTGATGAAGCATCATGCGGCCAGCCAGGAACCGTTCAGGCCTGAGTCTTCCAAGAAACAGATTGGCATCGGTCACTGTGATTTGAGCACCCTTTCCGTAGCATACAGGCCCAGGATCGGCCCCTGCGCTTTGGGGGCCGACCCTTAAAAGCCCACCCTTGTCCACCCAGGCAATGGAGCCCCCTCCGGCCCCAACTGTGTGCACGTCGATAACCGGCAGGTTGATTGGATATCCCTCGATCTTGTAGTCCCTGGTAAATGACAGTTCGCCTGGGCAGAGGGATACGTCTGTGGAGGTACCTCCCATGTCAAAGGTGAGTATATTTTTAATGCCAAGGGATCTACCAAGTTCCATGCCTGCAAGCACGCCCCCTGCAGGCCCAGAAAGTAAGGTTGTGACCGCCTTGTCTTCTATGGCGGAAACGGGAAGGCAGCCACCGCTTGACTGTTGCACCAAAATTGATGCACTCGGCAGCCTTTTCTCTAATGTCCTTACATAGTTTCCAACAACCGGCCCAAGATATGCGTTTATCAACGTGGTTGTCGTTCGTTCATACTCCCTGAATTCAGGAACGAGCTTTGAAGATATGCAAACCTTTACATCCAGGGCCCTTAAGGCCTCTTCCAACCTTTCTTCATTTTCAGGGTTCATGTAGGAATGAAGAAGGCAGACGGCCACAGCCCTTGCACCACTTTTTTCAACAAAATCTACGCAACGCTCCACCTCTTCTTTATGGAGTTTTTTTACAATATCGCCCTTGGCATTCAGCCTTTCTTCAATACCAAATACCATGTCTTGGGGAATAATCTGTCTTGGTTTTTGCGCATAGAGATCATACAGGGCAGGGCGTGCCTGACGCCCTATAAAGATGACATCTTCAAAGCCCTTGGTTGTTATGAGGCAGGTTCTTGCCCCCTTTCTTTCAAGAAATGCGTTTGTCCCAACGGTTGTGCCGTGGACTACCTCCATGTGCCCTTTTAGCTCATTACCAAGGATCTCTTTTAGCCCGGCGATTATTGCAGAAGACGGATCAGACGGGGAGGATAGCACCTTCCACCTCTTTAGGCGTCCCTCTTGGAGTATGACAAAATCCGTAAAGGTGCCGCCTGTGTCTATCCCAAGTATCAGCCTGCTCATCTTGTCTTTGTAAGTGTCTTTGGAGCTTCAGGGCCTGTGAGGACCGATCTTGACCCTCTCAAAGGCCATGCTTTCTAAGTCAAAGATGCCAAAGCCAGGGGGTTCCTTTTTCCCAAGGATCTCACCCGGATTCAGCAAGAGGCAGTTGCCCACTCTTTCTTCGTGCCAAAGATGCGTATGACCGAAAAAGACCACGTTGTAGTCACCAGATTTTGCTATCTTTGTCGCCACAAGAGGATCATGAATAAAGCCGATCCTTTTGCCATCCCTTTCCAGTTCCCCAAGCCAGCCTTGAAATTTTACCTTTCCTCCAAGGGCCGCTATCTTTTTTTGCAGCAGTATGTGGTCTCCGTTGTTGTTGCCGTAGATAAGATGTATGGTCCCTTGATAATTCTCCACCTCTTCAAGCATAAAGGGTGAAATGAGGTCGCCAAGATGGATCACCTCTTTTATACCTGCCTCCTCCACTCTCCTAATAGCCTCCCTGAGGTTCCAAAGGTTATCGTGGCTGTCACTCATTACTGCTATCTTCATTTCTCATCATCCTTTCAAACTGGATTAGCATCCTTTTTATTTCAATGCCTCCTGAGAAGCCGGTCAGCTTTCCATCTTTTCCTATCACCCTATGGCACGGAACGATTATGGGCAAAGGGTTTCTCCTAAGCGCCTGTCCAACCGCCCTTGGGCTGTTGCAGCAAGAAAGTTGGGCAAGTTCACCATATGATAAGGTGGTGCCGGGTCTGATGGTAGTTGTCAGATGCCAGATACGTTTTTGAAAATCAGTGCCCCTTAATTTAAAGGGCAGGGGAAATTTCTCAAGACCCATGCCACTTAGAAGTTTTTTGAGCCAGAATCCATACTGGCAGCCGTAAGGGACTGGAATGTAGCCTTTTTCATTTGCTAATAGTTCAATCCTTACAAGAATTCCTTTTTCAATATGAAGTCCAATCCAAAAAGAGCCAATGGGTGACAGGTCTATTTTGTCGCAAAAGGTGCCATGAAGTTTAGTGCTCATAGCCCCTGTAGGTTATGTCTTGGGTTGTGGAGTTTCCCTCAAGAAGTACGCCTTGGCCTTCTTTCATAACTCCAAGAAAGAAAGGGGGATGCCCAAGGAGTCTCGACACCTCTTTTTCCATTTCTCTTTTCATATTTGGTGAAATAGTCCAGACAAGCTCGAAGTCCTCGCCTCCAAAGAGGGCAAAGGCCACAGGATCTTTCCCCATGGCCTTTGCACCTATTCTCAGTGCCCGGGAGATGGGCAGTCTGCTTTTTGAAATAAGGGCACAAAGGCCACTTTGTGTGGCAACGTGGGCAAGATCCGTTGCTATTCCATCAGAGACATCTATCATGGAAGATGCGCCGAGACGTGAAAGCAGCCTTCCAAGATGAACGCGTGGCACAGGGTCAAGGTGTCTTCGAATAAGGTGTCTTTTTAGTGGAAGGGGCAGTTTTATTCCTTTTCTCATCAATATTTCATATCCGCAACTTCCTTCACCAAGATAACCTGAGCAGTAAATGAGTTCTCCCCTTTTTGCCCCGTTTCTATATACGGCCCCTCCTTTTTCAATCTCCCCCATGATGGTCAGGGTAAGCCCAAGCCTTTTGCCAGGCTCCCTTACTGTGTCTCCGCCAACAAGCACTGTTGAAAATTCTGATAGCCTTTCACCAAGTCCTTTTGCAAATTCGTTCCAGAAGTTAAGCCCTGGATCTCTAAGTGTATCCGGGACCTCCAGGTTCAAAAGGGCTGCCTTTGGCACCCCGCCCATGGCAGCTATGTCGCTTAGGTTTACAGATGCCAGTTTTTTCCCAAGCTGAAACGGAGTGAAATAGGTGAAGGAAAAATGAATCCCTTCAACCATGGTATCCGTGGTCAAAAGGACGTTCGCGCTTGGAGTGACAGCAAGTTCGGCACAATCATCCCCGATTGCCTTTTTGATCCATTTAGGCCCACTTCCACCAAAAGTGGAGCGGGCCTGGGTGATGTTTCGTATTTTTTCTATTAGCCGTCGTTCCAACTCTTTTTCAGCCCACTATTTCAAGCTCGCTGAAGAAGTACTTTATCTCCGTTGCAGCTGTCTCAGGGGCATCTGATCCATGAACCACGTTCTTTTCTATGTCTGTTGCGAAGTCTGCCCTTATGGTGCCTGGTTCTGCCTCTTTGTAGTTCGTTGCTCCCATAAGTTTCCTGTAGCGGGCAATTACATCCTCGCCCTGAAGGACCATGACCACTATGGGGCCAGAAGTCATGAAATCAGTTAGGCTGTCAAAAAAAGGCTTGTCCCTGTGTACTGCATAAAATCCCTGAGCCTCTTTTTTTGTCATGTGGATCATCTTCATGGCCACTATCTTGATTTCTGCCTGCTCGAGTCTCTTGATCACCTCGCCTATGAGTCCTCTTCTTACGCCGTCTGGCTTGATAATAGAAAGGGTCCTTTCCATGTTTTTTCCTCCTCTATTTGGTTTGGCTAATGGAAACTATATCTACAGGTGATGCCTTTATAATCAAAACAGAGGGAGTTGGAAACTTTTCATTTTGGTACAGTTTTGGGAATTGGAAGATGGCGTAGAGGCTAAACGACAAAATTTGGAACTTCCATTTCACCCATTTCAAAGGCCTTCAAAAAGGCCTTTACCACTACTGGGTCAAAATCTTTTCCAGAGCCTTTTACTATCACCTCTTTTGCTTCCATTGGAGCCATTGCCTTTCTGTATGGCCTATCGCTTGTCAGGGCATCATAAACATCTGCTACTGCAAGTATCCTGGCACCTAACGGGATGGAACCGCCTTTGTTTGGCCTGTAACCGTTGCCATCAAAACGGTCGTGATGGGCAAGTATTATAGGAATTATTCGACCGAGCGGACCCCTCAGCGGTTCAAGGATTTCTGCGCTGTTATCCACATGTTTTTGAATCTCTTTGTACTCATTTTCGGAAAGCTTGGCCGCCTTGTATAAAAGTTCCCGGCTTACCTTGAGCTTTCCTATATCGTGAAGCAATGCTGCAGATCGAATGTCTTCAATGGCCTCATCATCAAGTCCCAGATAGGCAGCGATCTTTGCTGCATATATGGAGACCCGGTAGCAGTGGTTTTCTGTGTATTGATCTTTGGATATAAAATGTCTCAGGATTACAATGAGTCCCTGATAGGTCTTTCTAAGCTCCTTTACTTTTTCTATGTGTCGTTCGTAAAGAGTGCCCATTGTATATGCAGTACAGATGAGCACGCTGCCCCAGGCCATTACATGGTACCATTGTCCTTTGACAAGCTTGAAGTGATTGTCGTTATGGAAGATGAATCCGTTATACTGGATCATGATTCCAATCAGAATGATGGTCAAAACGGCTGTCATTACGGCATGTCTTCTACCATAAAAGTAGGCGGACAATATGGTTGGAAAGGAATAGAGACCAAGGATCATGTATTCAGAGGTGACTAAGTAGTTCATAAGTCCTGCAATGGCAACCATGGAAAAGATTATCCAGAGCTCCTTGTTTACCTCTGCTATACGATCTGCAAGCCTGTAGCGAAGTGGACGTTGGTCAATGGAAAACTCCTTGGGCCCGTTGTCGATATTTACATCCTTATTTGTGGGTTCTTCTATGTATGGCCTGGTGCTATCGGTTGTATCCTCTTGGCCCTGTATCTTAAGAGGGTTTTGTGCCTTTAATGGAGGCGCTGACTCTATTTGCTCATCTGCCTTTTCCTGCCCATGTAACTTGCGGTTTTGTGTAAAATCAACATCCTTTGATGAGAGCTTTTGGTAGTGCCTGCCTTTTTTTACAAAAACGGTTTCTGCTCCAAGGGCATTCAATTTTTTGGCAATTTCTTCTCCTTGTCTTTCAGACAGGCTTCCTTTTAAGGTGATAGGCGTTTTTTTCAGGAGGTTGTCCACGGTTTGTGGGCTGCAGTTTTTCAGGGTTGAAAGTAGAAACTGCCGTACCTGCTTTGTTCCGACATCGTTATTTAGGCTTTTTATTACCAAAAAGCCGGTATCTGCCTCCATCATTGACTCTGGTTCCTATTTCAGTTTTTTTGCTTATGTGATTTTTTTATTAGATCGACATTTGCTGCCCTTAGCATGAAAAGTATCAATCCAGGTTCATATCTTTAGGAATCGGCCATGAAGATCCTTGTCAGATGGGTTGGGCAATGGTAGGTGAAGATAATGGCTTAAGGAAGCCGGTTGAATAATGTCTAAAGATCTTTTTGCCCACATGCCATCTCATCTAAAAAAGCGTCTCTTGTCTTTTTGTTTCAACAGGTGGGGAGGAGTAAGCAGGCCCCCTTTTCACGAACTTAATGTGGGTTACGGGATAGGAGATGAG
>Ga0256833_1000774_pt1 | contig 24534 bp, 25 predicted proteins | sample 356284metaG_FD_190535 | JGI IMG/M metagenome (GOLD analysis project Ga0256833, IMG submission 190535) | Hydrothermal vent microbial communities from Mid Atlantic Ridge, Atlantic Ocean - 356-284 | ecosystem: Environmental > Aquatic > Marine > Hydrothermal vents | place: Atlantic Ocean: Mid... | reverse complement strand
ACTTTATGGACAGACACTATTTAATCTATCCCATTTTTTTGTTTTTTTAGACTTTATATATGTGAATTGTAAATTAATTTTATTATAATTGTTCATAGAATTAAGTATATTTTCAGGATTTTTAAAAGTAACATTATATAAAAAGAATAACAACCTTTAATATATGACTTATAAATTTTACTATATTATTACAATATTAGTATCTTCCGTTTTTTTATTTAATATAAATGCACAAGAACTGATAAGATATGATAAGAAGAAGAATATAGCAAAAGTACATTATAATAAATTTCTAGCTGGTGTCCACCATAAACTCTATAAAAAAGTCCCTGATTATCCTAAAATTGGCTCTTATTCTCCTACTTCATATGGATTACAAGGTGTAAAATCCGGAACAGGTGTATGCAATTATATATATATATTCCAACTTCAGGTTTATTAGAATCCGGACATCAATATCATCTATCTATCACAGTAAAACTTGCTGATAATTATAACTATATGCCATATTATCGCAAGTATTTCGGCATAGCAATATCCTCGGATTTATTTGAAAATAATTTTGGACTTTGGGCTAAACATTTTATTCCCTTAAATATACAAACCGGTGGATAATTAACAACTGTTGAGTTGGAATTTAGACCTCTATGCACTTCAAAATATATTATTATGGGTGTTTTCCAGGGTCCAACCATGGGAGACCCGATAGGTTTTGCTAATTTGTATAATTTTGAATTATATTCTTTAATCATAGAAAAGTCAAAAAATCCGGATAGCGATTTTTACTATCTATGCGATGGATTTGAAGAAAAAAAATTAAATAATAAATGGAATGTATCTTATAGTACCGATACTATCTTTTTTGATAGTGGCTCGGCCAATATAAAACAACAATATTATAAAATACTTGATTCATTACCAAAAAAATTGAGAACAGTACAAGACCTTGTATCACTTTATGCATATACCGATAAAAAAGGTAAAGATAGTGACAATAAAGAATTGGGTGCGGCACGTAATAATTCAGTACGAAATGAATTGTTAAAGAGAGGAATAGATTCTACAAGAATATTAATGACCAATTATGGAGAGACAAAATCATCCGGTAAAATTTCTCAAAAAAACAGAAGGGTTGAAATTGATGTTAATCTTGGTAAATTATATCAAAAATATTATACGGAAGCATTAAAGTTTACCCAAAAAGGCAATTATGGTGCAGCAAATAGAGCGATTAAAACGTAGATGCGTTTGGTTCCTCCTAATCAGGCAGTTTATGCATTATTTGATTGTTGGGGAAATGGAAAAAAAGCAAGCATGTTTAAAAAAAAATTGACTCAAAGAATACAAAAAAAATTTTATAAAAATAATACGTTAAAATTTATTCTTGATTCTCTATACTGCGAAAACATTAAAGGAGAAGGATTAGGATGGTATATTACGACAAATTGTCTTCCGTCTTATGAGAATGACTGCAGTTTTAACACATCTTCAAAAAGAACATCACACTTGATACAAATTGCCGATAGTATATATTCAAAATTAGGGTTTCCTTCAAAAGAGAAAGTTGAAAAACGCTGTTCAAATGTTCTACCCGATATAATACTCAAAAATAATAACATAAGCAATTTGAAACGATACTTACCAATATTTAAAAAAGCATGTGAACAGCAACAGATAAAATGGAAATATTTTGCTATGCTTTATGACAAGATAAATGTAAAACATACGGGATTTCAACGATATGGTACACAAACAATGATAAATATCAAAGGGGAAATGATATTTATTAATCCGATTGAGGATATACATAAATTGAATGAATATCGAAAACAAATGAAATTAGTCCCCTATCCGGAAAATGTGACTGAAAAAACAATAATCAACCAAAAAAAATTAGATACTACTTTGGTTTATACCCTCAGTGAAATTTATCCGTCAGATCAAAGATATAGAAACAAAACTCATGAAATAGAAGAGAAATACGGTTATGATTCCGATACGTTAAACTCTTTATGGAAAATTATCCGTACAACAGATTCATTGAACCAAATACAGGTACGGAAAATTTTGGACAAAAGAGACTGGTTAAGTTCAAAATAATAGGTTATCAAGGAAACGAAGCCTTGTTTTTAGTGATACAACACGCAGACTTAGCAATGCAAATAAAATACTTACCGATGATGAAAGAAGCGGTCAAAAAAGGAGATGTTCCGAAAAGTGAATTGGCATTACTGGAAGACAGGATACGAATAGCTCAAGGCAAAAAGCAAATCTACGGTAGTCAAATAGGTAGAAATCCACAAACAGGAAAATATTTTGTAAAACCAATAATCGAACCGGAAAAAGTAAATAACCGCAGGGCAAAAGTAGGATTACAACCTATTGAAAAATATGTTAAACACTGGGGAATAAATTGGAATATCAAAAAGCATACGGGATTCTGAATGTAATATAAATTTTTATTATATTTTTGAGCAATAAAAATTTTAAACAAATGAAATCACTAAATCTTATAACTGAATTAAAAAAATATACTTCGGAAAAACGTAAAACTTCAAATGAATGGTTTTTTAAAACCGGTAAGGGCGAATACGGTGAAGGAGATAAATTTATAGGGATTTCTATGCCGGACATTCGTAAAGTAGTGAAAAACTTTATGAAACTGGAATATTCCGAGATAAAAAAACTTTTAAATTCTCCAATCCATGAAATCAGGATGTCGGGAGTTTTGATTTTAACTGAAAATGCCAAAAAAGCAAATAAAAACAATAAAAATAAAGAGCTCAAACGAATAACGGATTTTTATCTTAAGCATAAAAACAGTATTAACAACTGGGATTTGGTTGATGTTTCATGTCACTATATTGTAGGAACTGCCATTTTAAAAGGACTTTATGAATTACAATTATTGGATAATCTAAGTATTTCTCCAAGGATGTGGGACAGAAGAATAGCTATAGTGTCTACCTTCACATTTATAAAAACAGGAGATATATTCCCAACAATAATACTCGCAAAAAAATTCTTTAATAATAAGGAAGACCTTATGCATAAAGCGACAGGTTGGATGCTAAGAGAAGCATGGAAAAAAGAACCTGTAATAATTGAACGTTTCCTATTGGAAAATTACAAGAACATACCGAGGACAACACTTAGATATGCAATCGAAAGAATGGAAGAAACAAAACGTAAAGAATTTTTATATTTTAAAGCATGATAAAAACTCATTTACAACTATAAGGTAGCAAATATAGTTGTATGTAAGATAAACACTCAACCTGACCGTTACACTATTTTTTATTTTTTTACGTTATTGCTATCATAATTAAAATACAACAAAATGAAACGGATTTTTTTTATTTCACTTTTATTTCTTTTTTTATTTTCATCCTGTAATTCAGGTCCCAGAAAAGCATTAATTGAAACAAACTTTGGCAATATTGTTGTTGAATTATTTGATTCCACCCCTCAACATAGAGACAATTTTATCAAATTGGTGAAACAAGGTTTTTATGACAGTTTATTATTTCATAGGATAATTAACGATTTTATGATACAAGGAGGAGACCCTGATTCTAAAAATGCACCTTTATCAAAAAGATTAGGTGCAGGTGGTCCGGGATATACCATTCCTGCAGAAATTGGAGCTTTGCATTACAGAGGAGCATTAGCTGCAGCGCGTAAAGGAGGGCCGGCAAACCCTGAAAAAAGATCATCAGGATCACAATTTTACATTGTACAAGGTAAGAAAAATTTAACACGAGAAGATATTGAGAAAGCATCGAAGTATACTAATATGAATTATACTCAAGAACAAATTGATAAATATCTTAAAAATGGTGGGTATCCTTTTCTGGACAATAATTATACTGTTTTCGGTAAAGTGATTGAAGGAATGGATGTAGTAGATAAAATTGCCAAAACCAAAACAAGTTTGTATGACAGACCGGCTGAAGATATTATCATGAAAATATCTTTATTGAATTAATTTTTTTATTTTTGTCAAGGATTATATTTTACCACTACCGAAATAAAGAAATAAAATATTTCTTTTTGTGTGAACTATTTCAAAAATTATATCCAATTCGGTAGAATTACATAAAATATTTAATATGAATATAAAATATTTATACTTTATTGTTTTTATTTTAATTGTATTAGCTTCATGTAACCGGCCTGTGGCTAAATTCGTTATTAAAGAAAAGAAAGAATTAAATGCTCCGGCTAAAGTGAAATTTTTAAATAAATCGATAAAAGCAAATTCTTATCACTGGAACTTTGGAGATAATGATACATCCAATATTGAAAATCCTGAACATAAATATATAATGTCGGGGAATTATACGGTTGAATTAACAGCAAAAAAAGATAAAAAATCCAATACAACCAAACAAAAAATTCATATCAAACCACCTGAAAAATGTTTGGTACTGATACAAACCCCTTATGGTGATATGTTGGCTGAATTGTATGACAACACTCCAAAACACCGGGATAATTTCACTAAATTGGCAGATGAAGGTTTTTATGACGGATTGCTATTTCACCGGGTAATAAACGGATTTATGATACAAGGAGGAGATCCCGGTTCCAAAAATGCTACTAAAAATAAACGATTGGGTTCCGGAGGTCCCGGATATCAAATAGATGCGGAATTCAATCCTGAAAATATTCACATCAAAGGTGCATTAGCAGCTGCCCGTATGGGAGATGCCGTTAATCCGGAAAAAAAATCAAGCGGTTCACAATTTTATATCGTACAAGGAAATAAGCTTACTGAAGCACAATTAAAACAAATAGAAAACAGGAAAGGAATTCATTATACCGAGGAACAAAAAAAATTGTATATGGAAACCGGAGGAACACCTTTTTTAGATATGGACTATACGGTTTTCGGTAGGGTTATTGAAGGTTTGGATGTAATAGATAAAATCGCAAAAGCAAAAACAGGACAAGGAAACCGTCCTGTAAAAGATATTTGGATGAAAATAAAAGTTATTAAATAGATTATGGAGATTTTAGGATTAGATATAGGAGGCACAGGTATAAAAGGAGCTATAGTTGATACCGATACGGGTAATTTAATAACCGAAAGATATAGACAACTGACTCCACAACCGTCAACTCCGGATAATATTGCTATGGCCATAAAAGAAATTGTTAAAAAACTTAACTATACAAATGATATTATAGGCATGGGTTTCCCTACATTGATCAGACACGGCATTGCGCAATATGCTACCAATATTGATAATTCGTGGATTGGTGTTGATATAGGTAAAAAACTGGAACAATTAACAGGGTACAAATATTATGTAGCCAATGATGCTGACACTGCAGGATTGGCAGAAGCTGTTTTCGGAAGTAAAACAATTGAAAAAGGTTTGGTGATATTCTTGACCATTGGTACAGGTATAGGTTCCGCACTGATTTTTGATGGAAAATTGATTCCGAATTCCGAATTGGGAAAAATTCAATTTAAAAATATGGAAGCGGAAAAATATGCATCAAATAAAACAAGAAAAGCAAAAGATATGAGTTGGAAAACATTTGGAAAAAGGCTTAATGCATATTTAAAATATCTTGATATGCTTTTTTCACCTCAAATGTTTATTCTCGGAGGAGGTGTCTGCAAGAAAATGGATAAATATCAAGAATATATAAAAATTGATGTTCCGGTAGTACAATCGGAATTTCTAAATGCTGCCGGTGTAATCGGAGCTGCTTATTTTGCAGCAGAAGAAATAAAATCAAAACAATTGAATACTGAGAAGTAAAGACTGAGCCGGGGGCTTCTTAATTCACAATGGGGTCAGTTGTTATAATCATAGTATTACAGTAGCAAATCATCAATAATTTCAATAATCTTTTCTTTCAACCTTTTTGAAGCAAGATCAAGATTATTCATAAAATCCATCGATGTTTTTTCGGGTTCGTCAATAAAATCGGTTATTGCTTTAATAGCTATAAAATCTATATTATACAATTGACATACCCAAGCTATTGCTGCTGCTTCCATTTCTTTGACTTCCACATCATTCTCCTGCATTATTTTAAGATCATTTTTATTCAGGTCAAATGCATCACCGGTAGATATAATCCCTTGTTTCAGTTTAAACTTTTTAGCAAGCAAATCACTATTTATAACATTATAATTTCCAAACCCGTACTCTCTGTATCCGCCCGGAAGCGAAATCCTTCTATCATGATACAAAACTCTATCTTTTGAAATATACACATCACCTATTTTTGCATTTTTAGATTTAAAACCTCCCGCTGTTCCACAATTAATAACAAGATCCGGTGAAAAATTATTGATAACTACAAAAGTATTTAAGGTAGCTGCCTGAGAGCCAATATTATCTATTCCATATTCCTGTGATTGTCCGCTTAAAGATAACAACAACGATTTATCTTCATTCGCATAAACATCAATGGGATTGTAAAAACCGATTTTTTTTAACCTAAAATATTTTATCAGTGGCAATGCTTCCTGTTTCATTGCCATTAATATTGCAATTTTATTATATTTCATAAATATTTTCCTACTTTATCACAAAAATTAAAAGTAACTTATATTTTTTAAAAAATAAGGTTGTTATCCAAAGAAATATATAAAATCTGATATGTAATAAAATAGTTTATTATATTTGATTATTATTTTTTCTTATTGGTATTGATCCCAAATAGAGTATATAAAGGACAAAAACCTATCAAAGTGGTAAATAATAATATAATACCTATTATTAACAATACCATAGCTAATGTTCCGGTGATAATACTAAAAGCGTATAGTATTAAGATAACAAGTGCAATAAGGATTCTAATCCATTTGTCGGTAATTCCAATATTTTTTTTCATAATACAAATTTTTAATTAATAATTGCTAAAATAATATATATTTTTCAGAATATCAACGCTTTTACCAAAAAAAATACTTTACTTGAATGATTTTCCTTTATTTATTATTTCTTGGATGAAATTTAATTATTGTTTTTTTAAGATAATCCGTATCCAAATGTGTGTATATTTCAGTTGTTATGATTGATTCGTGTCCCAGCATTTCCTGTACGGCTCTCAAATCAGCTCCCCCTTCGACCAAATGAGTTGCAAAAGAATGTCTAAATGTATGCGGACTGATATTTTTCTTTATACCTGCAAGTTGCGAAAGTTCTTTAATAATATAATATATCATTATTCGTGAAAGTTTTCTTCCTCTTCGATTTAAAAATAAATAATCTTCATTACCTTTTTGGATATTGATTTTGGAACGATAATTCTTGATATAAATATCTATATTTTTAATAGCTTCAACAGCTATAGGAATGATTCTTTCCTTATTATTTTTGCCAATGACTTTAATAAATTCAATATCGGGAAAATAATTTGAAATTCTAAGATTTATCAGCTCACTAACCCTTAGACCGCAAGCGTACAATGTTTCAATTATTGCCTTATTTCTATGTCCATGATCTTTGCTTAGATCTATAGCATTCAAAATACGATCGATTTCTTCATAATTAAGAACATCCGGAATTTTTCGTCCTATTTTTGGTCCTTCAAGCAATTCCGTCGGATCATCATCGATTATATCTTCCATCATTAGATATTTATAAAAAGCTCTTATCCCCGATATTATTCTTGCCTGAGATCTTTCGGCTACGCCAAGACTATTAATCCAAATAATAAAATCTCTAAGATTTTTAAACTCAATAGATACCGGTGAGATATCAAGTTTAAAAATATGCAAATACTCCACCAATTTATAAACATCCCTGATATACGCCTCTATTGTATTTCTGGAAAGAGATCTTTCCAACATCAAATATGATTTGAATCCTTTTATGGAAGAATTCCAATCCATTAATGAGAAATTTTTTGAGGATTATCGGTTAAATAACTTTTCCAACCGGAATATTTTTTACCTGTTTTCAACACACTTGACAGTTGGTTGAAATGACACATTGCAGCACCCAAAGCATCGGTAGCATCAAGAAATCCGGCTTCAATTTTTATTTTCAATATATTTTGTAGCATAGCGGCAACTTGTTCTTTTGAAGCATTCCCGTTACCTGTTATAGACTGTTTGATTTTTTTTGGAGAATATTCGGTGATATTCAATCCCATAGTTATACCGGCAGCAATAGCCACTCCCTGAGCACGTCCCAATTTTAGCATAGATTGGATATTTTTACCATAAAAAGGAGCTTCAATTGCCAATTCAGAAGGTAAATATATTTCAATAAGCTCTTGAGTTTGAAGAAAAATTTCTTTTAATTTTTCCTGATGATCTTTATATTTTTTCAATTTAATAACTCCTAGGGTCTCGACTTTATGGTATCCGGCAAAATAATCCAAAATAGCATATCCCATCACTTGCGTTCCGGGATCTATTCCCAAAATTTTGATATTTTCTATTTTTGCCATGTATGTGCTTATTTAATTCAAAAAAGAACTTATTTCCCTCTTATTTTATCCAGTATTTTTTTTACTTCGCTAAAAGACACTATTTTATCTTTAAAATATGCCATAACTTTTTCTTTCTCCAATGTATCCGCTTCAAGATAGGACAATATATTGGACAGATGCAATTTCATGTGGCCTTTTTGTATTCCGGTGGTAACTAATGATTTTATAGCTCCAAAATTTTGTGCCAAACCTACGGATGCAACTATTTTCATCAGTTCTTTTACTCCCGGATTTCCCAACATTTCAAGAGAGCGTTTAGCCATCGGATGAGTTCTAGTCAACCCCCCAACAGTACCGATAGCCATAGGAATATCAAGCCAGAATTTAAAAATTCCGTTTTTTATTTCGCATTTACTCAAACTTCGGTATTGTCCGTCTCTTGCTGCATAAGTATGCCCACATGCTTCGACCGCTCTAAAATCATTTCCGGTAGCTATTATAACGGCATCTATACCATTGAAAATGCCTTTGTTGTGTGTAGTTGCCCTATAAGGATCTTTTCGCGCAATTTCGACAGCTGTTAGAAATTTTTCTGCAAACAATTTACCGTCTTTTATAAATTGCCCATTTACCAATTCTTCAACATGACAACTTACTTCGGAATGAACAATGCTTTCAGGTGTATAATTGGATAAAATAGACATTATTATTTCTATATCTTTTTCAACAAAAACATTATTTGAAACAATATAATCTTTCAAAGTTGCAGAAAACTGTTCCAAAACGGTATTAATAAAATTAGCTCCCATTGATTCACAGGTATAAAAATCAGCTTTAATTTGATATAAATTTTCAATTTGTCCTGTGAAATCTACAAGTTTAATCGATTTAATTCCACCTCCCCTTTTTTCCATTGAGGCAGTAACATCTTTAGTATCTTCTCTTAATTTCTTTTCTATTTTATCAAATTCCGCAAATAATTTTTCTTTATCTCCTTTCCATTTGAAGTGTACTTGTCCGATTTTTTTCATATCTAAAACTTCCGCCTTAAATCCCCCTCTATCAAACCAAAACTTCGAAGCACTTGAAGCTGCTGCTATCACTGAACTTTCTTCAATTGCCATTGGAATTGCATAAACTTTACCATTTATCTTAAAGTTGGGAGCAACTCCAAGAGGTATTGGAAAGTTTCCTATGGAATTTTCAATAAATCCATCTAAAATACTTTGCAATCCGGGATGCCAATAACTTATAAGCTCATTCATAACTCCATCAGGATCCTTAAAAAAGTTTTCAACGACCCATTGCATCTTTCTTATTTTTGAAAGTTTGGAGAAACCGCTAATTGGATTTTTATGCACTCTAATTATTTTTTAATTTTTAAATAAGTTTTAGCTATTTTTAAACCTTCGAGATGTTCCGATACATACTTTTCTAATTTTTCATATCCTTCCATTGCAGGCTTAAGAAAACCCGAAGCCATACCATATAAAGAAGGTGAATTTAATCTTTCAATCAAATAATATCCGTCAAGATAATTTTTTATACCACCGGAAATAATAAAATTATTACAACTGATTTTATTATTTAGTTCCGGTTTTATCATTTCAATAAAATCTACCATTTCTTCAGCATTATGCCCGATATTTACTAAAGAAGAATTTTGTTCAAAATTATTATTGTCTTTTCGTAATAACTCCAATTTCGTAAAATTAGTACCTCCGTAAGCACCAAATTCAATAGCAGTAAGGGGTAATAACATCAATTCCTTAAGACTTTTTATTCCCATGCCTTGGCCAACTTCTTTTACAACAATTTTAAATTCTGTTTTATCTATTAGTCTTTTAATAGTATCAAGGGGCTTGACAAAAATTTTATCTCCCTCAGGTTGAATGAATTCCTGAATCGGGTTGATATGTATAATCAAACCGTCGGCATCAAGTTTTTTTATCAAATCATCAATCTTACCGATTTGTCCGCTAATTATTAATTGCTCAATTTGAGCTATTCCCAAATTTGCAAAAAAAGGTCTTTCCCCAATATACTTTCTTATCTTAAAATCATTTAAAAACTCATCACTATCCAGTAATTGCCTGCAAGAACCTAATCCTAAACCGAGATTAAATTTATTTACAATTTTAGCCAGATTTTTATTTATTCTACCTGCCAATTCCGTTCCACCTGTCATACTTGATACCCATATAGGAGCACCAAAATCATAATCCGCAAATTTTACAGATAAATCCACACTTTCCGGTTTACCCAATAACGGTTCATAGTAAAACCTTTGATCCGGAATACTATTATTCATTTGAGACTGAAAAGTCAATTCTATGTGATCATTTTTTCGTTTTGATATTGATCTTTTATCTTTCAATTTTATTTGTATTATTATAACTAATATTAAACAAAATTACATTTTTTAATTGATATGCTAAATTTTTTTCTAAAAATTATCATATAATACCAAATGCTGCCAAAATACTGATTATAAAAAATTTAAAAATAAGATAAATAATTGATTTTATCAAATAAAAAAGCCACCTTATTAAATAACAAGGTGGCTCTTTAATAATTTAGAACATTATTTTATTCTTACCAACCCGGATTTTGTGTCAGGTTTGGATTTAATGTCAACTGATCCAGAGGTATTGGCTCCAAGTATTTTTTATCATCCCATGGAGTTCTTCTGTCTTCAGGTTTTTGAGCATACAGATGTCCATCTGCTGTTTTCAAAACTGTAATATTTGAAGAGAAAACAACCGCAGGATCTATTTTAACACCATAAAAACTTTCATCGGAATCATAATATTTCCCTTTTGCCCATCTGATTAAGTCCCATTTTCTAAATGGTTCTAACATCAACTCAACACGTCTTTCCCTTCTGATTTCCCACAATAAAGGATCAACATCGGGATCTCTGTCGTCAGCATTAAATCCAACATCTACAGTCAAATGAGCTACTCCTGCTCTATCTCTTAATAAATTAATACTTTTATCAAGATCTTCTTGAGTGATTGTTCCCAATTCGGCTTTAGCTTCAGCATAGTTCAAAAGCACTTCTCCCAATCTGAAGATTGGAGCATCTGTAGTAGCCTGAACACCTTGAGTAGGCTGATTTTCCACCATATCATAAGTAGCATATTTAATAGGTGAAAACATTGGTATTCCTTTATTAAAAGGAGCCACCAATCTTGTAGTATCTATAATATTGTAGATTCTTTTATCCCTTCCTTTATATATTTCTACTCCTGTTTTAAAGAAATTTTGGGAAGTAGTAATAGTTTCGGAAGTATTGAAAACCCATTCCGAATATCCTGGATGAGTTGCTCCATCATATCTAACGGGTTTACCGTCGGCCATAAGGAATGCAGAAACTGCCGAATGTGAAAATCCAAAGAATGGTTCATGAAAAATAAAACTGGGAATACTATGTCTCATATTCTCATTATATTTTTTCATTAAAATAACCTCACTATTGGAAGACAAATCTTCACTTGAAAAAAGATCGGCATAATTACTAGAAAGACTGAAATTAGCATTCATCAATTCATTTGACGCTTCTACACTTTCATTGAGCAATTTATTAACATCAGCACCGGAAACGTTGTGATATTTAAATGTAGTTGCTGCAGCCAAACAAACTCTGGATTTTAATGCCAAAGCTGTCCATTTTGTGACTTTTACTTTATTGTAATCATCTTTGAGGTTTTCAATAGCATAATCCAAATCCTCTACAATTCTATCCACTACAAATACTCTTGAATCTCTTGCTTTATACAAGGCATCTTGATCTGTAGGATCAACAGGTTTATCATAATACGGAACATCTCCAAAACGTCTTACTTTGTCCCAATATAATAATGCTCTGAAAAATCTACCGACGGCAATATACCTTTTTTTAATAGATTCGTCCAAAGAAGAATTACTTGTTTGTTCAATAAGAACATTGGCTTTACGAATATATCCCCAACTCCAATTCGTACCTGCTGAAGTTGCCGGTACACTGGTAGGAAAATCCAATTCAAGTCTTTGGTCCAAGCCTATTACATCATCATTATTTACCGAAAAGAAATGGTCTCCGCCAAAAAAGCCTCCATTACCATATCCTTTAAAAGCAGTGTATAGTCCATACGAGAATGACTCCAGGTTTGATTCGCTGGTCCAGAAATTATCATTTGTAAATTCTGTTTCAGGCTGAACATCTAAAAATTTTTCACAGCCCGTGGTCGCGAATATAAATAGAATTAATAATAAATATGTTATTTTTTTCATAATCTTATAATGTTAATTGTAAACCAAATGAAAAGCTCCTTGTCTGAGGCAACTGTGTACCATAGAAAGATAAAGAACCATAATAATTAATTGTCGATTCAGGATCAACCGGTATAAACGATTTTGTCCATTCCGTAACGTTGAATGCAGAAAAATATAATCTGAATTTTTCAACTGAGTATCTTTTTGTAAAACTAGCAGGAATTGTATATCCGAAAGAAACTTCCTTGATACGCAAATATGCTAAATTTTGAAGATATCTTGTTTGAGGTACATAATTGTTTTTACCATACATCAGCATTTTTCCTCCATTAAGCAAACGTCCTACATTCTTTGTATTAGGTAAATAAGAAGCTGCATTGGAAGCAAAAGGTCTCGGATAAAAAGCATCCGTATTATCCTCTGTCCAATAATCTGTTTGATAATCGTAAAGTACATCATAATGATAATCAGCTAATGCAACGTTACCTGTTCCCCAATATTCTCTTTTACCAACTCCTTGTAAGAAAACTTCAAAATCAAATGCTTTGAAATTCAAACCTGTTCTAATACTATATTCATATCTTGGAGTTGTATTTCCAATTACTTTCAGGTCTCCATGATCTTCAACTGTAAATGCACCTTTATCAACTACTCCGTCTCCATTAAGGTCTTTATATTTTACATCTCCTGGGCCTATATTGAATCCTGATGTATGCATATTTTTATCAGGTGTTGGAATTCCTTCTTTCAATTTACCATCACTATCAAAATCATCAGCCTGATACAAACGATCTGTTTCAAATCCCCATATTTCACCCAATTTCATTCCGGGATAAAAATCTGAAAGAATTCCTGATTCATTTTTCCATTTAGTGATTTTTGCTTGGCCGTCAGCCAAAATTCCATTGATATAAATATTGAAATCATTGCTAAAGCTATGCCTAAAATTAACACCCAATTCCCAACCGTTTGTTGTTAATTCTCCTGCATTTACCAATGGTACGGAAGCACCCAAAACTACAGGTAATTGTTCTCCGGGTCCAAGCATATCTTTGTTCTTTCTCTGATAAATATCAAAAACAACTGATATCTCTCCGTCAAACAAATCCATATCAACACCAAGGTTCTTTGTTTCAATAGTCTCCCATGTCAAAGAAGGAGATACCACTTTAGGATTTCCAAATGTTTTTTCCAATTGGCTGTTAACAATCCAATTTGCATTATAATCGTTCAAAGTTGGAACAAAAACAAATTGTCCTACATCCTGATAACCTATTTGTCCCCAGGAAGCTCTTATTTTTAAATTCGAAATTTTTAATTTTTCAAGTGTATTTTGTAAAAATTCTTCTTGTGACAACCTGTATCCAACAGATCCTGAAGGGAAGAAAGCAAAACGATCTCCTTTTGGAAATCTTGAAGATCCGTCTAATCTTCCGTTAAGTTCCAATAAGAATTTTTCTTTGTAGTTGTAATTCAATCTTGAAAAGAAACCTAAAACACGCCAGCTGCTTTTAGCATTATTAGCAAAAGCATCTCCAATAGCAGTTGAAAGTTCCGGCATATTAGGATCCAATAAGAAAGGTTTCCCTGTTGAGATATAAGAATAATTGTTTTGTTCAATATTAGTACCTGCCAATAATGAAAATGAATGATTTTCCATTGAGTTATTGGAATAATTTGCAAAAGCATTGAAAGAATACAATTTATTTTTCGACAAATCATATTCCGTTTTATTCCTCGATGTAGAAGTAGAATAATATACGGGGTCAAATTTAGGTTCATGACCACTACTCCACCAATTAATCAATGGCACTGATCCTCCTTTTATATGTGTTTCATTATCGGATTTAGAATAAGAGAAGTTAGCAGTAAAATCTAATTTTTGAGCATTTTTATCAAAAATATTGAATATTGATTCAATTGTTTGTCTGGAATAATCCCTTTCGCTTACATTTCTGTTTGCATTTCTAAGAAAACCTATCGGACCTATAAAACTGGCTCCCTTAGGTGCTCCAAAATAAGTTCCGTCTGCTACTCCGTAAGGAAAGTTATTAGGCCATCTCAAAGCATAAAACAATTCTCCAAGTCTGGAACCTGCTCTGTAACTAAACGGTTCTTCGTATTTTCTTTTGGAGTACATGCTATAATAATTTAATTTAGCCCAACTATTCAATTTGGCTGAGAAATTGGCATTCAATATATTTTTATCCAATGTCTCAGTATTTACTTTGTATAAACCTTCTTCTTTATTTTTAGCAAATGAAATACTATAATCAACTTTATCTGTTCCACCTCTAATTGAGAAATTGTGCGTTTGTTTTATCGCATTATCATTTAAGATTTGTCCAAAAACATCCCAACTTCTGTAACTGTAAAACTGACCGTTGATAACTTCGAAATCTCGTCCTTCTATCATCGTCTCGTCATTTAATTTGCTTCCGAGATATCCGTTATCTTTTTCCCATTGAATACTTTTGTCTCTCCAATCCTGTCCACCCATACCAAATGCAAATGGAGCGCCACCGTTATTTCTTGCTTTTGCAGTATGAATAGCATCCATGAGATATTCCATTGGAGCATGCTTAATATTCCATATAGGTTTGTTGGTAGAAAAGTTATTAGTGTATGTAATAACAGGTTTCCCTTTTTTACCTTTCTTTGTTGTTATAAGTATAACCCCAAAAGCTGCCCTTACTCCATAAATAGAAGTAGATGAAGCATCTTTCAATACGGAAATATCTTCAATTGATTCAGGGTTAAGATCTGATAATTTTCCTTCTACTCCATCTATTAAAACAAGAGGGTTACTGGCACCATTAACAGAACCGTATCCTCTCAGTTTAATATTGGCTTCCTGATTCAACTTACCTGTTGCATGTGTAATCGTAAGTCCCGGCACAACTCCTTTCAGATTCCTGCCAACATCGGGAATAGGTTTAGCTTCAAGGGCTTTAGTTACATCAACAGGAGACACTGCACCTATCAAGTTTACTTTTTTCTGAACCCCATAAGCAACAACAACTACTTCCTCCAAACTTACATTATCCTGCTTCATTGCAATATTAAAAGTTCGACGATCTCCAACAACAACTTCTTGCGGAGAATATCCAATGTAAGAAAAAACAAGAATCGAATTCTTTGATGGAACATCTAAAGCAAACTTACCATCTAAGTCCGTTATTGTTCCTGTATTCGAATCTTTAACCCTAACTGAGGCACCTACAAGCGGATCACCTGTATCCTCGTCGGTTAAGATACCGTTGATTGCGATTTGCGAAAAAGCGATTTGCGCAAAAAACATCAACAGAACTACTAGTAAAAACTGGTTTTTTTTCATAAAAAAATTTTTTTAAATGATATAATAATTGTTTATAGTAACATGGATTAAAAACCGGATTATTGCAGTTTAACAATCAATTTCCCCTTATCTATTACCGGTTATGAATAATAATTATTATTATTTAAATATGTTGCATAGATATAATCTGCATAGTTACAAAAAAAATACGAATTTAAAAAAAAAATACAAATATTTTTATAGTTCTTTTGATACCTTATATGTAAAAAGGATTGCCTTAAATTAAATTAGTGTATGTCCATAAAATCGTTAAAACTTAAAAACAAACACAAGTTAAGACAATCCTCTTATCTAAATATAACTTTTCATAAAGAATCATTTAAGCTGTAAAGCACTCCAAATTGAATAGTCTCCCTCTAAATTTAATTTTATTCTTTAAAATTACAATCGTTCAAATTTAGCTTGGAAAAATCTTAGGTAAGCCGGTTCATAAACCATTTTCAAACCTTTTACATTTTTAGCATCTTCATATACTTCTTTTACTGCTTCAGCTACAACATCCATGTGTGCTTCGGTATATACCCTTCTGGGAATAGTTAATCTTACTAATTCCAATTTGGGATATTTATGTTTTCCCGTTTTGGGATCCCTACCTGCACTTACAACTCCACGTTCCATTGCCCGGACTCCGGAATCAAGATATAATTCAGCGGCTAAAGTTTGTGCAGGAAATTCATCTTGTGGTATATGAGGATAGAAAGCTTTTGCATCTAAAAATACCGCATGTCCTCCGTAAGGTCTGACAATAGGTATGTTCCAATTGTCAAGCAATTCCCATAGATATTGTACTTGACCAACCCTCGCCCTGATATAATCGTCTTGAATAGATTCTTTAATACCAATTGCCATTGCTTCCATATCTCTTCCTGCCATTCCTCCATAAGTGTGAAGGCCTTCATAGACAACAACAAGATTTCGCAATTTATCAGCAACATCAGCATCATTTACCGCTACCCAGCCTCCAATATTAACAAGGTGATCTTTTTTCCCACTCATCCATGCTCCATCGGAATAACCGGCAAATTCTTTTAATATCTCCGCTACCGGTTTATCTTTGTAACCTTCTTCTCTTTCCTTAATAAAATATGCATTTTCAACCAATCTGGTAGCATCCAAATATATTAAAATACCGTGTTTATCTGCGTATTCTCTTAATTCTTTAATATTTTGCATACTTACAGGTTGACCTCCTGCCATATTTACAGTACCGGCAACACTTAAATAAGCAATACTATCAGCTCCATGTTCTTTTACGATTTTATCGATTTTAGCAATATCCATATTTCCTTTAAAAGGATGTTCGCTATTGGGATCATGTGCTTCATCAATGATTACATCAACAAAAATACCTCCGGCAAGTTCTTGATGCAGTTTTGTAGTCGTAAAATACATATTTCCGGGAACGTACTGTCCCTTTTTGATTTGTGTCTGGCTCATTAAATGTTCAGCTCCTCTTCCCTGGTGAGTAGGAATTAAATGCTGAAAGCCATAAACATCTCTTATGGTGCTTTCAAGATGATAAAAATTTACACTTCCGGCATACGCCTCATCTCCAAGCATCATTCCCGCCCATTGACGATCACTCATAGCACTTGTACCGCTATCTGTTAGTAAATCAATATATACATCAGCAGAAGGAAGAAGGAAAGTATTATATCCGGCTTTTTCCATAGCTTTAATTCTTTCTTCTTTAGATGTCATTCTTATAGGTTCCACCATTTTTATTTTCCAAGGTTCTGCCCAGGATCTTCTTCCTGCCTGCTGTCCCATTGTTTTTATTCTTTCTTTCATATTTTTAATTTTAAAATTTAAAAAAGTTGGCACGAAGATAAAAAAATAACACATTAAAATAAAATTATTAACAACACAAGGTGACAAATTGTATTGTTTCTTAATAAATATTAGCTTTGCAAGATATTTATCATTATGGAAATTAACTATTACATTCTTGCTGCGGGTATTTTACTAGTTGTATTTTATGATTTCACCAACGGTTTTCACGATGCGGCAGATATGATTGCTACAGCTGTTGCTTCCAGAGCGATGACTCCGGGTATCGCAATATTAATAGTGACTTTTTTCACTTTTATCGGGCCGTTTGTCAGAGGGCTTGCTGTTGCAGATACCATTGGTAAATTCGTTAACCTCACAGGAGTAACAAAAGAAATAGCTTTTAGTATAACATTTGCAGCTATTCTGGCAGCAATTTCGTACAATTTGATTACCTGGAAGCTTGGATTGCCAAGTTCTTCAAGCAATTCTTTGGTTAGCGGTTTGATTGGAGCCGGAATATTCTCTTTAGGAAGCAGCAATATACATTGGGGGATATCCGAACTTATGAATGGACAAATAGACGGCTTTATGAAAATAATAACGGGTATGTTTTTCTCACCTTTGGTCGGTTTTTTGGCAGGTTTTATTTTGATGAAAATATTTTTATTTTTATTCCGTAGATTATCTGCCAAATCAAAGATTTTCTTTATTATCACTCAATATCTTACAGTAAGTTGGTTAGCATTTAGCCACGGCACAAATGATGCACAAAAAGGAATGGGTATAATAGGAATGTTATTGCTGGCCTCAGGAGTTAACAATACTTTTTCCATACCCGATTGGGTGATATTACTATGTGCAAGTTCTATCACATTAGGAACAATGTCAGGGGGCTGGAATATTATCAAAACGGTTGGATTTGGTATCTATAAAGTAAAACTAATTCATTCCATTGCCGATCAAATCGGAGCGGCAACTGTTATTCTGACTTCCTCAATGATAGGAGCACCAACATCTACAACCCAGGTTGTAACTACTACCCTGATGGGAGTAGGAGCCGGAGAAAGACCCAAACATGTCAGATGGTCAATGGTGAGAAATATATTTTCCGGGTGGTTGATGAATATTCCTGTTTCAATGATTCTCGGTGGATTATATTGCTATTTATTTATTCAATTATTTACTAAAATATTTTAATAATTATGCAGATTATAAAAATTTTAAAATCCTATATTCTTCCGCATTCCATAGATTTTTTCGGACAATTAACTCAACAATCGGAAGAAACAAAAAATTTAATTGCAGAATTAAGAAAATTTTATATTGAAAGTACATCAGCAGATTCTTCATTTTTATTCGATTGCATTTTAAAGGCAAAAAACTTAAGAATAGAAAATTTAAAACAATTAAATAAAGTATTTATAACACCTGTTGACAAAGAAGGAATTTCCAGAGCTTATGAACATTTACATTGGATAGTTTTAAGCATTGAACATCTTATTATTGAAATGGATGAATTTAAAATTTTCATGTTAAAAGATTATGATGCTATTTTAACATTACTCTATAATGAAATGAGTACATTAACTCAAGCATTTTCCTTACTCGATAAAAAGGATTATGATCAGATTTTAATAAAAATCACTAAAGTAATCCATTTTGATAATGTATTGATAAAAGAATATACTCAATTATTGGTAAAACTTTTTGAAAATCAAGATATGAAATTTGTTTTAAAACATAAAGAAATTCTAAGCCAAATAAAAGAAATAAGCAAGCGTATTCATATTTGTGCAAATCACTTGGAAGATATCATTTTTAAAATAAATTAAAATACATACAAAATATGTTATACCAGCCTCCTTTTATTTTTAAATCAGGTCATTTTAATACAATATTCAGAACATTGTTTACTTTTCCAAAACTTGAGTATAACAGAAAACGCATAAACACTCCGGATAATGATTTCATCGATCTTGATTTTATTTATACCGGTTCAAACAAATTAATAATAATAGTTCACGGGCTGGAAGGCAGTTCGTTTTCTAAATATGTATTATCCAATACACTTACTTTTAAATCAAACCATTATGATGTCTGTGCAGTAAATTTAAGAGGTTGCGGCGGAGAACCCAATATGCTATACAGTTCATATCATAGCGGGAAAACTGAAGATTTGGATATTATTATCAATAACATTGAAAATAATTACGAAGAAATATTTCTGATTGGATACAGTTTAGGGGGTAATCTTGTAACAAAATACGGAGGTGAAAAAGCCGGATCTATAAACAGTAAAATAAAAAAAATCATAGCTGTTTCGACACCTGTGGATTTGATGGATTCTGCTTATGAATTATCAAAATATAAAAATTATTTCTATAATCAATTATTTTTAAAAAGTCTAAAAAACAAATTAAGACTAAAACTTGAAAAATTTCCGGAATGTGGAATTTCGATAAGAGACATTTCAAAAATTTCAAGTTTGAAGCAATTTGATGATATTTACACATCAGTAGCACATGGATTTGATGACGCCATAGATTATTGGATAAAAAATTCATCTAAACAATTTATTCCTTACATAAAAATTCCAATTCTGATGTTAAATGCTCTTGACGATCCGTTTCTGGGGAAAAAATGTTATCCTGAATCTGAAAAAAATAAATATTTCACATTGGAGACTCCAAAATTCGGAGGTCATGTAGGATTTAATATAGCATTTGATTCTAAAAAAAATAAATGGCTTGAAAAAAGGATTTTATTTTTTATTGAAAAAGAATAGCTGCTCAAAAATAAGAAAAGGCTTCAAAAAAATTGAAGCCTTTAAAAAGCAGAGTTTTTATATCTTTATTAAGAATATAATCAATTTTAGCATTAACATTAAGTTAATAGAACTATAAGATTCTTACAATATATATAGACACGGATATTTGGAAAATGGTTGGGTATAAGTAATATTTTTTCACTAAATACTTATTCCTTATGAAGCTGCCCACTGCATTATATAGGCTGTTATAATGGCACCATAGGTACCAACTGCATATCCCAATACTGCCAATAATACTCCAACCGGTGCCAGTGAAGGATTGAATGCAGAAGCAACTATCGGAGCAGATGCAGCACCTCCAATATTGGCTTGACTCCCCACAGCTATAAAAAATAAAGGTGCTTTTATAATTTTTCCAATTATTAATAAAACTAAAACATGTACAGTCATCCATATTATTCCTACTACAAACAAGCCTACATTTTCTCTAACCTCAATTAAATTCATTTTCATACCGATAGTAGCAACAAGAATATAAATAAAAACACTTCCCCATCGAGAAGCGCCGATACCCTCGAGTTTTTTAGCTTTTGTAAATGATAATATCAAACCTATTGTTGTCGCCAGAACAATAAGCCAAAAGAATCCGGACATCAGGGAGTTTAATCTTAGATTTTCAAGAGTCTCTTTAAATCCTTTCATATACGGACTGATAATATCCGCTCCGATATGCGAAAGTGCCACTCCACCAAAAGCAACGGCAAGCATAATAAAAACTTCAGTCGTGGTAGGTATTTTCTGAACTTTTTTTCTAAAATTTTCAATCCTATCTACCAGATCATCAATCGCCGAAACATCAGCTTTCAACCATTTATCAATCTTTTTTCTGATATTTGCTCCGTAAAGTAAAAATCCCATCCATATATTTGCAACAATCACATCCACTACTATAAACGATGCAAAAATATTATCTTTCACCTCAAATATCTCTTTCATAGCCGTTTGATTGGCTCCTCCTCCTATCCAGCTTCCCGCCATAGTTGACATTCCCCGCCACATATCATCCAAACTAACGGGAATCATTCCCGGAAATAGATTAACCGTAATAAGAATTGCAACAGGACCACCTATCATAACTCCAAGAGTACCGGCAAAAAACATAATTAAAGATTTTGGTCCAAGATTCAAAATCCCTTTAAAATCAATACTCAAAGTTAATAATATCAAACTTGCAGGCAATAAATATCTTGATGCAACAAAATATAATTGTGACTGATGTTTGAATTGATCAAATAATTTAATATCTATATTATGCGATTTTATAGCTTCCCAGGCATCGTTTAATGAAGCTTTAGCCGGTAAAATAATATTGAATTGATCATGAAGATGTTGGATTACAGCAGCCGTATCATACCATTCATTGCTAATCAGCCCAAAAGGCCAATGCAACAAAGCAGGTACAAAATAACATAATAATAAAGCGGGAACATAGGTATAGAATTTTTTCCAAAATTTTGTATCAATGCCGGAAGTATAAAAAATAATAGCCAAAACAACTATTAAAATACCAAAAACAACTGCATCATTTGTAAATACCGGATTAATCATATAATTATTTTTTAACTACTCGGATAAAATCATTTTGATTGAGTCAATTATTTCATTTGAAATTATCCAATGCTTGATTTTTTAATTTCTTTAGAAAAGGAGATGCAAAAATAAAATTTTCAATATATTTATTATTAGTATGCATAATTTCTTCCTTACTTCCTGTCCAGGCGACCTTACCGTTATCCAACAATAAGATATTTTCCCCTATTTCCATTACCGAATTCATATCATGAGTATTAATAATAGTTGTCATATTATTTTCCTTGGTAATGTTTTGAATTAATTCATCAATAATCAAAGCTGTTTTTGGGTCCAATCCCGAATTGGGTTCGTCGCAAAATAAATATTCCGGATTCATAACAATCGCTCTTGCAATTCCTACTCTTTTTTGCATACCTCCACTGATTTCCGAAGGATATTTGTCATTCACCCCTTCAAGTTCCACTCTGTTTAGACAATAATTTACTTGTTTTTCCTTTTCTTCAAATGACATATCTGTAAACATATCAAGCGGAAATCTTACATTTTCTTCAATAGTCATTGAATCAAATAAAGCATTTCCTTGAAACAGCATACCGACTTTTTTTCTTAACTTTCTTGTTTCTTTTAAACTTAATTTATAAAAATTAATATCATCATACCATACTTCTCCTTCGTCCGGAGTAACTAGACCCACTAATGTTTTTAATAAAACGGTTTTCCCCGCACCACTTCTTCCAATAATCAAATTGGTTTTACTTTTTCTGAAATCGAAAGTTATTCCCTTTAAAACTTCAGTTCCATCAAAAGATTTATGTATGTTTATTGCTTTAATCATTTAATTAAATTTTATTACCCCATCATCACCTGAGCTATTACATAATCCGCAATCAATATCAAAATACTACTATAAACAATGGCATCTGTTCCGGCTTTACCCAATTCAATACTTCCTCTTTTAACAAAATAACCATGATAGGCGGAGACCGTAACAATTATAAAACTAAAGAAAAATGCTTTAATAATCATTACCCATACAGTATAAGAATCATAAAAAGAAGTTAATCCTTTAATAAAATCTGCAGGAGTAAATCCGGCTAAAGCGGTAGCCGTTGCAAAACCACTAAAAATACTTAATCCGGCTGCAAGAATTATCAAGAGAGGTACGGAAAAAACAGCTCCAATAATCTTAGGCAAAACCAAAAAAGCCGGGGTATTCAGGCCCATTATTTCCATAGCGTCTATTATCTCTTTTTGACGCATTCCTCCTATTTCAGCAGCGATACTGGATCCTATTTTACCTGCAAGTACCAAACTTGTTATGGTTGGGGCAAGGTCTACAATTATCATTTCCCTAAGAGTATAACCTATATAATACGACGGAATCAAAGTTCCACCAAACTGATAAGATAATTGTATTGCTGTAACGGCTCCGATAAAAACAGAAATAATAAAAACTATTTTTAGCGATCCAAATCCAATTTCCTCTATTTGTCTTAAAACCTCATTATAATACATCCTGGCTTTTTCGGGTCTGGAAAAAACCTTCAACAACCACAATGAATATCTTCCTAAATGATAAAACTGCCTTAAAATCATATAAATTTTAATTTAAGGCTCAAAAATACATTTTTGATAATAAAAAATACCTATTAATCTAAATATATTTATTTAATAATTTAAAACCTGTTGTTCTATTTTTTCAATAAATCCCTAATTTCAGTTAAAAGTTCAGTATCAGTTGGTCCTGCCGGAGGAGCTGCTGCTTCTTCTTTTTTCTTTCTCTCCTGACTCTTAGCATAAGCTTTTACTATCAGAAATAATACGAAAGCAATTATAAGAAAATCTATGATATATTTAATAAACATACCATAAGCCATAGCAATTTCCGGCTTGATAACCGTACCATCTGCAGCAACAGTTGCTTCTTTTAATACATATTTTAATTGTGTAAAATCCATATCACCGAGAGCCAGTCCTATAGGAGGCATCAAAATATCTTTTGTGAATGATGATACAATAGATCCAAATGCCCCTGCGATAATAACGGCAACAGCCAAATCAAGAACATTGCCCCGCATAATGAAATCTTTAAAGTCTTTCAACATAATAAATTAATTTTATGAAAATTATTAAAAAATAGAAATTCACGCCACAAAATTAAAAAAAAAATTAAATATATTTTGTGACTTCACGAAATATTCCTCCTATTTGTTAAATCCATACCATCCTAAAATTATAAATTCTATCATCAATACAAATCATAATTTAAACCAAACGAATAGGAAATTCCTGATTTGTAAGAATTATAAACATATTCATTGTTTTTAAACTTAATAGTACGCCGAACAGATTGATTCAATATATTTTTAAGCTT
>Ga0256833_1000773_pt1 | contig 24554 bp, 15 predicted proteins | sample 356284metaG_FD_190535 | JGI IMG/M metagenome (GOLD analysis project Ga0256833, IMG submission 190535) | Hydrothermal vent microbial communities from Mid Atlantic Ridge, Atlantic Ocean - 356-284 | ecosystem: Environmental > Aquatic > Marine > Hydrothermal vents | place: Atlantic Ocean: Mid... | reverse complement strand
GCGAGGCAGGACGAGATCCCATCGACACCGACTAAGCATGTAGAGTCACGGTCCTGGCTGTTTCAGGACAGGGGTTCGATTCCCCTCATCTCCACCATTTCTAGTCATACTAAAATCCACTATTATCTAATAATTAGCGAATATATGGGGCTTATCTACAATCTGTTGTCCAGAGAGATACAGCTAAATATAGGGGTAACTAATTTTTTTAGGGGTAATTATGGGGGTAACTGTTATGATACGCTCGTTACCCCCAAAAGGAGTTACCCCCATGGCAAGAATCACCACCCCGCTGAGCGACAAGGAAATACGAGCTGCATCCCCACAAGAAAAAAGCTATAAACTTTTTGATGGTGGAGGGCTCTACCTCGAAGTTCCTCCAAAACAAAAGAAACGGTGGCGACTGAAATACCGTTTCGAAGGAAAGGAAAAAACACTCTCCCTTGGCACATATCCCGATGTTTCACTCAAAGATGCCCGCAAGAAGAGAGAAGAGCTGAAAGCGTTACTCGCTCAAGCCATGGATCCTTCGTCGCTACGAAAAGAGAAAAAAGAGTCTATCGAAAAAGAAAAGATCGAGTCCGCAAACACTTTCTCCAAATCCGCCCTAGAATACATTGAACACCTGCGCCCCGAGCGCAACGAAAAATACTGGAGAAGCGTCGAGCACGCATTTCATAGAGACGTTTTCCCTATTATAGGGGAGAAGAACATCAGGGAAGTGACTCCTCGAGATATCATTCAGGTCCTCGAACATATCAAAATGCGAGGTGCCATAGAAACAGCACACCGATTGTTCACGCAAATCAGCAAAGTGTTTCAATTTGCCGTCTCGTATGGACATGCGGAACGCAACCCATGCAACGATATGGACAAGAGGCATATTCTTCAAGCCGTTCGGGCAAAGCACTACGCCACCATCACCGAAGACAATCAGATTGGAAAACTGTTGTACGATCTCAACAAATACAAAGGAGACTATGCCACGAGAATGGCACTGTGCTTCGCACCTTATGTCGCCGTACGACCACACAATATACGATATTCCAGATGGAAAGAGATAGATTTCGAGAACAAAGTCTGGAGAATTCCCGCTGAAGAGATGAAAACGAAGCGAGAACATCTCGTACCACTAACCGATACGGTACTGGCATTACTTACCGAGATGCATCGTTTCAGTGGGGACGGAGAGTATATTTTTCCTAGCAGTATCAGACGAAATCAGCCCCTGAGCGAAACAACCCTCAATCAGGCTTTGCGAAGAATGGGTTACGACAACAAAAAGATAGTCACACATGGTTTCAGGGCCATGTTCTCCACTATCGCCCATGAAAAATCCCCATTCAGGTCGGAGGTCATCGAAATCCAGCTCGGGCATAAGATCGGAAGTGAAGTTTCGAGGGCTTACAACCGTGCTCAGTACCTACAGGAGAGAAAAGAGTTGATGCAATGGTGGTCCGATTATCTGGACGAACAGAAAGAAAGACATATCGTTGGATTTCGAAGAGATTGAACACGATTGAAAATACATTGATCACCGATACCCCGAGGAATGGAGAAACGATCATAAAGCTTCATTCCAATCGAAGAATGAAAAAAGTCTACACATACAGGGATACTTGTCAAACAAAAACTTTTTCAGAAAAACACGGTCTCGACAATATTCACTGTCGACTGGACGCTCGACGACCCTACAAATCGGAATATGCGTGAGGAATGCCTGTATATTCAATCTTCTTGACCATTTTGACAAACGGCATCATATATTCTCGGGGAGCTGTGGCCGATAAATCCATTTTGGCTCTCATCGCATTGGGATGGTTGTTTGGATCGTAATAAAGAAGCTCCATATACAACCTCCTCAAAATACTCACATCACATTTCAGAGCTCTTGAATACTCATGCAAAATATAAATCCTAACACGATCTGCACGAACAAGAGACCTGAACTCAAGTTTTGAATAAAATTTCATGCTGAAGGATTTTTTCAGCTTCTGTAGCTCGACGGTGTGGGGATAAAGTTTTTTTTCTATCAATCGATCGATCACTTCTTTGTCTTCTGTGTAGCTGTATTCCATACCGAACGTGTCAGAAAGCAGATCGACCACTACAGGATATATAACTTTTACGTCATCAAGTTTAAGCAAGAAATTGTTACCTGATTTTTCCAATAAATCTAAAATTTTTTCAGGCAGATCTATCGCGTCAATTTTATATTTAAGATCCTCAAGTATTTCATCATGTTTACTTTTGAGTTTTAGATTTTCCATATAGGTTTTCCTCGCTCTGAAACCATCCAATAAATTATCGGCTATATTTACAGAAGTTCTCAAGATGTCGAGTCTCTCTTCATAGCTATAGTCTTCGTCTGTCACAAGGCTTCCATAACTTTTGTACAGTAAATCCATTTGCCCGATCACCGACTCTAGAAACTCATGATTAGTTGCCTTATACATATACTCCTCGTCACTCAACAACCTCTCTCCACTCAACTCATCCAATCGTTCAAGAGCCATCGACAATATTCTGACGATAACTATTCTATTCAACAGAGCATCCCGATGCCCATCGTTTATCACCGTCCTGGCAATCGACTTGCAGGTTTCCAACAACAGTACCATATCGTCCATATCCCCCCCTATTTCAGTGATCATTGTATCGATGCATAAAGAACACCTATTTTTAAGAAAAATATAATTTCCAAAAAGCTCATATCTATGAAAAGGAACCAAACGATATGAGTCCGAAACTCGAGTCGGTTCCGATTGGTCGGTAACGTGGGACAATTTACGGATCGCGACTTCAGCATCCATCGACTAGAAAAGTCGATTTCCGAAGAAAGGAACACGTCTCCTAACTCCATAAAAGGAGGTATTGTATCGAAACTATTTTGTTTGGCTCGAATTCAGAGGGATCGACCATCGGTTCGCTCGGACAGCAACCTCACGATGGAATCCAACCTCCTGATCACCTGTTTCAGGGCATGGGAGACATCGTCGCTTCCTTCCGGAGCGTTGGCCTCCCGCAGTATTTCCCTCAGCAAGAGCAGAATCATCTCGTCGCGTTTTCCGTTTTCTATCACGAGGTTGTTCGTCGCTTTCTGCAACGCCTTCAATTCTCCGATTTCTTCCAAGATCCTTTCCATCGTTCTCTCCTATATTTTCATTTTCGACGTCCTCGGTCCGGGTCCGGCTTTTAGGACAGAGGAAGCCGACATGGACGGTACGGCCCTCCTCTCCTTCGAGCGTTTCAGCGCCTTTTCCATTTTCTCGAGGGTAGTGTCGATCTTTTCGACGAGGGTCGTCACCGCAACCCTCTCCGACAAGTTCTCCCCCATTCTTCTCGCCACCCTTTTCGCACCCCGGAGGAAAGGCTCGAACGCCTTTCTCTCGTGACGGAGCGATCCGGCCAGGGACTCCCTTGTCTCGAGTCCGCGCCGGATCTCTTTCGCGTTCGCCGTGTACTCCAGCGTCGATCGCCGCTTGGCTTCCCTCTTCAGATTGGCGACGAAGAGTTCCCGGTCGGCGGTGTGGACCGTGACGTTCTCCTTGGCTCGGGTCACCTGGGTGTAGAAGGAGTTCATACTGGCCATGCCCGCATCGGCGTAGATGGTGACGTTCTTCGCGGTCATCCCCTGAGCTTTGTAGTCGGTGATCGCGTAGCCATGGTCGACGAAGGCCATCTCCTTCAGATCGATCGTCTTGCCGGTATCGGTGGTGAGGATCCCCTCCTCGACACGTTCCACTCCGGCACGCTCTCCGTTCTTGATCTTCGTTCCATCCTTCAGCGTCACGTTCCTCGTGAAGACGACCACGTCCCCAGCGGCGAACTCCTTCCGGGTCTCGGTGAAGAGTCGACAACGGTCGGCGTGTTCGAAGATATCCAGGTCCAAGCTTTTTCCGTTGGGGGCTTCGATTCGAACTCGGCGTTCGTCCAGGATTTCCGCGATACGGTACCGCGCCCCGTTCTTGGTACCGGGGACGCCGGAGGGAATCAGCACCATCCCCTCCTCCAACTCCTGGGTGAAGTACCGGGAAACTCCCGAAGGGGACCAGGCCTCCTCGATCGTGTGCACTTCCCCCTGTCCGGCCACCCCTATGGAAGCTCGTATCCTTTCGTTGATCCGGTTGCGATCGGCGTTCCTGGAGGCGACGATCAGTTCGTCGTCGAGGTTTCGCATCTTCGGATATTTCTCGGCGTAGGCTTCGGCGATTCGGTCGATCGCCTCTTCGGGATCGCTTTCGACGAAACGACCTTTCTTCTCCAGGATCTTCAGCGCCTTCTCCACGTTCCTCTCCTTGACCGCCTCGACGATCCCCTTGGCGTAGTCGGACTTCTGCCGCATCGTCTCGCTCATATGGACCGTGTGCACACCGAACTTCTGCATATCGAGGAAGATCTCGCCCGCGGCGATGCTGGAGAACTGTTTGGTGTCCCCGACGAAGACCACCTTGTCCCCGTTGCGCCTGGCCGACTCCACCAGTCGGGAGATCTGCAGGCTTCCCGCCATTCCCGCTTCGTCCACCACGATCAGTTTCGGTTCGGACGAGGGAAGGGTCCGCTTCGCCTCTTCGTGAAGGTAGCTGTGCAACGTTCGGGAAGGGATGCCGCTCTCCTCTTGCAACGACTGAGCCGCTTTGCCGGTGAAGGCCAAACCGATCACCTCCGTTTCGCTGCAGTGGGACTCCATGTAGGCCCGGATGGCGGAAGCGGCGTAGGTCTTGCCGGTGCCGGCGTCACCCTGGATCACCAGGAACCGGTCGGTGGTGTGCAGTACCGCGCTCACCATCTCCCGTTGCCCTCGGGTCATGTTCGGATATTCCGCATCGACGAAAGCGGCGATCGAAGATTCGTCTGGCTCGTAGGCTCGCTGGCTTCCTATCCCGGCCAAGGTCGCGGCGATCACCTCGCGTTCGGCTTCGACGATCCTCCGGGTGGAATAGACGTTCTCGTCGAGAGGAATCAGTATCCCCTCCTCGATCACGCTTCGGAAGACCTCTTCGTAGTCCTCTTGCGCGAAGCCGTGGCCCAGTCCCAGTTTGAGGGTGTATATCATCATCTCTTCGAGGCCGAAGGTGGAGTGCCGCTCTTCCAGCAGGCCAAGGGCCTTTACGAGGTGCTCCTTCCGTTTCGCGCGCTCGCTCTCTTTCTTTCGTGTTCCTCTTTCGGAAACGGGGGTGGGCGCAGGAGCGGCGGACACTTCGAATCCCACGGTGATCTTCCCGAGGAGTTCCCGGTCGATCCCCACGCTCCGCATGCGCCGGTGATTACGTTCGAGTAAAGCTTTCCGGTCGATCTTCCTCTTCTGCCTCTTGGTCTTGGCGTTGATCCGGTCCAGCGCCTTGGCGCGGTTGGCATCCACCACTCCGCTCTCCCGTAGCTTCTCCATCAGCTCGGTGCGTCTTCCGGAGAAGTGCCGCAACTGCTCCGTGGAGAACCCCTTCACCTCGAAGAAGCCCTGCTTGGGATCGGTCACCTCAATGGGGAGTCCCAGGCTCGTCAGATTCTTCGCCAAAGCGTTGCGGTAGAGCTGCCCCAGGTACATCTTGCTGGCGTAGATCTCCTCGTTGCTCATGGCGTAGGGTTGGAGTTCACCGGACTCGGGATCCTTGTGGAAGGTGAGTGCCATCAGGAAGTTGTGAGTGTGCAGCTGCGGGTCGATCTCGCGGCTGTCGGTCTCTCTCGTCGTCTCGTGCTGGAAGGACGCCCAGATCGCTTCGGTGTGGACCAGGATGCGTTTTCCCCTTCCGCGACGGATACGGGTTTTCGCGTATCGTCGAGAGAGGGTCTTCATCGCCTCCTGCACCGCCGCTTCGTGCGCTTCCCGTAGAGACCTTTCCAACGACCTCTCCTTCAGCGCCTCGGCGAGCTCCACCAGGATCGAGAGACTCTTGGGCGCGGAGAAGGTGACGTCGATCCCGGCTCGGCGCGATCGTTCACTGCTGTTGGGAAGGAGTGGTTTTTCGCCGTGGGGATGGAAGCCGTCCAGGATCCGGGCATAGGTCCTCTTCACGATGGCCTCTCCGTCTTGCAAACCGAGGAAAGAGAGCGCTTCTTCGCTGCCGTGCCAGCGGCCCAGTTCACCACTTCGTTGATAGTAGCTCTCTTTCGAGAGGTAGTCCTTCGCCTGCACGGCGCCCTGGGGCCTGGAGATGGAGATCATGGCCGCTTCCCCCTTCTTCGTGTTTCCCGCCCCTCCCCATCAGTGAAATGGGCGTTGGGTGTGAGAGTTTTTTTTCTCCTGAATTATGTCGTATTGAAATTTAAATACCGCTTCATAACGATAATGAGAATCGTTATATAGTGTTTTAAAGGTTTTATATGGCATTATGTAGGAACTCGAATACGAAATATGACTTTTTATGAATTTTTGTGGGTTTTTCGAGACATTTCGTTGAGAGTTGTAGAAAATCGTAGAAGGAGTCCCATGAACCTGGTCTCGGAGATGAAGAAACTTCATATCAGACAATTTCGGGAAGGGAAGATCAAACAGGCTTCGTTGCTGAAAAGCTTCAAGGAGGAGATCCTGGAGCTCGTCGCCCTGGGGTACAAGCCCTCGGAAATCAAGGATTTTCTGGAAGAGAAACTGAAGGTGGAGATCAACATGAACACCTTCTACTCCTGGTTGCGATACACCCGGCAGGAAAGCTCCACGACGAAGGAGAAGAGACGTCCGACACGCTCTCCTTCGGGGCTCCCCTCTTCCGTTCGTACCGAGTCGGGTGGCGTTTCGGCACTCGACATTCTCAACGACACGCAATTCGATTGAAAGGACAACACAATGAAAGTACTCGTCATCCACAACTCGGGCAACGTCGGCAAGAGCCTGTTGACCAGAGAGGTCTTCTACCAGCATTTCGACAGCGACGAGAAGATGGTGCTGGAGCTGGAATCCAGAAACGCCTCTTCCTCTTCGTTCGATATCGATGTGGTTCGTATCGATTTTTCCAAACCTTCGGCGTTGCAGGATGTAACCCGGTACGGTCTGATCTACGAGGATTACGTCCTCGATATCGGCGCTTCGGAGATCAAGGATTTTCTGCTGGCCATCGAGAAGACAAGAGAGATCCTCGACGAGTTCGATCTCGTCGTCGTGCCGGCGGTGAAGGATCAGAAAATCATCCCCGACACCATGAAGACGATGGCGATCGTCCGGGCGTTGGGATACGAAGAGAAGCTGGTGGTGGTCTTCAACAAAGTGGAGAATCCCTCCACGATCGAGGAGGACTTCGAGAGTCTGTTCAGGTGGGCGAAGAGAGAAGGTTTCCATCTAGACCCCACTCTCTATCTCAAGAACTACGAAGAGGCGACGAACGATCTCATCAAGATGAAGTCGCTCTCGTCCGAACTGCTGCAGGACACCACCGACTACAGAGCGTTGGCCATCGAGTGTCACCGAAAAGGGGACGCCGACAAATCCAGGGAGGCTTCCAACCGGCTGCTGACCCAGCGGATCGCGAGGAGTCTCAACGCCGGGGCTCGGGATCTGTACGAGAAGCTCGTTCGCGTCGTGGAGAGCAGGTCGTGACGGAGCGAAAGATCGAGGCGTTGGTGCACGACGTGCTGATCGCGTCGGAGAGCCTGGAGAGGAACCTCCAGGCGTACCGGGAGACGCAGGCGGGCTTCTCTCGGTTGCACGACGAGATGGTTTCGTTTCTCCAGCTCGTCGAGGAGATCGCCGCCGCCCACGACGAAATCAGAGAGCGCGAGGCGGCGAAGTTTTCCGAGGTGATCGAGAGGCAGGTGAGGAGCTACAAACGAGCGCTAAAGCATGTCGATATCGATACGACCCAGATCGAAGAGCGGCTCGATCGCACCCATCGCTCCATACTGTCCATGGTCGAGAAGATCGACCGGAGCGCGGAGGCGATCGCCGAGACGGTCGAGGAGAACGGGGAAGCCGTCATTGCGGCGGCCGAGAAGATCGAAAGACGCAAAGGGGATCTCCTCTGGCGTAGCCTCTTCTTCGTCACGGGCATGGTGATCGGGGGACTTCTCCTCGCCTCCTACCCCATCGCCTCGGCGGCAGAACATTTTCACGACGAACTACTCGCCCGAGACAAGCGTATACAGCGATTGAAAAAGCGGTACGAGGCGAACGACGCCGCACTGAAATTTTTGCGCCGGTACGACATAACCATGGGGTATACGCTGACCGACGATAGCTGGAGAAAGCCTTCGAGACGATTCGCGCCGATGATCTTGTTCCCGAACGATCGCGTCCAGCTTGTCGACGAAATCGGGGACTCGCGGAGAATCGTCTTCACCAAACACGAAAAAGGAGAATGATATGGCTAAATTCAAGTTTCACCGAAAAAACATCTACGAGATCGTGGGAAAAGTGATCGAACTGTCGAAAGGATCTCGACATAGGATACATCCGAAAGGTGTCGAATCGAAACCACTATGCAAGCTGTACAAGGAAGATGGTACCTATGTGGAGACGTTCACGGTGCGATCGAAAAGTTCGATGAAGAGCCTCAGTCGCAAGATGCACGAAATTGGAAGGGGCGAAGTGAAATATACGTGTAGATACGTACCCACTGGAACGAGATAACCCTCAGGAAGAAACCCGACGGACGATCCACACTCTTCCACGCACAGAAGACAGGAGCATCGAACTCAAATTTTTTTCGAATACGATAGTATGACGATCAGGAAAAGAGGATTTCACGGTCGGAATCGCCAGATCGGAAAATATCAGGATGGAGATATCCGTTCCGTTTCCCAGGAGGTATAGTTGAAACGTGTCAAATTCGTCGCGACGATCTACCGGCAGGAAACGATGAATTTCCCCGGTGAGGCGGTACTTTCGTCCGAAGAGGCAGAAAGAAGAACGATCAAAACTCGAAAAGTGTCGGAGCGAGAAATGAAGAAAGTTCTAAGACTCAAAGAGAAACTCCAGAAAATGGGGAGTCCTTGGGAAAGAAAGTACAAAAGAGAAGCGAACGATCTGGATGCCGACGCATAACCTTCCTGGAATCCAAGCATCGGATTCAATAGAGTAAAATCGAACTCCTAGGGAAAAACCTCGAAGCTTTCACCGAGTTCGATCCATCGAGACACGTCGTTCACCAATGCCTCGAAACGCTCTTCCCCCTTCACTTTCAGTGCGCATTCCCACACGATCGCGACACGCCAGCCCATTTCGAGCAGTTCTTCGACGTTGCGCCGATCGCGGGCCACGTTGGCTTCGAACTTCTTCGTCCAGAATTCGACACGGGACTTGGGCATGGTCGCGTATCTACATCCTTCGTGCCTGTGCCAGAAACAACCGTGGACGAAGATCGCCGCACGATACTTCGGCAGTACGATGTCCGGCGAACCCGGGAGTTTCTTCACGTTCAACCTGTAGCGGAATCCTCTGGCGAACAACGCTTTTCGGAGCTTCACTTCCGGTCCGGTCGATTTTCTGCCCACTTTCGACATGATCTTCGAACGGGTCTTCTTGTCGACGATGTCCATCAGTTCACTCTCTCGATCGCTCCGACGGTCACGAGCGCGTCCAGATGTTCGTGCAGTCTCCTCGGAATGTCCCCGCCTTCGATCTTCACACCGAGCTCCATGTTCCTCTCCATGGCGGCACCCGTCAGATTGGCGCTCGTCACGAAAGCCACCCTGCCGTCGCTCACGACGCACTTCGCATGAACCGAAGCTCCACTTTCGTTCCACCAGTACAGGATCGCCTCGGGTACTTCTCTCTTGAACGACGCGATGGAATCCATCGATATCCTCCCGCCGTAGTCGGACGTCGATTCCAGCAGAATCTCCACTTTCACCCCTCGCCGAACGGCCTTTCGAAGCGCTTCGACGATCGAATCGACGTCGTAGGCGACGTAACTCACCAAGAAAAGTTTCCTCTCCGCCGCGTCGATCGTCTCCAGAAGCACCTGCTCGGTCCTTCGCGTAGGTACGAGCGGTGTCGAAACGCCGGTCCAGACGAGTTCGATCTTCTCTTTCCCGACCACCTCCGTCTTCGCCAAATTGGAAGCACGCAACGCGACCGTGCACTCTCTCGTCGACACTTCGCCGTCCGTCGAGCACACCTCCTCGAGAAGTCGAAGATCCTCCCCGTCCATCCATCCTCGCAAGGAGAAGAGCGTCGATCGGAGCTCCCCCATTCTTTCCGTCTTCTCCAGCTTCTTCGCCAACAGGTCGATCTTCTCTTTCCCGTATTTCGTCCCGATCCCGACGAGAAGATTCAACGTTCGTTCCGTCACGAATCGTCCCTCGCGAAGAACGCCGTGTCCTTCGTCTTGATCGTTTCGACCAGAAAGGCTCTGTCGAGATAACGATTGCCCCTTTCGCACGAAGTTTCCGAGACGAAGGTGCAGGCATGACACGCGGCGGCGTGCAGCGTTCTGTCGTCGGAAGGTTCGTGTTCCGAACAGAGAGGATCGGAGGCACAGACGGAAGCCCTTTCGAGCGCCTGACGGACGAGTCTTCCCAGTGTCTCCGGCTCGCCGAGGTCCACCAGCCCGCCCAGCGTCCCGTCGGAATCGGCGGCGGCGGTGTAGATCAGCACACCCGCCATCCCTTCGTCCGCGTAGACCCGCTCGCGAATGCTCGCCGAGTTGTAGCCGCACTCCAGAGCCAATTCCCGGATCAGTACGTGGGCGAAGGTGTGGATCATCACGTATCGTGCACCCGGATACCCTTCGGCGGGGTCCAACTTCCTGGCGTTTCGCCAACCTTCGTGCCCTTTACGAAGGATCGCGTCTCTCGCCTTCACGGCTTCGCTCTCTTCCCACGCTTTCACCGTCGCCTCGTCGAAGCGCAGAAAGATCCCTTCTCCATGCACTTCCCCCGCCGGAACCCATTCCGGCTTCCCGTCGTAGGTGAGTGGCGCCATGGGAGGACGCTCGTCCTTCTCCACGCTCTCTTCCGGCGCTTCGACCCTCGTGAACCCCACGAGCGCGTTCACTTCCCTGAGCCTTTCGAGTTGCAGGACCGTCGTGAAAAATCTTTCGTACCCTTTCGGTTTTCCCGCTTCCTTCGCCAGAAAATGCGGCCAATCCTTGGGAGGTTCCGGCATGGTGAGCACCTCCCACTCCGGTCGTTTGATGTCCTCTTCGGTGGCGTAGTCTTCCTCTCCATCACTGCGCTTCGCTTCGATCGATTTCCATATTTCGCTCGCTTCGTACTTTTCGATGCCGGGTAACGCGTTGCTCTTCTTCAAGGTTTTGACGACGATGGTCACTTCCGATTCCGATTCGACGTCTTCGAAGTATTCCCAGCCGTCCGCCACGAGTTGATCGAGGGTATCCTCCAGCGGAATCGCCAATACCGAAAGCGAAACGGGAAACCACGAGTTCGACGCACCCAGAAGAACCGCCCGGGGCTCCTCTTCGCATCGATCGTCGTAGCGATCGACATGGGGATGTCGCCCCCTGCAACCGGGAAGATTCTCCGCGGCGGCTTTCCCGAACGCCTTGGCCATCGATTTCTTCGCTTTGCACGTGGTGCACTCCACCCACAGATTCTCGGTCTGCAGCGACGCCCCTCGTTCGACGAACCTCAACATACCTCTGCAGTTCGAAGGACCGCCGTGGACGAACCAATGCCAAGGGAAGTCGTCGAGATGTCCTTCCCGACACGCCAACATGAAACGGGCGGGAACCGCGGGAGAGTTTTTCCCCTTTTCGCAATTGGTGTGGACGAAACGCGATCTCTCCGGCCGGTAGGGGTCGATCTTCGCCTTGAAGAGTCCCGAGTCCACCTCCGCGAGCGTCTGACAGCGGACGCACCGTAGCCATCGGGGGAAGGAGAGCACGGGTACGCCGACCTTCGCTTCGGCGGAGAATCGATCGACGTTCTCGTCGTCCGCGATCGGCGGCAGATAGAGTCTCGACACCTGGGGGCCCAAGGTTCTTCGTACCGCCGCGAGCAATCGCGCCTCTTCGACGGGACGGCATCGTGCGACATCCCAACGATCCAACCCCTGGGTCACGACGGACAGATTGGGCAGATCCACGAGCGCACCCGGACCGTAGGTCCAGAGCAGTTGACTCGGTCTCACCGATCCTACGAGATATCTATTCGCCATCTTTCTCTCCTTTCGGTCTCGCAGGCCATGAGGGAGGCGTCTTCAGGCTCCTCTCCTCCAGAACCAGCCTCACTCCAGGCTCCACCTCCCGCATCGACATCGGTACGGTGAAGAGGCTCCAAGGCTCCGCCCCGGGCTTCTTGAGCAACGCCGCCACGTCTCCCTGTCTTCCGACGGTATCGTATCCCAGTTTCCTCCCGGGTCGAGTGGCCTCCTTCGCCCATTCGTCGATACGTTCCTGAAGCATCCCCTCCGCCAATCTTTCGATACGTTCGTCCTTCGCCTTCCCGGCTCGATCCACGATCCTCTCCTTGACCGCGAGGATGTCGGGATCCTGGCTGGATCTCAACTCCCCTGCACCGAGATTGGGTGCGAATCTGTCGTACCGAAGCCTCGCCATGGAGATCATGGTACCGGTCACCCCCCTGTCCATCGCCCTGGGCGAGAAAGGAGTCACCGATTGCGCTTCGACGTGGCGATAGAAGCTCGAATGGTAGTGTTCGAACGTTTCGTAATGGGAGAGGTCTCTCGGTCGCGACCACGTCAGAACCGTGTAGACGATACCGGGAAAGGATCGTCCGACACGGCTGGTCGCCTGGATGTACTCCGCCGTGTTCTTGGGTTGTCCGTTGACCACCATCAGCCCGATACGATCCACGTCGACCCCTACCGAGAGCATGTTGGTGGCCAACACGACGTCGATCGCCTTGTCCTCTCCCTTCTTCCACCGCACTTCGTAACGATCTTCACCCTCGACGGGCACGATCGCGAAGGGTTTCTCCATCTGGACAAGTTTTTTCGGGATGTCCTTGCTCGACACGCGCGAGGTGAGCTCCTCTATCACCGGCAGTTTTCGTTGCGCCAGATGCGGGCGATCGGTGTTTCCGTCCTTCTGTACCCTGAAGGATCGCGTCTGGACGTCGTCTTCTGCCAGTCGTTTCATCCCACCCAGTTCCCTGAGCGAGTTGAAATACCCTACCGTCGTCATGTACGGATCCGCCGCCGGTCCGAATCGCTCGGCGAGATACTGCGACGCCGTCAGCGTCGCCACGTAGACGCGGATCAGGATCGCCGGGCGGGAGTTGCCCGGCGAGAAGATCCCCACGTACTTCCTACCCGGTACGATCGTCGTGGATCTTCGGACCGAAAAGAAGTTGTCCTCGATGTCGAGCCCGGAAGGCGGGAAGATGGAAACGCTACGGAGGAAGACGTTCTTGATCTGTTCGTCGGCTTTGCGCACCGTCGCGGTCGAAGCGACGATCTTGGGTTTCACCCTTTCGCCTTCGTGTTCCCAGGTGCACAGATCGTCCACGGCGGTCTCGTAGAGTCCCACCATCGTGCCCAACGGTCCGGAAATCAGGTGGAACTCGTCCTGCACGATCAGATCCGGCGGGCGGATCGGCACGATCTCCCGTACCTTCGTGGCGGGTAGCGATCCTTTTTTCGTGTGCGTTCCACTACAGGGGGCCTCCGGCCACAGCAGCCCGTGTCTCGGACACTCCTTCGACACCTTGCCGAACAGCGTCCGCGCCTCCCCTTTCCACGCCATCATGGCGAACTTGTCCACCGTCGCGATCATCATCGACGGAGGTCTTCTGTAGATCTCCTCGTCCACGACGACGATGGGGATTCCCGACTCCGGAGACTTCGCTACGGAGAAGTCGCATCGACCTCGCCTGTCGCCACAATAGACGATCGTACGCGTGCGATCCCTATCGACAACGATGTCGCGGCCGGGAAGAATTTCCGTTCCACACCACGGACAGCTCGTCAACTGCGCCGGGGTCGAACCCGACCCATGCGTGCCGTTCCGCTCGCTCTCGATCGCCTTGTGGCTCTCTTCGGTCGTGTTGGGCGTGACGCGTTGCCCTACCCACAGACCGATACGAAACGGCTCTCCTCCCCATTTCGCTTCGTCCGCACGACGTTCCACCTCCATCGCGCAGATCAAGGTCGTGGCACGCTGGAACTGCTGGATCGTGAGCAGTCTCAAGGTGTAGCGCATCACCACCGCGAGACCTCTCGCGGCGTCGTACCCCCCCATCGTTCCCTGGAGACGGCGGATCGCCATCGTGAACGCGGCGACACCGAGATAGGCTTCGGTCTTACCTCCCCCGGTGGGGAACCAGAGCAGATCGGCGTAGGCTTCGAGCGGCGCGGTTCGATCGGTATGTAGCGGATCGGAGAGCGCGGGTACGGAAAGAAGCAGAAACGCCAACTGGAACGCCCGCCACGATCGGTTCTTCGGTACGCGTAGGTCCTCGAGGCTCACCTCTTCACCACGCCTTCGTTTCAGCGTGTAGATACTGTGGACGCGCTGCTCTGCCATGACACGATTGGCGAATCGAAACGCTTCGAGCGCCTTTTCGTCCCGCTCCAGCGTCGTGATCCCTTCTTCGAGACGAGCGTGGATCTCTCGACATCGACGCATCGATTCTCGCGCCGCGCTTTCGTACTCTTGCGGCAACGTATCGATCCTGGCTTCGTTCTCTTCGATCCACGTTCTGTAGTCGTCCGTCAGGATACGCAGCGTCGAGGCCAGTTCGTCGATCTCCATCGAGGCCAATTTCGACATGTCGAGTCGGTTCTCCCGCATCAACCGTTTCATCGCCTCTCTGTCTTCCTCTCTCGTCCCCGGCGTTTCGGTCACGGAGATCTCGTGACCCGGCATCGTCACCGTTTCGACGCACACCGCCCGCTCCGGATCCCCGGCGATAGTGGCGTGCACCGACATACCGTGACCGATGGCGAACTCCACGTTTTTCCGATAGAGCATCTCGAGCGTCTTTCGCTCCGTGTCGAAACCGTGTTCGTCGAGCACCGGACGCTTGCGGAAGATCGCTTCGCCGGCGGGATCGCGCACGATCATCTTGGGCTGGAAGACCCACGCGGCGTCACGGTTCTGCAGGGGCTCCTCCTGGGTGTTGACCATGAAGAGCGTCACCAGTCTGTCGCCGTTCTCCAACACCTCTCCGACGGTGCCTTGGATTTTCACTTCAGGTGCAGTGTCGTCGACGTGGAAGGGTTCGATCCTGCCCGTCTCGAGATCCAGCTTCACCGTGCCTCCCGAGGGGATTCTCTTCCAGCAGCGCAGAGGTTTTTCGTTCTCGTCGACTTTCGTTTCGCTTTCGGTTCTCTCGTAGCGTCCCCATTCGACCTCGAGTTCCAGACGCCGCACCTTCCCGTCCACACAGAAGGTGAATCCGAAGGAAGACGGCACGAGCGACTGGTTGTCCGATTCGTCGATCTCTTTGGCACTCTCCTCTTCGGAAGGATCCCCACCGGTAGATGGCATCTCTTCCACCTTTTCGGGCACGGCGTTTCTGGGAGCGAGTTTGCCGACCAGGTAGCGATCACGCACGCTCATTCCCACGATCTCTTCGTAGGGACCCATGGCCGGTCCGAGCAGGTCGTCCGCCACCGCCAGTTCGAACAGCCTTCTCAGATAGGCGCGTTCGTGCACGTCCTTCCCCGAGATCTTCGGTAATTCGCGGAGGCTTTTCCCGAAAACCTTCCTACACGCCGCGTCCAACGTATCCCACTCGAGTCTTTTCACCACGCTTCCCTCGGTCAAAGGTGGGAGACCCAAGGACGCCAAGCTCTCCTCCCCCTCGACTCTCTGGACGATATCGAAATGGAAGGTGGTGCGTTTCGTCGTCGAACGGATTCGATAGATCCGTGCGAACGCGATCGCTTTTTCACCGTCGACGATCATCATGGCGTCGTTCTCCTCGACGTTCGGAAGAGAGAAGCCTCTTTCGTGTCGTATCGTCGCTTCGAACCTGTCGAACGTCACGTCGTCCGAAAGTCGAATCATCCAAGCGTCACCGTTCATTTCGTCCACCTTCTCTCAATACGTTTTCCAACTTCTCGACTATTTCTTCCCCACAATATCGATAAAGTCCTTCATCTGATTTCAACAGACAACGGATCGCCTGCTTCGTCACCTCTTTTTCCGAATCGTTCAACTCGCTGGCTATGGATTCGAATATTTTGTGATGATCGTCCAATCGATTCAACATATCGACGATTCTCGATACGGTACTTTCGTCTATATCGAAAACCTTCGCAAATTCCATTTGAACGCTTCTAGACCTCACAAGTCGATCCTTGAAAAGAGTTTCCGGTGCCGTGTCCCCAGGAAGATAAAGAAGATTTTCTCGAAACAAATCCTTGAGTCTGTCTTTCTCCGCCGGATCTATCTTTTGATAGAACTTATCTTTCCCTATGGTATTCTCGACTTCTCCGTCCACTTTTTTATCCCCATCGAGAACGGCGATGAAATGCCCTTCGTTACGGAAAGTCGCTTTACAATGGTTGAGAACCTCGGAACAAGAACCGATCGGAACGAACCGAACATTCGACAACAATCTTCTTCTTCCCGTGATCTTCACCATTTCTTCCAACCATATCGCCGCCACTTCGTCTTCGCAGAATACAGATATTTTCGTATCGGAAATATCCGAAAAAATGAAATCGACCATGGGAGAACGATACACCTCCACCCCATCGCCGATATTTTTGAGATGTATTCTTTCTTCGGGAAGCGTCGCCGAGACGACATCTCTGGAATGAGTGGTGAAAATCACCTGCAACCTTTTAGCTTTCGCTATCTTTCTAATTTCATTCAGTAGCGACACTTGAATCTTCGGATGCAAACCCGTTTCGAACTCGTCGATCAAAACGATACTTTCATCTTTCACTCTATGAAGAAGCGCCAACAAACGAATCGCTTTGTCTCTTCCCGATGCCGTGTTGTAGGTACTATGATCGCTCCATTTGAAAACCGTTCGAAACGGATTGGAATCCGTTTCCGAGAAAGAATCTATCTCTATCGTATGATCGTCGAAAACGTATCTCAGCGATTCTTGTAATCTCGTTATATAATCGGAATCCTGTGTCAAATCGAAATTCGCCAACCTTTTGGCTATGGAAGGATTTTCCAACGCTGGAATGTTGTCTTTCCATCTCCAATAGAACAACGGTCGGCGGAATCGCCTCTTGTTTTCGAATCTCCATCCATAACTCGGATCGTATCTTGTGGATCTAGTGAATCGTCTTTTCCCATCTTCGCCCATCTCCCCCTCTTCGGAATGTGTCAAAACGGTATAGTGAACTTTCCAATCGGAACCGAATTCGTCGTAAACCGTTTTTTTCATGAACGTACTCATGGTGAAATATTCACCATCCTTGAAAAAGAAATACTCGTTATCCCGATGACCTTCCGATTTTCTACTATGCATACATGCGATCAGTGCAAGTATCGTGCTCTTGCCTGTGCCATTTTCACCACTGATACATGTGAGATTGGTTTCGAAACGCAATCGGATATCCTCCAGATGTCTCGTTTTTTCTATATAGATTTCTTCCAACCAATACTCTTGCACCGTCGTTCGTTCTCCATTCCGGCTTCGCATCAAAACAATCCTCCATCGCTCTTCCTCTTTTTCCCGCTTCTCCCACTTTTCTTATCTAGAAGACTGGTTTCGACTTCCTGCCTATGGCGCTCTTCGTTGAGATCGAGCAGTCGCTTCAGGATCTCGAGGCGGGCGGTTTCGGAGACGGTGTAGCGAACGCGGTCCTTTTCGGGGAGGTAGGGGACCTCGTGGAAGTCGTGTCCGAGGTCGAGGTCGTCCCAGCCGTAGGCGGCTCGCACCGCTTCGTCCATCTTCACGTGCAGCCGGCGAAGCTCCTCGATGTCGGCGTCGCCCACCTCGGGATCGTGGAAGAGGTTGTAGAGATCGGTCAGTCCCACCTGGCGTTCCAGCATGATCGCCTTGCGTCTTTCGTGGTAGCGTTCGCCGATATCTTCGAGTCTCGCCACGATCGGATCGAAGAAATCCACCTTCCGCCAGTCGGGATCGAGCGCTTCAGGGAAAGGAAAGGTCTCGAAGCAGTCCGTTATTGTATAACGCATAGTGCTAGCACCCATTTTGGACGATTGCTTCCAAGCCCATTTCTCGTGAAACGAAGATTGCAGCAAAGCCAGATACATTTTTTTGTAAAACGCGAAAATTCCCAATGCATGAGTGAAAACGAACTCGTTTTTCAGAGAGGAAACACTCCAAAATTTCGTATGTAGTGTAAAAACAAGCACTTCTTCAAACGCCTTTTCAGGCCAGTCCCCTTTCGGATGATTTTCGAAGAGGGCACCCCGACCGATGGCGTGGTACAACGCCGGTCTTTCGTTGAAGTGCCTCCACCAGAAGATCCTCGCTTTTTCGTAGGCTTTACCTTTTTTCTCCAATCTCTCCGGTTTCACACGTTCTTCGAGAATGGCGAAAACCTTTGGATGATTCTCGATGCATCTCTCCTTCGACCAGTCCCAGAATTGAACGACCCATCTTTCGGTCGATTGAGTAGGTGACGAGTTCAAATCCTTTCCATTGAGATAAGGATAAAGTACGTCCGAATTTCTCTCGTTCTCTCGCAACAAAGACTTGGCTTCTTCCTCCTCCAATATGAATCCTTTACCAAGTACGATCGAACCTTGGAAAGCCCTGTCGACATTGCTGATCAATCTTGAAGGCGTTCGATCGTCTTCCGCACTCAAATACGAAGTGATGTGGGAAACCTTTTCTCCATCGATGAAATATCCACCGTTCCACCGATCGTTTTTCACGATATGGATTCTACTCGTCACCACGGCGGCGTTACCAGGCCACGGTTCGTTGGGGTAGGCCGAGTATATTGTGCCCCCACTTTTCAGAAGCTTTTCCAACCCTACGATTCTGGTATCCCCTTCCGCTATGGAATTCGTCGCGAGAAAGCCTATCGTCCCTCTCTCTCGTATAAACTCGAAAGCTCGATCGAAAAAATAGGCCACCAGATCCGCGGCACCGTCCTTCTCCGCCACGAAATGCACGAGATGGTCTCTATAAATCTTGCCGAAATGGGTCGTGATCTTTCGACCTCCCAGAAACGGTGGATTGCCTACGATGGCGTCGAAGCCACCTTTGTCGGCGAAGACTTCGGGAAACTCCAGTGCCCAGTGGAAGGGTTTCCTCGGGGACGCACCCGCGGGAAGGTCCGTAGAGAGCGTTCCTCGCGCTCTATCTTCGAGCCTTCGGAGGGCTTTCTCGTCACCGGCGAGCGCTTCGGCGACCTCCGAGGAGAGTGCGTCGAGCGCCCGCTGAAGTTCTCGTCTATTCCCACCCGAAACGAGCACCTCGCCCATCATGGCGTCGGCGACGACCTCGACGACGGAGAGTCGTTCCTTGGCCATGGCGTCGAGTCGCTCCATCGCCTCCACGTCCGCCATGTCGACGACGCAGATGGAGCGAAGCTCGTCCCTGAGTCTCAGAGCCTCGCGCACTTTTTCCTCTATCTCGTGACCGAAAAGCGTCGGTCGCAGTTTCTTCTCCGGCTCCATCGAGAACTTCACGAGCTTGTCGACATCGTCGACACCTAGCAAGGAATCCCCCACACGAAGGGAATGGTCGAGGAAGCCGAAGGGACGGCCCTTGGAGAGGGTGACCAGCCACAGGGAGAGCTTGGCGAGCTCCACGGCGAGCGGGTTGAGATCGACCCCGTAGAGACAGCGTTCGGCGACGAGACGCCTGGCGAGGACGAGACGATCATCCATGGAGGTCGGCAGAGGCTCCTCGTCCACGAGTACGTCCACGACCTCGCCCTTGGCGGTGACGAAACGGCCCCGGGACTCCTCCACCCCCCACGCTTCGACGAGACGCTCGGCTAGGTAGCGACACGACTGCACCAGAAACGCTCCCGAACCCATCGCCGGATCGCAGATCCTCGAGGAGACGATCTCCTCGGCGTCCAGCAGCTTCCACTCCTCCCTCGGCTTCCCTTCGGACGGACCTTCGTAGAGAATCGGCTCGAGCGTCGTGGCGACGACGCTCTCGGTGAGCGCCTTGGGCGTGTAATGCGCACCCGTGGCGCTTCGTTCGTTTCCGGGAACGACGGCGAAGGAACCCTCCTCGTAGATCTTCGGCTCGCCCCAGGCGTCCACGGCCAACAGATTCGCGAAAGGACGAACACGCTCGGCTAACTCCACATCCCCTCCGCAAGCGAGTATCACCGCGGCGTGGAGCTTCTCGTCCACCGGTGCACGTAGATCGTTCTTCAGGGCCGAGAGGCTTCTACCCGTGATCTCCTTCAAAGCCTTCGCCACCTCGTCCACCCCCTCGGCCATCTTCGCTTCCAGGGAGCGTAGGGCGACGGTGGGACGTTTCGCGTTTTTCGAACCACGAAGCGCCAAGGTGAGTTCGGGCGTTCGCACGACCGTGTATTCGAGCAGACCTTCGTAGACGTGACCGATCTGCTCGACGTCGAGCGCCTTGTAGGAGAGCCGTAGGGCGCCTCCCTTGCGCTTGAGTACCTGCAACGCTTCGAGCAGCAGAAGGACCGTGCGGTCGTCTATCGGCAGCGGTTTCGCGGCCTCCTCCGTCCAACGGCTTCCCTCGGTACGGCCTTCGAGAAAAGGGAAACGATCGGGATCGAAAAGCGAACCTCCCAAGGCGGGCATCCGCATACTCTCGTGCTCGACCCCCGCGTACACCATGCGAAAGACCGCGAGCAGACGCGACCAGGCGTCGTGACGACGCTCCAGGATCTCCGCGCCGTACCGATCCGCCTCTTCGGACAGCTGGGATCTCAAGGTGGAGACGGCGTAGTGCCGATCGTAGACCGGATCGCCCAGAAGCAGGAGACCGCGTTCCTCCGCCGACAGTACGAAGACCAGACGCATCATCACCGTCAGCCCCGCTTCGTAGAGCGTCTTCGCCTCGACGTTCTCGAGCAGTTCGCGATTTCGATCCCGATCGGCCCTGTCGAGCGACTGCACCAGTACCTCGATGGCACGGCGTACCTGCTCTCCGAGCGTGTCGGTGACCTCTTCGTGTCGGTCGCGCGATTCGTCCAGAAGCGCCGCGAGACGCCCTTCGGCGGATCCGTAGAGACGGGAGACCCCCAGCAGCGTACGGAAGGCCCTGAGAGTGACGGGTTCCTGGAACCAGATGCGTGCGTACCAGGAGACGACCGACGAGACCGAGCCGATCGGAGCGTCGACGAGCGCCCACCTTTCGCCGTTCGTCACGAGTGCGAAGCGCACCTCCTTGTCGCGGCAGAGACGGATCGCACGTTCGAACACGTTCGCCGGCCAGCCGTCGGAAGAGGGGATCCTCTCGAGATCGGTACCCGGCGGCAGGACGAGGATGAAGAGATCGGGTCTCTCCTCGCCTTCCCGTGCGATGGCGAAATCGGCGGAGACGCTTCCGTCGTGTTCGATCGGTGCGTAGGTGAATTCGTCGCCTCGCGGATGGAGGAACTCTCCTTCTTCGTACTCCAGCGCCTCTTTCATCACCATCTCCACCCACGCTCCATGCAGCGCTTCGAGATCGGGATCGTTCGTGCGACACGCTTCGTCCCACTCGTCGTAGGCGACGCGCAAGCGTCTTCTCCTCGAAACGTCGATGGATTCGAGACCTTGAGGCAACCTCTCCTTCAGAACCTCCACGGAGAGGAACGGTCCCGAGATCTCCAGCAGAGACAACCATTCGTGGTGCAACCACTCTTCCCTTTTCACGATCTTCCTCCTTCGACGAACGATTTCGGCACGAGGAAAGTGACCGCGACGGGGAAGGTGCGGTGTCGTCTGTCGTCGTAGCGTCTCTCGATCGCTTCGATCTCGTGCACACGTTCGTCTGGAATGCGTGCCAGCCGCCTTTCGAGCGCGCGTTCGTCTTTTTGGATCTGGTCCCTCTCGTCCTGGGCGAAATCGAAAAGCAGCTGCCTGGGCGCACGCATCTCGCCGAGCTCCTTTCGGATGGTGCGTTCGAGCTCGTCGAGAGTCTCGAGCATGTCGCGTTCCTCTCGTTCCTTGCGTCTGTCGAGCGTATTGTGCAGAAACTCGATCCGCTCTTTCGAGCGCGCTTCCGCACCTTTGAGGATCGATTCGTGCGACGATTCGAAACGATCGCGCAGCGTGGCGAAAAGATCCTCGTCCGGTACGATACCTCGAGCGTCGGTCACCAGACGCTCCAACTTGCCGATCTCACGAATCCGAGCGTAGCCACGATCGCGAAGCCAGCCGCCGGAGAGCGTGATCTCCTCGTGCAGCGTGGTGTGCGACCCCCCGGTGACCACGAGTCTCGACCAGACGCAGACGACCGGCTCTTGGAGGAGATCGTCGTCGACCGATCGAACGTCCACACGATGGATCTTCTTGACGTCCTCCAGGCTCCACAGCTCCTCGCGAAGTAGCCGTAACGACATCCGCACCAGTTCGTGGTTCAGGTGCGCCAACACGACGTCGTCCCGTCCTTTGGCGACGTCGAAATCGAAAGTGATCGGTCGGCGCTCTCCCGTGAACGGATGTTCGAGTCCACGCAAGGCTCTTCCCCAGGAACCCGCCAATGGCGGCACTTCGAAAACGCTACCTTCCGGCGCACCGGGTAACGACACGGGTTCGAGCGGAGGTTTCTTCGCGAGTTTCAACGCCAGCTCCACGGCTCGACGGACATGATCGGCGTCGAGATGGAAATCATCCTTGGCCTCCATCAGTCTCGCGTGAAGTTTGGCGATCTTCTCCCGCAGTTTTCTTTCCGCACCGACGAGTTTCGTGGCCTTCTCCGCTCTTTTTTCCACGCTTCGCGTCTCCAGCGTCCTGGGACCTCCCAGCATCGCCTCCTCGATCCGTCTCGCGATGACGGGCCCGACACTTCCGAGATCCTCCCGTATGGCGTTCACCTTCCTGGCCGCGCGTAGGAGGAACTCCATGTCGCCGGCGAGAGAGGAATCCGATTCACCCGCTTCGGAACTTTTTCCCACGGGGTGCCAGATATGGACGACGGAGGCTTTCTGCCCGTGGCGGTCGATACGACCGTTGCGCTGCTCCATGACGTTGGGATTCCACGGGATTTCGACGTGGATCATGTAGCGACAGAAGTTCTGCAGGTCGATACCCTCGGAAGCCGCGTCCGTCGCGAGCAGTACGCGAACGGGAGAGATGGTCGGGTCGGTCTGGAAAGCCGCCTTGACACGTTCTCTCTCTTCCCCCTTCACGCCGCCGTCGAGGATGGCGAGTCGTTCCCCTCCGTATCCATGCGCCACCAGGATGTCCTGCAACCAATTTTCGGTCGCCCGGTATTCGGTGAAGAGGATGACCCGTTCGTCGTTCCATCGTCCGTCCGTCTTCAGGTGATCGTCGAGCCAGCGTAGGATGGCTTCGGCCTTGGAATCGGGAACGTCCTTCGCTCTCCTGGCCCACGCCAGGAGTCTTTCGATCGCTTCGCGTTCCTCGGCGTCCACGCTCGTCACCGTCTCCGCGACCATCTCGACGGCTTCGTCCAGCGCCTCTTCGTATCGATCGTCGTCGGCGTACTCCTCGTCGGCCTCCTGAATCGCTTTGTGCAAGATCTTCTCGTCGAACGCGCTTCGTCTTTCGCTTCTCTTTCCGTGAAGCACCCTGTCGGCGTACTTCTCCATCGTCACGGCGAAGGCGCGAGGCGAGGAGAAGAGTCTTTTCTTCAACAGTTTGAGAACGAACCTCTCTCCGAACTCGGCGGACGTTCCCTTCGTCTTCCTTTCACGCGAAAGGGTCAGTTTCCGTAACGTTTCGTGGGCTTCGAGCTCTTCGGTGTCGTAGTCGACTTCCAGCGCCTCGAGCTCGCGGCGGGGATAGATGGGGTTCCCTTCCACGTCCACCAGATCGGTCTTGAGTCGACGCACCATGACGCGCTCCAACCGTTTGCGATCGGGCATCACCGTCCTGGCGAAACGCTGGTCGTCGAGAAGCTCCAGAAGCGCCGTGAAGGATTCCTGGTACCCGTTGTGCGGTGTGGCCGTGAGGAAGAGACGGTGCTCGAAATGAGGGGAAAGGAGTCGCACGACCTTCGTGCGGAGGCTTTCGATCGCGTAACGGCCCGACCCTGAGGGCGCCACGTTGTGCGCTTCGTCGATCACGAGGACGTCGAACTTCCGAGGATAGGTGACGTGCGTGGGGAGAATCTCCTCGAGCGTTCGCAGGCCTTCGCCCTGCTTGATCCAGTCCATGGAGGCGATCAGTCGAGGGAATGAGCTCCACGGGTTCGCGTTCACGCCCCGCTCTCTTCGCAACTTCTTGACGTACTCCGTGTCGACGATACGAAACTCCAATCCGAACTTCTCCTGCATTTCGTCGCGCCATTTGACCTGAAGCGAAGCCGGGCAAACGACCAGAACCGTCCGGGCCCGGTGACGCACGAGCAGTTCCTGGATCACGAGGCCCGCCTCGATGGTCTTCCCCAGACCCACGTCGTCGGCGATCAGAAGATTGGCACGCGGCATGTCGAGCGCCCGTACCAGAGGATCCAGTTGATAATCCTCTATGGCGATACCGCTACGAAACGGTGCTTGCAGAAAGGATCGGTCGGCGTTGGTGACCGCGCCCCATCGCACGGCGTCGAGAAAGGTCTCAAGCGTTTCGGTCTCGTCGAAACCGGTGACGCTCGGCAGACTCGCTCGCTCCAACACTCTCGCACCAGGTTCGATCTGCCAAATCACCTGC
>Ga0256833_1000772_pt1 | contig 24563 bp, 20 predicted proteins | sample 356284metaG_FD_190535 | JGI IMG/M metagenome (GOLD analysis project Ga0256833, IMG submission 190535) | Hydrothermal vent microbial communities from Mid Atlantic Ridge, Atlantic Ocean - 356-284 | ecosystem: Environmental > Aquatic > Marine > Hydrothermal vents | place: Atlantic Ocean: Mid... | reverse complement strand
GGAAAGGAGAGTTCTGGAGCCCCTCCCCCCTCCCCCACATGCTCGGAAAAACGCCTATACACGTGTACACGCCAGGTAGGGAAAAAATCGTGTTCACCCGGGGCGCTGCCGCTATCTACAGCTCCTCGGGCAACACGCTGACTATAAAAATATTTTATCCGGCCACCCTCACGTGGAGAAGGATTACAGCCCCACTCCCAGGTGTAAAGAAAATAGCGAAATCCGAGGCCTCCCTCTCAGAGGAGGGGCTGGCGGCCCTGCTGCTAAAGGGCATCGGCGCTTCGTACCTAGTCGCTGCGGATTGTATGGAGGGGGTTAAGGGCTACGTTAAGCTGCCCCCCTCAGCGAACCTTGCCGGCGTTAGGGGAAAAACTGTGATTGTGGCAACGCCCTATAAGGCCTTGTTCTACAGCTTCACAGCGCCGAGCGCGTTCTACAACGTCACCATGCGCGTAACGGACGACAACGGCACGCCTCTCGGGGACGCAGAAGTGTACACAAATGGGACAGTAACCAAGTGCCCTCAGGGAATATGTGTGCTTAGGCTAAAGCCCGGGACTCACGGGTTGAGGATTGGGGCGCCGGGCTTCCACTGGGAAGACATAGTATTGAATGTCACCTCAAATATGGCTGTCGACGTAAAGCTTCACCGCGTGCTCTATACGGTAGAGATAACGGTGAAGTCCGATAACGGAACCCCCATCCCGGCCAACCTGACCGTGTATACATCCGATGGAAGAAGGCTCTACGGGGGCGCCGCCCCGGCGCGCCTACTCGTGCCTGGGGGGAGTTACAGGGTGGTGGCAAGGTATAGGGGGGCTGAAAACAGCACACTCCTCGATGTCTCCTCAAACGCAAGCCTGACTCTAGAACTCGCGGTTAGACGGGTACTCACCGTTATACCTCCGCGGGGGGTTAGGCTCCGCCTAGTCATTGAGGGGGTTAGCGGCGTCGTGTACAACTCGACGGTCACCGGGCCTGTGAGCTTGAGCCTACCCGGCGGCCACTACGTGGTGGAGGGCTATGCCGAAGGCTACAAGTCCGCTAGAGTAGAGGTGACGCTAACAAAGGACATGGAAGTAAGGCTTGCAATGGAGCCCTTGAACCGGGAAGAACTGTCGGCCGTGATATATGGCTTATCCGGGTGCCCCCACTGTAGAGAAGTAAACTCGACGCTTAGAAGGCTTCTCCCCCACGTGGAGTTCAGGGAGATCTCCACACGAAAATACGCTGAAGAGTACGAAGAACTCTACAGAGTCCTCAAGGCCGGTAACAGGGGGCTCGTACCCTTAACACTGGTCTTCCAGGGAGACAGGCTTATACTCGCCGTAGTCGGCGGCGGCGACGCGGAGTGGTGGAGGAGCACGCTGTCGCAGGCCGTGGAGGGGAAGGTTCTCGTTGTAGACGACGTGGGGCATAAGAAGCTCCTCGAGGTAAACCAGAGCTTAATAAGGGAGATAGTCTTCGGAGGCTCGGCCCGCATACCCAAGAGGCATACCGCGCTGCTCCCACTCGTAGTATCACTAGCGGCCGCCGACTCCGTAAACCCATGCACGTTCCTAGTCTTCACCGCGCTGCTAATAATGACCATGCGCATATCGGGCAGAGGAAACATGCTGCTAGCAGCGGCAGCGTTCATAGCCGCAGTATACACGGCCTACATGCTCCTAGGCCTGGGGCTTCTAAAAGTGTTTTCTAGCCTCCCATGGCTGAAGTACCTACTCGCGGCATTAGCTTTCATATTCGGAGCGCAATCCCTCTACAGCGTCAGGGGCGGGGAGTTCCACTCCCCCGTTCCGGCTCGGTGGAAGAAACTCATAGAAGAGTATCTCTCAAGGATAGCTAGGAGCGGCAGCCCAGTGCTCGCCTTCACTCTGGGAATCATAATAAGCCTGACACTGCTCCCCTGTAGCAGTGGGCCCTACCTCGTCGCCATGTACGCTCTCTCCACCCTGCCCTTCACTTTGGCGCTACTCTACCTCGTGCTGTACAACGCCATCTTCGTCGCACCCCTAGTCGCTATAACAGTCTCCGTGGGCTTGGCCAGCGGCAAGGTGAGGGCACTCATGAAGACCCGGACAAGGCTGCCCAAGTACTTTGAGGCTGCCGCCGGCATACTGCTTATAGCAATAGGGGTCTACGTACTACTCTACATGTAGGTGGCCTAAAGGCATGGTAGAGGGCCTAGAGGGGAAGCGGTGGCTGGCGGGCAGAGTAGCCGATATCGCCTCCTTAAAGGCGGGAAGACACGCGGTGCTAAGGATAAGCGCTGATGGGAGGAAATACCTCCTTCCCCTCTCCAAATGCGGCTGCCCGCCGGGACACGGGGTGCGTTTCCGGGGAGAAGAGCTATGCGAGGCCGAGTTCTGCAGGGAATTCCTCGAGGACGTAGCCTCAGGGCGTGTACCGGGGATAAGGGTTGTGGGTTCTATTCCACTCCCCCTCCGCTTCTTAGGCGTGTTGAGGGAGGATTCGACTCACCCGCTCGCGCTGTACTGGGCCGGCGGCCAGCGTGTAGTAGTTAAGGGGTATAGGGAAGAGACGAAGCACAACTATGAACCCTTCTTCTACTACTACCTAAGGGGGAAAGGCCTCACGCCGCCCTTTAAGGCATACTACGAGTGGAGGGGGTCGCCGTTGGGCCTTATCACCGGCTACCTCGAGGGCGAGGATGGGGGCCTCCAATTCTACAGGTCGCTCCTCAACTCCCTGAAGAGCGGGGAGGCGGAGGCGCCAGAGGAGGAGGCGTGCCGCGTGGCGAGGGTTCTCGCTGGGTTTCACGTAGCGATGCTTGGCTGCGCAGAGGGATGGTGTGGCACGGCCATAGTGGATGCCGGGGACGTGGAGTCGTGGAGGAGGAGGATACGCTTCTACTATGGGAGGATACATTCACCTATCCTTAAGGAGAGGGTGGAGGCGGCTGCGAGGGGGATGGAGAAGTATCTCGGATCCTTAAAGGCTAGGATACACCAGGACTTCCATTTATCGCAGCTAATGCGGGTAGGGGGAGAATACTTTATACTCGACTTCGAGGGGGAGCCCGGTAGACCCGAGGCGTGGAGGGGCGAGCTCGAGCCCCCTCTTAGGGATTTCGCGTCACTCCTAAGGAGTATATCCTATATCTCCTTCTTCGCAGTGAAGGAGGCAGGGTCCCTGTCCATGGAGGAGGCGGCGGAGACGCTCTTCACAGATAGCAATGAGATGAGCGTCGTTAGGACGTGGGGGAGGAGCGTGGCACGCATCCTAGCAGAATGTTATCTCGAAAGGCTGGAAGAGCTGGGCGGGGGCGGGGCGGCCATGAGCTTGGAAAACGCCGAGGAGCTCCTCGAGATCGTTGAGCCGTGGTATGTGGAGCGCGGCCTCTACGAGGCGTACTATGAGGCGATGTATAGGAAAAAGAATGTTGTGGCGGCTGTCTCGACGCTAGCCGCACACGTGCCACTATAGCTTAGACGCGACACTTCTCTCGTAGACTTCAAGCGCCATGTCGGCGGCGTTATCCCAGGTGAACTTCTTCTCAACCCTCTCAACGGCGTTCTTCCTTATGATCTCGCCCGCGTCGACTATCTCCTCGAGCAGGGATCTGAGCTTGGCTTCACCTATCTTCGGCATATACCTATCCAGGTCGCCTGTACGTGAAGCCTCCATGAAGGCCGCCATGTCCCTGATAGCGTCCGCGAGCTCGTAGGGGTCGCCGGGGCTCACGTGCAGGCCCGTACCCTCGAGGCCGTGGCGCCTTATGTCGAGGACTATCTCTTTGAGCCCGCCGACCGCGGAGGCGACCACCGGGTTGCCTGTAACCATTGCCTCGAGCGCCATTATGCCGAAGGGCTCCCACCTGGAAGGCGCCGCGAAGACGTCGGCTGAGAGATGGGCCAGCCTGTAAATGGAGGGCGCGATGCCGAAGACCGTTCTAACGTTGTATGGGTAATCCTTTGTAAGCTCGGCTAGCTGCCTGGCGTATTCCTCCCCGCCCCAGACGGGCAGTACTAGGAAGACGAACTTCACGTTTCCAAGCTCTTCGACGACTCTAGGAACGGCCTCGGCTAGGACGTCTATACCCTTCTGCCTGCTGAGTCTCCCCGTGGTTATCACCAGCGGGCCGTCAGTCTCAAATGGCTCAACCTTTCCGTTCGGCTTGAATGGGGGAGCAAGCCACTCCTGTATCTTCTTGAAGAGCTCCTTATCCAGCTGCCTTGGCTCGGCCCCAGGCATGTTGCCCAACGCCTGAAGCAGGAAGTAGCGGCGTAGGTCGTGCCTCGTGTAACCATCCCTTTTACCGGTGAACTTGGCCAGCGCGTTGCCGTGGCGTTTTAGCACCTCTTCCATTGCGTCCCGATAGCGCCAATCGGTTCCATTGTATATGACGCCGCTCTTCTCCTCTAGATCCCAGCCAAGCCTGTTGAGCACGCCGTCCCTGTCCTCCCTGAGATAGGTTCTGCTCACAGTGACGAAGACGTCCGACTCTATGGCGCCGAGCCTCTCCGCGATGCCCCTCGCCATGCCTATAGCATCCCTCACGGTGACCTCGAGGACCCTTCCGCCCAGCCTCACCCTGTGCCTAAAGTCCTCCTCTACCCCTGCACGGGCAATAAGGGAGGGCTCTACGCGCTTCTCCACGAGTAGATGTATGTGGTACACCAGGCCGGGCCTCCAACCCTTATCGGCCAGCTCGCGCCTAGCCTTTAACAGGGCGATCACACTGTGCCAGTCGTGGAAGTGTATTACGTCGGGCCTTGCCAAGCCAAGTTTCTCATAGTTTAGGAGAAGCCACCCGAGCGCCTTCGCCAGGAGCGCGACCTTGTCCATCATGGTGTCCTCCGCGTAGACCCTCGGGTCGTCCAGGGGGCCCCCGGAAAAGAGAACGTACTTCACGCCGCGCCACTCCCTATAGCCGACGATGACCCTAGTCCCCCCTATATCCACCTCAGCCCTCTTCTCCTCTCCTCTGAGCCCCGCGGGGGCGTGGCTAGGCATAACTATGACAGCCTCCACACCCTTCTTCACGAGGCTTGCGGCAAGGTTTGGTGGAACCTCGCCGAGCCCGCCGACCTTTACTATAGGCCGCGCCTCGAAAGTCAGCATCCAGACGCTTTTAACCGCCACCGCTACCACCCCACCTTTATCTTCGTCGAAAAACTTTCACCTGGCTCGAGTTCCACTTCGTGGATGAACACTATGCCCAGAGCCTGGTACTCCCTCCTTAGCCCCTTCTCGGTTCTAGAGAGCGTCTCTATGGGCGCAACCCACAGCGCAGCATGCTTCTCGTTCTCGACGAACACGTCCCTAAACGCCTGCGAGTGAAGCACGACGCTCCTCGACCAGGGGCTCACGTGGTGCTCCCTCACGTTCTTGTTAAACTCTCCGTCAACCGTGTACCACGGAATTTCCCCGCTTTCATAGCTCAGCCTAGGGGTAAGTGTCAGCTCCACCGAGAGCCTAGGCTTTATCTTAGAGTTCTCCATGTTACGCCACCTATATTCCACCTCTAGAACGCTTCCGTCGAGCGAGAACCTGTAGGTCTTTACGAGAAGTATCCTCTTAGGGTTCTCGTGGTCGCTCCAGTCCCTCCCAGTGTACACTAGCCTCACAAAGCCCTCGCCGTAGTCTTCGAGGATGTAACGCCCAAGCGCGAAGTCGCTCACGTCGACGAAGGGCGTGTTGTTTAACCAGTCCCATATACCGGCACCGCTGCGCCATATGTGCTCCCGGAAGCTCACCCTCCTATACCAGTCCGGCCTATACCACGCTACACCGGAGAGGTAGGGCTCGCCGTAACGGCTCATCGTGTTCACGAGGTTGTATTCGTCCCCGGGCTCCTTGACGTCTAGCTCGAAGAGAGTGCCACCGTCGTCCGGCTTTATATAGTAGTTTGCCCTCCTCGTCTCCACGAGAACCTCCTTTCTACCGTCGTAGTCGAAATCAGTTTCAATTATCCTGGAGGCGACGTCCAGGGTACCGCGCCTCTCCTCGGCGACTCTCTCAGCCCTTATGAAGTGCTCGTACACCGCCTGCCTTAGATGGGCTAGGTATATGCCGCCGAAGAGGCCGTGCCAGTAGGCGTCGTTGCACTGCCCGGTAACATACTCTAGCCAGGCCTCGCCGGGCGCCTCCAGCTGCTCCAGCTTCTCCTTCACATAGAGCATCTTCTTGTGCATATTGTTGCTCTCCCTATACTTTCTGACAAAGTTGGGGAAGTAGCCGCCGCTCCACTCCATCATCTTGTCGTAGCTCCCAGGGTAAAGGTAGACCGGGCCCTGGTAGCCGAACCGGCGTAGATACTCGCTGGGAGTCAGGAGTTCCACGTCCACCGCGTGCCTAAGCATGTCGAGGAATCGGCGCAGCCACGCCTCCGCGGGGGCTGGATCCCACCATTCCCCGAACTTCTCGGCGTCGCTGCCCCAGAGAACGTATTGTTCTCCACTCTCTGTGGCGAAGCCCTTTAGGTAGTCGAATACCTCCTCCTGTGTGCGCCAGGGAAGTATGTACCTGATAGGGGCGTCTATGAAGAACACGCCGCTCCTGACCCCGGAGTACTCGGTTAACTGTGCCCTGTGGACATCGCCCTTCCAGAGGCCAGCCCTATAGCCCACCTCGTCGTCAAGTATCACGTACTCGTACCCGGCCTCCCTGAGGGCGACCGGCAGCGTGGGATCCCACACTCTCTCGGGTAGCCAGGCGCCGCGGGGCTCTACGCCGAACACCTCCTCTACAAGCTCTCTCCCCATCTTCAGCTGCTTCACTCGGTCTTCACTGGGAAGTATCGGCAACGCGGCCTCGCTGAAGGTGCCGCCGAGCACCTCCACGTTACCCTTCTTCACATAGTCTACAAGCCTGGAGAGGAAATCCGGGTAGTACTCCCTCCAGTAGAGTAGGAGGGGGCCGCTAAAATGCAGCGTAAAATGCATCTCGGGGAAATCCCGCATAACCCTGAGCAGGAGTTCGTACGAGTTCCTCTGCACGCGGTCGAGGACGTGCCTCAGCTGGCCGACCGGCTGGTGGAAGTGGATTGCAAAAATAAAACTGGTCTTAGGCATACTACCACACCCTAATACTTGCCAGGCCGCCAATATAAGAATGAGCCGTGGAGCCCCGGCCGGGAATCGAACCCGGGACCTCCGCCTTACCAAGGCGGCGCTATCGGCCCATGAAGCATAGGGCTAGGCCCACCGACTGAGCTACCGGGGCTCGAGACATTATGGGACAAAAGCATATTTTATCTTTTCCGCCTAGCCCCTCGGCATAGACGCACCCCCGACCCGGCCGGGGAGCTAGAACTATAAATTGTACCTCTCCAGAGAAGTAGGGGGACTTCCATGTCAGAGCTCGGCATCACAGTGAAAAAAAGCGAAAACTTCTCGGAGTGGTACACTCAGGTGCTTCAAAAAGCAGAGCTCGTGGATCTCCGGTACAATGTCCAGGGCTTTATTGTCCACAGGCCTTGGCTCATGAGGATTATAAAGAATATCTACAGGCTTTTCGAGGAAGAGCTGGAGCGCACAGGCCACGAGCCCGTGCTCTTCCCCCTAGTCATCCCGGAGGAGAATTTTGAGAGAGAGAAGGAGCATGTGGAGGGGTTCAAGCCGGAGGTTTTCTGGGTTACCGAGGCCGGCGACGAGAAGCTCGACAGGCGGCTGGCCCTAAGGCCCACCTCGGAGACGGCCTTTTACTACATGTACTCGTACTGGATTAAGGGGTGGAGGGATCTCCCGCTAAAACTCTATCAGAGTGTAAGCGTCTACCGCTACGAGAAGAATACGAGGCCCCTTATCAGGGGTAGAGAGTTCTTGTGGATAGAGGCCCACGACGCCTTCGCCACACGCGAAGAAGCCCTAAAACAGATAGAGGAAGACATGGAGAATTCGCGGCGAGTCATATGGGAGAAACTGGGGATACCATTCCTCTTCCTCAGGCGACCCCCATGGGACAAGTTTGGAGGCGCCGAGGACACCTATGCGGCGGACACGCTCATGCCCGACGGCCGCGTGCTGCAGGTCTCGTCAACCCACGACCTCGGACAAAGGTTCGCGAAGGCATTCAACGTCGTGTTTCTCGACAGGGATGGGGAGAAAAAGTACGTGTGGCAGACCTGTTATGGCCCCGGCGTGTGGAGGATAGCGGCGGCGCTGATAGCCGTGCACGGTGACGATAAGGGGCTTGTGCTGCCCTTCAGCGTAGCCCCCGTGCACGTGGTGATAATACCCATATTTTACAAGGAGAAGGATAAAGGCCCGGTAATGGAGAAGGCGCATAGGCTCAAGAAAACCCTCGAGGAGGCAGGCTATCGCGTCATCGTTGATGACAGGGAGGAGAGAACTCCCGGCTGGAAGTTCAACGACTGGGAGCTGAGGGGTGTGCCGGTAAGGCTTGAGATAGGGCGCCGTGAGGCTAATGGAGGCTACGTGACGCTAGCCAGGCGTGACACTGGGGAAAAGGAGAGAGTCGAAGACGGGAAACTGGTTGAGAGGATAAAGGCGATAGAGGTGGAGTTCCTCAAGAATCTCCAGGAGAGGGCAAAGAGGTTCTTCGAAGAAAACATTGTCGACGCGAAGAGCAGGGAAGAAGTCGAGAAGGCGCTCAAGGAGAGAAAGATCGTGAGGATGCCGTTCTGCGGCAGGGAGGATTGCGCCGCAGATCTTAAGGAGGCGACAGACGGGGGCAAGGTGCGTGGCACGCCGCTCGACCTAAAGGAGGGGGACTACGGTAGGTGCGCGTGGTGTGGTAGGCCGGCGCGCATGGTAGTGTATGTCGCGAAGAGCTATTAGACCCCCTGGTATATGTGCGACAACTAAAATACCCGGTGCAGCGATACTTCTTTACTGTGGAAATAAATATCAGCTACGAATACCTTCACGCGGAAAGACTTTCGAGCGAACATAAAGGCCAGGCAAACATGCAGGTCCAACTAACTTTTCCCTCGTCGCCGCCGCAACGCGTGGGCGACAGCCTGGAGGCAAGGTTTTTGACAAATATTACATCTCAGCCGCCTCTAGTAGTGATAACGCTTAAGGGGGCTGTGAGGGCTAGGGGCGAGAAGGCGGAGATAGACGAGCTCGAGAAGGGGCTCTCTCAGGGAAAGCCTGATCCCGAGCTTGTCCGCCTACTCACCAGTAATGTGCTCTTCGAGGCAATGATGCTGATGAGGGAGCTAGGCTTCCCGCCCACGCTGCCGCTGCCCTCACCCCCTGAAAAGGGCGGTGAGCCAGGCTTCAAGCCTGTATAGAGGGGTGGGTGAAAAGGCTTAAAGTAAAGCTCCTCTACGGCCAGGGATGCCCCCAAGGATACTTCAGGGTGGATCCCTCATGTAGGGAGAGGCCGGCCTCGGCGGCTCAGGAGTGGCTACTCGCGGAGGCTCTGAGAGAAGACGGCGTCATCAGGCAGGCCGGTAGGCTGTCATTTCTACTCCGCATGGCTGGAGGGCCAAATACCCCTTTAAAGGCCGCCGCGGTAGAGCCTGACGACTGGAAGCCCCTCCTCTGGACCTCCGGCTATTTCGCCGAGAAGCCGGGTAGCTGCGCCTCTCTACTCCCCCAGCTCCCCTGCACCTCGTCTCTCACAGCACTGTCCAGGAAGAATGCCTGCGTGTACGCGTATCCCCTTCCGAGGAGGTTTCTGGAAAAGTTTATCTATGCCGCCGCTGCCGCTGGCCTCGAGAACCTTGTCTTGATAGATCCTCCCCAGACGTGGCTTTTCTCAGAGGCGGTCCTAAGTGGAGGATACGGCTCCTATGTCGCTCAGGGCATGAGGCTCCCGCGTTACGCTCAGGCCAGGGTTAAGGAGGAGGTGGAGTTCGATGAGGCGGAGTCCAGGCTTAAAGGAGGAGACGTGGATGTGGCGCGCGTTGAGCCTGTAAGCCTGCACAGCGTCGAGCTAGTCAACCGTGCATTCGGTGGAGCTGGCGAGCTGGCCTTGACGCTGCTTGAGGGGCTTGAGGAGAGCGGCTACGTGATGAGTTATAGGGCCTTCCAGGAGATGGCTGAGCAGCTTGGGGGCGCGGAGGGGCGATGGACCGCTGCCAGGCTCGTGCTTTTCGGCTACGTGAAGGTTAGGCAAGCGCAAGTCGAGCTGACGGATAAGGGGTTGTATACACTTTTCGGCCAGAAGTAGGATATAATTATCACATAGTAATTTTTCACTCCCCGTGGAGCTTACTCGGAGTCAGTTCGAAGTGCTCTGCGCACTGATAGACTTGTATAGGGAGCTGCGTAGACCCATCAGAAGCGTCGAGCTAGCGGCGCGTCTTGGCCGTAGCGACGGAACTGTAAGGAACATGATGTCCTCCCTCAAGGTTTTGGGGCTCGTCGACGCGCGTACAGGCCCCCAGGGGGGCTATACGCCCACGGCTAAGGGTGTAGAGATCGTCGAGAGGGGTGTCTCAGGGCTCAGGGAGCCCCTCATCCTGGAGGCAGACGGCATGGCCACTAGAATCAGGGTGGTGGATATAGAGTTAATAGATATACCTAGCCCCCTGGGCGCTAGGGCAATCCTAAAGGTACTGGGGAGGAGAGGGCTTGAAAGAACGCTGCGTGAAGGCATGAGAGTGAAGGTCGGGCCTACACCCTATACCCGCCTCGTGATTGCTGGCCGTATAGCGTCGATAGACGAGGCTAGGAGCGAGGTCGTGGTCGAGGTGGACACGCTTGCTGCCGTGCCCCGGGCCACGGTGAGGGACTTGATGTCGCGACGTCTCATAAAGGCCACGGCCGACTCTAAGGTTAGCAGCGTTGCCCGGCTGCTCTTACAGCACAACATAAGGGCTGTACCTGTCGTCGACGGCGAGAACAGGCTTGTGGGGCTTGCAACAGCACAGGCCGTGATGAACGCGCTACTCGAGGGGCGGGGGGACGAGGCTGTGGGCCTACACGTAGAGAAAGACATCGTTACGGTCCATGAGAACGCGGACATTGTGGACGTGATGGAGGCTATGAACGAGAGGGGCGTGGGAAGGGTTGTCGTCGTCGACGGCACTATGAGGCCGCTAGGCATAGTCACCAGGACCGACGTATTGAGGAGGCTTGTCGCGTGGTATACTCTCCGGGAGAAAGTGACGGGAATATCGGCGTCCAAGAGATGATTATGGAAAAATTGTGGAGTTCAGATAAACGCCAGGAAGAAGGGTATGATTCCCACTATGATGGTCGCTGCCGCGCAGGCCGCTACTGCTCTCAGCATGCTCGGCTCGGCCTGGAAGCCCCCGGTCTTTTTCTCGAAGTACACGGCCTTTATCGCCCTGGCGTAGTAGGCCGCCGCTATTCCCGTGTTTATTAGGGCGAAGGCTGTAAGCCACGGCGCGGCCCCGACAACCGAGAAGAAGAGGAATAGCTTGCCCCAGAACCCTGCGAGCGGAGGCATGCCCATTAAGCTGAATATTAGCACGGCGAAGGAGCCCGCCAGCACGGGGTGCTCCAGGTAGAGCCCCGCAAGGCTTTCAAGCTTCGGCGGAGGATCCCCTCTTCTACGGACAGCCTTTACGGTGAGGAAGGTTCCCGTCTTGGCGAAGGAGTACGCTGCGAGCTGGAATGCTATGCCGTAGACCGCCCACTCCCTGTTGACGCCCGGGATAGCTGTGAGCGCCGCCGCCCCTACTAGCAGGTATCCTGCCTGTGCTATGCTGCTATAGGCGAGCAGCCGCTGGATTTCTCCCTGGAGCAGGGCTGTTATGTTGCCGTAGAACATCGTTGCAGCGGCGAAGAGCGCGACTATCAGTAGCCATGAGAAACCCATGGGGCCTGCGAGGATCTTCGCGGCCCTGTAGAGCGCCAGTATCCCCCCTATCTTCGCGATGGAGGAGATTAGCGCTACGGGCACGGGATCCGCTTCGCCATAGGTGTCTGGGAGCCATGAGTGGAAGGGGAAGACACCTATCTTGAAGCCTACAGCCGCCATGAGGAAGAGCAGCACTGAGGAGAGGAGCTTGGGCGACGTGAAAGTCGCGCCTATGAAGTGCAGCGAGCCTGAAAGGAACAGCATTATGCCGAAGCTCAGGAAGAGGAGGGTCGACGACGCCGACCCCATGATCGCATACTTTACAGCCGCCTTCACGGAGTAGTCGTCCTTTGGAAGGGCCATCAGCGCGAACGAGGCCACTGAGAAGAGTATCCACGAGGTCATGAGCATTATCGATGTGTTGGAGAATGCTATGCCCAGTATGCCGAGCGCGGCGAGGAGTACTACGCTGAAGAAGCCCGAGGGGTCTGGGTAGCCTTCAACCAGGTCTCCGCTGCCGTGAACCGCTATGAGCGTGTCGACTAGTCCTATGACGAGCAGGGCGATCGATATGGGATCCACCTCTACCTCTCCGCCAAAGAGGGGCACCGGCCGCCCCGCATAGAGAGCCGCTAGGAGCACCAGGATAAGCGTTGAGAGCAGCGCTAGCTGGGCTATAAGCCACGACGCCCTCTTCCTGGTGAAGGGTATGGCGAGCAGAGGCGCGCCGAGCGCTACTATTGATAGTAAAAATATCTCCTCTATCAAGGCTTACACCCCATTATGAGGCACAGGAGTATGATTACTATTGAGATGCCGAGCCACATGTACGAGATGTAGTGGGAGAGGCAGCCTGTCTGCATGCTCTTAAACGCGCGCCACGCCTTCTTGAAGGCGGCCACGAGGTATTCGTGGAGAAGCTTGTCCCAGCTCTTCTCTAGGGTGCCTGAGGTGAACCTCACCGTCGCCATGACGGCCGAGGGGATGAACCTGTGGTAGAAGTTGTCTACTATCAGGGAGTCGAAGTACTTCTTCAGCAGGATGGATAGCTCTCTTATCCCGTCCACGAAGACTATGTAGTATATACTGTTGACGTACCATCTGTCGTAGAGGAAGCCGTGAAGCGCGCGTACAAAGCCGCTTCTCTCCACGTAGGCGTAGAGATCTGCGCCGCGCACCACGTAGAGGTATATTGTGGCCAGCAAGCCCGTGAGCGCGAGCAGGAGCGTCGCCGCCGGCACCAACGGGGCCGAAACCTTTGATACGAGCTCTACTTCTAAGGCCTTCACCCCCATGCTCCCACGCAGTACTTCCTCCATGGGCCCGCCGATCCACGGCCACGCGAGCCCCAGTACGAGGCTCGCCGTGCCTAGGATCAGGTAGGGGGCCCACATGTAGGGGCCGGGCTCGTGTGGCTCCTTGACGCGCCAGTGCTTCTCCCCGAAGAACACCCTCGAGAAGGCCCTTGCAATGTAAGCGGCAGTTAGGCCGGCCGTGACCCATGATAGTATGGCTGGCAGCAGCAGGCCTCCCTGGAACGACACGTGGATTATCTCATCCTTAGTCCAGTAGCCCATGAAGGGGGGTAGTCCCGCAAGGCTTAGGGATGCAAGAATGAAGGAGACGGCTGTTATCTTCATCTTGTCCCAGAGGCCGCCCATGTCGTCTATGAAGCGCGAGTGAACCGCGTGTATAACGGCTCCGGCTGCGAGGAAGAGCGTTGCCTTAAATATGGCGTGGCTTGCTAGATGGGAGAAGCCTATATACATCCCGCCGAGGCCGCCCTCCACCAGTGTCCCAGCGGCTGCGCCGAGGAACATGTAGCCTAGCTGGCTGGCCGTCGAGAAGGCGAGTATGAGTTTAAGCTCCCTGCTCACGAGGGCCATTGTGGCGAGCATAAAGGCCGTGAACCCGCCTATGATGGCCATCCACTGAAGGAAGGCTGCGATCTGCACAGCTCCTCCTGGAACCGTGTGCTCTAGCACGTAGGCTGCCGCCACGAGGAACGGCGCAAACCTTAGGAAGAAGTATACGCCGGCCTTTACCATGGTCGCTGCGTGTATGAGCGCGCTGACAGAGGTCGGGCCCGTCATCGCGGTTACCAGCCACTCGTGGAAGGGGAACTGGGCGCTCTTAGCCATGGCTCCTAGGAAGAGCATCCAGAGGAAGAAGAGGAGGACTCCGTCCTGGGCAAGCGTGGGCGCCCAGCCCCCGTCAGCTATAGCCTTGAACATTGTCGACCCGGTGACCAGGTGGAGTGTGGCTATACCGGCTAGCAGGCCCACGTCTCCGAGCCGCGTGAACACGAGGGCTCTGAGGCCTGAGTGGCTGGGCTCGAACCACATCTGCTTGCCCAGGGCTCTTCTCCCGGGGTCGCCCACCCAGTGCTCCTCCTCGTCGCTGAACCAGTGACCTATAAGGCTGTAACTGGCCAGGCCTGTACCCTCCCATCCTATAAACATCGTGAGTATGTTGTCGGATAGCACGAGGAGCATCATGCTTCCGACGAAGAATGTGAAGAATATCCAGTACCTCGTCTGCCCCTCTTCGTGCCCCATGTACTCGTAGCTGTAGACGGCTATGAGGAAGCTCAGCCACGACACGACTAGGGCCATGAGGCTTGATAGGCCGTCGAAGTAGACGCCTATGTCAACCGACAACGTGGAAACCCAGGTCACGGCCCACCGCAGCGTCTCGCCCGCCTCTATCACCTTCCATGCCGCCAGGGTGGAGGCAAGAGCGGCCGTGAGTATCGAGGCTATGGCAACCGCTGACTTCTCCTTCCAGCTGCGGTTCTTCATGAGTATTAGCAGCCCAGCCCCGAGGTAGGGTGCAAGCCAGGCTAGCAGTAGGGCCTCCACGCTTAGGCACCTCCCATTACAGAGGTTATCTGCGAGACGAGAGGGTCTATAATGGGCGAGGCCAGTATGAACGTGGCTACTCCCAGCACGGCGAGGACTATCAGCGGCGCCCAGTAGCTAGGCGGCGCCTCGCGGGCCTCCTTGAGGTGCTCGCGCAGGGGGCCGTAGAATACCCTCTTCATCGTGAGGAAGGCGTAGGCCGTGGACAGGCCTATGCCCAGCAGCAGCGCTCCCACGAGCCCCATGTACCACGCCGCGCCCATGCCCAGCGCCTTCTCCACGGCTCCCCTGACTATTAGGTACTCGCTCCAGATGCCGACCGTGGGTGGTATACCCGTTATGTGCATGAAGCCGAGCAGCGCTAGCGCGGCCGTGTACGGCATCTTTGAGGCTAGGCCGCCCATCTTGGTTATGTCCCTGAGGCCGTGCAGGTTCGCTATGAGGATGCCTGCTACCGCGAAGAGGAGCGCCTTGCCGAAGGCGTGCACCATGTAGTGGAGGATTGCGCCCGCGAAGCCGAAGGCTGATAGAGAGGCCAGGCCTAGCAGCATGTAGCCCATCTGTGAGACGCTGCTGTAGGCTAGGAGGCGTTTAAAGTCCGTCTGGCTGAGGGCCATGAGGCCTCCGTATATCATCGTGGCGAGGGCCCAGACGTACAGGATCGTGCTGAAGCCCGCGAAGGTGTCAGGGAAGAGGACGTACACTATCCTGTACATCATCACGCCGCCTATTCCTATAAGGTTGGGGCTGAGCAGCGCCGAGATGGGCGTAGGCGCCTCGGCGTGCGCGTACGGGAGCCATATGTGGAGGCCTAGAACCGCCATCTTAACCGCTAAGCCCAGTACCAGGAGACCCGCTGCCAGGGCAGCGGCTGCTCCAAGTTTTTCCCCCAAGCCCAGGAGGAAGCCTTTCTGGACGTCTATGAAGTTGAAGCCGACGTTGTTGCCGACCGCCAGCGCGCCTATGAGGAAGAGGAGGGCGCCGACGTGCGTCCATATTAGGTAGAGTATGGCTATCCTAACCCTGTCGCCGTAGCCGTAGAACGCTATTAGCAGGAAGCTCGGTATAAGCGTGAGCTCGAGGAAGACGTAGAACTCTATCATGTTGGTCGACATAACGGTGCCTATCATGGAGAGGGCAAAGAGCGTGTAGAGGAAGTAGTAGGTTCTCCACCCGGGGAACTCTACGCCCTCCTCAGCTAGCTCGCTGAACCTGTGCTCCATGTAGGGGAGGCTGTAGAGGGCTATGATCGCCGTTACAGCAGCCACCGAGAAGGATGAGAGGAAGACGACGGCGTCCATTGATAGAGCGAAGACCCCTATGCCGCCGATGCTGAAGTAGAGGGGGTCGAATGAGAGCCCCCGTATGCCCCATGAAAGGTACGAGCAGAGTATTAGTAGCCCGGATACAGCCAGCGAGGCAGAGTTTAGTATCGCCAGGGCCTTCGCGGAGCCTCTTTTCCAGGCCAGCGTCAACAGTGCCGCGGCGAGAGGCACAAGTATAGACAACCATAACAGAGGCGCATCCATGATCACTCCTCACCACCTCTTTCACTTATAGCGAGCCGGGTAGTATCAACGGTCCCGATCCTCCTGTAGAGGAGGACTATGATCGGGACTATAACCCCCACCTCGGATCCGGTGAGGGCTATGACAAAAATAGCGTATAGGGGGCCCGAAACGGGGGCGTATATCGTGGAGAGCGCCAAGAAGAGTAGTAGCTCCGCGTTGAACATCAACTCTAGGGAGATCAGCTTCCTCGTAGCGCTCCTGTGGACCACTGCTCCAAGCGCTCCGATACCGAACAGGCATGCCGATACGGCCAGTATGAACATGGCCTCCATCACTCCTCACCCTGCTTAGAAGCTATCAGTACGCCTTCTATCATGACGGAGGCAAGGGCGAAGGCCAGGAATATCACCGCTATAAGGTGTCTACCAAATATTTCTGCGCCGAGATCCCCGAGGCCTATGTTTACCGGCATTATAGGCTTCTGGGCAAGCACGTACATTGAGGCGAAATAGGCAACTCCTATCAGGGCGGCTGTAGCCAGCGCCGGCGGTAGAAGACGCCTCTCCCACCCTACACCTCTCCCTATTAGGAGCACGCTGAAAACTACGAACGTCACGGTTGCCCCCACGTAGACCAGTATGTGGAACACGGAGATTATCCCGTATCCCAGCAGCGCTATTAGCGCCGCCACGCCGACGCCGACCAGGCCTAGCCCGAGCGCCGCGTAGACGTCCTCCTTGGCGGCCAGTGCTATAATAGCTGCGCCTAGGGTGAACGCTGCCCCCATGACTAGGTAGAGTATATATAGGCTACTGCTCGGGAACATGCTTCAACCCCCTCTCCTCGTCAAACACCACCCTAAGCCTGCGGGCCCCCCTCTCCTCCGCGGGAGACCGCCACTCCGAGGTGAACTTCTCGGGAGGATACAGCATCTCGTCGAGCTTCTCGAAGGCGACGTCGTGAACCCTTGTGAAGCTGAGCGCGTTTGTCGGGCATATGTCGACGCAGTAGCCGCAGAATATGCACCGCTGATAGTTTATGCCCGGCCTAGCCTTCTTTTCACCCTTCTTCCTATACATCTTCATCGCATCGGCGGGGCATATCATCGCACAGAGCCCGCAGCTTATGCATTTATCCCAGTCATAGTGTATCATGCCCCTGTAGCGCTCACTTAGGACTATCGCCTCTTCCGGGTAGTAGACCGTGATCCTGTTCGGCTTCACTAGGTACTTTAACCCGGTAGCTATGGCCTCTACATGCCTCCTAACTTTGCCTCTAAACAACGCCTATCACCCCTAAAGCGATGGATAAAAACACGGAAACAATGGCTAGAGGGAAGAGTGTACGCCAACCTATCCTTAGCGCCTGGTCAAGCCTGTATCTCCCATAGACTGCTCTCAGGAAGACTATGAAGACCAGCAGGAGGTACGCCTTCACGAAGAGTAGTATACCGCCGAGGGCCGGGTAGATACTGTATAGCGGCGCCACGAGGGGTTCCCACCCCGAGAGATACATGAGAGTAAACGCCAGTGTGAATCCGTAGAGCTGGACGTAGCCTATGCCCATGGTGAGCCCGAAGGCTATCCCTGAGTACTCGGTGAAGGGGCCTGCAACAATCTCCTGCTCCCCCTCCACTATGTCGAAGGGCAGCTTGCCGGCGCTCATTATCATCGCGATAAAGAAGACCAGCGCGGATATCGGGTTTAGAAGTATCCCCGGCACCTTCTGCGCCTCAACCATCTCGGCGAAGTCCAATGTGTGGTAGAGGAGCGCCATGGAGTAGGCTGAGATGAAAAGCACCGCCTCGTACGCGATCGTCATGTACGCCTCCCTTATACCGCCCTGTATCGAGAACTTGTTGTTGGAGCCCCACGCCATGGCGAGTACCGTGAGGGGGATAACGGTGTTGAGGCCCAGGAAGGCCGGCATGCTGTAGGGCACGGTGTAGGGCTTGAAGTTTGGCGCCAGGGGCACGAAGGCGAAGGGCAGCATGGCGAAGGACATGGCGACCACTGGGGCTAGGAGGAAGGGCACTCTGTCGACGGTCTCGGGCACGATGAACTCTTGGAAGAAGAACCTGAGGCCGTCGGCCAGCATCTGTATGGCGCCTCCCAGCGGCCTCAGAATGTATAGTGGGCCTACGCGCATCTGAACCCTGGCAGCTATCTTGCGTTCAACCCATATTATCGACAGCAATACTGCCAGGACTGTCACCAAGCCCGGGAATACTATTGGGCCGAAAAACTGTGGGGACAGCACGAGCCTTACAAGAGACGAGACGAGGCCCATACACATCACCTGTCGGCTTCAGGCGGGAAATAGTCTAGGCTCCCATAAATGGCTGGGAGATCCATAAAACGGTGCCCTGGGGGCAGGTACCTGAACAGTATCACGTTCCTGAAAGACGGCGTCACCACCCTCACCCTGTAGGGCTTCTTCGAGCCGTCACTGGTAACATGGTAGAATATCTCGCCGTGCCCCATCTCCGCCCTCGCCACAGCCTCTCCCTTGGGCAGCTTGAGGTTAGCGAATATTCCCGGAAACTTTATCCTGCCCTCCTTGAGGGCTGGCTCGCGCAGCTTGGGGGGTATTAGGCGCAGGTATTTCTCGGCGAGTATAGGGCCCTCTGGGATCTTGTCCAGCACTTGCCTTATAATGTTCATACTCTGCCTTATCTCGTCCCCCCTAAGCAGGAGACGCGACATGGCGTCCCCCTCCTCCCTCACAGGTATCTCGAACTCCAACTCGTCGTAGACGCCGTAGTCTCCCAGCAGCCGTGCATCGTACCTCACCCCGCTTGCCCGGAGGTTGGGGCCGACTACGCCGAGCCTCCTCGCCTCATGTGGCTTAAGAACACCGACACCCTCGTACCTAGCCCTCACCTGAGGGTTGTCGAAGAATATCCTGTGATATTCGTCGAGCCTCTTCTCCATGTACCGGATGGCCTTCAAGGCCTTCTCCTTAAATCCTTGTGGGAGGTCGCGGCGCACACCGCCCGGGACACTGTAGGAGTGGGTGAGCCTGGCGCCGGTCAGCTCTTCTGCAAGCTGTATCCAGACTTCTCTATCCCCGAAGCACCACATGAACATGGTGGAGTGGTTCACGAAGATACCGGCGAGACCCATCCCGTAGAGGTGGCTTGCAATCCTGTTAATCTCGGAGAGCAGCGTCCTAAGATATCTGGCCCTGGGCGGCGGCTCTACGCCGAGAAGCTTCTCCAAGGCCCTCACGTACCCTATTGTCACGTTCTGGCTGTCGATTATAGTCATTCTCTCGAGAAGGGGGATGGCCTTCAACGCCTCCTTGCTCTCGGCGAGCTTCTCCATGGTTCTGTGAACCCACCCGATATCAGGGTCGACCCCTACTATCACGTCTCCCTCCAGCCTCACTATGAGCCTCATGTGGCCTGAGGCCGGGTGCTGGGGGCCTATAAAGACCTCATAGACCTCCTCGTCCCCCTCCTTCTCCAGGAGCCTGGCCTCCATCACGCTACTCGACATTGACGAACACCCCCTCAGTCTTCACCTTAAAGTCCTTGCGAAGCGGCGGAGGCCCATCCCAGTCGGGGGGCATAAGGAGCCTCCTAAGCTCCGGGTGCCCCTCGAAGACTACCCCCATGAGATCCCACGTCTCCCGTTCAAGGAATAGGGCGTTGGGCCAGACCTCTATAAGACTGGGAAGCCTGGGTTCATCCCTAGGAACCTTGACCCTTATCTCGAGCAGCGTACCCCTTAGATCCTCATCATAGCTCTCAGCGTGGTATATCACCTCGATGACGCCCTCGGAGGGCCAGTCTATGCCCTCCACCGAGGCTAGATGGTCGTAGCCGTGTTCAACGGCGAGCCTCGCCGCGGGTACCAGGCTCTCGGGCTGCGCATCGACCCGGAGGACGCCTGGCGCCTTCACGGGCTCTAGGCCTATATCCCTAAGCCCCTTTTCAAGTCTCTCTAGCCTTGACCCCGTATTCACTCCTCTTCACCTTTTCGTGGAGCCTCACAATCGCCTGGGCAACCGCCTCGGGCCGTGGGGGACAGCCGGGTATAAAATACTCTATGGGGAAGAGCTCGTGGGGCCTTACGATATTGTAGCTGTTGTGGAATATCCCGCCATCTATCGCGCACGCCCCCATGGCGACCACGAATTTCGGGGACGGCATCTGCTGGTAGACTATCTCCGCCGCCCTAGCCATCTTCCGCGTAAGCGTCCCCTCTATAAGCAGTAGATTAGTCTGGCGAGGCGAGTTGAAGGGCAGGAAGCCGTACCTCTCCATGTCAAACCTCGGCGCCGACACCGCAGCGAACTCTGCTCCACAGCACGAGGTTGTAAAGTGGACCGGCCATAGGCTGAAGCTTATAGCCCAGTCTCTCAGGCTCCTCACAGGAGTCCTCTCGACGAGCCACTGCGCAGCCTTTCTAGAGCTCTCCTCTAGTCTGCCTAGAAAGGCTAGACCCATGAAGGGGCACGTCATGCCCGCATCACCTGCCCCACCGTTTAATGTCCCCGGCGAGCCTGATGGCGTATAGGAGGGCCGGGGAATATATCGCCAGTAAAACGAGGTTTACGATTAGGGCGGTAAGGCGCGGCATGTAGGGGAGGAAGTACAGTATCACGAAGATTGGCTCCACCGCTAGGTAGACGATTATATAGCCGTAGTACTGGTAGGGAAGCCTTTTCTTGGCTTCCCCGCTTGGGGGGTTGCCCGCCTCGTAGCGTTTCCTCTTGAAGGGTGCCTCCTCGCCTGTGACGAGTATTTTCGATAGAAGCAGGGCTAGGCCCATGCCTAGGAGGCCTAGCACGAGCACTACAAAGACGGTAGTGGCCTGGTCCATCATCACCTGTCAGGCTGTGAAAGCCCCACGGACTATATCTTAGTTTATATACATTGGTTTACATAAAAACTTTTAAGCTAACTTTTAAATACGCCCATTATCTCCTCCAATGCAGCCCTGTCCTCTATAGTGCTGATATCACCCACCGGCTCACCCCTCACGATTGCCTTGAGTACACGCCTCATAATTTTCCCACTCCTTGTCTTAGGCAACTTCCCCACGAAGACTATGCCGGCGGGCTTAGCTATGGGACCTATGTTCTCGGCCACAGTCTCTATCAGCTCCTCCTCTAGCTCCCTACTAGGCTCGTAACCCTCCCTGAGAACCACGAAGGCCAGAGGCACCTCTCCCTTAACCGGGTCGGGCTTGCCCACGACAGCCGCCTCCGCAACGGCGGGGTGGGAGACGAGCGCGCTCTCTATCTCCATCGTACCTATCCTATGAGCCGCGACCTTCAACACCTCGTCTGCCCTACCCAGTATCCAGAAGTATCCCTCCTCGTCCTTCATCGCATAGTCTCCGGGATAATACCAGCCCGGATACCTGCTCCAATACGTGTCTATGTACCTCTTCTGGTCGCCCCAGACGCCTAAAAGCATGCCTGGCCACGGCTTCTTTATAACCAGGTAGCCCCTAGTGTTAGGCTCAACCGGCCTACCCTCCTCATCGACCACGTCTGCGTCGACGCCGGGGAGGGGGAACGTCGCGCTGCCCGGCTTTAGCGGCGGCAGCGCTATACCGGCCGCTGGGGCGATCATGAAACCGCCTGTCTCCGTCTGCCACCACGTGTCGATTATGGGGCACCTCTTCTTCCCCACAACCTCGAAGTACCAGTTCCAGGCTTCGGGGTTTATCGGCTCCCCCACCGTGCCGAGGAGCCTAAGCGAGCTTAGGTCGTGCATCTCGACCCACTTCCTACCATAACGCATGAACATCCTGATCGCAGTCGGCGCGGTGTAGAGTATCGTCACGCCATGCTTCTCAACTATGCTCCACCACCTATCAGGCGCCGGGTAGTCGGGCGCGCCCTCGTACATTAGGCTCGTCAGCCCGTGAAGGAGCGGGCCGTAGACTATGTAGCTGTGCCCGGTTATCCACCCTATGTCGGCTGTACACCACCATATGTCGTCGTCCTTGGGGTCGAAGGCCCACTTGAGGGTCCAGTAGACCCACACAAGGTAGCCGCCCGTGGAGTGGTAGACACCCTTAGGCGTGCCTGTGGTGCCCGAAGTATACAGTATAAAGAGGGGGTGGTTCGCGTCCAGCTTTTCCGGCTCAACATAAGTGTTCCTAGGTATCCCGTCGATTAACTCGTGGAACCAGAAATCGCGCCCCTCAACCATGTTCACGTTGCTGCCAGTCCTCTTCACCACTATGACGTTTTCAACAGAGAAGGTTGACTCGAGAGCCTTATCGGCTATCTCCTTGAGCGGTATTATCTTCCCGCGTCGGAAGCCCCCATCAGCTGTTATAAGGAGCTTAGCCTTAGCGTCGTTTATCCTCTTAGCCAGGGCGTCGCTGCTGAAACCCGAGAACACTACAGTGTGTATCGCCCCTATCCTGGCCGCTGCAAGCATGAAAATCGGCAGCTCGGGTATCATGGGCAAGTAGAGGGCAATTCTATCACCCTTACCTACTCCAAAGTTCTTGAGTAGCTGTGCAACCCTGTTCACTTCAACATATAGATCCCGGAACGTGTACTTCTTCACGGAGCCGTCCTCGCCCTCCCATATCAACGCCACCTTGTTTTTACGCCAAGTCTTCACGTGCCTGTCCAGGGCGTTGTAGCTGGCGTTTATCTTTCCGCCCACAAACCACCTGTACGAGGGCTTATCCTTGTCGTCGAGCACCTTGTCCCACTGCTTAAACCATTCTAGGACTCGTGCGTGCTCGTCCCAGAACTCCTCTGGGCGCTCCAGGGCCTTCCTAGATATCTCCTCTAGCTTTGAGAGGAATACCTTCTTCTCGCCTGTGGGTAGTACGCCCATCGTTTATCGACGTTGTCTTGTTAGCCTCCTGCTATATCTTTTCCCACACATTTATAATTATAAATGTTTATAAAACAAATATCTGGGCCACGGGTCAAATATATAATTCCCCGTATATATTAGCTCCCCCGGGAAGATGAGAAAAACCGACGTATTAATAATAGGCGGCGGCCCCGCCGGCGTAGTTGCAGCTGTTACGGGGAAGGGCTATTACCCGGACAAGAACTTTCTCATAGTAAGGAGAGAGAAAGAAGTACTCATCCCCTGTGCAATCCCCTACACGATAAGTTCGCTGAGGAGTCTAAGAGACGACCTCCTTTCAGATAAAATATTGAGAGACAACGACATAGACCTACTAATAGACGAGGTCACAGGCCTCGACCTAGACTCCAAGACCGCGCGCACAGCGGGCGGCGAGGAGATAAAATACGACCGGCTCGTACTGGCCACAGGCTCTTCGCCGAAGGTTCCTAGGTGGCTCAAAGGCGTAGACCTCGACGGGGTCTACTTCATAAAGAAGAGCAAGGAGTATTTGGAGCAACTCAAAGCCCGCGCACTGGAAGCGGAGCATATAGTGGTTGTAGGGGCCGGATTCATAGGAGTAGAGGTAACCGACGACCTGGTTAGAGCGGGCAAAAGGGTCACCATAGTCGAGAAGCTGCCCGGCATACTACCCCTAGCATTCGACGAAGAATTCTCCGGCGAGGCCGAGCGCATATTAAAGGAGAAGGGCGTGAACACTATAACCGGAAAGGGAATAAAGGAGATATACGGCTCCGGCAGGGTTGAGGGAATAATACTCGAAGACGGCTCACGCATAGAGGCCGACATGGTCATACTAGCCATGGGCTACAGGCCGAACACAGAGCTCGCGGAGAAAGCAGGCTTAAAAATAGGTGAAAGCGGCGCAATAGCCGTCAACGCGTACATGCAGACAAGCAGGCCAGACGTATTCGCGGTAGGCGACTGCGCCGAGAAGCGCCACTTCCTCACCGGGAAGCCCATGGCCTTAATGCTGGCCTCGATAGCCGTATCCGAGGCGCGTGTAGCCGGGATGAACCTTTACCAGCTACGCGGCAGGCCGCATCTGGGCGTGATAGGGATATTCTCTACCGTCGTAGGGGGCGTGGGGTTCGGGACAGCCGGCGTCACAGAGAAATACGCCAGGAGGGAGGGCCTCGACATAGTCACGGGGCTGTTCGAAACAGTGGATAAGCATCCCGGCAAGCTCCCCGATGCGCACAGGCTGCTAGTTAAGCTGATAGCCGACCGGGAGACGGGGATAATCATAGGCGGCCAGGTCATGGGCGGCCCCAGCGCGGGCGAGATAACCAATCTTATAGGCTTCGCCATTCAGAGTAGGTTGACCGCTCAGGAGCTATTCAGCCTCCAGGTGGGCACCCACCCCTTGCTGACCTCGTCACCGGTGGTCTACCCGCTGATAAGGGCGGCGGATGTTATTAAAAGGAAAATCCACGGCGCGTAGATTATTAACCGGGTTTTTTCTTTCACGTTATATTACATGGTTCTCTACTAAAAATTTTGATTATTAGTTGATTATTAGTGGTGGTGGACGTGGTGTATATGCGTCCCATGCACGTGCCAGTGGTCGGGAGGGGCTAGGCTGAAGAACGCCCTCTCAACGACCTCGCTGAGAGCCGGGTGTAT
>Ga0256833_1000771_pt1 | contig 24572 bp, 20 predicted proteins | sample 356284metaG_FD_190535 | JGI IMG/M metagenome (GOLD analysis project Ga0256833, IMG submission 190535) | Hydrothermal vent microbial communities from Mid Atlantic Ridge, Atlantic Ocean - 356-284 | ecosystem: Environmental > Aquatic > Marine > Hydrothermal vents | place: Atlantic Ocean: Mid... | reverse complement strand
CCTATAGAGCCTCTGCCCAGGCTATGGAAGGAGGGCGTTAAGGTGGGCCTCCTCAGGCTGAGGCTCTATAGGCCCTTCCCAGAGGAGGATATACTAAAGGCGCTGGAGGACGTCGAGTCCCTGCTCGTGATAGACAGGGCTATAAGCTATGGTGCACCCTACCAGGGGCCTCTAGCCAACGAGGTGGCTGGCCTGCTAGTGAAGCATGACGTGAAGCTAAACGTGGTCAGCGTGGTCGCAGGCATAGGGCAGAGGAGGATGGTTGACGACGACTTCGTAAAGCTGGCCAAGATGGCGTGGGACGCCAGGACGGTGAGGCCCCGGGGAACCATATTCTACGGGGTGAGGGAGTGATGGCCGTCCAGGTGAGGCCCCCCAGCCGGGGGGAGAGGTTTAGGAGCATCTTCCAGCTACCCAGGGAAGAGTGGTTCGTGAGCGGCCACAGGCTGTGCGCCGGGTGCCCGATAGGGCCGACGATGAGGATGCTAACCAAAATAATAGGGAGGGACGCCATAGTTGTCAACGCCACTGGCTGCCTCGAGGTCTCCTCGACCCCGTACCCATACACGTCGTGGAGGCACCCATGGCTACACCTGGCCTTCGAGAATACTGGCGCCGCGGCATCAGGCGTCGAGGCCGCCCTGAAGGTGCTGAGGGCGAAGGGCGTGTTAAAGAAGGACGTTAAGGTGGTGGCGATAGGCGGCGACGGCGGGACGGTGGACATAGGGCTCCAGAGCCTCAGCGGCATGCTGGAGAGGGGCCACAAGGTAATGTATGTGCTATACGACAACGAGGCGTACATGAACACTGGAATCCAGAGGAGTGGAGCCACTCCATACGGCGCCTGGACTACAACAACGCCAGCGGGTAGGAAGTGGCGCGGAGAGTGGCGCCCGAAGAAGGATATAGACGCCATTGTGGCCGCCCACAAGGTCCCCTACGTGGCGACGGCCAATCCTGCCTTCCCGCTGGACATGGCGAACAAGTTCAAGAAAGCCTACGAGACCACGGATGAGGGGCCGACGTTCGTGCACGTACTCATACCATGCGTGCCGGGCTGGAGGATAAGGGAGAACCTCAGCATAACAGTCGCGAGGCTGGCCGTGGAGACCGGCGTGTGGATACTCTACGAGATCGACCATGGCGAGTTCAGGGTGACATACCCCGTCAAGAAGAGGAAGCCCGTGGAGGAGTACCTGAAGCTGCAGGGTAGGTTCCGCCACCTGACACCCGAGGAGATAAAGAAGATCCAGGAGATGGTCGACCGACAGGTCGAGGAGGTTAACAGGCTGGTAGGAAAGGAGGTAATAGGCCCAGTATCCCGCTAGCCCCCAGCATCTTGGGGGTTAGACCTCGGGTTCTCCGGTTTTTGGGTTACGTGACCCCGACTTCTTCTTGGACCACTCCATCCTAGCTTTGCAGAGGGCCTTTATCGCTGTCTCGCAGGACTCGTCGCAGGGGCGGGGCCTGCTCTGGGCCTGATCCACTTCTACTATAACGTGGGAGTTCGGGTCGTCGACGCCGCGGGTGTAGTTGGAGATCACGCCCATCGCGGGGTCCACTACTATGGTGTCAGAGTAGCCTAGCATGTAGTTACCGTTAGAGTCCTCGACTATGCCGCCAACGAGTATTAGGGGCAGCCCTGTTTCGAAGGAGCGGGACTCGGCTAGAGTGTATACGACGCGCTTCTCGGGCCTCATGAAGTTCGACTCGTACCTGACAGGCAGCAGCATGCCCCGGAAGGGGAGCAGGGTCCCCACGAGGAGGTTGACCCCGCTGAGCTGGAATGACCGGAAGATCTCAGAGCTGAGTATGTCGTGGTCCGCGAACACTCCAACACGGAAGCCCCCGGGGAGGTCGAAGATCCCAACCGTGGAGCCCCTGCCTATGGCGTTCCTCCTCTCCTCGGGGCTCAGGATGATCTTCCTATAGCGGCCCTCGACGATGCCCCTATCGCTGATGTAGAACATGGAGAGGTACATCCAGGGGCCAGCCCTCTCGACCAGGGGGCCCCCTATTATTGAGACCCCGTACTCGCCGGCGAGCCTCGAGAGCGTGTTGACGGTGAAGCCGGAACCGCCCCTGCCGGGCTGGAGTCTCTCGGCGGAGCTGCGGAGAGTTTGGGGGACCCTCTCGGGCGGGGTGTACCCTATTATGGGGCCCGTGAGGGGGTACTGTGGCAGCATCACCGCGTCTACCTCCCAGCGCGACAGGCGGGAGAGTATTGATGAGAGCGTCTCTTGGAGCCTCTTTAGGTTGTACCTCTTAGACCCGAGCCGTATGGCCAGGTGGAGAACCACCACCTTGACGTTCCTAGCCATCCCCTCCACCCCCAAGCGACCTACGGCCCGCGACGCACGAGCGCAGGGACTCCAGGAAGGGGCCGCCGCTGGCGAGGCCTAGGATCGCCGCTGCCAGGGGCCATATCTCCTCGTGGAGCAGCCTTAGGGCCCCCTGCCTGGTGGCCTCGCCCCGCTCGATCTTGTCCATGAGCGCCTCCAGGCTGCGGGTGCGCTCCTCCGAGACGAGGCTGGGCACACGCCTGAGGTGGGGTGCTAGGCTGCCGTAGCTCTCCTCGTCGGCGCCGGCGAGGTGCCTGGTCAGGTACTCGTAGACTGCTATCCCCCTGGATGTCGCCACGACCCTAGTGTCGCCAGCCCGGGCTATGTAGGCCCTCCGCAGGAGGGTGTCGACTATCTTCGCGTAGGTGCTAGGCCTCCCTATGCCGCGGCGCTTCATCTCCTCTATAATCTCGCCCTGGGTGTAAGGCTGGACACGGCTCACCCTGCGCACGGCTAGCATGGCCTCAACGTAGCCCGTGGGGAGCGGCTTTTGGATCCTATAGAACGGGTGCCACACCAGGAGGAATCCAGCGGCCGCGTCGCCCGGCTCGGGCGTGGGGGACGCCTTCGAGCCCACGCCTATCACGCGCTCGACCTCGACGTGGAACTCGTGGATGGGTATCTCCACGCGGTAGACGGCCCTGTGAACCAGGGCCTCGATCATTTGGCTGGCCATGAACCTGCGGAAAACCATGTCGTAGAGCCTTAGGTGGCGCCTGGTGAGGGCGCCGGCCACCTCTAGAAGGCCCTCCTCCACTAGCCTCTCAAGGGTCTGCGCGTCGACGGGCCTAGTGGGCCTTATCGCCTCGTGTGCCCCGCCCTCCCCCCACCTGCGGGGCCTGAAGATCTCACTGGCGATCTGGGGGAAGGACTGTGTTATCCACTGCCTAGCGACGTCTATGCCCCTATCGCTCACCCTCGTGGAGTCGGTTCGATGGTACGTTATGAGGCCCCACTCGAAGAGGTTCTGGGCGAGGGCCATAGTCTCCGGGGCCCCTAGGCCCAGGTACCTGCTGGCGTCGGAGATCATGGCGTCGGTCGTGTAGGGCGGTGGGGGCGGTACGTGCTCTGCCCTCCTCTCAACCTCCACTATGCGTAGCTCCACGGTGGCGGGCTTGCGGGGCTTGGCCAGCCCCGCGAGCCTGGCGGCCTCCTCGGCCTCGTCCTCCCGGAATGATATTCTAGCGCCGTCGAACTCTAGGATGTAGAGGTTCACCTTCTCGCGGGCCCTGCGGGTCCTCTCAACTATCCAGCCCAGCGTCGGGGTCTGGACCCTCCCGGCGCTCAGGGCGTAGTTGAACCTCTCCCTCCTACACCTCTCGACGTCCCTCGCCCTCAGGAGCCTGGCAGAGGCCCCCTCGGGGTCTATGCCGACTAGCCGGCGGCAGTAGTAGTTAGGCCAGAAGTCGCACCACAGGAGGGGGCTTAGGGTGTAGCCTATCCACCTATCCTCCAGCCTCCGCACTATCTGGGCGTCGACAAGGCTCTGGTCGAAGCCCCTGAGGCTCTCCAACGCCCTCATTATAGCCGGCCTGGTAACCTCGTGGAACTCCAGCCTAGCTATGCGCCTCGAGTAGGGCCGCAGGAGGAGGGCCGTGTCCCAGCCTATCTTCTCCCCCTCAGTGTCCGGGTCGGTGCCTATGAGGACCAGGTCGACCTCCCAGGCGATCCTGGCGAGGTCCTCGACAGTCCTCCTGGCGTCCCTGATGCGGGGGCTCCCGCACCTCGGGCAGCGGCTGGTCTCCTCGACGAACTGGTGACCGCAGTCTAGGCACCTCTTCAGGCTGGTGTATACTGGAACGTACTCCCCGTTCGACCAGGCGACGCCGAATACGTCTACAGCGTCCTCCAGGGCTTGGGGCAGGTCTCCACTGGTAATAGTGTCGACTAGATCGTAGATGTGGCCGCCGCTGGCGGCTATGGAGAGTATGAAGCCGCCTGTGGCGACCTCGTATACGCGGGTGCCACCCTCCAGTATCCTGACGCTCGGCTGGCCGAAGAAGCCGGCTATGGTCCGGGCCTTGTTGGGTGACTCGACTACAAGCAGGGCGGTCTTCACGAGGTCAACGTTTTTCTCGCCGCCGCTTAGTATCCTGCCGACGCGCCTCCTATCCTCCTCAACCTCGGTCTTGAGCTTGTCTAGGTCAACATCGCTTATGTGGCTCCACCTTATATCGGCCGCCCAGAGGCTCCTCCGGATCAGGCCGTTCATCAGCCTGGAGTCGTCCGCCACGACAATGCTAACACCCTTAGTTATGCCCCCAGCGTATAGCCTGCTAGTCCTGCCGCTTGCTTGGAGGTATGTAGCTACGTCTGGTATCAGGAGGTAGAGTCTACCGTCTACCTCAGCTATCGCCACGTCGTCCCTGCTCCTCAGCTCGCTCCAGACCTCGGGGTCGGCCAGGGCCCTCCTCACGAAGTCGTAGGCCATGAATACTGTCCAGGTGGGGTCACCCTTTCGGACATCCCCACGTGAGACCTTGTCTGATATGACTTGGAGGGCAGCCGGGCTTAGGTTCCTCACCAACCTCCGGAGCGATGCCATGTGCCTGCGGGCCTCGGATGCGACGTCCTCTACCCTACTCTCCGCTAGGAGCGAGAGTAGCCGGAGTAGCCTCGTGGGGTGGGGCTCGCCCACGTCAGCGCTGAACTTGTGCCTAGGCACGCCGGCGAAGATGGCGTACTTAACCCTCTCTGGCAGGTCGAGGCCGCGGACGAGAGTGCCGTAGTAGTTCGCGACGCCCACTAGCGCGTTGAGCCTGCCAGCCCTGAAGTCCTCGAGCACGCTAAGGGGTTTCTTCGCGTGGTACGCCTCCGCCGCTAAGCCCGCCTCCCTGAGCATGGAGGCTAGCCGCTCGGCGGCCTCAACGCCAGCGTCGACGGGGACGAAGACGAGTATTCCATCCTCCAGCCTAAGAGCGAGACTGACAGTCTCACCGAACACGTCACGCTTCTCATCGGTGTAAATGTCGACAACATTCCTAAGCCCGATATCACCCCTACCGCCAGCCTCGAAGCCCAGGAGAACCCTGAACAGCCTAACACGCCTGCCCCGGGGCCTCCCAGTGGCGCTGCTAACTATCAGGGAGGCCGCCCGAGCTCGCCTGGCCTGGAGCCGCTCCAGTATACCGTTAAGCTTGGCGTCGAGGCTCCTGTACTCCTCCAACAGCCTGGCTGCAGCCTCCCTGTCGCCGCCCTGCCTCTTCGCCACGTAGCGCGCTGCTAGAGAGGCGAGCCTCCTCTGGAGTGTTAGGGCCTCAAGCCCCAGCTGTATATCTTCATCGTCAAACCCAACCACTTTTAGCACGGCGTCCACGCTACGCGCGCTCTTCAGGACAGCGTCAACGTCGTCAACGAAAACAAGCCTAAACCCGTGGCGGGACAGGCTACCAGCGTTCTTCCTCATGTAGGCCGCAGTCGAGATTAGGATGTCGAACTCGCCCGAGCCCACGGCCTCCTCGGCCTCAGCCCTCTGGCGCCTCGAGAGCTTCGAGTGCACCGCTATGACGCGGGGCCTGCAGGGAGCTCTCGGCAGCATCGCCTCAAGCTTCTCCCGGGCCTGCACGACGAGCGTGGTGGTTGGGACGACTATGTAGCTCTTCATCCCACGGCATGCGAAGTACACTGACGCCACGAGACCGAAGGTGGTCTTACCGACCCCGGTCGGGGCTATTATGGAGAAGCTGTCGCCCCTCACAAGCCTCCTAGCCCAGGCCCTCTGGGCCCCCCAGGCTTTTGAGCGGAGTAGGAGTTCGAACATAGAGATTAGCTCCGATGCCTCGTGCTCGAGCCTGTATAGGCTCTCAAACCTCTCCGTGAGGGTCCCGGCTTCGCGGAGGGCGTCGCGTAGCTCCTCGAGCGTGTACGTCTCCTTAGCTGGGCTCGGGAGGCACCTCTCGCAGGGGAGCCCCCTGCGGAGCCTCTCCTCGCTGTTGGCGCCGCCACAGTTAGGGCATGACCACCTGTAGATACCTCTACCCACCGGGGCTGATCCAGCCAAAGCGTGCGGCTCCCCCAAACACGCCCGAGGGGGCTCGGGGAAAAAACACTAGCCCCCGCAAATAATAGCCAAATGGGATTACGGGGGGACACGAAGGATACGACAGTAGACGCTGGCCGGTAGGACAACCACTTATAAGCCTACGACTACAGTAGAAGACACGGTGAGAAGCGTGGCACTCCGGAGAGAGGAGATACGGGCTCAGGAGAGGGGGAGCAGGCGCAGCTGGCTACGCGTAACCCAGGCCGACAGGGCAGAGCTGGAGGACTACCTGGCCGAGGCTGCCGGCCTAGGCTGCTAGCGCGGCAGACAAGACGTCGCCAAATTATACAAATTATAATCGTTCCCCGCAGGATAGGCCTCACGAGCCGTGTGGAATACCCTTCCGCTGCCACCGTTCTCTGAGGCGCATAATTCACGGTGCGCCTGGTAGTCACGCTATCCAACCCGGGTCGGTGGGCGGTCGTTGAAGGGGAATGATCATCACTGGCGCTCTTCAGTCGACCGTCGTCCACTCATCCCGCCAGTCTAGAGAGGTGGGGCTGGGCTTTAGAGCCCTTTGCGGACCAGCCTGCTGTCCAGCCAGTCGCGTCATGGTGGCGCGCGGGTTTAGTTATTAAACCGATAGTAGCGCCTCCCCCGGCGGCGTCCTGGTATGGGTGGGTTCGACCCCAGGCTCTTAGAGGATATAGTTGAATGGCTCCTAAGCCAGGGTGCGGACTACGCTGAGGCGAGGTTCCACTCTCTCAGGGAGAGCGGTTTCGTGCTGATGAACGGCGGGCTTGTTGGCGTGGAGCGCGAGGCCAGGATCGGCGTGGCGGTTAGGGCTATAGTCGACGGCGGCTTAGGCTTCGCTAGCTCGGTGGCCCCGGCCAGCCGGGAGGAGGCTCTCTCCGTGGCCTCGAGGGCCCTCTCAGCCGCTAGGACGTCCGCAGCGGGCGTGAAGACCCCGGTCAGGATGGCCCCGGCAAGGCTTGGTAGGGCCCGCTACTCTGTAGTCGCCAGGGAGGACCCCTCGGATCTCGCCCTGGAGGACAAGGTCTCCATGGTGCGGGAGGCTACGACGCCCCAGCAGGCTGGCGCTGGGGGGTTCCGGGTTGAGAGGTATACGGTGGCCTACAGGGAGAGCGTCGAGGAGAAGGTTATCGTGACTAGCGACGGGGCCTTCATAGAGTCGTCCATCCCCCGCGTGGCAGTCTTCTACAACATAACGGCGTCGGCCGGCGATAGGAGGGCCAACCGCTGGTTCGAGGTTGCGGGAAGCGGGGGCTTGGAGGTGCTGCGGGAGAACTCTCTCGAGGAGAGCTTCTCCTCCGACGTGAGGTCCCTCGAGGTCGCCCTGACCAGGGCGGAGCCAGCCCCCAAGGGTAGGATGGACGTGGTAGTCTCCCCCGAGATAGCGGGCATAATGGCCCACGAGGCCGCTGGCCACCCCAGCGAGGCCGACAGGGTCCTAGGCAGGGAGGCCGCCCAGGCAGGCCTCAGCTTCCGAACGTTCTACAGGGGCCGCATCATAGGCTCGAAGAGCGTGACGGTGATAGACGACCCGACGATACCGGGCAGCTACGGGTTCTACCTCTACGACGACGAAGGAGTGGCGGCTAGGCCGCGGAGGCTTTACGACCGGGGGGAGCTCGCGGAGCTACTGCACAACAGGGAGACCGCCGCCGTCTACGGTGTCGAGAGCAACGGGGCGGCTAGGGCTATGGACTTCCGCAGCGAGCCCATAGTGAGGATGAGCAACACCTACATAGCCCCAGGTGACTACACATTCGAGGAGCTCGTGGAGGACGTCAAGCTCGGGGTGTACATCGCGAAGTACATGGAGTGGAACATAGACGACGTGAGGTGGGGGCAGCGGTACGGCGCGCTGGAGGCGTACCTAATCCGCGGCGGCAGGCTGGAGAAGCCGGTGAGGGGCGTCGTGCTCGAGGGGACAACGAGGGCCCTCTTCGCGAGCGTGGACGCCGCCTCCAGGGAGCTCCGCTTCTACTCCGGCACCTGCGGCAAGGGGGAGCCAGCCCAGGGGGTGCCCGTGTGGATGGGCGGCCCCCACCTAAGGCTCAGGGGTGTCGAGGTGAGGTAGCGTGGAGAGCCTGAGGTCCAGGGTGGCCGGTGCCGCCTCGAGGACCCTCGAAGCCCTGGTCAGGGGCGGCTTCGAGGCCGCGGTGAGGGTAACGGCCAGGGCGAGCCTCATGATAAAGCTCGCGCGCGGCGAGGTGAGTGTCACCCAGTCGTGGCTGGACCTGGAGACGGACGCCTACGTGGCAAGGGATGGCAGGATGGCCGTATACTCCAGCAGGGCCCCCGAGCCGTGGGCCGAGATAGCGGGTGCCCTGCGGGGCTTCGAGGCGCTCGAGAAGTCGCCCCTCTACGCCCCGCTCCCGGAGCCCACGGGGAAGCCGGTCAGCAGCGTTGACGGCAGGGTCGCCGAGGCCGCCCTAACGGGCGACGCGGGCTTCGTCGTGGAGGACCTGGAGCTCGACCAGATAGGCGATGCCGCCGGCATGGTTCTACTGGAGTACTGGGCCACAGCCCTCCAGACCAGCACGGGAGCCGACCTGGCCTACGAGGGCACCAGGTTCAACGGGTACGTAAGGGTCTTCAGGGGCATAGCGTCGAGCGGCCAGTGGAGCTGGACTAGCACACGCTACGACCTGGCCGCGGCTAAGAGGGCGATAGGCCAGGCCAAGGAGCTGGCTGCGGAGTGCTCGAGGCTCCCCCGGGTCAGGGTGGAGCCGGGCGAGTATAGGGTCCTACTGGGCCCCATGGTGGTGGGGAACCTGGCGGAGATAGTGGCGTCGTCGGCGTCCGCTGGGGCCATACTATTCGGGTTCAGCTTCCTCTCGTCCAAGAAGCCCGGCGACCGCGTCGCCTCGGAGAAGCTCACACTGGAGGACCGCCCGCTAGACACGGGCCTGCCAGCGTTCCGGGGCTTCGACGACGAGGGCGTCGCGACGAGGGATAAGGCTATCATAAGGCGGGGGGTCCTGGAGACCATTCTACACAACACGAAGACTGCTAGGGCCATGGGGGGTGAGACGACCGGTAACGCCGGCTGGATAATGCCGTCGCCATTCAACATACACGTGGGGCCGGGAACCCTGAGGCCGGACGAGATGCTAGAGGCGCTAGGTGACGGCATATACGTGAGCAACAACTGGTACACGAGGTTCCAGAACTACGTCGAGGGGGAGTTCTCGACCGTCTCAAGGGACGCCGTGTTCCTGGTGAGGGGTGGCAGGCCCGTGGGCTGCCTCGACCGCATAAGGATAGCCGACGTGCTACCCAGGCTCATGTCCAGCGTCGAGGACCTCTCGGCGGAGAGGTGGCCGATACAGTGGTGGGAGGTAGACCGCCCGGTGCTGGCCCCCTTCGCCCTGCTGGGCAGCGCTAGGGTGAGCGTGGCCGAGGTCTAGAGGGCGCTCAGGTGAGGCCGGCCTCCTCGAGCGCCCTGGCCGCCTCCAGCCTCGCGGCCCTCCTTACTCTTTCCACGCTACGGCTGGGCTGGTCTCCGACGGGGTCGCCGCGGCCGAGCAGGCCGGAGACCAGTGCTGGCAGCCCCCTCTCCAGGCCCACGCTATAGCCGCCCTCCACAACCACGACGACGGGCCTGGAGGCCTCGGCCAGCCTGCGGCCGATATAGTGGTAGGTGCTGGAGGTGAGCCTGAGGGAGCCCATGTAGTTGTCGCCGTGGTACGCGTCGAACCCGGCGCTAACTACGATGTAGTCGGGGTCGAAGCTGAGTATCGCGCTGAAGGCAGCGTCCACGAAGTACCTATACGCGTCGTCCCCGCTACCCGGGGGCACGTTGAAGTTCAGCTTAGACCCGCGCGCCTCCCCCTCGCCCGTCTGCCAGCGGAAGCCCGTGCCCGGGTAGATGGTCCTGGAGTCCTGGTGTATGTCTACGTGCTGCACCCTCGGGTCGGAGTAGAATATCTCCTGGCTCCCGTTACCGTGGTGGAGGTCGAAGTCAAGCATCGACACGCGGCCACCGCGGGAGAGCAGCCTAGCTATGAGGGAGGCCGTGTTAACTATGCAGAAGCCCAGGGTAGGGGCGCCCATAGCCGCCCCATTGTAGCCAGCGTGGTGTCCGGGTGGCCGGGGTAGTAGGAGGCCGCTGCCGCCGCTGGCGGCCTCCTCGGCCAGAGCCTTCGCTGCGCCGGCCAGCCTTGAGACCGCCCTATGCGTCCCCGGCGCTATGTAAGTGTCGGGGTCGAGCCACTCAACACCGGCCCTACCCCGCCTGGATAGGGCCCGGAGGTACTCGGAGCTGTGGACGGGCTCGAAGTCCTCGATCCTCCCCTCCGGGGGGCTAGCCCAGGCAAGCAGGCCCTCCAGGCCGGTGGAGCGGAGCCCGGCCAGCATGTAGTCTAGCCTCTCGGGGCTCTCAGGGTGCTCGTAGGGGCCCGGGTCGTGGAGCCTAAAGTCCCCGTGGTAAACAGCCTTCAGAATCACGGGTCACACCTCCCTCATACTGGTGAACTCCACGCCGCCCCTGGTCACGGTGTAGTAGATTCGGGTGTAGGGGGTTAGGTGGCCCCTAGTATAGACAATCTCTAGGTAGCGGGAGAGATCAGCGGCCCCCGGAGGCGCCACGGCGTTTAGGCGTATAGTGGCGTCCGCTAGCTCCTCAAGGAAGGCGAGGGGGGTTGCGTTCCACGTGTCGGGGTTCACGAGGAAGAGCACCCTAAGCGAGCTTTTACCCTTCTCGGCGAGCCTGGCAAGGCTGAAGAGGTCGCTGAGACTCTCCGGGTCGGCGTCTCTGGGCGGGCCCGCGGTGGAGTCCACTACCGCCAGGGAGCCCCCGGGCAGGCCGCGGAGTAGCTGCGAGACCTTACTGATTTCCCCAACGCTCTCCAGCAGGGCGTCGCCCCGCGAGGATAGCGTGCCAAGGTCTATGCCGAGCGCATTGAAAATGGAGAGTGCAAAGTCTGTGGAATCGTTGACGACGACTATGGCGAGCTTCGACATCATCTTGCGCGTGAGGCACGCCGCCGCTATCTGGAATGCAACCCCCTCGGGGTACGTCTCGGGGCGCCCCTCGACTAGGAGGAGCCCACTCTTCCTCCTGAAGGGCTCGAGGGCGCGGTTGAGTAGGTCCACGCATAGCTCCAAGGGCGAGCACCCCCCTGCCCCTCCCGGGGCCTCGGTGATGCGGGGCCTCGTCAGCGCTGCGCGGGCTCCGCTCCTAGTGGACGCTCTGGGGTTCCTCCTCACTGGCCCCTCCCGGGGGGCAGGCGCGCTACTTTAGGGCTAGGGCGCTTTTTTCAGCCTCCTCCAGGGCCGCGCGTGAGAGTATTGTATAGCATATTATCGATGCTGTAACGTACTCTACTATGTGGGCTATGTCGACGATGCGGCCTAGTATGTATATGAAGGCCGGGCTCGACTCCTCGATGAGGTCCCTCACGTGGGTTCTAACGTCTAGGACAGTCTTGATCTTCCAGTAGAGGTCCTCGGCCTTCTTTATACTAGGGGGATCGACGGCGCTCCCGATGGTGGCTAGTGTCACCTCGAGTATCTGGAGGAGGAGGCCGAGCCTCTCCTTCTCGTCGTCGGTGAGCTTGTCGTAGAGGGCGGCGGCATCCATGGCTAGGGTGTACATTGTAGTAGCGGCTAGGCTCGTCAGGTTGACGATGTTTAGGAGTATCTTTCCAAGCCTGTCCTGGCGGCTGTCAACATATACCTGCTTGTTGGCGACGCGCAGTAGCTTGTAGCTAAGCCTCCTGATCCTATTATACATTGAGGCTATGTCGTCGGCCATCGCATTATTCTGGATTATGGTGGAGACCCTGCGTATGAAGCTCGAGGCCTCGTAGGTGTAGTGGTGGAAGAGCTTGAAGAACTCGTCCTGGCTCACCTCATCGTGGTCACGGTAGCGTATCTGGAACCCGCTCCTGCCGTTCTGCTCCACCTCAACCTCGCCCGACAGCATCTCCTTGATCATGTCGATCTTTTCGAGGATGGTCTTGGAGGTGCGGGGCACGGCTAGGTTCACGTTGTCGAAGCCGAAGACGTAGCTGCATATGCATGTCTTGCCGAGGTGCCTGGTGTTGCTAGTATGGCGGAGGTCGAGCGTGACGCTTACCTCGCGGCCGTTGCTGGTCGGGCTCATGATCAGCTTGTCGCCCTCATCATATATGTATACATAGTCTCCGACCTGGAGGTTGTGCCTCCTAGCCCAGTTCCGGGGAAGCGTGACTATGAGGGAGGACGCGCCAAGCCTCTGAATCTTGCGGAGCATACTAGAACCGTTCCCGGACCTTCCGGGGCGGGAGCGGGCGTTTGTCATCCTATCGCCCGTATTGACATATGTGGATAGAGGTTTATAAGCGTGAAGGGTTTAAATAGGAACGATGGTTCTAAGATACTAGCGAACTTTGAATGCTTCACCAAGCATGCCCGCAAGCAGCCTATAATCCCCCACCGCTAGCACCGATTGGGCGTCTAGGGTTGGGCGTGTTCAACCTGATAGTAACACACCTCCCGGGCTACTATGAGAGGAGGGAGGCGCTGGACGAGCTTAGGTGGATACTGGACTCTATTGACGTAGTGGAGCGCTATAACAACGTGTTGCTCCTCTGGGTTCCGAGGCCCCGCGAGGCCGTGGAGAGGCTCCGCAGGAAGCTCCCCGAGGGCACCCCGGTGCTCCGGGTGATACCTGTAGATAGGGTTACCGGGCTAGGCGTCTCGGAGGTTAGGGAGGCCGTCCACGAGCTCCTCTCCAGGGCAGGGCCGGGGAGCTTCGCTGTGAGGATAGACGGGCACCTGGTTGACGAGGAGGGGAGGCTTATGCATAGGGTGGACTCGGCCAGGGTCATAGCCGAGGGTGTCGAGAGGCCGGTAAACCTCAAGAGCCCGGAGGTCCTAGTCTACGTTAAGGTGGTCGGGAGGCCCGGCAGGCGGAGGGCCGCCATCTACGTGGGGCCTCCGAGGGGGATACTGTCCCTGGCGAGGGAGAGGGGGGCTTGAGTAGGCTATTCGGCACAGCGGGGATCCGGGGGGGCTACCTGGAGAAGGTCACCCCCGAGCTGGCCTACAGGGTTGGGCTGGCCGTGGCCTTCTACGTTGGCCAGTGGGGCTCCGCTACGGTTGGCCACGACGTCCGGACGACCAGCCCCCTGCTAGCCCAGCTCGTGGCGGCGGGCCTTATGGCCGGCGGGCTAGACGCCATCTACCTCGGCTTGGTGCCCACCCCTGTACTGGCCTACTCCGTGCCCCACACCCGGAGCAGGGCCGGGATAGTGGTTACGGCGAGCCACAACCCTCCGCCTGACAACGGGATGAAGGTGTTCGACCAGGATGGGATGGAGTATACTAGGAACATGGAGGACGAGCTGGAGAGGCTCATACTGGGAGACGACCAGGCGAGGCTGCACGCGTCCTGGGACAGGGTCGGGAGGCTGGTCCAGGGCAGCGAGGTCGCGGAGGAGTATGTTAGGGACCTGGTCGAGGATATGACAGTGCCCGTGCCCAGGTACAGGCCGGTCGTGGCTGTCGACTGCGCAAATGGGGCGGCCAGCAATGTGACGCCGAGGGTGCTCAGGGAGCTGGGCGCTAGGGTGGTCAGCCTCAACTGCCACCCGGACGGCTTCTTCCCAGGCCGCATGCCGGAGCCGAGGCCTGACGTGCTGAGGAGCTACACCGAGGCGCTGCCATCGCTGTCTGTGGAGGCCCTGCTGGCCCATGACGGCGACGCCGACAGGCTCGCCATGGTGCTCCCGGCGCGGGGGTTCGTGAAGCAGGACCTCCTGATAGCCCTGTTCGCCAGGGAGAAGCTGAAGGAGAGGCGTGGAACGGTCATAGTGTCCGTTGATGTGGGGCTCGAGGTTGAGGATGTAGTTGAGAGCATGGGGGGCAGGATAGTGAGGGCCAAGCTTGGTAAGACGCACGAGAAGCTCCGGGAGTCCCCCGGCGCGGTCATGGCTGCGGAGCCGTGGAAGCTCATAGACCCCGAGTGGGGCCCCTGGGTTGACGGCGTCTACCAGGCAGCGTTCCTGGTCAGGATATCTATGGATGAGGGCGTGCCACTCGACAGGCTGATTGAGCAGATACCCTTCTACCCCTCGATACGGATGGCGGTGCGCCTGGCCGGGGACTCCGACAAGGAAATGCTGTACAGGATAATATCCGAGAAGCTGATGTCGGGCATAGACGGGGAGCCCGTGAGGGTCATGGATATAGACGGTGTTAGGGTGGAGTTCAAGGATAGGTCCTGGGTCCTAGTGAGGCCCAGCGGCACCGAGAGGAAGCTTAGGGTTTACGCTCAGGCCACTGATAGGAGGAGGCTGCTGGACATAGTGGAGAGGATAAGGAGGATCATGAGCGAGGCCGCCGAGAAGGGTAACATACACATACGCGGGGTCGAGGAGCAGCTGAACCTCGACAGGACCACCTTCTAGGGGCCACCCCGGCTCTCCGCGGCCTGCCACGCCTTCCTCTTCAGGATCTCGGCCAGCCTCCGAGGGTTCCTAGTGTAGAAGCGTATCTTGAGTATGGTTCTCTTACCCCTCTTGACTATCTCGACGAACCCCCTCTTCTCGTTTATGGAGAGGGTGGCGTCGCTGGGCAGGGGGAACGGTATCGCGCTCTGGCCTATGAGGCCCTTCAGCACTATACCCCTATCGGTGACGACGTAGTTCTGGGGCGTGTTTATCGAGGTTATGGTTCCAGCCTTGCGGAGGCCGTAGGCCTGTATGGCCTGGCTTATAATGAAGTAGCCCTCGAAGTAGATGAGGTACGCTAGGAAGAGCGAGAGCCTACCCTCGCCCAGCCACGAGGAGACCAGGTCCATCAGGGCGTCTATGTGGGGCCATAGGGCTATGAAGTAGGCGAAACCCACTAGGGCCCCGAGGCTGAGGTACATGGTGGCCCTGCTCTGCTCCTGGATCTCCCTGATTAGCTCCTCGTCCCTCATCTGCAGCTCCCTAGCGTTCGTCTCCTCGAAGAGCTTTCGCCCGGCGAGTATGTCCTCGGGCCGGGCCCTCCCGTGGCCTAGGGGTCCCTTGCCCAGCCTCCTCTGCACGAGGGTCGTGGCAACTATGAATACTATTATGAGGGCGAAGACTAGGGACCTCCTATAGCCTATGACCGCTAGTATGGCCGAGTAGGCGAGCATGTAAACCTGGCTCAGGAGTATCCTCTTGGCGGTGCTCTCGTACATGTCTACTGACAAGCCTCGACCCCAAGGGGGCCCCGTGCTGCCGGGCTATAAAACAGGCCAGCAGGCCACACCGGGCCCCCGGGACCTGGATGGGGGGCTCCGAGGCGTTCGCGGTAAAGGCTGGGCTGGCGCTGGTGGGCGAGGACCTCGAGGCCCGGAGGGGCGCCTGCGTCTGGGTGAGGGGTGGGATCGTAGAGTCGATAGAGACCAGCGCCTCCTGCCCCCCGGGAGCAGTCGGGGGCGACTGGCTTGTCCTACTGCCCCAGCCGGCTAACGCCCACGTCCACAGCGGGGACCACGCGTTCCCAGAGTACGGCGCGAACCTGGGGCTCCTCGATGCGGTAGCCCCGCCCGGGGGCCTCAAGCACAGGCTGCTCGCCAGCACCCCGAGGCGGGCGCTGGTGGACGCCCTGAGGGAGTACTACACCCTAGCCTGGAGGTACGGGACCGGCCTGCTCGCCGATTTCCGGGAGGGGGGCGGCGAGGGCTGCGTGATGGCTAGGGAGGCCCTCCGCAGCGTGCCCCCAGGCATGGATGTCTTCCTACTGGGGAGGCCGGGGCCCGGCTGGCCGGTGGGCTGCGACGGGCTAGGCCTCAGCAGCCCCCTCGACTACCCCCCGGGGGAGGTGAAGAGGCTGGTCGAGGCCCACAGGCCGGCGGTCACGCACGTCGCGGAGCACCGGGAAGCCAGGGAGGCGGGCGACCTCGAGGCGGCCCTAGAGGCTGGCTTCGACGCTATAGTCCACGGGGTATACCTGAGCGGGGGCGACCTCGAGGAGCTGGCCTCCCGGGGCGTGGCCCTCATACTCTGTGTTAGGAGCAACGCCTGGCACTCCCTAGGCCTGCCCCCCGTGGCGGGCGCCTGGAGGGCCGGTGTCACCCTCGGCCTGGGCACCGATAACGCCGGCTGGTTCCCGCCCGACCCGTGGCGGGAGGCCGAGGCCCTCGCCCTGGCCGCGAGGCTTCAGGGGCTGCGAGCCGAGGCCGCCAGGCTGGCTCTGGAGGCGCTCTTCTCCGGCGGTTACAGGGCGCTGGGGGCCGAGCCCCGCCTCGTAGTTGAGGGGCGGCCAGCAGGGATGGTCGGGGTGGCCGATAGGGGCCTGGGGATCCGGAGGGCTAGGGATCCCCTCTGGGCGGTTGTAAAAAGGGTCACCGGCGAGGCGGTCGAGCTTAGGGTTGACGGGGGCTCGGTGTGGGGTGTGGGTGCTACTCCTTACCGAGCCCCGCGTCTATGAGCTTCTTGAGGTTTATGGTGTCGAGCACGTTGCCGGTTATCTTGATCTTGCGCATCATGAAGGCCTTCATAGCGTCTAGCTCCCCGCTGAGTATCTGGCTTAGCACCTCGCTGGTGGCCTGGAGGGTGGCTATGGGTGAGGGGTGCTCGCCCTCGGCTACCTCCAGCCTCCCATTCTTTATGGACACGTAGAACTTCCCGTCGTCCTCGAGGATTATCTGGTAGGTCTTGTTCCAGCCCTGCAGCTCGGGTAGCCTGCTCAGGGCGTTGTTGTAGAGCTCCTCGAACCTCTTCTTGAACTCCTCGAAGCCCGCCACTGCCTTCCACCTAGCCGCCCGTCAGGAGGGTGGAGCGTGGGAGATATCCAGGGCGCGGCGGGCATCTTAGGGGCGCCCAAGCGGGTGGTTTTTATATTACACGCGGGCCTCCAAGGTATTTAAAGTGGCTGGTGGCCGCTTTCGATGCACAAGGTTATCACTCCTAATGTGCCACCTCACACGCGTGGTTCGCCGAGGCCTGGGGTGCCAGCGTTTTGGGTAGGCGAGTGGCGATAGTGGGGACCGGCCATAGCAAGTTCGGCGTGCGGAACGACGTCAACCTGGCCGAGCTGGCCTACGAGTCCATAAGGCAGGCCATAAGCGAGGCCGGCGTGGAGCCCGGGGAGATAGACTTCGCCGTGTTCTCGAACGTCGGCGGCTGGTCGAGCGAGCCCCTCCCCGCCGTGGTCGCCCTTGAGTACGCTGGCCTCACCGGAGTGGGTACGATGAGGGTTGAGGCTGCCTGCGCCAGCGGCAGCGCGGCCATCAAGGCGGGCTATGACGCCATAAAGAGTGGGGAGGCAGACGTCGTGCTCGTGGTCGGCTTCGAGAAGATGAACGAGAGCCCGACGCCCACGGTGGTGGAGTTCATAGGGAGGGCTGGGAACTACTTCTGGGAGTTCCAGAACTTCGGGCTAACGTTCCCCGGCTACTACGCCCTCTACGCCACCGCGTACATGGACCGCTACGGCGCCACCGAGGAGGACCTCTGCAAGGTGGCGGTGAAGAACCACTACTACGCCAGCTTCAACCCCAAAGCCCAGTTCCCCAGGAAGATAACGCTCGAGCAGTGCATGCAGTCCCGCTACATAGCCTGGCCGCTCAAGCTCTTCGACTGCAGCCCGATAACCGACGGCTCGGCAGCCGTGGTGCTTGCAAGCGAGGAGGTCGCCAGGAAGCTGACCGACAGCCCCGTCTGGATAGAGGCGATAGGCGTCAGCAGCGGTACGAGCAACCTCTCGAAGAGGCCCGACTTCACCTACCTAGACGCGGCCAGGGTTGCCGCTAGGATGGCCTACAAGAAGGCGGGCATAGACCCGGAGAACCCGGTCAAGAGCCTGGACGTGGCGGAGGTACACGACTGCTTCACGATAGCGGAGATCATGGCCTACGAGGACCTCGGCTTCGCCAAGCCCGGGGAGGGCTACAAGCTCATACGCGAGGAGCAGACCTACATAGGCGGGGTCATACCCGTGAACCTGAGCGGCGGCCTCAAGGCGAAGGGCCACCCGCTCGGCGCCACGGGCGTCAGCATGGCCGTCGACCTCGCCAGGCAGCTGCTCGGCAGGGTCGAGAAGGGCAGGCAGGCCCCGATAACCCACGGCAGGGCCCTGGCGCACAACATAGGGGGCACCGGCCACTACGCCTACGTCACCATCTATAGTATTGACAAGCCCCGGGAGGCCTAGGGGGTGGTCGAGGTGAGCACCCAGAGGGAGCAGGCGGACCTCTTCTTCAAGCAGCTGGACCAGTTCACCCAGACCATGAAGCAGAGCGTGGGCATACCCGTTGTTATAGACCAGAAGACGGGCGTGGCCATGTGGTACGACCAGAGGGAGCTGAAGCTCCGCTTCCTCATAAGCATCGAGAAGACGAGGAGGTTCTTCGAAGCCCTGAGCGAGGGCAAGATACTCGCCACCCGCTGCAAGAAGACCGGGAAGATACTCTTCCCGCCGCAGGTGGACTGCCCAGACGCCCCCGACAGCGAGGTTGAGTGGGTGGAGCTCCCCAGGGAGGGCGAGCTCCTAACATACACGATAATATACACCAAGCCCTACAGCTTCGGCCACTACCCAGACTACACGGTTGGCATAGCCAGGCTGGCCAACGGCGTCCAGGTACTCGCCTGGGTGAGGGAGACGGACCCCAAGAAGCTCAGGGTCGGCATGAAGGTCAGGCTGGAGGTCGTGAGGAGGCAGCCCGAGGGCTACCTCACCTACGAGCTCGTACCCGCGGAGGAGGCCCAGCAGCAGTAGCCCCCCAGCCGGGGGCGGCGCCTACCCCACCTCCTCTTTACTCTACCGCCGCCGCGGCAGGCCGCATCCTGAACTGTCCAAGCCACGGCTACGCTGCCCCCGGGCGTCCTGCGCCCCGCTTGGGGGCGCGGGCGTGGGGGTGCCGGGATTTATAAAGAGGTGCGCCCGCCGAGTATAGCCCCCCAGCCCCCACCGCTAATACCTAGCCCCCAGCGCCGTTAGCGTGCGGGTTGGAGGAGGACCGGGCATGGTGTTCCCCTTCAAGAGCGTCGAGGACTTCAAGATACTGGTTGACGAGGAGCACGAGCTGTTCAGGAAGGCGGTCAGGGAGTTCGTGGAGACGACGATAATGCCCCGCTGGCAGGAGATAGAGCAGACCAACCAGATACCCAGGGAGATATTCGACGCCATGAGGGAGCAGGGCCTCTTCGGCGTGGGCTTCCCCGAGGAGCTCGACGGGCAGGGCGGCGGCCAGCTCATGACCGCCATACTCATGGAGGAGATAGCCAGGGCCGTCCCCAGCCTGGCCGTGGCTTTCGGCGTTAACCACCTCTTCGGCATACCAATACTCCTCTTCGGCAGCGACGACCTCAAGAAGAAGTACATCCCCCCAATAGCGCGGGGCGAGAAGTTCGGAGCCCACGCGAACACGGAGCCCGGCGCGGGCAGCGACGTAGCAAACATATCAACCAAGGCCAGGAAGGTCAACGACCACTACGTGATAAGCGGTAGGAAGGTCTTCATAAGCGGCGCCGAGAAGGCCGACTACCTAGTCGTGTCCGCCAGGACCGTCCCCATAGAGCAGGCCCTCAAGGAGAAGGGCAAGCGCTGGTGGGGCATAACAGTCTTCGTCGTCGAGAAGGACTGGCCTGGCGTGAAGATAGGCCAGCAGTTCAAAGTAATGGGCATGAGGGGGGAGCAGCCCTACGAGGTCATACTAGACGAGGTCAAGGTGCCAGCCGAGAACGTGGTAGGCCCCGAGAACGAGGGCTTCAAAGTAGTAGTCACAACATACGACCACACCAGGATAGGCATAGCAGCACAGGCAGTCGGCATCGCCCAGGCGACATTCGAGAAAGCCCTAAACTACGCCCTCCAAAGGGAAACCTTCGGCCAGCCCCTAATAGCCCACCAAATGATAATCCAGAAGCTAGCAGACATGTACATCAAACTAGAGGCCGCCAGGCTACTAACCTACTGGGCCGCGAGCCTAGCAGACCAGAAGCGCCCCGAGTTCGTAATAGCCTCAAGCCTAGCAAAAGCCTTCGCAACAGAGGCGGCAGAATGGATAGCACGCCAGGCCATACAGATACACGGAGGATACGGAGTAGACACCGAGGCAGGCATCGAGCGCTACCTCAGGGACGCAATAATCACAACAATCTACGAGGGCACCAACGAGATACAGCGCCTAACAATAGTAAGACAACTCGTCAGGCAAGCATTCGGACTCAAAATATAAACAATAAAATTATATAATATTTTTATAATTTTTAGTTATATTCTAAGGCTAGCTAACTCAGTACGACATCATATATCAGCACACCGCTATCCTCAGTATATATGATCACACGGTACTTCTCGCCCCTACTAGGTGTCGGCGGCCCGTCAGGGCCAACCCACTCCCAACTCGAGATCGTATAGTCGAAAGACGAGCCGGGCGGCACGACTAGCCGCGAGGTGTTAACCCAGGAACCCCTATCAGAGCGCACCTCAACCTTCAGGATAACAGCATCGCGATGACCCTCATTCCTAATGTGAAGCTCCAAAACCAAGCCGCCACCGCTTGCCGAGGCGCCAGTATCACCCCTAACGCTGAGAATAGGGGTTAGGACTACCTGATTAGCTTGAACGTGCCAAACACTCCGTATGTAAGCGACAATCACGAATGCAAGAACTATAACGACACTCACTAGAATTAGCTCCCCTATCACATCACCCAAGCACCTTCGAGCGTTCCCCTTCACCCTCCTCCTTCTATTAATAGTTAGCAGTGTGGCAGTCACCACGGTTGCCGTTGCACCCGAATAAACGCCATACAGGGACAGGCTCTTAACGTTTTAGACTATTTACAAATAAGTACTACAGTTAACCTATTATAATCAATATAAAAAATTAATCAAATATAGGGGTATCTTAGCTAGCTCTGTGCGACTTAAGGCTGAACAGTGGTTGTTATAGGCTGGACGCCGCTCTTCTCAAAGTAGAGTTTAACGACAACGCTCTGGCCGGGTGTGAGGCTAACACTAGTTGTTGGGTTAAGTACTAGGTCTACCTCACTGTTAGCACCAATGCTCGTGCTACCACTCGTAACATTGAGAGGTATTGTACTGGTTCCTGCTATTAGTTCTGCTTTTATTAGCTTGTCGGCGCCTGCTCCCTGGTTCTTGATGTGAACCGAGATGGTTCCGTTGGAGTATACAGTAACGTAGGAGACAGTTAGCTGGGGGTTACCTCCTGCTAGGCCTCCCCAGAGGCCGAAGAGCCAGCCTGCCACGGCTACGCTTATGGCTATGGCTACTGCTACGATTATGACGGTTGCGATTACGGGGCTTATGGCCTTGCGCGTGCTCCTCATGGCTTCTCACCCTCTCAGCTCTCTCGGGGGGTGCCCCCGTGCTGGGGGTTCTGTGGCGTTTTGTCTATAGGGGAGGTTTTTATGTTTGCGTGGAGAACCGGGTGTTTTAGCATCCCACGTGGCCGCTCTTAAACTTATATTATAATAGCTTAAAAGATATAGTGTATGGGTATATTGTTAGGTTGTATGTTGTATGTTTTTGTTTATGTTGGTGGCTGGAGTGGGACTGTGTGTATGACTAGGGCGCTGGCCGCTAGTGATATTAGGGTTAGTATGATGGAGTGTACGAAGCCTGCTGCTAGGTAGGAGTCCTGGATTTTGCCTGCTACCAAGCCCATTAGCCATGCGTTGAAGACTCCGCCTAGGGTGAGGAGTAGCGCTATCTTTGGTATCTGCTGCGCTATGGTTGCCCCTCCGCCTAGGCCTAGGGCTCCGGGGCCTGTCTGGGCCTGGTGGGAGGTGAGGGTGCTCGCTGTGAAGCCTAGGACTAGGAGGCTTGAGACTACGACTAGTATTGCGCCCATGTATGGCATGAATATGTAGCTCCTCAGCCTCCTCTTCAGCTCCTCCTCTATCTCCACTAGGCTGTGGGCGTACCTTGCCAGGGAGTCGAGGGTCTCGCTCGTGCCTCCGCCGACTTGTATGCTGTCTGCTAGGAACCTGAAGTTGGCCAGTAGCAGCCAGTCCCTGAAGCCCCTAAGGGCCCTCCTGAGGGCCTCCTCCAGCTCCATGCCTAGGGTTAGGGCTGCGGCGGCCCTCCTGACTATGGGGGTTAGGGGGCCGTAGTCCCTGTCGGCCAGCATCTCTATGCTCTTCTCGGGGCTGAGGCCGGTCTTCCTGGTCTCGGCTAGGTCCCTGAGGAAGTTGGCGGTGGCCCTGCCGAGGCCCCTGGTGCGCCTCTTCTCCCGTATGTATGTGGCGGCGCCGGGTAGGGCTAGCGCTATGAGCGAGCCGGAGAGGGCGGCTGCTAGGCCTATTATGCTGCCCGCGGTGATGCTCGCGCCGTAGAGGGCCTGGTAGCCGCCAGTGCCGTATAGGATTATGGGGAAGGCAACTAGGGCGAGGGGCGCGCCTATGATGAGGGTGTTCCTGTAGGGGGCCCTGAACTCTATGGGGGTCCTGGGCTGGGCCTTGTGGATCATGTAGAGTAGGAGGACGGTTATGGTGGGTAGGAAGACGAAGGAGAAGAGTGCTAGCTGGGCGACGCCGCCTCCGAAGCCGCTTGTGGGGAAGATCGCCGATATCGTGAAGAATATGTAGAAGACAAGCGTCAGGATAACCGCTACGGTCACGTACACCTCGGTGAACATGCTCATCCTCTCTGCTATGGTTTTCAGCTCGGATATCCTCGACGTGAATATGTCCTGCGTCCTAATCTCCAGGTAGTGGAGGACATCGCCGCCCGTGCGGACGCTCGTGACGTAGCCCAGCATGAGGTCCCTGTAGCGGGGGCTGGGGTGCTCGAGGGCGTTGGCCTCTATCGCCGAGAGGGGGTCCTTGCCGAAAACCCTGATGTCCCTCACTATCATCCGTGCCTCCTCTCGTATGGCCCGGAATATCTTCAGGTTTGAGACCCTCTCGAGTATCTTGCCCACGGAGACGCCTCCCCTGGCCATCGTGGTGAGGTACGCTGCGAAGAAGGGGAGCTCTGTCTCGACCCCGCTCTTCCTGTCGCCGATCCTGCCGGAGGGGTAGGCTAGGCCCATCCCGAACACTATGAGTGGGGCCATGAGCAGCATTAGTATTGCGATGGCCTTGACTGCCACGGCTATGTCCAGCACGGCTATCAGGAGTGAGAAGTAGGCGGAGAGGAAGGCGGTCACGGCGGTGTAGAGTAGCAGGCGGGCGGCGTACATGTCGGGGCTTATCCTCATGCCCGCCCTCCTGATGGCGCTGTCGAGCTCGAAGGTGCGGACGAGCTTCTCGGCTGCGCCCCTGAAGTAGCTCATGGCGACTACGTCGATCGCGTCCTGGAGCGTCAGCCTGCGGGCGGGCCTGTAGACCCTGCTCCTAGGCTCTGTGGGCAGCCGCTCCCCGGGGGCGGCGGCCCGCCTGGCCCCCCGGCGCCTTGGGAGGAGCGAGCCCAGCCTGCGCAGCCTCCTGCGGAGGCCCTCGAGGGCCAAGGCGCACCACCCGCTAGCCGTAGGCCTCCATTCCCCTGAGGTTGTTCCTGGCCTTCTCGTAGACCTTCTGCGGGCCAGCGTAGTACTCGTTGACGATCTTGGCGACCTCCCTATAGTCGGTTATGCCCTCCGCCGAGAGCCAGCGGAGGACCGTGGCCCTCCTCTCGACCTCGTCTACCACCCAGGAGTAGTCGGTGCCGATCTGCTCGGCTATGCTGCGTAGAACGAGGCTCTGGCCCAGGTTGACCTCGTGCTGCCTGGTGGCCGGGTTCCACCTCGCCACGAGCGGGTAGTCGCCGTAGTCGCGGACCTCCCAGACCTCGGTCACCCTGCGGGCGATCTTGTAGGTGCCATCGGGGTTGTAGAGCCTAACCCTCTTCACGGCCAGGGCGAAGTTCACCAGGGGAATGTAGCTCTCCGGGATGTTCATGGGCGGGCTTGTGAGCCTCTTCACGGCTGCCTCGATATGCTCTGCGTGGAGCGTGGTCAGGCCCCCGTGGCCGGTGGCGATCGCCTGGAAGAGGACGTATGCTTCCTCGCCTCGGACCTCACCCACTATTATGACGTCTGGCCTGTACCTGAGGCTGACCTTGACCAGGTCGAAGAGGGTTATCTCGCCGATCTTCTCGGGGCCGACGCCGTAGCTTGGCCTTGAGACGAGCTGCACCCAGTTCTCCAGGGTCAGCTTCAGCTCCGGCGTGTCCTCGATTGTGACAACCTTTATGGTCGGCTTGAAGAGGGTGGCCAGGGCGTTGAGCATCGTGGTCTTGCCAGCGCCAGTCACGCCCATTATGAGGCCGGTCTGCTTGAACTCCATCGCAAGCCAGAAGTAGGCA
>Ga0256833_1000770_pt1 | contig 24576 bp, 22 predicted proteins | sample 356284metaG_FD_190535 | JGI IMG/M metagenome (GOLD analysis project Ga0256833, IMG submission 190535) | Hydrothermal vent microbial communities from Mid Atlantic Ridge, Atlantic Ocean - 356-284 | ecosystem: Environmental > Aquatic > Marine > Hydrothermal vents | place: Atlantic Ocean: Mid... | reverse complement strand
TGAGGCTAATGCGGATATGAGGGATAAGGTATTGGTTTCACAGTGGAATTAAAAAATCTTAGCTTCACCCATAGGTTAAGCGGGTATTTTTTAAACCGCTGTGGAATCAATAACTTGTTCATCATGCTGTAGTAGCCTCACGGATTCAGGGATTATTTAACCATGAGTCCAAGAGCTGGTACTCCATCAAAATTGAATTGATGAAGCACCTAGGAGGCTGTCTGAGAACTCGGACAGCCTCCTAGAATAGCTATGACTGTAGCATCTGGCTTAAAACTGCCATTAATACAATAAAAACTACACTAGCCAATAATGATTTTACAATCGGTGGTAGTGGTGTACACATATCAGTATGATCATGTGCGTATGTATCCTGCCTGAACAAACTTTTTAAAAAACATTTCATGGGATGCTCCCCTAGTATTAAAAATTAAGATGGTTAATAAAAGAACTTATCTGTTTTAGCATGGAGTAACAAGGACTCCACTTAACTTGCCTTTTGCCTGTATTTAGAAGATTGTGCTCTATTTAAATAAAAATAAGCGAGATATATTTTTGCCAGACCACCTGACTATGACTTGTAGAACTTATAATAATTGAATAGTTCAAAAAAATCGTTTAACTGATCCGCTGTTATCAGTAATATTAATGACAGCATATAAAGTGCCGCCATTAGTCACAATTCTAGCAAAAGAAAAACCAATAAACAATTAATTTAATAATTAAAGTTAGCAGTTTGATAATTATCAAAGTTATTGATTTTAAAGATTATTTTTTCGGGGTTTTCTTGTTTAATTGTTGCTCTTTCTTAGCTTTAGCCTTCTTTTTGGCACGTTTTTTGGCTTTCTTCTTCGCCTTTTTTTCAGCTTTTTCTTGCGCTTCTATGCGATCAAGTTCGGCATCCATTTCATCATCAGTTAACTCGGAAAACTCTTCACTTTCATTGAAGAATTTTTCTTCTTCACTGATCTCTTCAGTTTCAGAGTTTGAATCCTTGGAATTATCTGTTGTTTTACTTGATGTATCAAAAGAATCTTCGTCTTGATAACCATCAAAAACTGGGGAATCATTTGAGCTATTATTCGAAGAATCTTCTTTATAGGTATATTTATCATCCTCCCACAGCTTATCAGCTTGAATAGTGGCAGTTGTTTGATGTGCAGTACTATAGTCGTCCTCGGTATCCATTTTTTCTTTTGCGGCACTTGCTTCTTTTACACGAACCTTAAAGTATTTACTAAAATACAAGCCAACCTCAAATAGCATCCACATTGGCACAGCAAGCATTATTTGTGAGATAACATCGGGTGGTGTAAGCAACATACCGAGTATAAATGCTCCTACGATAACGTAAGGGCGCTTGCTTTTAAGGCTTTCTGCCGTTGTCATTCCTGTGCTGATAAGCAATATTGTTGCAATGGGCATCTCAAAGCCAAAACCAAAGGCTAAGAACATCATCATTGTAAAATCAAGGTACTGTCCAATATCAGGGCTATAAGTTGCAACATCAGGAGCAAATTGAGGAATAATGGTAAACATCATTGGCAACAAGATAGAATAAACAAAAGCGATACCAAGATAAAATAGAAAAACACTGGATGCTAATAGAGGGTAAACCAGTCTCTTTTCATGTTTATATAGTCCTGGTGCTACAAATGACCAGATTTGATAGAGAAGATAAGGAAGGGTAATTAAAAAAGCAACTAGCAGAGTTAGTTTCATAGGAACCAAAAAAGGTGCAATGGTTCCAGTAATGATCATCTGCTGGTTCTGATCGGCTAATGGTGCTGCCAACCAGTTATAGATATTTTTTGAAAAAGGGAAAAGAGCAAAGAAGATAACAGCAACTGCAATGACCGCTCTGAGCAATCTATCGCGCAGTTCTATTAAGTGTGTTAAAAAACCTTGGGCTTGGCTGTTGCTTGCGTCTGTTGTACTCATTTCTTCCTGGCAGATGCTTGTGCGTCTTTCATGCTTTCATCAAGTAATTGACTGGCTTCATTAAGTTCGCTACTGATATCTGTTTTTGTACTTTTCATCATATCGCGTAATTCACCAATCTCTTCTTTTTGTTTGGCTAACATGCTTTTGAGTTCGTCTGCGCGCATTTCTCGCTCTATATCATCACGTGTTGTTGCAACAAATGCTTTAATTTTTCCAATGAATTTGCCAACTTTAGCGGCGACCTCAGGTAGCCGTTCAGGCCCTATCACTATTAAAGCAATGATGCCGACAACCAATAATTCAAGAAAGCCCGAATCAAACATGCGAATCTGTTACCTAGATAAACTGATTATGATTTTGTTGTATCTTTAACTTTAGCTTCAACGTCTATGACGCTATCTTTTGCAGTTTGCTTAAGTTTTTCAGCTGCCTGTGCGCCCTCTTCTTCACCATCTCTCATGGCGTTTTTAAAGTTTTTAACTGCGCTACCCAAATCGCCACCTGCATTGCGTAGACGTTTAGTCCCAAAAATAACAACAACGATGACTAAAATTACGATTAAAGACCACGGACTGATTCCAGAAAACATGGGGAACTCCTTCTAAGTATATTTATGCCTAAATCCATTAGCTTGTAGCCTTATAAATTTAGGAATTATTACGACTAGCCTTTTCGACTAGACCAGATGTACCAAAACGACGTTGTAATTCTTGCAAAACATCATCTGGATGTAAATTTTTATGTGCTAATAATACAAGGGTATGAAACCATAAGTCAGCAACTTCGTAGACTAATTTATCGGTTTTTTTATCAAGCTCTGAATCTTTTGCTGCCATAACAACTTCGGTGGCTTCTTCTCCCACTTTTTTCAGGATAGCATCAAGACCTTTAGCATAAAGACTGGCCACGTATGAGCTTCCAGCTTCGGCAGATTTTCGTGCTTCAAGTACCTCAGCTACGTCAGAGAGTGTATTGTGATTTATTGCATTCATAGGATAGTTAGTATTGTGATTTAAATTCGTACTTCAATGCCTTGATCTGCCATAAATTGTTTGGCTTCACCAACCGTATATTCATTAAAGTGAAAAATACTGGCAGCAAGTACCGCATCCGCACCTGCTTTTAATACACCATCTGCCAAATGTTGCAGTGTGCCTACACCACCTGATGCAATCACAGGGATATTTACTGCATCGGTAATAGCCTTAGTTAAAGGGATATTAAAGCCTGATTTAGTACCATCTTTATCCATGCTGGTAACAAGCAGCTCACCTGCGCCATATTCAGCCATTTTCTTTGCCCATTCTACGGCATCAATGCCTGTATCATTACGACCGCCATGAGTAAAAATATCCCAGCGATCAGGCTCACCTTCTTTGCTGACTTTTTTTGCATCAATGGCAACGACAATACATTGTGAACCATAATATTCAGCCGCTTCTCTAACCAGTTCAGGGTTATGAATAGCAGCAGTATTAATAGCTACTTTATCAGCACCAGCATTTAACATGGTTCTAATATCTTCAACCTTGCGTATACCGCCGCCAACCGTTAGCGGGATAAAAACCTCAGAGGCAATGGCTTCAACCATGTGAACAGTGGTTTCTCGGTTATCTGAGCTAGCCGTAATATCAAGAAAGGTGATTTCATCTGCACCTTCACGATTATAACGTGCAGCAACCTCAACGGGGTCACCTGCATCTCGAATATCAACAAAGTTGACACCCTTTACTACGCGACCGTTATCAACATCGAGACAAGGAATAATGCGTTTTGCAAGTGCCATTAGTGTAAATTCTCCACATATTTATGTGCTTCAGCAAGATCAATAGTGCCTTCATAAATCGAACGCCCAAGGATTGTTCCCATAATGCCTGAGTCTTTAACCTCACATAATTCGATGATGTCATCCATATTAGTAACACCACCTGAGGCAATCACAGGAATAGAGATGCTTTCAGCCAATGAGATGGTGGCATCAACATTAACACCTTTCATCATGCCATCACGCGAAATATCTGTATAAACAATTGCCACTACCCCTGCCTGTTCAAATTTTTTGGCAAGCTCAATAGCAGAAACACTCGACACTTTATCCCAGCCATCGGTTGCTACCATGCCATTTTTAGCATCAATACCGACAATAATATGCCCAGGAAATTGTTTGCATAAATCTTTAACAAATTCAGGATCTTCAACCGCTTTAGTGCCAATAATACAATAGCTTACCCCAGCATCAAGGTAGGCTTGTACTGTTTTTGCATCGCGTATACCACCACCAATCTGTATAGGTAGATCAGGGAATTTTTTGGCAATTGCTTCAACAGCATCATTATTAACAGGTACACCATCAAATGCACCATTCAAATCAACTAAATGTAGTCGTTTGGCTCCTGCATTTACCCAGCGTGTTGCTGTATCAACAGGGCTGTCTGAGAAAACAGTGGTATCTTCCATGCGTCCTTGACGAAGGCGCACACATTGTCCATTTTTTAGATCAATTGCAGGTAATAAAAGCATAATAGTTTGTCCCCAGTCCGCGTTTATGGTTGCCCGTTCCAGTTAGTGAAATTCTTTAAAAGTTGTAAGCCATCATCCGCGCTTTTTTCTGGATGTGCTTGGATTGCAAAGACATTATCTTTGGCTATAGCAGAAGGATAACTAATTCCAAATTCAGTTTCTCCTGAAACAATGGATTTATCCTCTGGTGCTACAAAATAGCTATGCACAAAATAAAATCGTGCATTGTCTTCAATTCCCTTCCAGAGCGGGTGATCTTGCGTGTGTTTAATTTGATTCCAGCCCATTTGTGGTATTTTTAGTCGATTACCAGCGGCATCGGTTGCGCCGATGTGATCTGTAAAGTGTTGTACTGTGCCTTTATATTTGCCGATACAGTCAACACCGCCACCCTCAACACTATGCTCCATTAATACCTGCATCCCCATGCAAACGCCAAGAAAAGGCTTGCTTAGAGAGACTTCTGTAATAACATCCACAAGTTCATGTTTATGCAATTCACTCATGCAGTCAAGAGCCGCCCCTTGACCAGGAAAGACAACGCGATCTGCCTTAAGAATATCATCAGGTGATGAAGTGATAACAACCTTGTCATCAGTAACGTGTTGCAAGGCTTTGTGAACAGAATGGAGGTTTCCCATACTATAGTCTATTACGGCAATCATTTATATTTTCGCTTCTATTTATTAGCAGGTTTTGTTAGCAGGCTGTCTATTTTCAGACGGGGTTATTACTATAACTTTTACAGCGTACCTTTAGTGGAAGGAATGGCATTTTCGGCACGTTCATCGCGCTCAACGGCCATTCGCAGTGCGCGCCCGAATGCTTTAAAAATTGTTTCAGCAATATGATGAGCATTTTTACCACGAATATTATCCAAGTGCAGACTCACCAAAGCGTGGTTTACAAAGCCCTGAAAAAACTCACCAAAAAGATCAACATCAAAACGTCCAATCATGGCACGTTTGTAATCTACATTATCTTGTAATGAAGGACGACCTGAAAAATCAATAACCACACGAGAAAGAGCTTCATCTAATGGCACATAAGCATGACCATAGCGACGAATACCTCTTTTATCACCAATCGCTTTAGCAAAAGCCTGACCCAAGCTTATACCAATATCTTCAACGGTATGGTGATCATCAATTTGAGTATCACCATTGGCTTCGATTTCAATATCAATCATGCCGTGCAGAGCTATTTGCTGCATCATGTGATCAAGAAATGGCACCTCAGTCTTAAAACGGGCTTTGCCCGTCCCATCAAGATTGATACTGACAGTGATTTGAGTTTCTAATGTGTCTCGCTTGATAGTAGCTGTTCGTTCAGTCATATTCTAATAAGTGATAAAGTTAATACAAAACATAGTAGCATATTGTAAACAGTCTGAAAGATAAAAAATATAAAAACAAGGGGGGATGGGTATCTACAAATTTGTCCCTTCGGGTAACCCTATGCGTCATATAACCCACCCGTTGAGGCATATCCCACAGTTTACTTTATTCTTGTTTTGAAAAGCTTTCACGACTGATACCCTCATCTTTTAAATGGTTTTGTGGTTTGACATTAAGAGCAAAAAGGCAAGTCAGAATGATCAAGTTATTTCATGCATATTCTTTAAAAGGGAAAAAGCTAATGTTTCATCGTTTACAAAGTGGTATTTATATTGCACTTATTTTATTCCTTGCTTTAGAGGCAAGTTTTATTCAACAAGTCAGTGCTAATGAGGTGGATGAACCTCGCGCACATCCAGCAATTCCTTTGCTTGATGAGAATGGTAAGCATGTGCTGGATAGCAATAAACCGTATAGCTCAAAGCAAAGTTGTGGTGGTTGCCATGATTACGACAAAATCACCCATGCCTATCATTTTGAACAGGGGCGCGATGAAGCCAGTGATGATTATGGAAAATTACATGGTGCGCTAAATCATTTGGTTTCGCCTGGATATTTTGGTGGTTATAACTGCATGGGCAGTGATGCGCCTGATTCGCTCGCTAAAAAAGCCAATACAAAAATAGATGATTTTTCAGATTATGGTGCGGCTGGTTATGTTCAACGCTGTGCAAATTGTCATTCTGGCGGTGGCTGGATGGAAAAAGACCGTGATGGCGTGCGTTATGATAAAAAAGATATGAGCAAAGTACCCGCTTTGGATGGTGACTATTATAACCGAGGCACTGATGATGATAATCAAACCACGGATAAAAGTATCGTATCAAAGTGGAATTGGCACAAAAGCGGAGTGGTAGAAAATGATTGCTTGCTTTGTCATGTTGATTTTAATAAAAACCTAAAAAGTATGAACCCATTATTGGCTGATGTTGGGCATCGTATCAAACAAAAGCCACGAGATTTAGTGCGCGAGTTGCGTGGTGATGGATTAATTAAAAAAGGTCATTTCCGTTATGGTGGCACAGCAATTCTTGAATTTCTTAATATCAATATGTCAAATGAGGAATCTAAAGATCAAACCTTGTTAACATTTAAACGAGGTGTGACAGAGACTGTTAAAGGGAAGCAATATTTAGAGGTGAAAAACCTACTTCTTGATGCTGCAGGAAACCCACAAATTCAATGGAATGTTGCCGCTTTTGATGACAAAAAGAAAGTGACTATCCCTATGATCCGTTATCCAGGCAATGAAAGTTGTATGCTCTGTCATAGTACTTCAAATTCACGACGCGGATTCTATGGCTTTGATGATGATACTAATCTTGAATATGAAGAAGGGGGCGAGCTGGTTGAAGACTATAAAGATGATGTGCATAAGGGGTTAACTTTTACCGAAGATAATGGTGAAACACGTGAAATTAAAAATTGTAATTCCTGTCATGCTAAAAACTACTTTAACCCAGCCTATGCCAATGTTGATATCAATGCCGATCATAACTTTCCCAAAGGCAACTCTGATATGGATGTGCATAATGATCTAGATTATGAGAAAAACCCTGCGACGGGTCGAACCTATGTAAAAACTTGTTCTTATTGTCATGATGAAGCTGCCAATCCAGCCATTCCATCAGGGCATGACAGCATGTTGGCAGCTCATCGAGAAAAATGGCGCACATCAGGGGATATGTATGGTTATGGGCGTGATGAGCTTAATGCTATCACACAAAAACACCTTGATGTTGTTAGCTGTGAAGCTTGTCATATCACCAATAAAGCAGCGCGGGGCAAGCACTTCGACCCTATGTATCGTTATGCCAAAAGTGCTGATGGAAAATTGCGTATTCGTCCTTACAAACCTAAGCCTCGCAGTTATTGGCAGAATAAGAGTGATAAATATATCTTTAGCAAAACAGAACGTAATAGCGTTTTTGAATTGCGTGAAGATAATCAGGATGAAAAATATGGTGTTATTATTGATCCGATCAGTAAAGCGGTTTTGGCAAAAGTGAGTGCAAGAATGAGTCACGGCTCATGGCGGTTTGGCAACCCTGAGGATTATGATGGCTATATTGCATTGAAAAAAGCCTATGATAGCTTGTTAAAATCAAAAGGAGTTAGTAGTCCTGATGCCGTAATGATTATTAGCGAAATTAATCAATATGTGCTTTCACATGGCACTAAACCTGCCACTCAGTCATTACAATGTGAACAGTGCCACAACAAAAAACAAGATGGCTCATTTAGCTCACTCACTTCACCTAAGGGTCTGCTCGGTGCTGAAGGTAATATTGTTGAGGTAGGATCAGTGCCAGACAAGCGTTTGATTGATGAGGGTATTGTGATTCTTGATTATCCTTATATGAAAGCCAAAGCAGATGGCACGATTGTCGAAAATGTTGATGATATTCTTTATTACACAGGGCAAAACCCATCACTATCTCGCTTACAAGCGCAAAAGCCAGAAGGCATGGATAATGGTGGAATTGATGCCGCAATTCGTAATGATAACAAAGATGATGGCAATAATAATGATGGTGAAAATGAAGGAGATGGTAGCAATAATGGTGCTAGTGGTGGTGGAGCCTCTCTATTTTTGCCTTTGTTTGCACTGTTTTTATTAATACTTTTAGTGCTTCGTAGGAATAGCAAAATATTTATTAAAAATGCATTAAAAGTAGCTATATGAAAGAAAAGCAAGATCCTCAAAATCAACTTCAGCGTCTGCTCCCTTGGGGAGCAGGTGCGGGTTTTGCTGTGGGGCAAATGGGTTTAACCACTAGTTGTACAGTGATTACACAGGGGCAATGTGTTGGCTGTGCAGGTTGTGTTGTGGCGTTAGTTTCATTGGTGAGTTGGGGTTTACTTAAAGATGATAGCGAAGACGGACAGGAAGCTAGCAATCGGGAGGCAAGCAAAAAACGCAGTAAAGAAAATAATAAAAAGATGAGTCAGGCAGTAATTAAATAAACCATGCCATTCATCAGATTTTTTATACTAATAGCCACTACGCTATTAATGGCAACCCCCGTTCTATGTCAGGTTCAAACACAAGTTGAAACCACGCAAGAACGTCATAAAGGTTTTTCTGGATTTAGTGAAATTACACTTAAAACCACCAATACTCAAACCTTAGAAAATGAAGTTGTTTTAGAGCAATGGAATAAGATTATTTATAAAGACCTGAACACTCAAAAACAAATGGGCGTACAATTTTCTTTTAAATTTGGGGTAAATCAAAAGACAAAGAGTGATGCCGAAATATACCAACTGTATTTAAAACAACCTTTGCAGGATAAAATTCTCACAGTTGGGCGTTTTGAGCAAATAGATTCGAGTGGTTTTTATACGCTAGATGGTTTATCACTAAAACCACAAGACCCTCATCAATGGTGGATTTATCTTGGTGTACCTCAGCGCATAGATGCTTATAACGGTATTGATGCAGGTTTCCTTATTGGCATGGAAAAGCAATATGATATCAGTTTAGATTTACCACTTTTATCATTGTTATCTTTAAAAAAGCCGAGTTCAAAAAGTATAAAAAAAGGGGGGGATGGGTATTATAATAATCAGTCTTATCAATCTACTTATCAACCCGTCTTTAAACTGGGTTTGCAACAACAATGGGATCATGGCGATACTGCCAGCTATTTAACTTTAGCATTTGGGCAGCAATTTCAAAATAATCCACAAATCAAAAAGGCAAGCTCCTCATTACCCACATTAACACGCCTGAACTTATCAACGGGTTTGCACTTAGATAAAACAGCCATTAAAAATTTTGTGCTTAAAGCGGAATACGCCTTGCGTAAACAAGGGCATATATATCTCAGTTATGATCACTACCGCCCACCAGAAACAAATATCAGTTTTTATGAGCGTTTCTATCAGTCTTATGCCAGTCAGCAACAGGATGTTTTGCAAGCAGATTGGCATAAAAAAATAAACCAGAAAATGCGTGTGAATCTACAGCTTAAACAGGTATGGCATCAGCAGGGGAGCAATGGACAGGGTATAGCACTGGGTTTGCACTATCAGCCAATAAAAAAAGACTGGCAGTTTGAATCACGCCTCGACACGGTGCAACTTGACTCGGATTATTCAAATACCCTCTATGCCCGCTTTAAACAGCCTCTCAGCTCTACCTTAAAGCTGGAGTTAGAAGCTATGGTTCAGCAAAAACAAAGCACTTTGTCAGGAAACAATCAAAGTCAAGGAATCTCCTTTCGGCTTCAACGTATGTTAAAAAAAGGCTTACAACTTGAAACCTATGGTGAATATATCCACGACTCGAACCAGCAAAATGAATATCAATTGGGTATTCGGTTACGCAAAGATTTTTTTGATGTGCCGTGGCAGAGGCTAAGATGATAAAAATACTAATTACGCGTCTTGGTTTGCTGATTTTTATTAGTATTGGGATACTTTTATTAAGCGCAGAAAGCCTTAAAAGTGCAGAGAATAAAGAAAGTAAAAAGCCACCAGCACAGTCTATAACAAACAAAAGCTGGTGGCAAAAACGCCATCAACGCAAAGATATTTATTTTCCACATAATGCTCACATGGCGGTAATGCAACAACGAGGAGATTTGTGCATGGCGTGTCACCCGTTTACAGGCACGCCTAAAGCCAGCCTGTCACAACAGCAACAACTCACACAACTGGCTAATGAACCGCTTGAAGCAATCTGCCATGAATGTCATGTCATAGAGCGTTCTGCACCACTGGATTGTAAGGTTTGCCATAATGATATAAACAAAGTTCGCCCTAAAGATCATGGTCTGATTCTTGGTAAAAGCTATATTCAACATCATGCTACTGCTGCTCGACAAAATGAGTCAAATTGCCGTCGTTGTCATATTCAAATGAGCTTTTGTACTGATTGTCACTTCCGCCATAACACCACTCAAGGAAAAAACCACCATCTTGGTTATCGCAACCAGCATGGCTTGGATGCACGTTTGGATGCCGCTTCATGTGGTCGTTGTCATAACACAAGCTATTGCCGTGATTGTCATCGGGGGAGGAGGCATTGAAAATATTAAAAAACTCCAAGCAAATGATTGTTTTGACCGTTAGCTTGGTCATTGCCGTATTGCTAACTGCTTGTGGTAGTGGTAATAATAGCCAAATCCCCACCCAAGCGAGCCAAGGCAAGTTATTATTAGATAAAGCTCATGGTGATCACGGCAGTGCTTGGGGTAAAGCTGAGTGTGATAACTGTCATGCCATTAAAGTCATACATAAAAATGCCTCAAAAATAATTCAACAACTTTCTAGTGATAAGGGTTATACCGCCTGTGCTGGTTGTCATGGCAATAATGGCAGTGAAGCAAAACGGCACTGTATCACCTGTCATAATCCAAAAGACTTACCCACAGCACCGTTGAGTAATGGGAGTAGAGTACATCACTTTGGTGCTAACAAATTAAGACAAAAGACATTAGCTGTTGAGGCAATAACAGATAAGGCACTAACAGATAAGGAATGTATCATCTGCCATGTTAGTTCAGACATGAATGGTAAATTTGAACTTAATGCTGATTTAACCCATTTTGATAGGCAAAGCTATGAGAATGAGGCACAGTTTTGCCAAAGTTGTCATAACCGTATTCATCAACAGCTAGATTTTCCAATCACTGACAAAGCCTTTGATGACCCACTCATTGCTATTGAAGATGATTATCAATATTTTGATTATCATGGCTTTCGGAATGGCAGTGATCAAGGTACTTATCATGGCTTGCGTGAAGGTTATAATTATCCACAATTGCTGGATTGTAGCGATTGCCATGCTATGCACGGTACACAAAATAAGCAACTGATTATTGATCGCTCTGATAAAGGTGTAAAAAAACTCCCCAAAACTATTCGTCAAAAACCCTACGCTATTTACACCGACGGAAGCAACGGCACCGTTGCAGGTGACTATGGGCAACTTTGTGTTATGTGTCATCAAATGCAAGTGCTTAATGACAAGGGTGGGCAGAATGCAGGCAATGGTTTAAAAGGCGTGCATGAGGTCAATAGTGATTGCCGTGATTGTCATACACATGGGGAGGCAACACAGATCGGATTATGAAAATATTTGTTATTTGTATTTGTTTGTTGCTATCGCTATTAATAAAGTTGGAAGCGAAACAGCAAACCCTGCCACCGTTACATCATCCTGTCGGTATTCGGCTACCTGCAACCATGCAAGCACCTACGGGTTTTCCATTGGGTAAACAACAACAGCTAACCTGTAAAACCTGTCATGGCATTCGTAATCTGGCGCAGATTCCATTGACACAGGTTAATAGCAAGGCAAAAAACTTTTTACGCAATGGACCCTATGCCAATCTACTAGATTTTTGTAAAAACTGCCACCAATCGCGCCTAAAGCAAAAAAATATGCAGCGTTTTAATGTGCATCAAATGCTTGATCAGCAAGGTAGACGACTCACAAAAAATTGTACTTATTGTCATGTCGATGTTCCCGATTTGAATCGCTATCAAGTACCTTTGAAAGACTGGCGAAAATTGCGCTTTCAGTTGCCTGTAGAGAAACTTTGCTATGGCTGTCATTTAAAAACCACGCACCTAAATGCAGTGCAACATCAAGTCAAACCCAGCCAAAAAGTATTGCGGCAAATACACCGTAGTGAAACCCAAAAGCACATTATTCTACCCTTAGATAATCAAGGAAAAATGATGTGTGTCACCTGCCACTCACCGCATCAACACGGTGTATTGTCAAAAAGCAAATCAGTCAAAGCATTGGGACAAATTAAATATGGTAAAGCAAACTATTGGAGTCGTATCTTTGCTGAAGACAAAAAACAACGCTGGCAACAAATAGGCAAAGCTGAACAAGGGCTAAAAGCCCCACTATATCGCCCCATAAAACAGGAAATATTGCTACGTCTACCAGCCAAAAATGGTGAGCTGTGCCGTGCTTGTCATTTATTTAAGGATTAATTTAAGCCTGAATCCGTGAGGCTACTACGGCATGATGAACAAGTTATTGATTCCACAGCGGTTTAAAAAATACCCGCTTAACCTATGGCTGAAGCTAAGATTTAGTGAGCTTCCCATCTGCGCTAGCAGATGGTGAATTCAATTATGCAGAGCTTTTTAATTCCACTGTGAAACCAATACCTTATCCCTCATATCCGCATTAGCCTCACGGATTCAGGTTAAGGAGTAAAAAAATGCAAAAAACAGGGGGGATGGGTTATTTAATATTCACTCCACAAAAAATTGGAGTTAATAGGAGTTAATGCTAAAAATTGTTTAAAAAAATGCTCAATAGTCCGTGGCTACGCTATAGCTTTATTATTATTTCGGCAATTATGTTGCTTTCGCCCTTGCTTTTAGTGCCTCAGATGTTTAATAACGATGATCTTTGTGGGGGCTTGTGTCTGCGTCGATTTTATCTGTATTTTCCTGGCATGGGTTGGGAAGATGTGTTGCATAGCATGAAAGTTGCACTGGTTGGTGTTATTGCTTTGCTAATTATCTTGACGGTAACTTTCTTTTTTGGTCGGCTCTGGTGCGGCTATCTTTGCCCTATGGGTGGTTTGCCTGAGTTGGTGAGCCGCTTGTTTCATGATCGTATAAAAATTGATTTCCGTGCTTTGCCACAGATTCCGATTCGCTATGGCTATTTTCTGACTTATATAATTTTAATGCCAGCTTTGGGGATTTCTGCCTGTAGTTTGTGTAATTTTATTACGATACCGCGCATGATTGAGGCAATCGGCGGCGGTAGTCGTGGTATTGCTTTTTTGGTCTCAACAATAGGAGCAGTGAATTTAGCGTTAGTAACTTTATTGGGTTTTTTTGCTAAATATGGGCGTGGTTATTGTGGTTTTCTTTGCCCAATTGGTGCTATAGATGGAGTGGTTAATCGGCTTGGTTCGGCATTTCATTTTACCCGTCGGGTACGTGTTCAGCGTGATCGTTGCACAGGTTGTCGAGAGTGTGCCGAGGTATGTATTACAGGCTCGATTAAAATGGTAAATCGCATTGCCGAGGTTGATCAGCTTTCTTGCATGTCATGTCGAGACTGTGTGATTGTCTGTGATTGGGGAGCAATTGACTGGATTCCTCACCCTAGCGATGAAGCCCCAAAACGCTTACGCAAAGGTGTGGATTTTGTACAACCACCTGAGTGGGTTGCTATTACTAAAACACATCATCGAAATAAGTTTAAAGAAAAACAAGGTAATCATACTGGGCATATTTGGTTACGGCGTTTGCTCATGCTAATTGCTGTTTTGATACTGCTTATTGCTTTTAGCTCAAAAGCCATTGCACGCCAAACAGACCCCGATGGTTGTTTGGTTTGCCATGCTATTCAAGGTTTGGGCTTTATTGATGAAAATGGCTTGTATCGTAGTACTAGTATTGATGAAAAACATTATTCAGCCTCAATTCATGGCAATGTACCATGCACTGATTGCCACCGAAAAATTAAATATTATCCGCATAAAGTGGATAATGGAAAAGTTGATTGCACAGCGAGTTGTCATATTCAAGAGCCATCTAAAGGTGAGGCTTATACGCATAAGCCAATTGCTGAGGAATATCACCAATCAGTGCATAGCGAGGGAGCTGTTAAAGGCTTTAGCGGAGGTAATCGTATTGCTGAAGATGTTAATCACAAATCGCCTTCCTGTCGTCGTTGCCATAGCAATAGTGCCTATATTCCAGCAGATAAAATGGCATCATTTAAAGCTATTTTTAAACATGGTGATGAAGCTTGTGGGAATTGTCATCAAGGTGAGGTTTGGAAGAATAAAATTAGTGGGCATATTTTAAGGCGATTGCTAGGCACTCGTTTGAGCAAGCAAGATGAGGTCAAGCTATGTGTTGCTTGTCATGCTGATACTGAGGCAATGGCTCAGGTTGAGCGAAAAAAGCAGAATAATAAAAAGTATAAGACAAAAACCACGCAGCACTTTATACAAGCGGCAAAGACTTATCAGATGACATTACATGCAAGGCTTCTCGCAACAGGAAGAAATACGGGGGCTTCGTGCCTTGAGTGTCATGCTCCTAACGCTTGGCATCATGGTATTCGCTCTCAATATGATCCTGATTCTGCAAGCCATAAAAATCATTTAGAGGAAACTTGCGGTACGGCTGAATGTCATGCCTTTGTAAAAAATAGTCCATTGAATAAGGGTTTTTTACACACTGACCTGCATGATTTGGATTATGCAGCACTTACGATAAACACAGCGAAGATTGTGAATATAGAAAATAATTCTAACTGGCTAAAGCTATTGAAAGTTTTGGCAGTTCCATTAGCTATTTTATTGCTTATTAAAATAGTTTGGAGTTTGCTCATTAGCAAGCGCACTAATGCAACCCCTTTTATTGGTGGAAAACGCTTTGATCGTATTTTTTTACAGCGAGAACCTCGCAAAGTGAAGAAAACCAAACGAATGCGCACTTCGACAGGCTTGCTCAAGCCAAATCAAAAAAAGGGGGTAAAAAAATGAAGTTTATGATTTATCATATTTTCTTAAACTGTTTATGCTTTGTTTTAATCGCAATGGCTTCACAAGTGAGTTTTGCCGAAAGCCTTTATTTGGAACAAATAAAAGCTCAAAAGCTTTTTAAACCTGGCGATGATAAGTTACTAAATCGCATCAAGCAATTTCAGGCACGCAAGCAATATGTGATTGAAAATCTGCCTGCCTTTCATCAACAAGGCAAGCGTCATGATAAACCAATCAACCTCTGTCAAACTTGTCATGGTTTGTTACCCCATCAAAAAAATGAAATAAGTCGTGCATTTTTAAATCAACACAGTCAGCGTATTGATTGCCTTACTTGTCATTATCAAAATCGTGCAGTACCGTTAGTTTATGCGTGGCTTGAGCAGGGGAGTAGAGATCAACAGGGTACTAAGATAAACAATAAGAAGGATGTGCCTAAAATAAGCCCTTTTTATCAAAAGCAAGCATTATCACTTGCTGCTAATCATCCTTTTTCAAAACAGATTGTACAGCAATGGGATAAGGCAGATTTACACCAAAAATTGCGTTTGCAACAACGCATTCACCAGCCTTTAAAAATTTCAGATAAAAAAATCCAGTGTGCTGATTGTCATCATAAAAAAGGTCTGCTGGATTTGCAGCATCTCAAATTTAATAAGCTTCAAATTGAGAATATTGAAAATAATTTGATCAGCCGTTTTGTACATCAACTGATCTCAAAAAAGCAAGGCTTAACTCAGGAGAAGCCAAGAATTTTATTGCGAGGCTTATTGCAATGAAGCGTAGTTTTGCCTTTGATTTAGCTTTTTACTTGCTTCTTAATCTGCTTTTGTTAAGCCCTGTTTATGCTGGCTGGCAGGCTGATTTACTTATGACGCTTGAGGGTTTACAACAACCTAGTGCGCTTGCTGTCTCAGATGCGGGTGATATTTTTGTGCTAGATAGCTTGGCAGGCAAAGTTGTGGTATTTGATCAGCAGGGCAAAAAACAAAATCAAATCCAAACTAACCCTCCCTTTCGGCAAGCGATGGATTTAACGATAGCAGAGAACAAACTCATTGTTGCTGATACTCTGCATCACCAACTACGCTTGTTTTCATTGCAAGGAAAATATTTGCAATCGATTCAACTGAATAAAAATATGCAAAAAAGGGGGGGGATGGGTAAGGTAAAAAAACATCTTGATAATAAAGCCGAACCTGTTGCAATTAGCTATCAATCTGGCACGCTTTATTGGTCAGATCGGCGTAATCATCGTGTTTGCAAAACCCTGTTAAGTAATCAATCTACCAATTGCTGGGGAGAATATGGACGTGATCAGGGGCAGTTTCGTTATCCTTTTATGCAAGCCTCTGATAGTGAGGATTACCTTTATGTGGTGGATGTGCTAAATGCACGGGTGCAGGTGTTTAATTATCGTGGCAAGTCATTTGGTAGTATCTCTGGCTTTGGTTTAACAAAAGGCTCATTATTTCGCCCTAATGGTATTGCTCTTGATGAGAATAATCATGTTTTTGTCTCAGATGCTTATTTTGGCTCGATTTCTAGTTTTAAACTGCGTCATTTTACGGGTTTATTAAAAGATGCCCAGCAACAGCCAATCATCTTTGATCGGCCTATTGCTATTAAAATCAAAAACCAACGACTTTATGTCGTTGAGGCGGGTAAAGGGCGCGTACAAGTTTTTCGATTAACGCAAAAAGTCAAAGATAAGAGCAGTATTGCTGATAACAGCATCGCTAAGCACAAGGCTATACCTAAAATAAGCCGTCAAGATTGTCTCATTTGCCATATTGAATGGACAGATAACAAGGAATTGATAACAACTAATCACTCTAAAAAGAATGTCTCCAAAGCAGCACAACAAAAAATGTGTTTAAGTTGTCATTATGGTGCTGTGATTGATTCACGTGTTGCTATGTTGCAAGGTGAGCAACATCCTGATTATCATTCTTTAAAAGAAAATACTTTTGCAATAGAACCTAAACACGCTTCAGTTAATAATGCCTTACCCGTTTTGCAAAATGATACACCTTATTGTGGCAGTTGCCATACACCTCATGCACAACATGAAAATGAAACAGGCATTCATCCTGGGCATAGCAATAGCTGGATGCGTCAAAATAATCAACAGGGGAAGTTGTGTAAAAATTGCCATGCAGATTATTATCTACAAACAATCAAAGCCCAAAAACGCACCAATCATCCTGTTAATATTCATTTGCAAAAACCTGTTGGAAAGAAGATTAAAGACACTAAGGTCTATGCTAAATCACATAAACTGCAACAAGGCTTGCCCGCTATTTTAAAAAAACATGGCGCAAAAGTTGCTGATGAAAATGCAACAACTTGTGAGACTTGTCATCTATTACATGGTGCAAAAGATAAGGCTTTATTAATCCTAAAACAGGATCATTTATGCGCCGAGTGTCATCAACAACAAATTACAAAGAATAAAAAACTAGCACATCAAAAAGGTATTCATCCCGTCAATATTAAACCTAAAAATAAAATGACACTGAATCATAAAACCGTTAAGAAGGTACAGTGTAAAAGTTGTCATGATGTTCATGCCGGCTCAACAAATGCCCTATTACATCCTGCCAAAACAGCTAATAGCAGGTGTGAAGATTGTCATGCGAGACAGGCTTCATCGAGTAAACAACAAGCACATCACAAGGGTATTCATCCTATCCATGAAAAACTTGATAAACCTGTAATGTTAGGCAAGAAAAAAATTGATGCTGTTGAGTGTCAGAGTTGCCATAGCGTGCATCAAGGGAAACCTATGAGTGCAGCATTGATTGAAAAACAAGAACTGTTATGTGCAAGCTGTCATCAAGATAAACACTCAAAAAATACTAAAGAGGCTCGCAAAAAAGGTATTCATCCCGTTAATTTTAAAACAAAGCACAAACTTATGCAGAATCATAAGGTAGTTGAGGCAGTGCAATGTAAAAGCTGTCATAGTGTGCATTGGGGTATGGTTAATAGTGCCTCATTACTTAAATATGAAAAACAGCTTTGTTTTGATTGTCATCCTAAACAACATTCTTTCAATATCCGAGAAGCACGTCATAAAGGTATTCATCCTGTTAATTTTAAACCACGAAGAGCGATTAAAATTGACAATAAAAGAGTTTCTCAAGTGGTCTGTAAGAGTTGTCATCAAGTGCATAATGGTCAGCCCTATACGCCTGCACTTAGTAAGAAAGAGGCACAACTTTGTGATGATTGTCATTCACAGCAATCAGCTAAAAGCAAAAAACAAGCCCACCAAAAAGGTATACATCCTGTCAATATTAAACTAGATAGACCTATTAAATTCAATAATCAAACCATCAAAACCCTACAATGCAATACTTGTCATAGTCTGCATAATGGTAAGCCTAATACACCAGCTTTAGTGACTAAAAAAGCCAATCAAATGTGTATTAGCTGTCATCCTCGCCAACATGCTAAGAATTTACAAGATGCAAAACGACGCGGTATTCACCCTGTTGGGATTAAGCTTAAAAAAGCTATTAAAATTGCCAATAAAAAAGTAGAAATATTAGACTGTATGACCTGTCATTCGGTGCATCATGGTAAACCTAATACCGCTGCCTTAATTCAAGACAATAAAACAGGTGAACTTTGTAAGAACTGCCATCAAAGTGAATCAGCCGTTATTTATAGTGATCACAATATGCAACGCACTGCTAAACAAAGCCATAATCTGCTACGCCAAACACCCACGCAGGCGGGCGTATGCGGAAGTTGTCATGCAGTGCATAAAGCTCCCAAAGGTGCAGATTATCTATTTGTAGGAGCAGGCATTGGAGCAATGGCGAAACGTGTGTTAAAACGTGATCGAAGTTGTTTTTCTTGTCACCGAGACAAGGGAATTGCTAAAAATAAAGTGCTTAAACACTATACCCATCCTAACCGTGATCTAGTTTTAAAATCGAACAGTCAAAAATTCCCACTGGTTGATCAATATGGCAAAATGATTGAAGAAAATAACTATGGAAAAAGCAAGAACAAAGGGCAAATCGCCTGTATTACTTGCCACAATCCTCACCGTTGGATGCCCCAAGGCGGCAAACATTCAACTATCATCAAGGGACAAAATGAAGAAGGCAATGTACTCAATAGTTTTCTACGCCACAAAAGCCCCCAAGAAAGCTTTTGCGTAGATTGTCATGGCATAGAAACACAAATTCGCTATAAGTATTACCACGATAAGCGTGGGCGACCAAAACATGCGAGATATATTAAGTAAACCCTAATCAAGTCCAATTATTTTTAGCTTGCTAAATTCTAATCAACTTGATCAGGGTTTCCTTAAGTAGTTATCATTTATCTTAGGAATGTAGCTTATAAAAAATGCAAAAAAAGGGGGGGATGGTGTATCTATAAATTTGTTCTTAACCCATCCCGATGTTGAGTTCTATAAACTAATCATTGTGGACAATTGACTACAAGAACTGTGCTGTGCGTCTAAAGATATAGGTTATTGATAATGAATCACTACTTTTTCTACAAATGGCATTTTGTCTTTTATTTGTTCTTCAATATTATGTGCTATGTCATGTGCTTCACTCAAAGAATCTGTATTTAGGGCTAAGTCAAGCTGAACAAACTTAAAGCTTCCTGCATTTCTGCCGGTAATGGTGTTGATTGTTTTTATTTTAGATTCATTTTGGAGTATTTCTTGTATCTCTGTGATGCTTTCATGATCCAAAGATGCGTCTAAAAGAACCTTTGTTGCTTCCTTAAGTATTTCAAACCCGCTATGGAAAATAAAGTAAACCACGATTACAACGGCTATTTTCTCAATAATGGGGTAACCAAAAAATTGCCCTAAAACTCCAATAAGTACCACGAGCGCTGTATAGAAATCAGTTTTTATATGTTCTGAATCAGCTAAAAGACTGGGTGAATTAAGTTCTATAGCTTTTTTCTTCTCCCAGCGTGAATAAAGAAAAGTAGATACGACTGTAACGCCAATAACAATTAGCGCAACACTGAGATTTTTAATAAGGGTTGTTTCTCCAAAGAGTACATCTTTTGCAATTTCATACCCTGCAAAAAAGATAGCAAAGGCGCTGATGAGTGCCACAAGGTTTTCTACCTTGTAAAGCCCATGAGGGAAACTTTTGAATTTTTTATTGGAAATGATAATTCCAATATAGACACTGACTGAGGCTGCCAAATCTGAAAGTGAGTGAACTCCATCAGCTGTAAGTGCTGCACTACCTGAAAAAATACCTCCAGCTATTTTAATAAGTGAAAGAAAAAGATTAACCCCTATTGAATAGAGTGAAATCTTTTTTTTCTCAGTAAAATTTAATGTCTTTGATGAGTTTCTTAGATTGGTTTCCATTGCTAATTCCTTTTTTGATTAATCAATAGCTTATTTACTGTGCCGTAGTGGACTCACGGATTCAGGAATCTATAAGGTTGCGAATAGTCACTCTATTTAACGAATTTGATAAGCTCACCCATAATACTTCTTAAATTTTCGTTTCAATCCAAGTTCTCAAACAGCTACCTTGCCTTTTATATGCTCATGGCTACGATAATTCAGTAACTCAAAGTCATCAAACTTGAAATCGAAAATTGACTTAATATCAGGGTTTATTCTCATTTGTGGCAAAGGATAGGGACTGCGGCTCAGTTGTAGCTTAGTCTGCTCTATATGATTTGAATATAAATGTGCATCCCCCAGTGTATGCACAAAGTCCCCTACTTTTAAGCCTGTTACCTGTGCAACCATCATAGTCAGCAAGGCATAAGAGGCAATATTAAACGGCACACCTAAGAATATATCAGCACTGCGCTGATAGAGCTGGCAGGATAGCTTGCCATCAGCAACATAAAACTGAAAAAAAGCATGACAGGGTGGCAATGCCATATTTTCAATATCGGCAACATTCCAAGCACTAACAATAATACGGCGCGAATCGGGTGTATTTTTGATTTGATCAATTATTTGGGATATCTGATCAATATGCTTACCATCAGGGGCTGGCCAAGAGCGCCACTGTGAACCATAAACAGGGCCTAAATCACCTTTCTCATCAGCCCATTCATCCCAAATTTTCACTCCATTTTCTTTAAGGTAATGAATATTTGTATCACCTTGCAAAAACCATAAAAGCTCGTGAATAATTGAACGCAAATGGCATTTTTTAGTCGTCACCAGAGGAAATCCCTCAGAGAGATCATAGCGACTCTGGTAGCCAAACACTGATCTTGTGCCAGTGCCTGTACGATCTTCTTTTATTGTGCCATTTTTATACACATGGCGCATTAAATCGAGATATTGTTTCATGTAGCTTGTTGCTCTTGATTTTTTGAATATGCCCAAACGATTAAAGCCAAGCCAATAATAATCATAGGGATTGATAATAACTGCCCCTCCGTTAGCCATTCAATTCCCAAAAAATTACTATCATCAGGAACACGGAAAAACTCAACAGTTGAACGCGCAATACCATAACCTAATAAAAACAGCCCCGTAACAGCACCCGTTGGGCGAGGTTTTTTAGAGAAAACCCAAACCAATAAAAATAAAAGTAGACCTTCGCCAACAACCTCATAAAGTTGTGATGGATGACGTGGTTGATTATCTACATGCCTAAAAACCATACCCCAAGAAACATCAGTGGGTCGCCCCCAAAGCTCACCATTAATAAAATTCCCCATACGCCCTGCCCCCAAGCCAATAGGCACTAATGGCGCAATAAAATCACCCAGTCTAAGTGGTGTGATCTTCCATTTTTTTGCCAGAAGAAGCATAGCAACCGTTACGCCTAACAAGCCACCATGAAAACTCATGCCACCCTCCCAAACCTTAAACAGGCTTAGTGGATTTTCCATAAGTTGTGGGAATTTATAGAAGAGCATTTCACCAATTCTACCTCCCGCAATAACACCAATCGCACCATAAAACATCATGTCATCAACCTGATCAGGTGTCACAGGGCTATTAGGTCGGCGTGCGCGCATTTTCCCTAAAAATAGAAAAGACAGAAAACCAATAACATACATCAAACCATACCAGCGAATGCCAGTGGTTTCGGTAAAGTGAACAAGTATTGGATCAATTTCAGGATATATCAGCATAGTAGTTTATTAGTTAAATTTTATTGATTAAAGGTAATCATCGAAAAACAATTGTTGTGTAAGTAATTGTTTTTTATTGTTTTACACTTTAACCTGAATCCGTGAGCTCACTACGGATTCAGGTTAAAAGAAAAGCTGCTTGAGTTCAGCACCTGGATCTTCTGCGCGCATAAACGCCTCGCCAACGAGAAAAGCATTCACCTGATGATCACGCATAAGCTTAATATGATCGGCTGAATGAATCCCGCTTTCAGTTACGACGATACGGTTTTCAGGTATTTCATCTAATAAATCTAGGGTTGCATCCAATGAAGTCTCAAAGGTACGAAGATTACGATTATTAATACCTACCAGATCAGCCCCCAAAGGAAGAGATCGCTGTAGCTCTTCAGCATCATGCACTTCAATTAAAACATCCATGCCAAGCTCACGAGCGAGTGTATATAAACTAGCCATTTGCTCATCACTAAGCACTGCAACAATCAGCAAAATACAATCAGCCCCCATTGCGCGAGCTTCATACACCTGATAACTATCAACAATAAAATCTTTGCGGATAACTGGCAAATCACAAGCCGCCCTCGCCTGTTTTAAATAGTCATCAGAGCCTTGAAAAAAATCAATATCAGTCAAAACTGAAAGGCAACTAGCCCCACCTTGCTGATAGCTTTTGGCAATCTCAGCAGGCTTGAAATTTTCACGAATCACACCTTTGCTGGGAGAAGCCTTCTTAATTTCAGCAATAACCGCAGGATCTCCAGCCGCAATTGTTTGTCGCATAGAATCAACAAAACCTCGCACGGGGGATGCCTCATGCGCTAGCTCAATCAAAGAAAGCTCAGCAATAGTCTGTTTGCGATCACTGATCTCTTGCTGCTTGCGCTGAATAATTTTTTTAAGAATGTCGGGTGTATTGCTCATATTATTTAGTATTACTTTTATCTTGATCTTTATTCAAAAGAATTGGTGATATTAATCAAATCCAACAACTTCTGCTTAGCTGCACCTGAAGCAATAAGTTCTAATGCACGATTAATACCCGCCTGATGAGAGCTTTCAAGCCCTGCAACATAAATAGCTGCGCCCGCATTAAGAGCCACAATATCACGCGCCGCATTAGCTTCATTGTTTAAAACAGAATAAACCATTTCGAGACTCTCCTCAGCATCCTTAACACGAATTTGGTCAACGGGCTGAATTGACATCGCAAAATCTTCAGGTTTAATCGTATACTCAGTAATCTCCCCATCTTTAAGCTCTGCCACCGAAGTGGGAGATGAAATGCTAATCTCATCCATGCCATCATCTGCATGTACCACCATCACATGATTACCGCCAAGTTTATTTAATACCTCAGCAATAGGTCTTAGCCAGTCTTTGCTAAACACACCCAATACCTGATTAGGTGTTCCCGCAGGGTTGGTTAATGGCCCTAGCAGATTAAACAAAGTGCGTGTCCCCATCTCTTTACGTGGGCCAATCGCATGTTTCATGGCACTGTGATGCAAGGGCGCAAACATAAAACCCACCCCTACTGTTTCTACACATTTTTTAACTTGATCTGCTGTAATATTCAGATTAACACCCGCCGCTTCAAGCAGATCAGCCGCACCAGACTTGCTTGAAATAGAACGATTACCATGCTTAGCCACACGCCCACCCGCTGCTGCAACCACAAAACAACTCGCAGTTGATACATTAAACGTGCTACTACCATCACCCCCTGTGCCAACAATTTCAACTAGATTTTCTGTATCAAGATCAACTTTAGTTGACAAAGCGCGCATCACACTCGCTGTCGCCGTAATTTCCTCAACTGTTTCGCCTTTCATACGCATAGCGATTAAGAAACCGCCAATTTGAGCATCAGTTGCCTGCCCCGTCATGATTTGTTGCATAACTTCAGTCATTTCTTCTTGGCTTAAGTTTTGATGCTCAATAGTTTTTTGTATAGCAGTTTGGATATTCATGTGGTATTTAAAATCTAATATAGTCCTGAATCCGTGAGGCTAATGCGGATATGAGGGATAAGGTATTGGTTTCACAGTGGAATTAAAAAATCTTAGCTTCACCCATAGGTTAAGCGGGTATTTTTTAAACCGCTGTGGAAT
>Ga0256833_1000769_pt1 | contig 24588 bp, 27 predicted proteins | sample 356284metaG_FD_190535 | JGI IMG/M metagenome (GOLD analysis project Ga0256833, IMG submission 190535) | Hydrothermal vent microbial communities from Mid Atlantic Ridge, Atlantic Ocean - 356-284 | ecosystem: Environmental > Aquatic > Marine > Hydrothermal vents | place: Atlantic Ocean: Mid... | reverse complement strand
CATAAGCACCATTTACCCAATGGACATACGCAAATCCAACACCCTCTTCATCAAGAAATCTAACTTTATGTACCCCAGGAATCCATCTAAAGTACAATTTCTTTTTGCCTACCTGACCACTATTACTTTGGGTTCTTTCTGGCATTTTTACGAAACTCATTTTTCCTCCTTTTGTTCAATATGAATTTTCGGCTTTAGTTTACTTAATGCTTCCTTGTATTGTTCAATAACATCTTTAGTTAATGAATTGTTTACCACAGGACTTGTAGAAATATAATTAAAATAAGCCACATCAAGTAAAATTGTCAAATACTTTACGGCAGTTAGTACATCATCAATATCACTAATATCAATATTATCAATATTTGTCCACACTTTTAACGATTGATATTGACCTACATTATATGTTCTTTCTACACTAATTGTTGACATCATACCTCCTCAGTACCAATGTTGGCTATATTATAGCACATTTTAATGATTCTGTCAAGGATTTCGTTATCACTTCCTAACTTATCCGCTACTTGCTTACTACCCTGACCTATTTGTTCCCCTTCAAAGTAATAGTAACTTCCTCTTCTAATTAGGATACCAAATTTCGTAGCAACATTAATTACATCGGTAATATAATCAATCCCTTTTCCAAAAATGAGTGGAAATTCACCAGACATAAACGGTGGCGCTACTTTATTTTTCTTGTAGACGAATTTTACATAGTTTCCGATTATATCTTTATCATCCTGAATTTTAGTTGACGCTGATAACATTAGTCTGATAGTGGTAAAATGTTTTAGACTATGACCACCAGGGGTAGTGTACCCACCAACATAACTTCCTACATTATCTCTTACCTGGTTGATAAAGATAACCATTACATTGTTATGATTAACGTATGGTGTAATTCTTCTAAGAAATCTGGCAAGAAGTTTCGCTGAACCAGAGTAAGAATCTTTATCTAAATCAGATTCAACCTCTTTTCTTGGTGATAATGCACCAATAGAGTCAATAACTACAACACCAAATAACCCAGATTTAATACTTTCTTCAGCGATTGATAATGAATCTTCACTAGTTAGTGGGTGAAATAGATGAAATCTGTCTTTAGGGTCATATCCAAAAATTTGCTTTACATAATCTGGAAATGTCATATTTTCAACATCAACATAAGCAACGTGCTTATCATAAGATTCTATATAATTCTTAGAAACTATGAGGCTTAGAGTAGATTTTCCCGAACCTTCAGCCCCATAAATTTCAATCATTTTTCTTGTTGGAAGTCCACCAATTCCAGAAGCAATATCAAGACTTAATGAGCCAGTGCTAATAACATCAAAATCTTCTTCCGTATCCATAGGGACATATATATTTTTACCGTATTCTTTTTCAACACGATTAATAAAATCTTCAATATTCATTTTACCTCCATTCTATTATTCCAATAATTAACTGCAAGATTTCTAGCGTTTTCTATATTAGTGGAATAAAACTTAATAGTTGTCGCACCACATTTTGAACAAAATACAAATGATTCAAATAATCTCCCTTTTTCTCTTATTGATAATTGAGTATCTTTACTTCCACATTTGGGACAATGTTTAATCATCTAACTTTCCGAATTTTAGATTATCTAAATCAACCACATCATAAGATTGCACGTCTTTCAACATTCCATCTAATATATTAATAATTTCCTCTCTTGATTCCCCTATTACAACAGAAGGATTTTCTGTAATAGCAACTATTTCATCCTTGCTATTATAGTATGCTTCTCTAATAGAATATTCATCAATATCACCGATTTTTCTTTTTGCTAAAATATAGTGCCAGTATTTCACAATATCCTCCTTTATTTTACCCAAGTATCTGCTATTTTAGCGTCTACTTCGCACGGAAGTTTATTACCAAGTGCTACGCATTCTGCTTTTTCCATTGTTGATTTTATAAATTCTTTCGCTTCCTCAGCAATATCCTCATCAACCTCTACTACAACTTCATCGTGTACTTGAAGTAAAATCTTAAATTTATTGTGTCCAAAAGGATTCTGATAGAACATTTTGACCATGGCATCTTTCATAATATCTGCTCCAGTGCCTTGAATAATATGATTTACACCCTCCCTCATAATACTTTGCTCAATTCTATTTTTCTCTTTATAATCTGTATATACATCTGGCTTTTCAAAAAATCTTTTTCTACCGTATACTGTAACAGAGTATCCTTTATTCAAAATAATTTTTCTGGCTTCCTCAATAAAATTATACATCTTATTGTATCCAGAATGGAATCTATTTAAGATTTCTTCTGCTTCATTTCTAGAAATATCAAGTGCTAAGGAAATTCTATAAGCACCAGCACCATATAAGACAGCAAAATTAATCATCTTACCGACTGAGCGTTCTTCTTTCTCTATTTCTTCTTCAGGTTTATTGAAAATTAATGATGAAGTTAATCTATGTAAATCTTTCCCATTCTTGTAAGCGTTTATCATCTTATGCTCATTTGAAACAGCAGCCATAATTCTCAATTCCATTTGAGAATAATCTGCTGTAATTAACTTTTTTCCTGGGCTAGCAATAAAACAACTTCTATAATCCATAGTGTGAGGAATTTGCTGTAAGTTTGGATTAGAAGAACTAAATCTTCCAGTAGCAGTTCCTAATTGATTAAACTCAGCATGGATTTTTCCGTCTGATTTTACATATTTTTCAATATATTTTTTACCAAATGCAGTTGCTCTTTTACTTGCTTCTCTGTATTTTGAAATGGTTTCAAATAACTCTTTTTGGTCTTCTGTCAATTTATGTTTCAATTCGTAATCAGAAAGTGCCTTTGAGGAAGTTGAATCAACACCAATGCCATAAATATTTAGTAATGTCTTTAATTGCTTTGTACTTCCGATGTTTAATTTACTTGATAATATTTCAATAAAATTTTTATCACCAGGACGAATTGATTCGTATAATTCTCTATCTCTCTTTCTAGTTACTGGAATTGATAATTTTTCCATGAGTTCAAATAAATTATTGTAACTAAGAGAAGATAGTGCTCTTGATAATAGTATATTTTTAAGTTTATTTTCTAGTTTAGTTGCTAATTCTCTTTTTTCTTCAGAAATAGATAGCCATTTGTCTATATCAAGATTTATTCCCTCTACTTCCATAGAAACAACAACTGGAAGTAACTTCATCTCCATATCTAAAATTCTGTTTAATTTATTATCGGAAATTTCTTTTTTCTGAATATTATAAATATCAATAAGATATTTTACATCATTACCAGCGTATTCTATCATTTCATCTGTTAATTCAGAAGCATTTTCAAATTCTTTTCTAATTTCTTTTTCTAGACTAATTCCAAAATATCTTTCAACAAGAGAATTGAGAGAAGTATAATTAAACCCATTAATTCCAGCATTTAAGATTGCATTAGCAATCATTGTATCGTATACATTTTTAAGTAAAATTCCAAATTTACTAAAGACAAATTTCATATCAAATTTAATATTATGTCCAATTAACAATTTATCTTCTACAAGACTAATAATATAATTAAACATTTCTGGATTTGTAAAGACAAAAATATCATCATTTACTAAAAACTGTAAAGACAAAATATTATCATCTATAAAATCAAGACCTGAGGTTTCTATGTCAAATCCTATTTTATCTGTCTTTTTTAGAGAATCAAAGAAAGGTTGAAGTTCGTAATGATGATTAATTATCATGTGTCCTCCTGTGACTTAGGATACACACATCCTACCACAACATCCACATCTTGTCAAGAGTTCTGAAGAATGTCACTGCTTATTAATTTTAATTAATTATTAAAAGGCCTCCAAGTAAAACTTATAGTTTTGATTATACCACATTTTACTCTATTTGTCAAGGAATCTGTAAGAGTTTTTCCTGAGTACATATAGTTTGTAAAAATAGTACTAAAGTACTATTCAAAAACCCTTGACAAGATTTTTGTAATCTGGTATTAAATTAATTTAAGCCAAGCATACTGGGAGCAAAAATAAACCTATTAACTTTAATATACGTACACAATTGACAGTTAGATACAAATGTGTTATAATACGCAACAGCAACATGGAAATGAGATTTTGTGTTATAATATATATGAAACTGTCTAAAAGGAGATTAAAAGTGACAAGATTATACAAATTTAAGGGAAGAAAACTAAAATTATATACGTGTAAATATTGTGGTGAAAGATTTACCAACTTAAATGATTATAAATATCATTTAATTAAAAAACACGATGCTGTTATGGTTCCTATAACGAAAGAAGATTTTTCAAAAATACAGCAATTCATTCTTTCGTCAAAGTGCCCAGAATCTTCTGAATTAAGAGAATTTTTTAGATTAGGTTATCTTCTATCCAAGGATTTCTGGAATGAGTAAAAGACCTGAAGTTTGTGCAGTTTGCGGTAAGAAATTAGGAAAAGATAATTCTTTTATGATAGCATTTGAGGTTCCGTATTGTAATTTATATGTTCATAGAAATTCATGTAGAAATATAATTCTAGATATGATTGATTCTCTTGATGTTGATAATATTAATTCTCTCTGTAATGGAAGTAGAATTTTGTTGGAGGAAGAATGAGAGTAAAAGATTTATTTATAAAGTTCAAAGATGATATTGATAGTGTAACAAATATAATAGTGTCAAAATTATCGTATACAAATAACAGAGTAGAAGAATATAAAAAATTTTATTCTGACATTTTAGCACGTATTAGTAATGTAAAAAATAATAATTATATTGTAATAACTATTGGTGAAAACCTACATTCAAATAATTTTATCATAGATTCTCTTCTTGTCAAGCCAGGAAATGCGAAGTTTCTTGCATTGGAGGCTACTGATTGGGATATTATTTTAGGTGCTCATGTAACTACAGAGTTTCCACCAAAAGAAACATTAGCGTCTATTATTTATTTTATGACACTTATAAGTTTTGATGAATCAGAAAGAGATATAATTCTTCAAATTTTGAAAGGAGAGTAAAGATATGGAAACTTGCCCAGTTTGTGGAAACAATACATTAGTAAAAGAAGGTGGTTGCTCTACTTGTATTGCATGTGGATATTCTAAGTGTGAGGATAAAGATATTAGTCTTCCAAGTGAATTGGAAATGACTCTAAAACTAGATAACATGGAGGAGTAATGCCAAAATACTTAGACGATACAAAGAGAAAAAAAGAAATAGAGAAAAAATATAAAGAAATAGTAAAAGATTATGATATTGAAGGAATGAAAGCAAATGATATTTTCATGCTAAAACAATTAGCATATCTAATGTTGCAAATGGATGATTTAGAAAAACAGTTATATGAAGCAAGTCAAGAAGGAAATTTGGAACTCTATAAAAAACTTCAAGATTTAGCGTCTTCTGTTAGAAAGGATATAATATCCTATCAAGATAGACTCGGAATTACAAGAAAAAATAGACAGGCAACAGAAGAATCAAGTGTAGCAGAATTTATAAAAGATTTGAAAAAGAGAGCGTCAAAATTATATGATAGAGAAATGATTTATTTATATTGTCCAGAAACAAATAAATTATTAGCCACTTGTTGGGTTGCTAATAAGAAAGGTCAGCATAAGGTAAATATATTTTGTCCACATTGTAATAAATATCACTTTTTTAACCCAGGAACTCTTGCGAGAAAAAAGAAAAGAAATTCATCTGATAATGTTCCAGAGGGATTATGATTAAAGAGAGAATTACTGAAGATGAATTAAAGTTATATGAGGTATTAAGAAATCCAGTATTATTCTGGATGCTGTTAGTTGATTATGAACAGGAAGATACACCAATAGAAAATAGAGATTATCCATATCAATACCAAATAGATATTTTGACAGATTTTGGAAACCAAGTTGCAATTCAGGCGTCACGCGCCTCTGGTAAAACATTTTCTCTTACTAAGAAAATATTATGGTTATTGGCTTTTGATGTATATCCTGGGGAATATATAGTCTATACTGTGCCCAATAAAGTTCATTTAGAGCCTGTGTGGAATAATTTAGTCTCTAGTTTTAGAAGACATCCATTTCTTAGTCATCTTATAGATAAAAGTAGGGGATTAAATTCGTCTTCTCATCAAATTCAAACTAAAGTTGGTTCAAGATTATTATGCCGTATTGCAGGTACGGCTGGAAATGGTGTTAATGTAGTAGGGTTACATACTCCTTGTGTGATTGTGGACGAAGCGGGATTTTATCCTTGGGGGACGTGGAAAGAACTTTTACCAACATTGAACTACTGGCAGCCAGGACATCAATTAATGGTGTCTGGTGTTCCTACTGGACTTAGAGAAAAGAATGTTCTATTTTTTGCTACTGTTGAGTCAAAAGAGTTTAATAAACACAAGTTCAATGCTTTTGACAATCCAAGATATACTGAAGAACAGCACAAGAAAGATATTGAATCTTACGGTGGGAAAGATAGCGATGATTATATTCACTTTGTTCTTGGTGAACATGGTAACCCATCATTTGCTTTATTTGATAGAGAACTAATGGATATAGAAAATTATCCAGTCTATAAAATAAGTTTAAATGGACTAAAAGAGGGAAATGATATTACAAGTTATATATCAAAAATGAATCTTCTTCCACCTGTGCCAGAAAATGCAGTTAAAACTTATATTGGAATAGACTTGGGGTATACTGAACCTACTGCTATATTTGTCATATGGGAAGACAAAAAGGGAAGATATAGGATGCACTCTAAGATAAAACTAACGAAGGTTCAATACCCAATACAGCAACAAATAATATATTTTCTTGACACCAAGTACGACCCGTTATTTATAGCAATAGATGAAGGTAATGCTGGAAAAGCAGTTGTTCAGAATTTAATAAACAATAGCGAATATAAAGATAGAAATTATAAAGAAAGAATAATTCCAGTAGCATTTGGGGAGCACGTTGTAGTAGGTTATGATGGCGATAAAGAAATAAAACAGAGATTGAAAATAGTCTCTATGGAGCAGTTACAAAATCTTGTGAACAACAAAACATTGGTATTCTCTAGTACGGATATGGAGACTATTAATGAACTTGAAAAGATGACTTATGTAAAGAAACCTAATGGGGATATAGTTTTCAAAGTTCTTGGTGAGAGTGGTGGTATAAGAAGTAAAGGTGGTGCTGACCATTTTACCGCTGCGCTATTGTGCTTTACATTCGGACTATTTTCAAAGCAAGTGCTATCAAATATAAAAAAGAAAAATAGACTAAGAAGAAGAACTAAATTAGTTATTATGTAAAGGAGATTTTAGATGAGTAGAGTTTCAAAGAAAATTTCTACTGCTGGAATGACCAACTTTGCTAAAGTTGATATGTTTGACATCAATATTGATGATTATCATAAACTCATAAAAGCATGTAGATTCTATTACAAAAAAGACCCAATAATTTCAGCAGTTGTAAATAGATTATCAGATATGGCTGCTACTAATATTATTATAGAGAAAGGCAATTTAAGGAAGAATGAATTTCAAGCATTAAATGCAATACTTCCAATATTTATGGAATTTGTAAGAAATGCGACAAGAGAACTTTTGATTTCTGGAATAGTTTATCCTGAAGTTGATTTCAAGAAGTATTCTAAAGACGAACTTAGAATGCTTGGGATAAAAAATTATCCTTCAATGAAATTGCCTTATAAAATCTGGCTTAGAAACCCGGAAACCATAGAAATAAAACCTGGTGTAAATTCTTCCGATGCTAGGTACTACATAAAAGTTCCACAATCATTTATTCAGTTTATTCAGAATAAAGGTAAGTACGAAGATGGAACTGAAGACAAAGAATTATATGAAAGAATTGTTAATGAATATCCAGAAATAGTTAAAAAGATAAAGAAAGGCGAGGTTACTATACCAGTTGTTCCAAAATACGGGGTAATCAGAAAAGAGGTACACCCTAATTCATATTACCCAGTACCTTATTTATCCCCAGTAATTGAACATGCTGCGTATAAAAGAAATCTCAGAAGAATGGATTATTCTCTTGCTTCTAGAGTAATTACTTCTATCATGCTTGTAAAAATAGGTAATGATAAATTTCCTTTGACAGAAGATGATGAAGATGCTTTTGACAATATTGAAATGCAACTTAGAGCACAAACATCGTCCGGTACTTCTTCAATAGAGTTTGAAAGAGTTATACAATTATTTGCTGACCATACTTTACAAATTGAATGGGTTGTTCCCCCAATAGAGGCATTGTTAGACGATAAGAAATATGACCCTATTAATCAAGAAATCCTTTATGGTTTAGGATTTCCACCCTCAGCAATTGTCGGTGAAAGTCTAAGAAGTAATGCAAAAAATGATTTGGCAACTACACAAATTCCTAGAATTATTTTGGAACCTGTAAGAAGAGATTTATTACTTACCATAATACATATAATTTATGATATAATTAAGATGAATAGGTTCAAAGGCGAACCTAACGCTATTAGATTTGAGCCAATAACCTTTGAGTCTGTAAAAGACATGGTTAATCTTTTACAGTTCTTATATGAAACTGGTGGGGTTTCTAGACAAAGTATACTGACTAAATTTGGGTTTGATTTACAAAACGAATTATCAAAGAGAAGTGAAGAAGAGAAATTAATGGGGAGATACAATTTGACCGCATTTCCGCCAACGCCCCATTCAAACGAACCTCCATTGATGGGAAATACTAAGGAGGAAGAATGAACAAATTAGTTGCTAAAGAGGTTTCTCTTCTTGGTGAAGATAACATAGCATTCGCTGGGGTTAATTTAAATCCATTAGTAAGATGGGTAAAGTTTATTCTTACAGACGATAAGCCAAATGCTAATAACCAAAGAATACCAAGAGAGGAATTTTCAAACTTAATCAAGACCGGGCTTTATATGCCAATAAAGACTGCACCAATGGATAGTGTTGAAAAAAGACATTTCAACGCCGGCCCAATTGGCGCTATCACTCATCTAAAAATTGAGGATGATAAAGTATTAGGTCTGGCTGCTTTATGGGAAAAGGAAAGACCTGAGGACGTAGAAAAGATAGTAGAAGCGGTAAAGAACGGAGAACAAATTGATTTATCGTGGGAAATTGCTTATTCTGACCGCGAAATAGAAGAAAGTGGTGTAGAAGTTCTAAAAGACGTGGCGCTTCTCGGAACTACGATTGTAGATATTCCAGCATACGAAGGTAGAACTCCAATTCTTTCTGTAGCCGAAATAGACAATTCAGAGAAATGGGACAAGAAATATATTAACGATTTACCAGATAGTGCTTTTCTTTATATTGAACCAGGTGGTAAAAAAGACGAAGAGGGGAAAACTGTTCCTAGAAGTTTAAGACATCTTCCATACAAAAACAAGGAAGGAAAGATTGATTTACCTCATCTTAGAAATGCTATTACTAGACTAAGCCAGGAAAATACTGGTAAGAAATGGCTCACAGAAGAACTAAGAAACCGTCTTTTAGAAAAAGCACGAAAACTATTAGAAAAAGTAAAAGAGGAGGAATCCGAGATGGAAGAATTAGCCGAAGCCAAGAAAAGAATTGAAGAACTAGAGGCTAAACTAAAAGAATACGAGGAAGAACTTTCAGAACTTAGAAGTTTTAAAGAAGAGGTTGAAAAAGAAAAAGCCGAAGCAGAAAGATTTGATGAAATCAAGAAGAAATTCAAAGAGGCTGGCGTAGAAAAAGATAACGAATATTTTGAAAGCAACCGTGAGAGACTGCTTTCTATGAGCGAAGATGCTATTGAATTTCTACTACAAGAAATGGTCGCTGCTTTAGCAGAAGTCAATAAAGAAGAGAATGATAAGGAGACTTCTGCCAGCATTCCAGATTTTTCTACTAATAGCGACGAAGATGACCCAGTAGAAAAAGTAAAGAAACTTCTTCGGAATAGAAAATAGACTAGGAGGAAAAACAAATGTTAGAAGTTAACAAATTCGGTAATACTTTTCCAGTAATTGCTGATGAAGATATTGTAGAAGGTACGCCTATTAAATTTACTGGCGATTACGCAGATGATTGGGATTTTGGTTCTCGTAAAGATATTCCAAAGGTTGTAAAGGCAGACGCTGGCAGTCTAATGGCATTTGTGATTATGCTTGCTCCAGATAATAGAGATTATCCACTCTATGAGCCTGTTCCAAGATATGATTGGGCACTAAGAGGTGGATTTGACCGCCCTGCAAATACCCCATTTCAGGCTACTGTTTATCTAACTGACCCTGCCGTAATGGAAGGAAACCAGGTAGTAAAATCTGGAAACCTTGCCGTAGCACTAGGCCCTGAAACTGTATTTACTGTTGGGACTGATTCTTATACTGGTTCCCCAAAGCCAGGTGAATATCTATCTGTTGACGCCAGTGGTAAATTTGCCCCTGCTGGGTATGGCACTCAAACACAATTCCAAGTTGTGAGAAAGAATGACGACGATACCTTAACTATTCGGATTTATGGATAACGCCAAAAATTAATTATTTGGAGGAAAAATGGAAAATAAAGATAAAGAACTACTAGAGGCATTAGCCGAGGTTGCACAAAAGGATAAGAACGCATTTGCTGAACTAGTTGTAGAATATGTAAATCCTACTCATATTACTACTGACTTTGTAAAACTACTACTAAACGCCAGAAGTCTAAAACCAGGTGATGCTTTAGTAAAGAAAGTTCGCAAAGGCGTAAAGAAAGTAAGAACTCTGGTTCCTGGTACTGATACTCTATCAGAAGAACTAGTAGTTGGTGAAAGAATTAACTGGCAACTAGATGGTGCTTATATTCAAGTAACCGCTAATGAATGGGAACTAGAGAAAGGTGATATTGGTACTGTCCAAGATATTCGCCAGGATATGCAGGCCAAACTGAGAGATTTTTATCTTGGTAAGGTATTTACTGCACTTTCTACTGTATGGAATGCTGGTAATACCCCAAGTAACTACACACAAGTAAGTGGTGCTTTAACCGCTACTGCTCTAAAAGATGCCATTCAGAATATTAACAATACTGTAGGTAAGGTTCGTGCTGTAGTTGGTACTCGTGCTGCGCTAACCCCAATTACTGAATTTGGTGCTTTTGTAAAAGATGGTTCTGACGTATGGGGCGTAGATGACAACATCAAGGAACTAATGAGAACTGGTTTTCTTGGTAATTATTATGGTGCTCCTATTGTAGCCATTCCACAAGAATATGATAATCCTGAAGACTATAATCCTCTAATTCCTGATAAGTACGTTCTTGTGATTGGTGAAAATGTTGGTGAGTTTATTACCTTTGGCGAACCTAAATGGGACGAGTGGACTGAAAGAAATAAGATTCCACCTCAATGGTATCTAAGAGTTTATCAACAGTTTGGTCTAATTATTGATAAGGCAATGGGTATTCATGTAATTGAAATTACTTCATAAGGATGTAATAAGGGGGAGGAAAAACTTCCTCCCCCATAATAAATTCAAAGGAGGAATGGAATGGAAGAAGTACAGATTTATTCTGCAATGCAAACTGGGGAACCAAAGAAAACTTATATTAAGACCCAACTTGGTAAATTAGTAGTAAAGGCACTCAATCCTTTCAATGATGAACCTATAGAAGTTATTCTTCACGGTAATCCACATAAGTATGAAGAGACTTCAATCATTGATTTATGGTCTGATAAACAAGTAGTGTATTTTGAAAGAATGAATCAAAGTCTGATTGAAAGTGGATGGTTATCTGAAACCAGCCGTGAGGATATTGAAGTAAAGAAAAGAGAACTGAAATCAAGCAATTATACAGACAAGGAAAAGAAAGAATTATTCAATCAATCTTATAGTTCTTTTCGTGGATTTGTGAATAGGGTTACTGACTTAGATTTTCTATTTTCTCTTAGAGAAATTGGTAAAGAAATTGATGCTTTACCATCTTATATCAAGGCTATTGAGGGAAGAATTGATACTCTATCAATGGTTCGTTCTTTAGATGATGTTGAAACAGTTGAGGAATACGAAGAAGAACGAAAAGAAATGAAAAGAAAGAAAGAAGAACCAAAGCCAAAAGGGAAACCAGGAAGACCAAAGAAAAACAAGGAAAAATAACTTATGGCGTGTTTACAAGTACCTACAGATAGTAATTTATCGCAATTTCTCCAACCGTTGAGACAGTACTTATGGGATTTAGACCAATCTCAATATAAATATACTGACCAATGGTTGCTAAACTCATTGGCTTCTGCTATTAATTCCCTATCACCTTGGTGGAATCAAAAGTATCTATTGGATGAAAATTGTAATGTTACTCGCAACCCTAATTATGTCAAAATATGGAAATTTGAAGAGCCACCAGTGGTTGAACAAGATGATGAGATGCCAATTATTCTTATGGCGAGTATTTTGATAAAGAGCGGTGTTTTACAGAATAATGTATGGAATGTTGGAACTTGGAGAGACGCAGAGATTTATTATTCCAATGTAGAAGGCGGAAAAGCGGCCATAGAATCATTAAAGAGAGATTGGGAAACATTACTATATTATCTAAGACCACCAACAAAGAAGATTGCTTTCAAAGCACGTAAAGGAAAAGGCGTATTATTATCAGGATTTAGAAATGATATTGAGATGGATACTAAATCCGAACCATGGAAAGATGAAGGAGGAAACTAAATGGATTTACAAAATATACTTGCTATCGTACTTGCAGTAATGCCTATTATTATGGGACTAGTTGAATTTACAAAAAAATTCGGAGTTACTGGTAAAGCATTAATGACTATTTCGTTTGTAATTGGTGGTGTTCTTGCAGGTATTGGGTGGGTGTACGTAAATTATCCAGATGCTCAGTCCTATGTAATTTTATTTATGGTAATTGTTGTGGGTGGACTTGCTGCAAATGGTCTTTATGATTTAGTAGATAGTAGATTTCCAAAACAGTAATAAAATACCAAAAGGAGAGGATTGATGAAAAAGGTTTTATGGGTATCCGATGGTGTAGTACCAACGGGGTTTAGTAGAGTAGCACATAATTTAATTAGTAGAGTGCCAGATGATATAGAAGTACACCATCTGGCTATTAATTATTATGGTGACCCCCATAATTATAAACATAAGATTTACCCAGCATACCCAGGAGGGGATATTTACGGATTTAAAAGATTACCACAATTAGTAAATCTACTAAAACCTGATGTTGTATTTTTGTTCAATGATATTGGAATTATAAACAAATACTTAATTTCGCTATTACAAAACAATATAAATAATATTCCAGTATATGTATATTATCCTGTTGATTCAAAATACATAGACCCAGATTATTTTTCTCTATTTCCAAAGTATGTAAAAAAGGTATTTGTTTATACAGAGTTTGGAAGAGAGGAAACTAATAGAGTATATAAAACAGATACTATTTTACTTCCACATGGTGTTGACGAAGGATTTTATAAACTTAATAATTTTGAAGCCCAGAGAGAAAAACTTGTTGGTGGAAAAGATTTATTTGTAGTTTTAAATGCGAATAGAAATCAACCAAGAAAGAGAATAGATATAACTATAGAAGCGTTTTCAATTTTTGCAAAAGGTAAGGACGATGTAAGATTATATCTACACATGGGGGTTGTAGATAGTGGATGGAATATTATTAAACTTGCAAAAAGATATGGAATTGAAGATAAACTCATTATTACAAATAAAGAAAGAGGGATACAAAGAGTTTCTCAGAATGTATTAAATGCAATTTTCAATTCTGCAACTGTCGGAATTAATAGTAGTGAGGGCGAGGGGTACGGCTTAGTTCAAATAGAGATGGGTAAACTCGGAAAACCACAAGTTGTCCCCAATAATTCTGCCAGTGGTGAATTATTTGGTGATATTGGTGTTACCGTTGACCCAATAATTAAATCTATTGCCCCAGGAACTAATGCTGAATTTAGTGTAGTACACCCAGAAGACGTAGCAATCGCACTTAATAGTTTATATTATGATTCAGATTACTATTATAGAGTTTCTAAAGCAACAGAAGAAAAATTTAATTCTGATTTCTTTGACTGGAATAGAATAGCAAGAGATTTTTGGAGAGAGTTCTAAATGCAGATTACATTTCCATCTAATACAATGCAGGTTATAAATGCAATTCGTGACGCTATTGGAAGAGATATTTATATCCATTATTTTGTAACTAAGAGCGGATGTAGTGTCTGTTCTTTAGACCCAATAAATAATACCTCAACAGACCCATTTTGTCCCGTTTGTTCTGGAAATTATTGGATACCGATATATAGTGGTGAAGTAAGAAAAGCACATATATTCTGGAAGAAAGGTCAGGAAATAGATTGGCTTCCTACAGGAACTATTTTAGATGGAGATGTGACTGCACAAATAGAATATTCTGGAAATATTGATAGTATATTAGACAGAACAGATTATGTAGTTGTTGATAATAAAAAGTTTGAAGTGGAAGAAAGAATATATAGAGGGGTTCCTACTATAAACAGAATAATTTTAGTACTTAAAGAATATGAGGAGGAATAGAGGATGGGAGAATTTAATGTAACTATTCATGGAATTGATTTTCTTGGACTGTTAGAGATTATTGATAATATAAATAGAAGATATATAAGAATTACTCTCAACAATATTGAGAATGTATGGAAAGATAATACTCTGTCTAACGATGCAAAATACAAGTTAATAAGAAAATACGTATTAGATGGATTTAACGAACATTCTAGAACTATGCTAAGAGCATTGTTTGATAATGAAGAAGATAAATGATTTATTAGATAAACTAAATAATATAGAGCGTAGTATAGTAAATGATATTTTACCGTACGTAGAAAATGCTGCTGAAAATATAAGGTCTGATGATACAATTGATGAAGTTTTATATGAAATTGCATATGATTTCGTTTATGATTATATATTAAATGATAAGGAAGGTAAGATACGCGACGCTGTAAATACTTTATCAAAGATAGTATTTCTAGGAATGGCTTCTGGAACAGAATTTGAGAAGTATGAAGGATTTGTATATAGAATAGAAGAAGTATTTGATATTGGCGAATTTTATTTTGATGTTAGAATATCAAAAGACCTGGATGTTGAGGTTGAAGTATACGAAGATACTCTTGGAAGTATAAGAGACTGGGCGTCAGCGATATTATCAGCGAGAAAGTTGCTTAGAAGACCACCAAATGAAAAATATGTAAATAACAGAGGTTACCAAAAAATACTTCCATTGTTAAGGTCTCACTATTGGAGAAATATAGTCTACCCTAATCAGGAATTTGATACTACAGAAGAACTTAGATTGAGTTTTTTACCAGAAGATTCAGCAGCATTTATATTTGCATTGGAAAGTGGAACAGGTGGTGTACTAGAAACTCTCGTTGGTGAAGGTGGATTTCCTACACCAATATATTCATCAAAAGGAACATTTACAGAATTATTTAGAAATAGGATAGAGACTTTTTTATCATCCATAGTAGGAAATATTTTCAGAGAATCTTACGATATGCTTCAAAGAAGCATTGAGATGCTGAAAAAGTATGGTGTGGAAGTTACTGATAAACTCAGTACTGCTGTTAAGAAATTATCATATAAAGAAACTGTAGAAATGATAGAAAAAGGTAAAAAGGCTAACATAAATGAGTCTATTGGTGTTATAATTAATATTGAAGGTAAATATTATGACGTAATTAAAACTAAGGCTGGGAGATTAGGTGTAAGGTATTCATTTGCACTAAATAAGAGAAAAAGAATATGATAGAAGAAAGATTACAAGATATATCTGTTGTAGAGTATATAAAAAGTATTGTTCCCAATTCTGTAACTGTAGTTGATGGATTTCCAGAAACTAGAGTTACAGAGGATGATATACCAATTATAGCAGTAGAAAATAGGACTGCTGAGTTTTCCAATTTTGAATTAGGTACGAAAGCAAGTTTAGTAAACAGGGGGTGGATAATATATATCTATGCAAAGAACAAGACTCAAAGAGACTACTTAGCCTATCTAATAGCGAAGCAACTCTTCAAAAATAAAGTTCCAGTTTACAATTACGATGAAGGTTTCCCACCAGATACAAATCCTTCTCAAATTGGGTGTATAGAACCTAGAAGAGTTGTTGTAAAGATACCACAAATAGACCCAAATTTAGTCACGATGTTTTATAGAGCGGCAGAAGTTTATTATACTGCCACTTATAAGAGCGACTAAGGAGGAAAAGTAAAATGACGAGATTAGCAGTTGCCTCAAAAGAGGTTGCTTTACGAATTGTAGGCCCAAGAGACGCTGCATTTATTCCTAGAGTACAGAGATTATCTTCAGAAGAAAATGTTCCCGTAAATGATGTAGATGAACTTGGTAACCCAAATCATGCTGGTATTGTAAAAGACCCAAAGACTTCTACCATTACGTTTTCTGCTTTTGATACTGGTGTAAAATTATTTTCTGTACTTACTGGTGTAGATGCTAATAACTATCCATCTAGTGGTGTTTCTACACAAGAATTAGGGGAAGCAGATTTTATTATCTATGTAAAAGATGCTAAGAAAAGTGATTATGTGAAAAGCATTCATGTAAAGAGAATGCAAATTAGAGATTTTTCTTATAATTTTTCTGTAGATGGTGAGGCCGAAGAAAATTATACCGCTGTTGGTTCTACCAAAAGATTATTCAAATATGATGTAGTAGTAGACAAATTTACTAGTGGCACTACTTCCTTTACTCTTAGCGAAACACCAATTCAACTGAAGAATGGAGAATACTTACTATCTGTAATTTTAGATGGTAATTACTTAACTGAAGTAAGTGGAACACCAGGAAGCGGTGAATATTCTTATGACCCCGGTACTAATACTATTACCACTGGTGATAGCAGAACTGAACAACTACTAGCCGTATATCATGCAAATCCTTCTGGTGATAATTGGTCAGACATTAGTGATGACACTATGCCCGCGGCTATAAAAGGTGGTGATGTAAAAATTGTGATTTCTGCAACCAATGTTCCTAGAGTACAATCTGTTACTATTAACGGTAATATGAGAGTACAAGAAGTAAAAGAAATGGGTAGCCGGGGTGTTATTGGATACCAAAGACAAGTTCCTACTGTAGAAGGTAGAATTAGAGTTCTTGACACCGATACAGAATTAATTGACCTGTTACTAAACGGCAGCACCAATTCTGGAGAGACTGAGTTTTCAGTTGGTGAAGGATGCACTGCAGGTGGGCTTGATTTAGAGATTAAATTATATGACCCATGTGATACTACTGTAAGTGGTAATGTCCTAAAGACATACTATTTACCAAGCATTTCTATTGTCGGTGATACTCATACATTCAATGTAAATGAAAATGGTATTGTGGAGTTCAACTTCCGGTCTGAAGATGCTGTGGTAATGGTATATAGTGGTAATAGACAATAATTTATAATAGTTTTAGCATAAAGGGATTTTTGAGGGGCTAGTCTTATTTTATAAGAAGACTAGCCCCTTTTTTATTTACAGACACTAAGGAGGAAAGGATGATAACACCAGAAAAGAATGATGTTGATATTGAGAAACTATTTCATTGGGGGGATGTATTTACTATTATATTACCCGATGGAAAAAGTTTTGACGTATATATGAGAGTGGTTTCTGATGAAGAGTTGAATCGGTCAAGAGTATATGCACTAAGAAAGGCCAGTGAACTAAAAGAAAAGATTTATAAGAAAGGAACAGACGAACATAAAGCATATCTTCCTAATATGAACAGAATGAAAAAGGAAGAAATAATTGACACGATAATTATGTATGAACTTCCTGACTTGCATAAAAAAGCAACTTCTGAAGTTGATATTCCATTTCCAAAAGAGCCTGACGAAGACGCTAGCACTATAGAATGGGTTGAATACCAGGAAAAAGTTGACCAATATCCACAACTTGTTTCAGAGGAAATCAGAAAAAATCTTAATAAAATTATTAGGGGAAGAAAGAAACAATTAAATGAAAAGCATAAAGAAGTATTAAAGGGTTTACTGGAGAATAGAATTATTGAAACTTTTGTTACAAAGGAACTTGAAAACAAATTTATGGATTCTTGTGTTTACTATGCTACATATAAAGATAAAGAATATAGAGATAGATTATTCACTTCTCCAGAGCAGGTATCAAAACTTCCCTCCAAGATAAGAGAACAATTTGTAACTTCTTATATGTCAATAGATATACCTATGGAAGAATTAAAAAAATAGCCAGAAGCAACGCTATGGCTTCTATATGGGCAGTAGCCAAGGCGTTGCGCTATCCTTTAGATAGAAAACTTGAAAATATTAATTATATGCCATACACAATTTCTTTTGTCATAAGAAAGAGGATGCAGGTAGAATCTTATAATGAATTACCGAGAGAAAAACGTCCCCCAGAAAAATTAATCTGGGACGGGAAGAAAAAGGATATAGATAAATGGTTTGATAAAGTATTTGATACAAAGAAATCAAACCAAGTAGATGGAATAATAATTGATATTAATGATGTGGAGTAACTTATATGAATGAACTAGAACAATTTGTATCAATATTAAAAGAGATAGCCAGTACCATAGAAAAAGTAAATCCAGCAATTAGTGGACTTACCAATTCTCTTGCCTCTATGGTTGAAAAGTTTTCTACCTCAGAGAGAGGAATGAAAACTTTTATAGAAATAATTAATGTATACATAGAAACTATAAATAGACTATCTTCTGGGAAGTCTCCAGTTATAAATATACCTCAGGATACTATAGACAGGCTTACTACAGTATCTAATGCTATTTCTCAAATACAGAGAGAAGTAGAAAAGATAAAAGAACCAAAAATCAATGCTGATGTTATAGCAAAAGAAGTAGAGAAAGCCAAACAAGAAGTGTCTAAACTTAATCAAGAAGAAATTATAATTACTCCAGAGATTGCTATTTCTAATGTAGATATTTATGCAGAAAAATTAGAAAAAGCGTTTTCTGGGATAATGAAGAAACTAAAAGATGAGTTTAATATTGTTAGTATAGTAGAAGAGCCGAAACAGATAGGCAAAGGTATTTATAGAGTTATTGGTGAGCAAATAAAAGAAGAAGGGGAAGAAGCCAAAAGAGTTTCATTTTATATTGATAGACTTGGGGAAGTACATTCAAATCTTGCATTTGCTTCAAGACTTACAAGTGAACAAGTATCGGAACTAACGAAACAATACAAAGGACTTGCAGAAGTATTGAGAGAATTGGGGATGACAGAGAAAAATATCCTCAACGTTTCTGCACGTCCTGATATTTCACCTGACGCTTTGCAAGTTACTCTTGGGGATGAAAGAAGAAATTTCAAGAAGTCTGTTTATATTGATAAAGAAGGAAGAATTGGGTTTACTAAAAGGGAATTTCTAAAAGGATTTACAGAAGAACAATTTAATACTCTATTGGGTCAATTTCCAGAATTACAGAAATTTGTGGAGCAACATAATCTTTCTGTAAAAAATCTTGAAAATGCCTATCACAATGCTTCTGCTGGAGTAAGACAATTTACATTTGTAACTAAAAACGCCGAGGGCGTGGTAGAAAAACTTACTCTTAAATTGGACGAACAAGGAAGAGTTATAAGAAGCAGAAAAGAAGAATTAGCATTACAATCTAAAGCGTTATTTGATGAAATGACAAAGGAATTTCCTAAATTGCGCTATGATATTAACTCAAGATTTGGAAATAACTTCAATGTAACAAGACTTCAGAGCGGGGTGTATAAAGTAACTGGATACGAAAAAGAAGGGGAAGAAATAAAGAAAGTAGTCTTATATGTAGATAGATTAGGTAAAGTACATGAGAATTTAAATAATATTTCTAAAGTAACGAGAGATGAAATAGGAAAACTTGCAGTAGATTTTCAACATCTAAGAGAAGAAGTTTTCAAATATGGATATAGTCTTGAAGATGTAATAAATATAGAAAGACTTCAAGGTGGAAATGTAGCAAAAGTTACTCTACATAATGAAGAAATAGGGAAGTTAACTTTATACGCAGATAAGATGGGAAGAATAGGAAGGTCTTTATCAGAAATGAGGAGACAACTTCCTACAGAAGTTCTTGACAGATTGGCGGATAGATTTAAGAACCTAACAAAAGAAATAGAAAAATATGGTGCCTCTCTGAAAGATATTAGCGGAATAAGGCAATTTGGTAATATTACAGAAATTTCATTTACGGCAAAAGACGAAAATAATATGCCGTATACTAAGAAATTATACGGAGATGCACAAGGAAGAATATTTGAAGACTCAAGACAGGCGTCACAATTAACAGTAGAAGAAACTCTAAGAATTTCTTCGGCGTATAAAAATGCTATGGATGCTGCCAATAGATTTGGTGGTAGCGTGAAAAATCTTGTTGGTGTTATAAGAGATGAGAAGACTAAAATTACAGAACTCGTATTTGCTATAAAAGACGCCAACGGTGAAATAAAGCAATTTTCTGTTTTTACTGACGAAGCAGGTCGTGTTGGGTTTAGTAAAAAAGATTTAGGCGGAAGAGGGTTTTCTACAGAAGAATTGGAAAGAGTAAAAAGAATATATTCTTCAGTAATAGAAAAAGCAGAAAAATACGGATTTAAAATTGAAAATCTAAAGAAAATTCACACAGAAGCCTCTACGGGTATTACTAGATTTACATTTGCTATGGAGGGATTAAATGGAGAAACAAGAATGTTATCCCTCTCTATGGACAAATACGGAAACGTATTAAGAGATGTACAAAGAAAGTATCAAGGATTTCTTGATGGGGTAATGAGAAATATTGTCGAGGCCTCCAAATGGGCAATTGCTATTCAACTTACTTATGTTCCTCTTCAGAAACTAAACGAACTTATAAATATTTCTATAGATAATCAATCAAAATTAGCAAATGTGGCAATTGCTTTGAATACTAATATGAGAGAAAGTGGAAGAGTATTCAAACAAATTGCAGATGTTGCAGATGAAACTGCTACATCAATTAATGATGCTATTGAGGGATTTTCTGCTGCTTATAGGGCTACTGCTGGGTTAGGTAATCAATTTCAAAGAACTGCTGTAGCACTAAAAGTACTAAAGACATCTCTCATACTTTCAAAACTTGCTTCTATTGACCAGGCAGAAGCAATTGATATATTAGTAGGTGCTTTGAGACAAGCAAATATGCCTCTATCTCAGGCAGAAAAATTATTAGATAAGTGGATAGCAGTAAGTAAAAATGCCCAAGTTGGAATAAATGATTTAGCAGAAGCATATTCAGTAGTTGGTGCGGCGGCCTTAAATTCTGGGTTTAGTGTAGACAAACTAAACGGTATTGTAGCGGCACTGGTAGAATCTACCCCCTATAGTGGTAAAGAAGTTGGTAATATTTTGCGGTCGTTTATCTCAAATGTTCAATCTTCTGAAGCAGAAAGACAACTTAATGAAATTGGCATTGCCGTAAGAGATTTAAAGGGGGAATTTAGAGATTTTGGTGATATTTTAGATGAGATTGCTTCTAGATATTCTGCTGGAATTATAGACGATACAAAATTGAAAGAATTAGCCAGAAGTCTTGCAGGTGGTTCTAGAAGGGCTGCCCCATTTATCAACATGATAAAAGTATATGGAAAGGCATTAGGTATTGCTAAGATTTCAAACGATGCTTTTGGTGAATCTGAAAAAGCATTGAAGGTAAAATTAGATACTGCTAGGTCTTCTTTAACCAGACTTGCAAATTCTTTTCAAAAATTTGCCGAAACAATCGGAAGTGATGGTGGGGTATTAGATTTATTTTCAAATCTTTCTACAGTTTTATCTGATATAATAAAACTAATGGATGTATTTGTAGATACAACTGGTAGAGCAGGGGTAACATTAATGACTTTGTTACCTCTAATTGGGTATTTAAGACGTAGCAATAGATTAGGTGCGATTGCTGCTCCTATAAACACTTTATCTGGAAAATTATTTGGGTACTCAGGAAAAGAGTTTACTTCCCAGGGATGGGTTAAACAGCCAAGATTTAAACTTACCCCTAATATGGTAGCAACTGGGTTAGTAGGAACTGCTATTATTGGTGGGGCTGCTTCCAAGTATTTTAGTGGAAATGAAAACGACAAGCAAGAGGCTATTGGAAGTATCGCAGGAATGACGATTGGGGGCATATTGGCGACTGCTTTTGGGCAACCAGAGTTAGCACCTTTACTAATGTCAGCGGGCGATACAATTGCAAGTGGATTTGTGAGGTCTGTAAATAAAGATAGCGGAACTATTGCCCAAATGATGGCCGAAGAATTTAATAAAAAGAAAGAGGAGCAAAAGCCAAATGTAACAGAAGAATCTAAAACTTTAGAAGAAAAATTTTATAGCAGTTTCTTTACACGGGCTCTAGGATGGGCTTCTAAGGCAAGTGTAGATACGGTGATAAAATTATTGGCTGTTCTAGGCAACAAGACTGCGCAAAAAGATGTAGACATATTTGATAGAGGAAAGGGATATAGATGGGGGTTTGCCAAATTTGTTGCTGAAACGGGTGCATTTTTTGGAAAGGATAAACAACAACTTGCTATTGAATTACTAAAAGCAAGCAGAATAGAAGCAGATAATGTTATCCCAAGAAATAGATTAGAAAACCCTGTTACACCATTTGATAAAAATGTTGTGGCTGCGGCTAAATCACATCAAGGGGAATTTTCTTCAATTATTTCTAGACTAGAAAAGGGAGTAAAAGACGCATTTCAGAGAGGGAATATTTCTGCTGCTGAATATGAAAAAAGATTAGAAAGAATATCAAATCTATCTTCAAATCTTCCGTTTATTTATTATTCTCTTGGAGATAGTCTAGAATTGGTTGGGTATAAAACTAAAGATTCAGCAGAAGGATTGGAGAAACTATCAGAAATTTATGTAAAAGGGACTGATGAAGAAATCTCTAAGATGACATCTCTATTAACTGAACTTGAGAAAGTACAGCAGAAAATAGATGATATGAGTTCCAAGGGGGTTATAATTCCTGTTGAATTAAGACTAAAAGAAAAAGACTTGGAACAGCAGGTCATAGACTACGCCAATAACACACTTCAAAACATTCATGTAAGAAATTTCAATATGCCAGAAGTAATCAAAGAAAAGAATGCTACAGAAAGTGATGCTAATGCTATTTATGAAAGAGCAAAAGAGAAAATGCAAGAGTTTGGAAATAAACTTATAGAGGCTGGTGTTTTAACAGCAGATGAATGGCAAGCGTATCTTAAATCTCTAAGAGAAATGCTTGTTGACTTCAAAGAAGGAATATTATTAACTAAGGGTATAACCAGAGATGCTTGGGAAACTGCTAGAAAAGAATTACTACAAGAGAATAAACTTAGTCCAGAGATGAAAAAATCATCTCAACAAATGAGAATACAAACTGTCAATTTTCCTTCTACTAGAAGTGCTGAATTACATGCTGCACTTGATTGGGCTAGAAATTTTATAAAAACTAATTTTCCTGATTATAAACTAAAACCACAAGAAGTAGGGTTAATCTATAGTGATAATGGAACTGAGATATTACATGAAGATAATCTTATTTTACAGATGGCTATAAATAAACTTGTAGAAATAAACCAGAAACAATTAGATGGTATTTACAATATTCCATCAAATGCTACTTTCTGGGTTCCATACCAGGCCTTTGCTATGCAATTCAATGCCCAGGGGGGTGGTGGATTTAATGGAAAATCTACTTCTACGACAGAAGAAGAAAACAAACCTGGTGAAGAACAGCAGCCTACTGTTACTGACAATTACCAAGGGTTATTAGACCAAGATAGGAGGGATTATCAAGCGTACAATGAACTATATAATCAGACTAAACTACAAGACGAAATTGGCCAACTTAAGTATTTGAAATCTCTACCTATAGAGCCACAACAAGAAAGACGTGATTTTTATCATAGTGAACCTTGGAAGCAAGAACCAGAAAAAGATATAGGATTTATAACTAAAGCATTCCTACCTCCATTGATGCTTGGATTAATAGGAAATGATAATAAACAATCTTCATTACCATCAATACTGGATAAATTTGTAAATAATATGGAAAGAGCATTTAGTATTCTTGGTGGAAGTTTATCAAAGGAACGTGAAAAAAGTAAATTTGAAAAATTACCAGATGTAAAAGAATTAGGAAGAATTAGTAGTTTAGGGAACGAACAGCAACCGATAAATTTCAATCTAGAACTTACTAACAGGTCTACTATAACTCTAGATGGACAAGTAATAGCACAAGTAGTATCTAAATACCTTGGAAATCAATTATTGGCAAGTGTAAGAGGTGGAAGTTTCAATAAATCTGTAGAGGTAGTGTAATATGTGGACTATAAACGGAATAAGAATTTTTGTAGAAAGATTTAGACCAAAGAAAGATGCGATATATGCGGAACTAAATAATTTAGGAGGAAATAGTTCTATAATTCATCATTTTGGAAGTAAGTCAACTAAATATTCAATGGCCGGTAGAATTGTAGGGTTTGATACAGTTGATAGTATTCAGAATATAATTAATAGTGGTCTTCCAGTAGTGGTAAGTGGAAATGCTGGGTTTGTAAAGACTATGTACTTAGGGAATTTC
>Ga0256833_1000768_pt1 | contig 24643 bp, 23 predicted proteins | sample 356284metaG_FD_190535 | JGI IMG/M metagenome (GOLD analysis project Ga0256833, IMG submission 190535) | Hydrothermal vent microbial communities from Mid Atlantic Ridge, Atlantic Ocean - 356-284 | ecosystem: Environmental > Aquatic > Marine > Hydrothermal vents | place: Atlantic Ocean: Mid... | reverse complement strand
AGATCGAGGTCGTTCTCCCCGAGATCAGCGGCTACGACCGCCGTGACCTCTTTGCCGTGCGCGTGCGCGGTGACTCGATGGAGCCAACCCTCTCCGAGGGGGACATCGTGCTCTTCGTGCGCGACGGCGAACCCGAGAGCGGGAAGATCGTCGCCGTTCACGTGCCCGACGACGGGCTGATCGTCAAACGCCTCCAGCGCGTGGGCGATGCCTGGCTCCTGGTCAGCGACAACCCCGCCCACCCACCGCGGGAACTAAGAGACGGCGAGCGGATCTTCGGGGTGGCGAAGGCGGTGGTGAGGAGGATCTGATGGGCTTTTCTTATGGCGCCAAGCGCCTGATGTTACTTGCCATTGTTTTGGCTTTTGGCAGCTTGTCTATTGCTGAGGTAAACATTGTCGGCGCGTTTTATGTGTTTACCAAAGATGACCCCATCACCGGAGCGAAGGGGGTTTACATCTATACCAATGCAGTCGAATACCCACGTTACTACGACAATGCTGCTCTTTGGTTGCGTTGCCGCGGAGCGGAATTTGATATTTTTGTGGACGCGGACACTTATTTGGACAACGATCCGCTGAAGGTGATGTACCGCATTGGTGGCGGTAAGCCGGAAGGGCCTTATACCTGGGATCCATCGACCGATGGAACCGCGGCATTTGTACGGTATCCCCTTGCGCTGCTTAGGAAGTTGTTGAAAGGTGATGGGGGGAAGTTTGCATTCCGCGTATGGGACTACCAAGGCAACGAGCTGACTTATGTTTTTAGCCTTCGAGGAATTCAAAAGGCCGCCAAAGCACTTTTTTGCATTAAAAGGCCGTAGGCGGCCTTAAATAAAAGGTTTTGAATAAAAGATTTTGCAGGCCGAGTTCGAACCGAGGAAGGTGAGACGATGAGCCAAAGTCGCTGGTACGGCGTTCCGCTTCGCGATGGGGAAGAAGTCCTGCACGAATACACGCCCAGCTACCTTTGGCCAGGCGTGGGGTTTGTGCTTTTCTCAGTCGTAACGCTGGGCATCGGCTTTCTCTTCATGCCTATCCACTACTGGGCCTACAAGCAAAACCGGTGGGCGGTAACCAACCAGCGCGTCATCGCTCGCCTCGGCGTCTTCAGCAAGAAGACGATCTCCGTGCCCAAGGAGAAGATCACTGATGTTACCGTGGTTCGCCCGTTTATGAGCCAGGTTTTTCACTCCGGGCAGGTGCTCATCAACACGGCCGGCTCGAGCTCCAGGGAGCTGAAGATCTTCGGGCAGCCGGACCCTGACCTCGTCCACGCCCAGATCGAAGAGGCCTTTGGTCTTTAACCCATGCCCCGCCCAGCCCTGCCCCCCAACGCCAAACTCCGTAAAGACGGCCGCATCGAGATCCGCGTCCAGGTCGACGGCCGCCGGGTCTCCCGTTACGCCCGCACGCCTGAGGACGCCTGGCGCATCTACGCCGAGCTCGAGGTCGAGCGCTCGCGCGGCCGCATACGCCGCTCAGGGTGGACGGTGGCGGCCTGGTTGGAGCGCCGCCTGGCACAGCGGCGAAGCCTCGCCACCTCGACGGTGCGGGAGGACCGCCGCCTGGCGGGGATCATCGCCGAGCGCTTCTGGGGCCGGGCGCTCGAGGACCTCTCGCCCCTGGAAATCCAGGACTGGATCACCGCCCTTCCCTACTCCCATCGCACCAAGCTCAAGGTCCTGCAGATGCTCAGGAACGCCCTCGCCGAGGCCGAGGCTCTCGAGCTCATCCACCGCAACCCGGCGGCTCCGGTCAAGTTGCCCCGCGAGCCCCGGCGGCAAACAGGACGGGCCTGGACCCTCGACGAGGCCAGGGCGTTCCTTGCCGTGGCCAGCGAGCGCAGGCTCTACCCGCTCTACCGGCTCATGCTCACCCTCGGTCTCCGGGTCGGCGAGGCGATGGCGCTCCGCCTCGAGGACTGGGCCCTTGACCCCACCCTCGGGGTCTGGCGGCTCCGGGTCGAGCGCACGGCCACCGACCACGGCCACGGGCGGCGGGTGTCGGAGACCACCAAGACCCCGGCGAGCGTGCGGACCGTTTACGCCCCCGCAGACCTCGCCGAGGAGCTCAATGCCTGGTTCGAGCGACGCGAAGCCGAGGCCCGCGCTCCTGGCTGGCAGGAGGAGGGCTGGCTGATTCCGGCGAGCACCGGCAGGATGCTGCTGCACACCAACATCCGCCGGGACTTCCTCAAGGCCGTCGAGGCCGCTGGGGTCCCGGCGATCCGGCTCCATGACCTGCGCCACACCGCCGCAAACCTGATGCGGCAGATCGGCATCCCCCGCGAGGTGCGGATGCAGATCCTTGGCCACCAGGTCCGCGACGTGCATGACCTCTACGCTCATCACGTGGAGCCGGGCGAGCTGGTGCGGGCGGCGCACGTGCTCGAGGGCTTATTCAAGGATGACCCCGAACGGGGTCATTGGGGTCAGAAAGAAAAAACCGGCGGGGTCGAAACCCCGCCATGATGGCGCGCCCGGGAGGATTCGAACCCCCGACCTACCGCTTAGAAGGCGGCTGCTCTATCCCCTGAGCTACGGGCGCGCGAAGGGGGCGGCCGGTGGCCACCCCCGTCTGGAGCGGGAGACGGGACTCGAACCCGCGACCCTCGGCTTGGAAGGCCGATGCTCTACCAACTGAGCTACTCCCGCAGGTTGGTCGGGGCGGCAGGATTTGAACCTGCGACATCCTGCCCCCAAAGCAGGCGCGCTTCCGGGCTGCGCTACGCCCCGCCCCAGGAAGCCAGGGCGGCTTCCTCGTTAAGCGTAGCATGGCCGAAAAATGCGGTCAAGAAAGGGGAATTTTCCCTTACATGAAGCGTTTGCGACGCTTGTACGACTTGACGTCGCGGAACGACTTGCGGCTGCCTGCCTTGGCCATGCCCAGGTAGAACTCCTTGACGTCGGGGTTCTCCGAAAGCGCCTCGGCCTCGCCCTCGAGCACGATCTTGCCCTGCTCCATGATGTAGGCATAGTCGCTCACGCCCAGGGCCACCGCCGCGTTCTGCTCGACCACCAGCACGGTCACGCCCTCCTCGGCGTTGATGCGCGCGACGATGTCGAAGATCTCGCGCACCAGCAACGGCGCGAGTCCCAGGCTGGGCTCGTCGAGCAGGAGCAGCTTGGGCGCGGCCAATAGTGCCCGCCCGATGGCCAGCATCTGCTGCTCGCCGCCGCTGGTGTAGCCGGCGAGGCGGTGGCGCAGGTCGGCCAGACGCGGGAAGTAGCTGTAGATGCGCTCGAGGTCCTCGCGCACCTTGCCGTCGCGGCGCGTGATTGAGCCCACCCGCAGGTTCTCCTCGATGGTCAGGTGCTTGAAGACGTGCCGCCCCTCAGGCACCTGGACGATCCCCATGCGCACGATCTCCTCGGGCGGGAGGTTCTGGATCTCGCGCCCCTGGTAGACGATCGTACCGTCGCGCACGGCGCCGTCCTCGGGCACCAGCAAGCCGGAAATCGCGCGCAGCGTGGTGGTCTTCCCCGCCCCGTTGGGGCCGAGGAGCGAGGTGATGCGGCCCTCGGGGATGTTGAGCGAGACCCCGCGCAACACCTGGATGATGTCCTGGTAGACGACCTCGATGTTGTTGACGCGCAAAAGCCAGTTGCGCTCCTGAGCTGGTTCTTGCGTAGCCAAGGCGGCCTCCGGAGGGAGCGGGTGGCAGCCCGGGCCGCCACCCGCGTCGGGGTTTACTTGCCGTAGTGGACCTTGCGGAAGAGCTGCGAGCTGAAGGGCTCAGTGATGGGCACGAAGCGCCCGTCCTTCGCCTCGAGCACGCGCAGCATGTCCACACCCACGTGGTCGTCCTTGCTGTAGGTCACCGGGCCCACGGCCAGCTTATTGGGCCAGTCGATCTTGAGCAAGGCCTCGTAGACGGTCTCGGGGCTGATCTTCTTGCCCGCGTCCTTGGCCTCCTTGATGGCCTCGATGGCGACGGCCGCGGCCAGCATGCCCGAGGGGTAGTGCACGCTCTCGATGGTGTCGGCCGGGCGGCCGTACTTCGCACCCAGCTCCTTCACGAAGCGCGCCCCGTCGTTGTCCTCGTCGGGCATGTAGTAGGAGGTGACCCAGAGGAAGCCCTCGGCCGCGGGGCCGGCCAGGCGCAGCAGGTCGGGCCCGCCTGCGTAGTGCGCGCCGGCGTGCTTGATGTTGAGGCCGAGGCGCTGGGCGTCCTTGATCATCGTGGCCACCGGACCGGCGACGTTCTGGTAGACGATGTACTGCACGCCCTTGTTCTCGAAGCGCTTGAGGGTGGCGGTGTTGTCTAGGTTCTTGCTCGCCTCCTGCACCTCCACGATGGTGATGCCGAGCTCGGCGGCCGCCTTCTTGGCGTCTTCCACCGGGGCGCGCCCGAAGGGCGAGGGGTGGACCACCATGGCCACCTTCGCGCCCGGCGTGGTCTTGGCGATGTACTCGAGGATCGCGATAACCTGCTCGGAGTACGAGGGGATGGGCAGGAAGATGTAATCGTTATCCGGCGGATCGATGTTGCCAATGTGGTAGGAAGCGGGGATGAAGGGCAGGCCCACCTCCTGGATCAGCGGCTTGAGCTGCAGCGTGCCGCCGGTGGAGTAGCCGAGGAAGATCGGGTCGCCCCGGTCCACGGCCTCCTCGAAATTGCGCAGCGTGTTGGCGTTGTTGTACTGGTCGTCGCGCACCTCGCAGACGAACTCCACACCGGCCACGTACCCGGTGTCGTTGATGTAGTTGCAGTAGTCCTCAATCCCCTGAGCGTAGTACTTGCCCGCATCCGAGGTCGGCCCGGTGATCGCGCCGGACCACATGATGTGCACCTTTTCCGCGGCAGCGAAGCCCATGGCGAGCACGGCCGCCAATGCCCACAACGTCCGTTTGTTCTTCATACGCCTACCTCCCTTTATTGCGACGGCGCGAGCGCGCCGGATCGCCTAGTACTTGAACGGCCAGTTGCGGAAGTAGCTGCGCAACAGCCGCCACCAGTTCGCCAGCCCGCGCGGCTCGAAGATAAGGAAGAGCACGATGGCGAGGCCGAAGGCCAGCGGCCGCACCGCCGAGGCCACGTCCACCCCCGGAGGGTTGTAGACGGCCTTGATCAGGTGCGAGATCGACTCCATGTTGATGTCCAGAAGCTCCAGGAAGGCCGGGCCGAAGAAGCTGCCCACGAGCGTACCCAGCCCGCCCACGATGGCCATAGCCAGGAACTTGATCGAGATGGCCAGGGAGTAGTCCTCGATGACCACCGCGCGCGACCAGTAGGCATAGAGCGCCCCCGCCACGCCGGCGTAGAAGGCCCCCAGCGCGAAGGCGAAGACCTTGGTCTTACCCGGGTCCATGCCCATGGCGTCGGCGGCGCGGTCGTTGTCGCGCACAGCCACCAGCGCGCGCCCCCAGCGGGTGCGCAGCAGGTTGCGGAAGGCGAAGGCCAGCAACACGAGCACCACGAAGATGACGTAGTACCAGAAGTAATGGTGGTTCTTGAAGCCGACCTTGTAGCCCAGGAAAACGACCCGCGGCATGGCCATGGCGCCACCCTGCTCGAGCGCCGGGGAGTGCCCCACCCCCCACTCGAAGATGATCTGGAAGGCCAGCGTGGCGATCGCCAGGTAGAGGTGCTTGATGCGCAGAGCGGGAATGCCCACCACCGCACCCGCGAGCGCCGCGACCAGACCCGAGACCGGCAGCACCGCCCAGAAGGGCAGGTAGGGGCTCACCAGTGCCGCGGTGTACGCCCCCACGCCCAGGAAGGCGGCGTGGCCGATGTTGATGAGCCCGGCGTAGCCGGTGATGATGTTGAGTCCCAGCACCGCGAGCGCGTAGATGAGGATCAGGTCGAGGATCTGCATGCTGTGGCGGCTGAGGAACTGCGGCAGCACCAGCATGCCCACCAGGAAGACGATGAGGCTCGCCTGTTCGCTGTATGTGGTGAAGATGGTGGTGTCCTGCTTGTAGCTCGTCTTGTAGTTGCCGGTACGCGTCCAGGGATTACGCATGCCGCCTCCTATACACGCTCGATCTCCTCGGTGCCGAAGAGACCGTGAGGCTTGAACCAGAGCACGAGCAGCAGCACCAGGAACGGGAATACGTCGCCCGTGCCGCCGCCGGGAATGTAGGCGTCGAGGTAGCCGGCGGCCAGGTTCTCGAGGATGCCGATGATGATGCCGCCCACCACCGCGCCCGGGATCGAGTCGAGCCCGCCCAGGATCACCACCGGGAAGACCTTGAGGCCGATTCCCACGAGTCCCTCGAGGTTGAGGCCCGAGATCGCCCCGACGATGAGCCCCGAGGCCGCCGCGGTGATGCCAGCCGCGGCCCAGGCCAGGGCGAAGACCTTCTCCACCGAGACGCCCAGGCTCATCGAGGCCATCTGGTCGTCGGCCACCGCGCGCATGGCGATGCCGATGGTCGAGCGCTGGAAGAACCAGGCGAAGGCCACCAGGAAGACGGCGGTGAAGAGCACCGCCAGCAGTTGCGGGTAACTCACGCTGATGCCCCAGAAGGTCACGCCGCCCTCGGGCAGGAAGGCGGGCAGCGAGAAGTTGCCGGAGCCGTAGGGGGTGAGGTGGATCAGGCCGCCGAAGACCGAGGCCAGGCCGATGGTCACCATGATGACGCTGATGATCGGCTGGCCCACGAGCGGCTTGAGGAAGACGCGCTCGGTAAAGTAGGCCACGATCGCGGTGAAGACGAGCACCACCAGCGCCGCGATCCAGATGTTGACGCCAAAGTCCACCGCCAGGGCGTAGGCGGTGAAGGCGCCGATGGCGATGAAGTGGCCGTGGGCGAAGTTGATGACGCGGCTGGCCTTGTAGATGAGCACGAAGCCGAGCGCCGCCAGGGCGTAGATGGAGCCGACGACGATGCCCGACACCAGCAGTTGCAAGAAGTAGCTCACGCCTCCACCTCCTCGGGCCGCGCGCCCAGGTCGATGACCCGCACCCGCGCCTCGACGTGCTGTACCGAGCCGTCCTGGTACTTGAACTCGGCGCGCACGTCCACTTCGCTAGCGTCGCTGTAGAGCGCCTCCACCAAGTCGTGGTAGCGCTCGGCCACGAACTTGCGCCGCACCTTACCGGTGCGCGTTAGCTCATCGTCGTCGGCGTCGAGCAGCTTGAAGAGCAGCACGAAGCGGCGAATGCGCAGGCCCTCGGGCAGGTCGGCGTTCACCTGCTCGACCTCGCGCCGGATCAGTTCGGCCACCTCGGGCTTGCTCGAGAGGTCCATGTAGGTGGTGTAGGCGAGGCCGCGATCCTCGGCCCACTTGCCCACCGTCTGCGGGTCGATGTTGATGAAGGCGGCCAGGTAGGGCCGGCGGTCGCCGTAGACAACGGCCTCCTTGATGAAGGGGCTGAACTTGAGCTTGTTCTCGAGGAACTGCGGGCTGAACATCTCGCCCGCGGCGGTGTGCATCACGTCGGAGAGGCGGTCGATAACGACGAGGTGGCCGTCTTCGGTCAGGTAGCCGGCGTCGCCAGAGTGCAGCCAGCCGCCCTCGAGCAGCTCGGCGGTGGCGTCGTCACGTTTGTAATAGCCAGCGCAGACGGCGTCGGAGCGCGCCAGGATCTCGCCGTCCTCGCTGATCTTGACCTCGGTGCCGGGAATGGGCACGCCCACGGTGTCGTAGCGCACGTCGCCGTCGCGGTGGACGAAGGCGATGCCGGTGATCTCGGTCTGGCCGTAGATCTGCTTGAGGTTCACCCCGATGGCGTGGAAGAAGCGGAAGACGTCGGGGCCGAGCGCCGCGCCGCCGGTGTAGGCGCGCCTGAGGCGCAAGAAGCCCAGGCGGTCCTTGAGCGGCCGGAAGAGCACCGCGTGGGCGAAGGCGTAGGCGAGCCGCAGCCCCAGGGGCATGGGCTTGCCGTGCATGCGGTAGTCGGCGGCCTTGTAGCCCACCTTCATCAGCTGGTGGTAGACCCAGCGGTTGAAGGCGTAGGACTCGCTGATGTCCACCCAGATGCGGCTCTGGATGCCCTCCCAGACGCGCGGCGGGCTGAACATCAGGTGGGGGCCGATCTCCACCAGGTCGCTCATGGCGGTGGAGACCTCCTCGGGAAAGTTGACCGCGAACCCGCCGGTGAGCCCCATGCCCACCGTCATCATCTGTTCGCCGATCCAGGCCAGCGGCAGGAAGGAGAGGTAGTCATCGGTGGGCTCCATGGGATCGATCTCCTGCAGGGCGACGCCCATGTGGATGAGGTTCTTGTGGGTGAGCATCGCCGCCTTGGGCTTGCCCGTGGTGCCCGAGGTGAGCGAGAAGTGGGCTACATCCTCGGGGCGGCCGCGCTCGAGCGCCTCCTCGTAGGCGCGCGGGTAGGCGTGGCGGTGCTTGCGTCCGAGCTCGAGCACCTCCTCGAAACTTATGAAAAGCCCGGCATCGTAGCCACGCATGCCCCGCGGGTCCTCGTAGATGATGCGCCGCAGCCGCGGCAGCTCGTCTTTGACCTCGAGCAGCTTGTCGGCCTGCTCCTGGTCTTGCACGAGCGCCATGGTGACGTCGGCGTACTCCATCACGTAGGCCACCTCGGGGGGCACCGAGGAGGGGTAGATGCCCACCGAGACGCCGCCGAGCCCCTGCACCGCCAGCTCGGCGTAGACCCACTCGGGGATGTTCTCGGCGATGATGGCGAACTTCTCGCCGGGCTCGTAGCCGAGCTCGAGCAGGCCGTGGGCGAAGTCGCGGACGTGCTCATAGTACTCGGCGTAGGTGACCTCGTTCCAGATGCCGTAGTCCTTCTCGCGCAAGGCGACGCGCTCGCCCTCCTTCTCGGCGCGCAAACGCAAGAGCTGCGGCAGAGTGTAGCGCTTGAGCGAGGGATCGGGCCGCAGGATCGCCATCACGCACCCCCCACGTAGGCCTCGATCACAGCCGGGTCGTCGGCCACGTCCTCGGGCTTGCCCGAGGCGATGACCATCCCGAAGTCGAGGACGTAGACGCGGTCGGAGATGTCCATCACGACCCCCAGGTCGTGCTCGATGAGGATCACCGTGGTCTCGCGCTCCGCCTGAATGTCGAGAATGAAGCGGACCATGTCCTCCTTCTCCTCGAGCGTCATCCCCGCCATCGGCTCGTCGAGCAGCAGCAGCTTGGGCTCGAGCGAGAGCGCCCGCGCCACCTCCACCCGCTTGCGCACGCCGTAGGGCAGGTTGGCGACGAGCGACTTGCGGTAGGGCTCGAGCTCCATGAAGTCGATTACGTCCTCGACAACCCGGCGGTTCTCCACCTCCAAACGCTGCGCCGCCCCGTAGTAGACCGAGGCGGCGCCGATGCCGTAGTGCAGATAGGTATGACGGGCCAGCATGAGGTTCTCCAGCACCGTCATCCCCCCGAAGAGCTCGATGTTCTGAAAGGCGCGCGCGATCCCGTAGCCCGTCACCGCGTGGGGCGAGGCGTGGGTCAAGTCGTGCCCTTCGAACTCGATGCGCCCGTGGGTGGGGTGATAGAAGCCAGAGATACAGTTGAGCAGGCTCGTCTTGCCGGCGCCGTTGGGGCCGATGATCGAGACCAGCTCGCCGGGCTCGACCACTACGTCCACACCGTTCAGTGCGTTGATGCCGCCAAAACTCAAGGTAACGTTTTGTACAGATAGCTGCGCCAAGTCCGCCTCCCCAACACTCGCTGACCGTTTGCGGCGAGTATACCGACCCCAAACCAAGTTGTCAACGCTTATTGCAGTCGCTGACGCAAAAACGTCATATTTGTCAGGGTCGGAAACGGGAAGGCGGTCAGAAGCGGAGTAGAGCGCGCAAGCCCGCCTCGGGATCGCACTGCCGGGCGAGCGAACTTCCAATGAGCACGGCGTCGAAGCGGGACCGCAGCATCGCCAGCTCCTCGGCGCTCGAGTAGCCCGACTCGGCCACCAAGAGGCCGGCGTAGCCCCGTGCGCGCAGGTAGGCGGCCACCCGCGGCGCCGTCTCCAGGTCGACGGCCAGGCTCGTCAGGTCGCGGTTGTTCACGCCCACGATGCGGGCGCCCGCAGCGAGGGCGAGGTCGGCCTCGGCTTCGTCGTGCACCTCCACCAGGGCGTCGAGCCCGGCCTTCTCGGCCTCCCACAGGTAGTCCTCCACCAGCGGACCCAGCACCGCAACGATCAGCAGCACCGCCGAGGCGCCCAGCGCCCGCGCCTCCCAGATCTGCTGCGGATGGACCACGAAGTCCTTGCGCAAGATTGGCAGCCCGACCGCTTCGCGCACCCGGCGCAGGTCCTCGCTCGAGCCCGCGAAGAAGTCGGGCTCGGTCAGCACGCTCACCGCCCGTGCGCCTCCGCGCGCGTAGGCCCGGGCCACCGCGGCAGTGTCGAGGTCGGCGATGACCCCCTCGGACGGGCTTTTGCGCTTGACCTCGGCGATCACCGACAGGCCGGGCGCTTCCAGCGCCTCGTAAAAGCTGGGCACCGCAGGCATCTCCCCGACATCGGCCGGCTCCAGCGGAGCCTCGCGCAAACGCTCGTACCGCCGGCGCGCGATGCGCCCCAGCACACCTGGCACGCGTGCGAGATCGGGAACCATATCCTTAGCCTAGCGCGAATGCGTCCGGGGGTAAATCCACGTCGGCCACCCAGGCGAGCAGCCGGCTCAGGTAGACCTGACGAAAGTAGTCGGGGCTCACTACCTGCTCCACCGCCAGATAGGCGTCCTGGAGCGGCGGCTCGGCAAAGGCAAAGAAGCCGTGGTAGGGCTGCAGGATGCTCATGGGCAGCGGGCCGCCCGCGTAGACGACCACGTCCACCTCGGCGCCCAGCGCCTCGGCCTGCTGCGGCCCCAGCACCACGCGCCCCCGCTGCGGCGCAGGGAGCTGCGCCAGCAACCCCTCCCCCGCCGTGGGGGTCAAGGCGTAGGCGTGGACGGTACGCATACCGCGCACCACCGAGGCCAGGTCGGGCACCGCCGGCCCCACCCACAGGATCCGCGCGCCCGCGAACCCCGCCTGCTCCATCGCGCGCCGCGCCGCCTCCGGGAACAGGAAGCCCGCCGTCAGCGAGCCCCACTGCACCCGCAGCGCATCCGCGCGCCCGGCCGCCTCGACCTCGGGCTCGCGCCTGCCGACGAGCGCCGGAATCCTGGCCTGCTGTGCCGCATTCTCCACGAGTGCACCGGAAAACCCCAGCGGACGCAGGCCCACAAGCGCAGCCTCGAGCTCGCCTCCCGCCCCGATGGGATGAAGGTGCAGAGGCAAGTCATGCGCGCTCAGCGCCGCCACCAGCGGGTCGTACCAACGGCTGGGATTGTCGGAGAAAAAAGCCAGGCAGGTCACTAAAATCCTCCGCGCGCCGCGAGCCTGCGCAGCACGCTCGCCATTATACCGAGCCCTTTCCCATCGCCTCGCCCGGACCCGCCGCGTCCCGCCAGGCCACCGTCATCGAAGGGGTGGTGTGGTCCCAGGCCAGCACGCCGTCCGCGGTCACGAGAATCAGGCCGCCGGAGCCGCCCAGCGCGCCCACCTCGGCCAGGGCCAGCTGTACCGCCTCCTGCGGGCCGTGTTCCCGCAGGGCCGCCACCGAGCGGTAGGCCGCGAGCGCGCGGGCGAAGAACTCGCCGTGACCGGTGGCGCTCACCGCACCGAGTCCGGCCTCGGCGTAGGTGCCCGCCCCAGGGAGGGGGGTGTCGCCCACGCGCCCCACGCGCTGGTCGAGGATACCGCCGGTGGAAGTGGCTGCGGCCACGCCCCTGCCGCCGTAGACCACCGCCCCCACGGTGCCGCACTTCTCGCCGCCCGCCCCGCGCCGGCCCCGCGACCAGCGCTCGAGCTGTCGCGGGGTCACGAGCGCGCGGGGATCGTGCGGGGGGAATCCACGCTCGCGGGCGAAGCGGCTCGCCCCTTCACCTGCGAGAAAAACGTGTTCGGAGCGCATAACCTCGAGCGCTAGACGCACCGGGTTCTTCACGTCGCGCACGGCCGCCACCGCGCCAAATGCCCGCACCTCGCCGTCCATCACCGCTGCGTCCATCTCCACGAAACCGTCGCGGTTGAGTACCGAGCCGGTACCCGCGTTGAAGTTCGGGTCGTCTTCCAGCACTTCCACCGCCCGCACCGCCGCCTCGAGCGCCGTACCCCCAGCCTCGAGCACGGCCCAGGCGGCGTCCCGCGCCCGCGCCACACCCGCCAAGCGCGGGGCCTCGTCCCCCGGCTCCGCCCGGCCAGCACCCCCGTGCACGAGCACCGCGCCTACCATCACCACACGACCCCGAAGCTGGCCCGGGCGTAGGGATCGGGCCCGTAGCTGTAGCTCACATCGGCGTAAGGGCGCACCACGGCGAAGCGCAGGGCCAGGCCCGCAGAGGCCACCGCGAAGGACTCCGCGCCCACGTCCATCACCAGACCGCCTTCCGGCGCCAGCCGTGCGATCACGGTTGAGGCCCCAAGCCCCAGGTAGGGCTCGACGAAACGGTCTCCCCAGGGCCGCCAGAGGAGGTCCACCTCGCCCAGCAGTCCCCCGCGCTCGCCGAAGATCAGGTCCCCCCGAACCACTAGCGGCGAACCCTCGAGGTAGAAGCCGAGCCGGCCAGCGTACCCCACGGCGTCGAGGTTACGGCTGAGGGCGAGGTCGAGCCCGCCCGCTGCATGGCCCAGGGTAGCGAGAACGAGCGCAACGAAGAGGACGGTGCGTTTCACGAACCCTATTCTAAGCGCTCCAGGCCGGCGTATTTCACCAACAGCCGCTTGAGGCCGGCCTCCTCAAAGTGGACCGTAACCTCCTGCCGGGCCCCCTCCCCGCTCGTGGCCACGACGGTGCCCTCGCCGTAGCGCGGGTGGCGCACCTTTTCTCCGCCGTGGAAGCCGTCCGTGCGCTTGCCTGCGGCCCGGTTCACCGGCGCGCTCGACCGCGGCGCGGGCGCGGGCTCGGGCGCGTCGCCAAAGGGGCCCACGGGCCGCAGGAGCGCCTCGGGAATCTCCTCGAGGAAGCGGCTCGGCCGCACCCGTTCGCGCTGCCCCCAGGTCTCGCGCTCCTCGGAGAGGGTGAGGTAGAGCCGCTCCTGGGCGCGGGTGATGCCCACGTAGAGGAGCCGCCGCTCCTCCTCGATCTCGGCGTCCGAGCCGAGGCTCGAGCGGTGGGGCAACAGCCCCTCCTCCACCCCCACCACGAAGACCACCGGGAACTCCAACCCCTTGGCGTTGTGCAGCGTCATCAGCGTAACCGACTTCTCGGGCGCGGCGTTCGGCTCCTCGGCCCGGGCGGTGAGGGCGACCTCGTCGAGGAACTCGGCCACGCCGCCGCCGTGCTCCTCCTCCCACTCGGCCGCGGCCCTGAGCAGTTCCTCCAGGTTCTCGAGCCGAGGCTCGCTGCCCTCCTCACGCCGCAGCATCTCGCTGTAACCGGTCTCAGCCAGCACGAACCGCAAGAAAGCCTCGGGGCCGCTGTGCTCGGCCGCCTCGCGCAGCGTCTCGATCAGGGCCACGAAGCGCCCCACCGCCGTCGCCTGGCGCGCCGCCAGCACCTCGCCGGCCCTGCACGCCGCTGCAAAGAGGCTCACCCCCTCGCGCTCCGCCAGCTCGGCCAGCCGCACCACTGAGGTCGCCCCCACGCCCCGGGCCGGCACGTTGATCACCCGGCGCACCGCCACGTCGTCGGCCGGGTTGACGGCCAGGCGCGCGTAAGCGAGTACGTCCTTGACCTCGCGCCGCTCGTAGAAGCCCACCCCACCCACGATACGGGCCGGCAGGTTGAGCCGGCGAAAGGCCTCCTCGAGCACGCGTGACTGCGCGTTGGTGCGGTAAAGCACGGCAAAGTCGTCGAGCGCGCGCTCGCGCGCCAGCCGCGCCACCTCGCGCGCCACGAAGGCCGCCTCCTCGCGGTGGTCGGGCGCGCGGTAGAGCCGTACCGGCTCGCCGCCGGTTTTGACCGGGCGCAGCGTCTTTTCCAGGCGCTGCTCGTTGTTCTCGATGAGCGCGTTGGCCACACGCAAAATAGCCTCGGTCGAGCGGTAGTTGGCCTCAAGCCGGTAGACCCTGGCCCCGGGGTAGTCGCGCTCGAAGCCGAGGATGTTCTGGATGTCGGCGTTGCGAAAGCCGTAGATGGACTGGTCCGGGTCGCCCACCACCATCAGGTTGGCCTCGTCGCCGGCGAGCAGCTTGGTGAGCCGGTACTGGGCGGGGTTGGTGTCCTGGTACTCGTCCACGTGGATGAAGCGCGCCCGCTGGCGCACCGCCGCGAGGGCGTCGGGGTGGCGCTCGAAGAGCTCGATGGTGCGCAAGAGCAGGTCGTTGAAGTCGACGGCGTTGTTCTCGGCGAGGCGCTGCTGGTAGCGCGCGTAGACCTCGGCCATCTGCTGCTTGGTCAGTCCGCCTACCCAGTCGTCCGCCTGGGTCAGGAAGTCGTCGAGCGTCCACATCCGGTTCTTGATGCGGTCAAGGATGGCGCGCACGTAGGTGGGCCGCACCTCGAGTCCGAGCGCGCCCAGCACCTCCTTGAGCAGCACCCGCTGGTCGTCGTCGTCGTAGACCACGAAGCCGGGCTTGAGCCCGATGCGCTCCCCGTAGCGGCGCAAAATCCGCAGGCTGACCGAGTGAAAGGTGCTCACCCACAGCTCGCCCGCTTCCCGCCCCACCATGCGCGCCAGGCGCTCGCGCATCTCACCCGCGGCCTTGTTGGTGAAGGTAACGGCCAGGATCTCGGTCGGGTAGACCTCCCGCTCGGCGATCAGGTAGGCCACCCGGTGCACCACGGTGCGGGTCTTGCCCGAGCCCGCCCCCGCCACGACCAGCGCAGGACCCAGAAAGTGCTCGACCGCGGCGCGTTGTTGTTCGTTGAGAGAGGAAAGGAGGTCGCTTGCGGACACGCCGAACAGTCTAACAGCTCCCATGCGCCCGGCCTGTAGGATGAGGGCATGGATGAGCTGCGCTTCGGCACCGACGGCTGGCGCGACGTCATCGCCGAAAAATACACTTTCGCCAACGTGGCTCGGGTGGCCCAGGCCACCGCGGACTACGTGAAGTCGGTCGGCGGCACGCGCGTGGTCATCGGCCACGACACCCGTTTTCTCTCGGACCGCTTCGCCCGGCATGCGGCGGCTATCATCGCCGCGAACGACCTCGAGGCCCTGCTCAGCCGCAGCTACGTCCCTACGCCGGTGGCCTCGTTCGCGGTAGTCCACGAGCAGGCGGCGGCCGGGGCGATGATCACCGCCAGCCACAACCCCCCGGAGTACAACGGCTACAAGCTCAAGGGGCCCTACGGCGGCTCGGCCACGCCCGAGATCTACGACGGCATGATCCGGCGGCTCGACGCCAACCCCCCGGCGCCCCCCAAGCCGGAGGCGGTAAAGCGCTTCGACCTGCGCACGACCTACTACGAGCGACTCGCTCAGCTCGTGGACCTGAGCGCCTTGAAAAACTATTCAGGCGCGCTCTATCACGACGCCATGGGCGGCGCTGGCGGCGGATGGCTCGCGGGCTTCGTGAAACACGCGGGCCTGGCGCTCGACCTGCGCAAGCTTCACGGCGTGCCCCACCCCCTCTTCTACGGCGTACGCCCCGAGCCCATTCCCCAGAACCTGGCCACCCTGCGCGCAGTCCTGAGCGCCGAGAAGGACCCGGTCTTCGCCGCGGTCACCGACGGCGACGCCGACCGCATCGGCGCGGTGCTCGCCGGCGGGATCTACTTCAACAGCCACCAGGTCTTCGCCGTGCTGCTGCACCACCTCTACCGCAAGGGGCTGCGAGGACGGGTGGTCAAGACCTTCTCGGTCTCGAAGATCGTGGACTTGCTGGCCGAGAAGCTGGGCCTGGAGGTCGTCACCACCCCCATCGGCTTCAAGTACATCACCGACGAGTTCCTGAAGGGCGACGTGCTGATCGGGGGCGAGGAGTCGGGTGGTATCGGTGTGGCCGGCCACATCCCGGAGCGCGACGGCATTCTCAACGCCCTCCTGCTGCTCGAAAGCGTGGTGACCACCGGCAAGAGCCTGGGGGAGCAGTTCGCCGAGATCGAGGAACTGACTGGCTTCCGCCACGCCTTCGACCGCCTCGACCTCGAGGTGGAAAGCCCCGAGGTGCGCGATGCGTTGATGGCGCAACTGAAAAACGAGCCGCCCCAGCGGCTGGGCCGGCTCGAGGTGGAGCGCGTCGAGACCCTCGACGGCGTCAAGCTCCACCTAACCGGCGGCGCCTGGGTGCTCTTCCGCCCCTCGGGCACCGAACCGCTGCTGCGTGTCTACTGCGAGGCGAGCGACCCGGCCGAGATCAAGAAGATTCTCAAAGAGGCGCGCAAGGCGCTTGGCCTTTAGGCCCGCAGGTGGCAGGATCCCGCGGCCAGCCGGCCGCGGGATCCTTTTGCAATTCAGCCCGTTGGTGTTTGCGCGTTTACGTGAACGGTGGGACGACTCTCCTTCGTGAATGATTTCTCACGTAAAAAACAACGCTATTTGGGAGGATAGTGGCCGCCCACGAACTCGCCCATGCCCCACGCCTGCACGGACTCACCCATCCACGTCCCCTCGCCCTGTACCGGACCCTCCCAGTAGGCCACCGGCACGAGGCCACCGCGAATCTCCTGCTCGAGCCGCACCGGATCGAGCCGCAACGACCACCCCTCGCCCTCGACGCGCCAGGAAACGGCGTAACGGAAGCCCGTGACCGGCGAGGTCCAGAAACCCTCGGGAGTCATGCGTACGTCTTCGAGCGCCCGCACCCGCCCGAACACGTCCACGTAGGAGGCGTGCAGGACCTTCACGTTGCCCGCGGCGTCGCGGATGCGGTAGACCATCAGGTCGCCGCCGTTGGAGAGGTGGACACCGTACCAGTCCCACAACGCGGCCACCCCGCTCATCTGGTCACCCCACTGGTGATCGATCCAGGCCACCCCCTCCACGGCGCGCCCCGCGACCGTTCCCGTCAGTCGCACGCGCGTATAGGAGACGTAGTACATCCGCCCGGTCTCCGCCGTCCCCGACCATCCCGGCGGCTGCACAACCGGCGGCTTCTCGGGAACGAGCGCGACGTCCACCCCGTCCGCACGCAACCGGAACCCCTCGGGCGTACGCTCAAAACGCCAACCGTCGAGGTCGAGATAGAGCGGGTCCGCACGCACGACCGCGCGCAGCCCAGGGAAGTCGTGCCGCTCGGTGAAGGTGAAGCGGTCGGCCCGCAGATCGGTAACAGCCAGGTGCTCGCTGGCAAAGGGATAGGGGAAGACTGCGCGCGCCGGCAGGCCCAGCGCCCGATAATGCTCGGGGGCGTAGTACTTGAAAAAGGCCCAGTGAAAGGCAAGCCCGTCGTCCGGGAGGTAGGCCGAGACGTACCACCACTCGATGGACGCCGGCTGCGGGTCCCACATATCGGGCCGGGGCGGCTCGGCCGGGTTCACGCCGCTCAACCGGGGCGCGCACGAGGCCAGGAAGAGCAGCAGGACCAGCAAGATGTTTTGGACGCGCATATTCGTAGCCTAGCAAACGCCCCCGGCCGCTGGCCAGGGGCGCGAAAGCGCAGCGCGAAGGCTAGTGGAAGACCTCGATGAGCTCGGTGGCGCTTTCGAACTTGCGGCGCTCGAGCGCCTTCTGCTGCAACTCGGCGGCCACGCCCTCGAGCGTGGGCACGCCCTCGACCTTGTAGATCACGCCCAGCGGAATCTTGTCGGTCCACTGGGTGACCTCATGAGCCTGGTTCCAGTCGCTGGGGTCGTGGCTCTCGTCGAGATAGACCCCGTGCTCGCGGATCACGTTGAACTCCTGGCGACCGCGGAAGGTCACGCAGGGGCTCTTGACGTTGAGCAGGGCGAAGCCCTTGTGCTGGGTGGCCTGGACGATGAGGTCGCGCAGGTGCTTGACGTTGCCCGAAAAGCCCTGGGCGATGAAGGTGGCCCCCAGCTCGAGCGCCAGCGCCAGCGGGTTGAGCGGACGCTCGGGGTTTCCCTGCGGAGTGGACTTGGTCACGTCGCCGTGGGGCGTGGTCGGCGAGACCTGGCCCTTGGTGAGGCCGTAGATGTGGTTGTCCATCACGATGTAGGTGATGTCGGGGTTACGGCGAATCGTGTGGACGAAGTGGTTGGTGCCGATCGAGTAGCCGTCGCCGTCGCCACCCGCGGCCCAGACGGTCAGCTCGGGGCGGGCCAGCTTGGCCCCCGCGGCGATGGGGAGGGCGCGGCCGTGGATCGAGTTGAAGCCGTAGCTGTTGATGTAGCCGGCGATGCGGCTCGAGCAACCGATGCCGGAGACGACCATCAGGTTCTCGGGCGGCAGCTGCAGCTCGGCGGCCGCCTGCTGCATGGCGTTGAGCACGCCGAAGTCACCGCAGCCCGGACACCAAACGATGGGCACGGAGGTCTTGTAGTCCTTGGCGGTCAGCTTTACCGGTTCCATCTCAGGCCTCCTGGAGCGAGCCAAGCGCGGCCGCGTGTTCCTTGATGGCTTCGAGCACCTCGCTCACGAGGAGCGGGTTGGCGCCGGAGCGGGCGTAGGAGTAGGTTTCCTTGGGCAGGCCGTCGTAGTAGGCGCGCAGGTAGCGGTAGAACTGCGCCCCGAAGGAGAGCTCGACCACGACGGCGCGCTTCACACCCCGAAGGGCCTCGTCGAGGGCCTTATTGGGTACGGGGTAGATGAGCTGGGGCACGATCGCCTTGACCTTAATGCCCTCTTCCTGGGCGCGCTCGATGGCCTCGCGCACGGCGCCCTTGGAAGAACCCCAGGCCAGCACCGCTAGCTCGGCGTCCTCGTCGCCGTAGATGCGCACGAAGCCCGACTCCTCAGCGATAAGGGGCAGCTTGCGCGCGCGCTTCTCACTCATGATCTGGTGGAGCGTGCCGCTCGAGGTGGGGCGACCGTCCTCGTGGTGCTCGAGACCACTGATCACGTGCTGGCCACCGGCCATGCCGGGCACGGCCATGGGCGAAACGCCGGTGTCGGTGATCTTGTAGCGCTTGTAGTCCTTCAGGTCTTCCTCGCTGGCGAGCTGGCGGCTGATCACCCGCTTGCGGGCAAAGAGCACCTCAGGTTCTACCGTCTCGCTGCGCTCGCCGAGGAACTGGTCGGTAAGGATCATCACCGGGAGCTGATACTTCTCAGCCAGGTAGAAGGCCTCGACGGCCACCTGGAAGTTGTCCTCGACGTCGCTGGGCGCGAGCACGACCCGGGGCACATCGCCGTGGGTGCCGCCGACGGCCTGGAAGAGGTCAGCCTGCTCGCTCTTGGAGGGGATGCCGGTGGAGGGCCCGACGCGCTGAACGTTGACCACCACAAGGGGAATCTCAGCCATCGCCGCGAGGCCAAAGGCCTCCTGCTTGAGCGCGATGCCGGGACCGCTCGAGGCGGTCATGGCCTGCTTGCCGGCCCAGCTGGCGCCGATGGCGTAGGTGATGGCCGCAATCTCGTCTTCGGTTTGGACCACCGAGCCGCCGAAGTGGGGCAGCCACTTGGAAAGGAACTCGAGGATGGGGCTGGCCGGGGTGATGGGGTAACCGGCGAAGACCTTGACGCCAGCGTGGATGGCCCCGAAGGCCACGGCATCATCACCGGTCATGACCAGCTTGGGCTCGCCCGAGCCTTCGGCTTCGAGCACCACCTGGGTGCCCTGCGGGAGGTTCTCGCTCACCCAGGTCTTGCCTAGGTCGATGGCCTCGAGGTTCACCTGCGCGGCCTCGGGCTTGCGCTTGCCAAACTTCTTCATCACGGCGTCCTTGATGGCGTCGAGCGGAAGGTGCAGCAGCTCGGCAATGACGCCCAGGGCCACCATGTTTTTGGTGAGCGGCACCTTGATCTCCTCGGAGGCCATTTTTTTGAAGGGCACTGCGATGAGCTCGACCTCGAGGCCCTTGTCGACGGGAAATTCCTCGGGCGGCGTGGTGTCGGCCTCGTCGTAGAGCACCACCGCGCCCTTGCGCAGCTGGATCTCGTCGAGGAAGCGGTTGAAGTCCTTCCAGCTGAAAACGACTAGGAAGTCCACGAAATCGCCCTGGCTGTAGATCGGTCGGTCCGATATGCGGATCCGCGCCGAGGACTCGCCGCCGCGGATCTGAGGCCCGTAGGACTTGAGCATGAAGGCGTGTAAACCCTTCCGGGCCGCGGCCTGAACGATGAAATCACCTGCCGTGATCACACCGTCCCCACCCGAACCGGCTATGGCCAGCGTTACATCTCGCATCTTACCCTCCGTAGGGGTCGGGGCTTTCCGCCCCAAAACCGCCGCTTATTCTAGCACTAGTTTTTCGCACAGGCGCATAGGAAATAAGCCCCTGGCCTGCGCCGATGGACTTTTGTGCTAACCTACGTTCGGCATGACCGACACCCACGCCCACCTGGACCGGCTGGAAACCCTCGCCGAGGCGCTCGAGCGCGCCTCCGGGCTCGAGGCGGTGCTGAGCTTGGGCACCGACGCCGCCAGCAGCGCCGCCGCGCTCGACTTTGCCGAACGCTGGCCCAACGTCTACGCCGGCGTGGGGCTCCACCCCACCGAGGCCGAGGGCTTTTCGGACGAAGTGGCAGAGCGGCTGCATGCGCTCGCCGCCCATCCGCGCGTGCGCGCCAGCGGTGAGACCGGGCTCGACTACTACTGGGACGCCGCCTCGCGCGAAGCCCAGCTGCGGGTGCTCGCCTTCCAGCTCGAGCTGGCGCTCGAGCGCGACCTGGTCATGATCTTCCACGTGCGCTCGAAAGAGGGAAGCGACGCCGCCGAGCGCGACCTCGAAGCCTGGCTCCGGGAACACCGCCCGCCCCGCTTCGTGCTGCACGCCTTCGGCGGCGACCTGCGCCTCGCCGAGACGGGGCTCGAGCTCGGGGGCTATGTCAGCTTCGCGGGCAACGTGACTTATAAGAGAAACACCCACCTACGCGAAGCCGCCGCCACACTGCCGGCGGAGCGGCTGCTGGTCGAGACCGACAGCCCCTACTTGCCGCCGGTGCCCAAACGCGGCAAGAAAAACGAGCCTGCCTTCGTGCGCTACACCCTAGAGGTGCTGGCCGGGGTCCGGGGCGTGCCCTTCGAGGAGATGGAGCGCATCACCGACGAAAACGCCCGGAGGCTCTTCCGATGGTAGAACCCGCGCGCTTTTTGGTGCACTACCACGAGATCGGGCTCAAGGGCAAGAACCGCCGCCACTTCGAGCAGCTTCTGGCCCAGCGCCTGCGCGACGCCCTGGGCCCGCAAGCGACGGTGCGGCTGCTCCATGGCCGCCTGCTCGTGGAAGCGGAACCCGGAAGAGCGGACGAGGTCGAGGCAAGGCTGGCCCGCGTCTTCGGGGTGGCCTACTTCGCCCGGGTGCGCACCGCCCCGGTGGACTTCGACCGCATCGCCGAGGTGGCGCAGGGGCTGCTTGAAGCCCGGCCCGGCAGCTTCCGCGTGCGCGCCAAGCGCGCCAACAAGCGGCTCCCCTTCACCTCACCTGAGGCCGAGCGCGCCATCGGCGCCCGCATCGTGGCCGCGACCGGCCGCCCGGTGCGGCTCAAGGGGGCCGACGCCGAGGTCTTCGTCGAGTTCTACGAGGACGAGGCCTGGGTCTACACCTCGGCCCAGCGCGTGCCCGGCCCTGGCGGCCTCCCCGTGGGCGCAAGCGGCAAGGTGGTCGTGCTCATCAGCGGCGGCATCGACTCCCCCGTCGCCGCCTGGCGCATGGCCAAGCGGGGCGCACGGCCGGTTTACATTCACTTCCACTCCTACCCCCACACCAGCCTCGACTCACTACGCAAGACCGTAGCCGAGCTCGAGGTGCTGGCCCGCTGGCACGGCCCCGCGCGCCTTTACGTAGTGCCACTCGCGAACGTGCAGGAGGAAATCTTTGCCCACAGCCCCGAGCGCTACCGCACCCTCCTCTATCGCCGCTTCATGTACCGGATCGCCCAGCGCGCCGCCGAACGCGAGGGCGCGGGGGCGCTGGTCACCGGCGATGCGTTGGGGCAGGTGGCGAGCCAGACTTTGGAGAACCTGCACGCCGTCGAACAGGCGGTCACCATGACGGTGCTCCGCCCCCTCATCGGCATGGATAAGACCGAGGTGATCGCCGAGGCCCAGCGCATCGGCACCTACGAGATCTCGATCCAGCCGCAGCAGGACTGCTGCAGCTTCCTCGAGTCCAAGCGCCCCGCCACCAAAAGCACGCCCGAGCAGCTCGAGCGCGCCGAGGCGCGCCTGGACGTGCCCGCGCTGGTCGAAGCGGCCTGGGACCAGGCCGAGCTGCGGCGCATCGAATAGGGGCAAAATCGACGTTTCCTTTTCTCGAGCCACGCTAGAATGCCCGTGAGGGGTGAGGCCTTGAAACGACTGCTGACCGTCCTGATCCTCACGCTCCTGCCCGTTCTGGCGGCCGGGAACGTACAGCTGCTCGTCCAGCCCGACGACGGCGTGCAGCCGTTGATCGACCTCATCGATGGCGCGGAGTCCTCGATCCGGATCAAGATGTACCTTTGGACCCCCAGCCGGATGGACGTGGTGGAGGCGCTGGGCCGGGCGGTGGAGCGGGGCGTGAACGTTCGGGTGCTGCTCGAGCGCGAGCCCGCCGGCGGCCGGCCGAGCATGGAGGTCATCAGCGCCCTGCGCGACCGCGGGGTCGATCTGCGCCTCTCCAAACCCTTCCGCTTCGTCTTCGTCCACGAAAAGAGCATGGTCATCGACGACCGCGTCGCCTGGTTCGGCAGCGGCAACCTCACCGGCTCCACCTTCAAAGCCAACCGCGAGTACATGATCGTGACCGACCGCGCCGACTGGGTGGCGGAGATCGCCCGCGTTTTCGACGCCGACTGGCGCGGCGAGCGCATCGACCTCTCGCGCGCCCACCTGGTCTGGAGCCCCGACCGGGTCATGCGTGGCGTGCGCGAGGGCAACGCCCGCGAGAAGGTGCTGGACCTCATCCGCGGGGCGCGCTCCACCCTCTTCCTCGAGCAGGCGGGGATGGTGGACGAAGAGGTCATCGCTGCACTAGAAGACGCGGTCCGGCGCGGCGTGAACGTGCGCCTCGTCGGCAGCCCCGCCGACCCGGGGGAGAATACCTACTTCGTGCCGGGCGCCGAGCGCCTGCGCAAGGCCGGCGTGCGGCTGCGCTACCTCCCCAGCCCCTACGTGCACGCCAAGGTGATCGTCGCCGACGGCAACACCGCCCTCGTGGGCTCGATCAACATGAGCCAGAGCTCGATGAACGCCAACCGCGAGCTGGGCGCAATCCTCACCGCCACGGGCGAGCCCGAAGCCTTCTTCCGGCTCTTGCGCACGATGGAGGCCGACTGGAAGAGCGCCCGCCCCGACAACCCCTTCCTGCTCCCGCCGGTCGAGGGCGTGATCCCCTGGACCGAGGCGCCCAAGTACTACGGCCGCGTCGTCACCGTGGAGGGGCGCATCGCTGCGGTGGAAAGCCGCACCAGCGTGGCCTTCCTCAAGTTCGCCGATACCCCCGACGCCTTCCGCCTGGTCTTCTTCCCCCGCGTCTACGGCCAGTTCGACCAGCCCTTCCCCGAGGCCTACCTGGGCAAGAGGGTGTGGGCTACGGGAAGGGTAAAAATTTACGCAGGGTATTACGAAATCATCATCAACAGCCCCAACCAGCTGGAGGTGCTGCCATGAGCACGAAGACCGCATTGGACGAAGCGCGCAAGGCATTGGAGGCCCTGGATTACGAGGTCTGGACCAACGAGGACGGCCTCGAAGCCGAACGGCGTCAGGTGGGGCTGGTCTACCGGGTTTACTACGCCCCCTCGGGCGACCTCAAGCTGGAAAAGGTGCGCAGCAAGCCCGAGGAGGTGCGCGAAGCCCTGCTGGCCGACCATCAGGGACAGTTCGTGCGCCAGGAAAAGGTGCGCGAGTCGTTCTTTACCGTCTGCAAGCCGGGAGAGCTGCTCGAGCTGCTCAAGGCCTGGGAAGCATAAATAGATCATAGTTATAGGAGGTTTCAATGCCAAAATGGACTAACCGCTACACAGAAGCCCGGCGCCATGCTAAAGGCGCGCTTGGCGTCGCGAAAAAGTTATTCGATTATGTAGACACAGGGAGCGGTCGTCCATCAGAAAAGGAGCGTGCTCTATACGCTGCAATTACTGTATTTCTGTATGGTATTTGGGAAAACTATGTTGAACAACTCGCTATTGAGCTAATACGTCACATTTCAGGTAGTATTGAACCGTCGCGGGTACCACAATCGGTGCGGAACTTGTTAGAGAAAAAACCAACCTGGGATCTACTCATTGACCCAGGTTGGAGGAGCCTTTGGGCACAAGAAGTGGAACGTGAAGCCATTGGATCCAATACCGGCGGATACGGTTTGAACACCGCCAAGTCTAACAATGTTAATAAATTATTTCAAGTTGTAGGAATTGAAAATATAATGTCTCATATGAATAACTTTCCTGAGGAAAAACTTCCATCGCACATATTAGAGTCACTTACCATTGCATCTACTGAAGGTAAGGTCCGAGAAACGCTTGATTCGTTCGTGAAACTACGCGGCGAAATTGTTCATACTGGAAAAGCACCAACTTCTCTTAGAAAACAACATATTGGTGAATGGAGGGATTTCATTGACCAGCTCATTGATTCGTTTGATAAAACCTGCAGAGAATTGAGCGGGAACCTTCTAAGAGGTGATTCGCCGGCGTCATGAATGTTTAAGTAGCTGAACCCCAACAAACACATCTCAGACCAAATCAGTAAGAATGCGGGGACCACTCCAGGAAAGAGGAGGTCCCCACGAGTGCAGCTTACTACGGTTGGCCGGGAGGTATGGCGGGGAGCGAAGAAGGCCCAGGAACTTGTCGGGGCT
>Ga0256833_1000767_pt1 | contig 24682 bp, 19 predicted proteins | sample 356284metaG_FD_190535 | JGI IMG/M metagenome (GOLD analysis project Ga0256833, IMG submission 190535) | Hydrothermal vent microbial communities from Mid Atlantic Ridge, Atlantic Ocean - 356-284 | ecosystem: Environmental > Aquatic > Marine > Hydrothermal vents | place: Atlantic Ocean: Mid... | reverse complement strand
CCGAATTCCTCCATGAGGCGGGTGGCCGGATTCCTCAGGTGCATGGGTATGGGCGCATTGGGGTTTTCTTCCACCAGACGATATGCCCTCTTGAGGGCCACATAGGCACTGTTGCTCTTGGGGGCGCTGGCCAGATATATCGTGGCTTCTGCAAGGGGTATAGCCCCCTCCGGCAGTCCCACCCTCTCCACTGCCTGAAAGGCAGAAACGGCAATCACCAGGGCAAAGGGGTCGGCCAGACCCACATCCTCCGCCGCATGTATGATGAGGCGGCGGGCAATGTACAGGGGATCCTCCCCGGCCTTAAGCATCCGGGCCAGGTAGTACATGGCAGCGTCGGGGTCGCTCCCCCTTATGGACTTTATGAATGCACTTATGGTGTCGTAGTGGGCATCCCTGTCCTTATCGTAACGGACATACTTCATGGATGCCCTCTCTATATCCCGCGACTCGATCCGCTTTCGCCCCTCAGAAGCGGCAAGATGGGCCGCCATTTCCAGGGTATTGAGAAGAACCCGGGCATCCCCCCCGGAGACATCCACGAGAAATTCCCGGGCATCGCGGGTGATACTGAATCCGGGAAGCCCTCTCCTGTCGGCAAGGGCCCTGTCCACCAGTTCAACCAGGTGCTCCCTCCCGAGGGGTTCGAGGCGATAAACCACCATTCGGGACAGGAGGGGTGCTATTATCTCGAAGGAAGGGTTTTCCGTGGTGGCCCCTATGAGTATTACCCTTCCCTCCTCCACATCCCTCAGCAGTGCCGCCTGCTGGGAGCGGTTGAATCGGTGTATTTCATCCAGAATGAGCACCATACGGACCAGCTCTCCCCCGGAAATGGCCTTCCGTATATCCCTCAGGGTCGCATCCACAGCCGAAAACTCCACGAAGGGAAGTCCAGAGGCCTTTGCCAGTATCCGGGCGATGGTGGTCTTCCCCACCCCGGGAGGTCCCCACAGTATCATGGAGCGCAGATGTCCCGTCTCGTACATTTTTCTCAGGGGTCTCCCCTCCCCCAGGAGATGCTCCTGCCCCACCACTTCATCGAGACTTCCGGGACGCATCCTTATGGCCAGAGGCTTTTCCATTCCTCCATTCAAGTTTAAAGGAAGGTGGTTTTAAACTTTGGAGGATGGTAAGAAAAGGTGGAATATTCCTTCTGTTTTTTTCAGCCATAGTTTCATGCCACAGGGCCGTCCCATCGGTGCATCTGGAAGAAGGGAAGGTCCGGGTGGAGCCATTGAAGAATACAGCCTACATATACCTTCTGGAAGTTTACTCCGTGGAGCCCCTGAGAATCAAGCCCACAGTGCTCAAAGCCGATTCCACCCTGTATGTGGAGCTTTCAGACAGCACAAAGGCACTGCTATACGCATGGGAAGAAAACGACTCCTCCCTGCACTTTCTGCCCGACAATAAACTGGTGGTGAGTTCCGCTCCCCCGGGGCTCGATGCACTTGCCCACCTGCTGGCGGGGGACACATCCGGGTTTATCCGGAAGTACACTCCCCCGTATCTCATGAACCTCTACCTCAAAATCGAATCTGTGGATGATTCCCTCCTGTCCAGGATGCTCCACGACTCGCTTGTGTCAGGCAATCCCCATACCCTCTTGAGCATCTGCATTGCGGCCATAAGGAGGCTCAAGGACACCTCCCTGGCCCAGAAGGCCCTGAAGAAACTGGAAGACCATACACCCTCGAAATACTACTGCAAACTGATGCTCCTGACCAATGAGGGGAAATGGGAGGAAGCGAGCAGGCTGGCGACGGAGTCCCGCCTCTTCGACCAGCCCTATATTCACAGCTACATGGACCCCGACAGCATACCCCCGGAGTGGACATTCCCGGACGATGTCCTGAGAAAGCTCTACTATGCAGATTCCCTGTCTCCGCAGATGGTCAGAGATCTGGAAAGGATCATGATGAATCCCACGGACAGGAGAAGGAATCTCATCTTCTTCCAGACGGGGAAATTTCTGAGCCAGAAGAGTATCAAAAGGGCACTCAGAAAAGCCGAAGACATAGGCAATTACTATCTGGCCAGACTCTACATGAGGGCAGGGGACACAGCCCGGGCACTGGAGATAATTCGAGGGAGATTGAAGTCCACTCCCATTCAGGAGCGGGCCCCATGGTGGTACGAACTCCTTCTCGAAGCTTCTCCCGATTCCTCAGAAAGGCTGACCGCGATGGCATATCTGGCCTACTACTACGGATGGCCCGAGTACAGGGAATCCGTGGAACTGCTGGCTCCCGGGAAGGCCGACAGTCTTAGAACTGCAATAAGCCAGCTCCTTCCCGAAGCACCGCCCCTGAGCGGGAAGACGATAGACGGGAAGCAGATAAGGGCTGAGGAGCTGAGGGGGAAGATACTGGTTCTGAACTTCTGGGCCACATGGTGTGGGCCCTGCAAAAGGGAAATCCCCCACCTGAACGAACTGGTGGAGCAATTCGGACGGGATACCGGCATAGTATTCATAGCCATAACAAAGGAGGACAGGAAGACGGTGGAGAAGTTCCTGAAGGAGCACCCCTTCGAATACACGATAATAGTAGATGGGGACAAGCCCACCCGGGATTACCATGTAATGGCCTTCCCCACCCACTATGTGATAAATCGGGAGGGGAGAATCGTATTCAATCAGATTGGATACACCCCACAGCTGAAAGAGAGACTGGAGGAGGTCCTCTCCACCCTCAAAGGGGGAAGGTGATGAGGGTAATGCTTCTGGGGGACGGCTCTTCAATCCATACCCTTCTGTGGATAAAGAGTTATCTGAATGCAGGGGTGGATGTGGGGCTGTTTACCCTCGAAGAGCCATCCTCCAGCATTCCCGGGGGCGTGGAGCTTTTCCACCCCGATGGAATCCCTCCCCACAAATTCAGGTATCTGCTCAAAATTCCGGACCTGAGGAGAAGCATAAAGGCCTTCCGCCCCCACATTCTGCATGCCCACATGGTTCCCAACTACGGGACCATGGCCTACCTCTCCGGTCATCCCTATGTGATTTCCCCCTGGGGAAGGGATATCCTCTGGATGAAACCTTCCCGGACGATACTCTACAGGAACATCCTGAATAAGGCCCTCCTCATCCACGCCGATGCCTATATTCTCAAGAAAATCATGACGGAGAGACTGGACATCTCCCCCTCGAAGATCCGCATATTCCCCTTCGGAATCACACAGGAAATTCGCCAGATGGCACCCGAAAGGAAGGGCAGGAGCATGTTCAGGATGGTGGAGTTCAGAAGGCACTACGACTGGATATACAATCAGTCCCGCATCCTCCAGGCAATCGATATTCTCAGGAAGAGGGGCGTGGGAAACTTCCACCTGTGGGTCATGTCATCCGGAAGGGACACGAACAGGTACAGAAAGATGGTCCAGGATCTGGATATAGAGGATTTTGTGACGATTACCGGAGGCTCATCCCGGCAGGCAATCCTCAAGATGCTCCAGAAGGCCCACATATACATAAGCGCCTCCCTGGTGGATTCCACTTCCGTATCTCTCCTGGAGGCCATGGCCATGGGAGCCCTGCCCGTGGTCTCCGACATCATTCCCAACCACGAATGGATTTTCCACGGATTCAATGGATTTCTATTCTCCCCCGATAATCCGCAGGACATAGCCGACACCCTCCAGAGGGCAATGGATTTCAATCTCATAGAAAAGGCCATCCCCTTCAACAGGATGCTCATAGAGGAGAAGGCGAACTGGGAAAGGAACTTCGATAGATTTCTGAATGAATTGAAAAAAGACCTGCAGAAATAAAACGGGGGCACGGGCCCCCGACAGTTATTTGCTCTCCTCTTTCCCTTTCTCCACCCTGAAGGTGAAGTTATCCCCCTCCCTGTCCACGACTATTCTATCGCCCTGCTGGACTTCTCCGGAGAGGATGAGTTTGCTTATTTCGTTCTCTATCTCCCTCTGTATAACCCTTCTGAGGGGCCTCGCACCCAGGAGGGGATCGAATCCCTTGAGGGCCAGAAGTTCGAGGGCCTCATCGGTAATCTCGATTTCAATACCCTGCTCCTGGAGCCTCTTCGCCAGTTTACTGAACAGGAGCCTGGCAATCTGGAGAATGTGATTCCACAGCAGTGGCTTGAACACGATAATCTCGTCTATACGGTTTAGGAATTCGGGCCTGAAGTACCTCTTGACCGTATCCAGGACCCTCTGCTTTGCCACCTCGAAGTCCCTCTGGAACTCCTCCTCCAGCTTCCTCTTTTCCTCCTCTGTTCCCCTCTTGTAAACATCCCTGAAGCGCTCCTGATACTTCTCCATCAGCTCCCGGAGGTACTCGGCCCCCAGGTTGGAGGTCATTATGATTACAGTATTGCGGAAGGAGACTGTTCTGCCCTGACTGTCCGTCAGACGCCCATCATCCAGCACCTGAAGGAAGAGGTCGAATACCCTGGGATGGGCCTTCTCTATTTCATCCAGCAGTATAACGGAATAGGGTTTGCGCCTTACCGCCTCTGTGAGTTTTCCTCCCTCCTCGTATCCCACATAGCCCGGAGGGGCACCTATGAGTTTGGCCACAGAGTGTTCTTCTTTAAACTCGGACATATCGAGCCTTATGAGGGCATCCTCGGAACCGAACAGGAATTCTGCCAGTGCCTTCGCCAGCTCGGTCTTACCCACACCGGTGGGACCCAGGAATAGGAAGGAGCCCAGCGGTCTGCGGGGATCGGATATTCCGGCCCTCGCCCTCCTTATGGCCTCCGAGACGGCTCTTACCGCTTCCTCCTGGTCCACTATGCGCTGATGGAGGAAATCCTCCATCTTCAGAAGTTTCTGCCTCTCCTCCTCCATCATTTTGGATACGGGGATACCGGTGATTTCGGACACCACCTCCGCAACATCGTCGGCGGTAACCACCACCTCCCCTTTGCCTTCCTTCTTTCTCTTGAGCTCCAGGAGCTGCTTCTTGAGTTCCCTCAGCTGTTTATCGTACTTCTCCCATGCCTCTAAATCCGCTTTCTCCTCGGCCTCTTTGACCTTCTTTTCCAGCTCTTCTATCTGCTTTTTGATCTCCTCCTCGCCCTTCTCCATCTGCTGGAGCACCTTCAGTTTGCTCTCCAGCTCCTGTTTCCTCTTCTGGAGTTCCTCCACCTTCTCCTGATCCTTCTCCTCACGGGCCTTGGCCATTTCCCTTTCAATTCTGTCCAGCTCCGCCTTTATCTTCTCGGGGGTTTCCTTCTCGTAGAGGACCTTCATCTTCTTGCGGGCGGCAGCCCTATCCATAACATCTATGGCCTTATCCGGGAGCTTCCTGTCCTGTATGTACCTGGAGGAAAGCTTGACCGCCGCCTCGAGGGCATCGTCCGTTATCTTCACCTTATGGTATTCTTCGTAACGGGGCCTCAGGCCCTTCAGTATCTGGAGCGTGGATTCGTAATCGGGCTCATCCACCCATACGGGCTGGAATCTCCTTTCCAGAGCAGGATCCTTTTCTATATACTTCCTGTACTCCTCGGGAGTGGTGGCCCCTATCACCTTTATCTCACCACGGGCCAGGAGGGGCTTGAGCATATTGGACAGATCCATGGGGGCCCCCTCCGCGCGCCCCGCACCAACGATGGTGTGGAGCTCATCTATGAAGAGGATTATGTCATCCCTGTTCTTCAGTTCCTCCAGAAGCTGTTTGGTCCTCTCCTCCATCTCGCCCCGGTATTTGGTACCGGCCAGAAGGGCGCCCACATCCAGCTGGAGAATCCTCTTATTCTTCAGGAAATCGGGAACCTCGCCTTTCACTATCCTCTGGGCCAGCCCCTCCACTATTGCCGTCTTACCAGTTCCGGCAGGTCCAACGAGAACGGGATTGTTCTTCTGCTTGCGTCCGAGGACCTCTATGACCTGTGCGATCTCCTTTTCCCTGCCTATAACAGGATCCAGCTTGCCCTGACGGGCAAGTTCGGTAAGATCAATTGTAAAACGCTCCAGTGCGCTCTTTTCTTCCTCTTTGAGTTCATCTGCAAACTTGCCCATGTTCTCACTCCTTTTTCCTGTTTCTCCTGTTGCCTGCCTGATGCTTGCAAGCAACTGACTCAATATGCTCCCCCCGATGGTCTTCGTCATTTCGGAGAGAGACTCTATTATGGCATTGGCCTCCACAGCATCCCTGTCGGCCGCCGCCTTGTTCAGGATGCTCTCGACGAATACGGAGTAAATGAGGGGCTCCCTGCCATCCAGCCCCATTCTCCGCTTGACCAGGCGGATAATCCTGCGGGGGTCGATGCCGTTATCGTACAGGTGTATGAGGGAAGAGCGTATCTTGTCCTCCAGGTCGGCCAGCGTGGTTATAAGGCTATCAACATCCCTGTACCCATATCTTCCAGCCACTTCCCGTATGGAATCCACAAGGGAGCGGGGAACGCTGATAGTCTGCTCCCGTATCATCCAGCCCTCACCGAACTCCTCCGGGAAGAATTCTTCGAATATGTCGCCGAAGAACTCCTCTATCAGGGAGCGGGTTATGCTCCTGCGATGGGAAGGGACCCACCTGCGGACGGTAATCTGGACGAAATCCCTCTCCCTCTTGCCCCTCAGGTAATCCTCTATGGACTTTTCCACATGGCGGAGGAATTCCCTCAGTATCTCATCTGCAAAGGAAGCGGAGTAATTGTACTCCAGCTGATTCCTCAGATCCCGAAAAGCCTTCATGTAGGAATCCGTCAGCTGGTCGATCTGGGAATACAGGACCTCCAGAGCCCTGTCCACCTCCTGACGGGCAGTCTCCACTGGAACACCCTTCTTCTCCAGCCACTTGCGGAAAGGATTCTTCCCGTCTGCATAAAACAGCGCCCGCAGGAGGTGATCCGTATCCACCACATTCTCACCCCTCGAGCGGGCAAAATCCTCTGCCTTCTTTAAAATCACCTCTGCGCTTTGTGAAACCTTCTTTCCTTTCCACTCCATAATTCCACCTCCGATTTTATTTAGTTAACCTTTTATGAGCATTTAAATTTTACAGGAAAACGGGAAACTTTTTCCACCGCTGGCACGCACCCGCCCCGGATCGAAACAAAAAGGTCCGCCCGGAAATACTGCATCGCCGGGGCCCCTATAAACTTTTTTCCATGAATAACAATCCCCGGATTGGTGTTATAGGACTTGGATATGTGGGTCTCGTAACGGCCGTTACATTCGCCAGACTGGGATTCCGGGTTCTGGGGAACGACATAGACAGGGAAAAGATCAATCTGCTGAAGCAGAAGAGATCCCCCATCTACGAACCCGGACTGGATGAACTTCTGAAAGAGGTAATGGACAATAATCTCTTCGAGCCCACAGAGGATTTCGAAAGGACAGTAAGGGAGTCGGACATCCTTTTTATATGCGTTGGAACCCCCACAAATCCAGACGGTTCGCCCAATCTGGTCTATATAGAAGAGGTGGCCAGGGGTATTGCGGAGAATCTCAATGGATATAAATTAATTGTGGAAAAATCGACAGTTCCGGTGGGTACAGCCCGCTGGATAGAAAGGACCATAAAACTTTATGCCGGAAAGGATGCCAGCTTCGATGTGGCAAGCAATCCCGAATTCCTCAGGGAGGGAAATGCCCTTCAGGACACCTTCAATCCGGACCGGATAGTCATAGGGGTCGAAAGCGAAAGGGCGAAGGAACTCCTGCTCAAACTGTATGAAAATATAGATGCCCCCAAACTGGTGGTGGACATCAATACGGCGGAAATCATCAAACATGCCTCCAATGCATTCCTTGCGATGAAGATTTCCTTCATCAACATGGTGGCAGACCTGTGCGAGAGGACGGGAGCCGATGTAAAACTGGTAGCCGATGGAATGGGCTACGACAGACGGATAGGAAGAGCCTTCCTCAACGCCGGAATAGGATACGGAGGCAGTTGCTTCCCCAAGGATGTAAAGGCATTCCACCACATTGGAATAAAAAACGGGGCGGATTTTTCCCTCCTGGAAAAGGTGGAGGAAATCAACAACAGCCGCATAGACCGATTCATGGACCATGTGAAGGAAGCCCTGTGGTACCTCAGGAATAAGAAGATTGCAGTATGGGGCCTGTCCTTCAAACCCAACACCGATGATATTAGGGAGGCCCCCAGCATAAAGGTGGTCCAGAGGCTTCTGGACGAGGGGGCCGACATACACGCCTACGACCCCAAAGCGATGGACAACTTCAGGAAGCTGTTTCCCGACATAAACTATGTGAACGATAAGTACGATGCCCTGAGGGATGCCCATGCACTGCTCCTCATAACGGAGTGGGATGAATTCATGCCCGGGAATGTGGACTTCGAGAAGGTAAAAGAGCTCATGAGAACCCCCATCATCGTCGATGGAAGGAACATATACGACTGCGAATTTCTACAGCCGCTGGGATTCGAATACTATCCGATGGGGAGAAGGAAATGCAGAAGAGAGTAATCATAACGGGAGCAGCCGGTTTCGTGGGTTCCCACCTGGCAGAGAAATTTTTGAACGAGGGGTGGGAAGTGCTGGGAATAGACAACTTCATCACATCCACACCCGAGAACCTCAGGACCCTGAAGGAAAATCCCGCATTCAGATTCATGGAAATGGATGTGGTGAAGATAGACCCCTCTTCCCTGCTGGATTTCGAGCCCTCACTTGTGATGCACATGGCATCCCCCGCGAGCCCCGTGGACTACTTCAACATGCCCATAGAGACCATGCTCGTCAACTCCGAAGGCACGAGGAAGATGCTGGAAGTGGCCCGGAGAGCAGGAGCCCGCTTCCTCTTCGCCTCCACCAGCGAGGTCTATGGGGATCCGGAAATACATCCCCAGCCCGAAACCTACTGGGGAAATGTGAATCCAATCGGCCCGAGAGCCGTTTACGATGAAAGCAAGAGGTACGGGGAAGCAATGACCATGGCCTACAGGAGGCTGTTCGAACTGGATGTGCGCATCGTCCGCATTTTCAACACCTACGGACCCCGCATGAGGCCCAACGATGGACGCGTCGTCTCCAACTTCATCACCCAGGCCCTGACGGGAAAGAAACTGACCATATACGGGGATGGGAGCCAGACGAGGAGTTTCGGATATGTGGCAGATACGGTGGAGGGCATATTCAGGCTCGCCACATACGGAGGGCTTGAGGGAGAGGTGGTAAACATCGGAAACCCCGCCGAAATAACGGTAAAGGAACTGGCCGACACGATAATGAAGCTGATACCCTCAGCAGCGGGGATAGAATACCTGCCGCCCGTACCGGACGACCCCAGGAAGAGGAGGCCCGACATAACCAAAGCCAGAAAACTCCTGGGATGGAAGCCGGAAGTTCCTCTTGAGGAGGGCCTGAGGAAAACCATCCAGTACTTCCGGAGTATTTTAAACATCTGAAACGGCTGCAAATCGATTTCCCGGAAAGGGCCTATAAAATTAAACTGCTGGATTCCAATGTACAGGAATGTTTACGACCTCCTTTTTCTCATGAGCAGACCGAGGGATGCCCTCGACAGCATTGAAGGAAGGGATGATGAGGAATCCCTGCTCCTGAAGGCCTATAGTCTCCTCTTCATGGACAATCTGATCGGTGCCGAACACCTCTTCGACAAACTGAGCATGGTGGACACGCTCGTGGGAAGAGCAATAATAAGCATGAAGAGACTGCAATTCGAAGATGCATTCGAAAAGCTGGAGGAATACAGACGAACAGGCGAGAATCCGTATCTGAAAGCAGAGGCCCTCTATACCCTGATGAACCTCAGAATCCTCAACAATGATACAGGAGCGGTGGAAGAACTGCACAAACAGCTAATCGAGATTGCCATAATCAACGACCTGGCCGCATATCAGTGGATGGCCGAGATACACAGGGCAAGAGTCAAGGTGCTGAATGGAGACATGGAGGGAGCAATTTCCTCCCTCGAAATCGCCAGCAAGGGTTTAGAGGAGAGGAAGAATGTGGGCAGGCAGGTGCTCGCCCTTATCCAGCTGGCATACTACAGGGCATTCATGGGGGAGGGATCCACTGCCCTCAACCTGCTGAGGAGAGCTTCAACCCTCGCCGGTCTGACCGGTTCCAGGCTCCTTCAGGGGCTGGTCCATTATTACACCTACATAGTCGAAAAAATCATGGGCAAAGAGGACGCCGAGAGCTACAACCTCGCCAGAACCCTGATTGAACTGTCGGAGGACAGGATTATGCAGACGGAAGTGGAGATGGACACGATAATGGACCTCATACGGAACAGGGAGCTCATTCACGCCCGAACGAGAATACAGAAATTGCTCTCATCCCTCCGGGAGACAGACTACAGGTACAAGATTCCCACCCTCCTCTACTTCCTCGCAGAGGTGGAACTCCTGGACAATAATCCCCGGAAAGTGCTGGAAATAACGCAAGAGTATATGAAGAACCACTTTCCCGGAAGGAAGTTCCTCACCCTGGAGATGATGGCCCTCCGAAGCGCCGCCCTCCACAGGCTGAAGAGAAAGGAAGAGGCCTACGAGCAGTTTCTAAAAATGCTGAAGTTTACGGAAGAGCACAACCTTCACCATTACTGGACCACCAATCTGGAGGATACCCTCGAAAAGCTGGAGCCCATCATAAGGCATCACATGAGGCGTTCCAGAGAGCTGGAACCATACCTGCTGAAGATGGCTCTAAGGGGCAATCTGATAAGAAAGAATCCGCCCTCCATAAACCTGGAAGCCGCCTCCCGATTTCTGGACTTCGAAACGGTGGAGAAACATCTGAATGTCCTCAAGCAGCTGAACCCCCGATTTCCAGAAATCTATGCAAAAAAACTGAGATACAGGATAAAAGTCATGGGAGGATTTTCCATCGAAATAAGCAACAAAGCCTTGAGAGAAAAGGACTTCCAGAGGCCCATACATGTCAGAGTCATGAAATACCTCATAATAAACCGCAACCTCAATCTGCCCAAGGAAAAAATCATCGAAGATATATGGGGAGAAAAGCAGACCGAAAAGACCCACAGGACCCTGAACACCATATTGAGCCACCTGAGGAAGATTCTTCATCCACTGGGCGAGGACAGGAATACCATAAAGGGAACCAGGGGGGAGGTGGGATTCTATCCGGACGACAGATTTTACATAGATGCGGAGGAATTCGAGCGCTACTACAGGGATGGTAAAATTGCCCTATTCGGAGATGAAGAAAGGGGCATGAGGCTCCTCCAGGAAGCCCTGAGACTTTACACGGGGGACCTCCTTCCCGCCGACAACTACGAATGGGTGGAATGGGAGAGGGAAAGGCTGAGATCCCTTTACGCCCAGACAGTCCTCATAGTATCCAACATACTTATAAAACGGGGAGAGATTTACCTCGCCATATCGATACTGGAGGAGGCCATGTACAGGACCAACGACAGCAGCGTATACAGTAAGCTCATGGAATACCTCGAAGAAGCTGAACTTCACGGGAGGAAATCCTACTGGAGCGATTATGTGGAGCGATTTATACTATCCGGATAGGAGTATACCCTCTTTACCCTCCTTCCCACCCCCACCAGCAGATCATATGGAATTTTCCCTATAGCCGATGCCACATCCTCCACCCTGACATGTTCCCCCCACAGTTCCACCTCATCCCCTACATCCAATCCATCCCCCTCCACGACTATGAGGTCCATCGAAACCCTTCCCAGCACCCGCCTGTATCTCCCTGCGGCATATACTCGAAGGAGGTTGGACCCCTCCCAGGGGTATCCATCTGCATATCCCACTCCCACCACCGCCACATCCATATCCCTGTCGGCAAAGAATGTCCTGCCATATCCGGTGCTCTCCCCTCTTCTGAGAATCCTCTTCTGAACGACCCTCGCCCGAAAACTCATGGCAGGTCTGAGGTCCAGCCTGTCCCTGAGAAAGGGGGAAGGTACCACCCCGTAAAGGCCTATACCCACCCTGACAGCATCGAAGTATGAAAAAGGATATCGGAGGGTGGCGGAGGTATTGGCGGCATGTATCAAAACATTCCTGACCCCGGCTTTTCCGAGGGACTCCTCGAATCTCCTCACCTGGACCTCTGTAAAATCATCATCCAGCACATCGGCGCTGGAGAAGTGGGTAAAGACCCCCTCCACCTCCACAAGCCCCTCTTCCTGCAGAGAAAGGACCTCTCCGTAGAATCGGGGGAATTCCCCATACCATATCCCCGTCCTCCCCATCCCCGTATCCACTTCTATGTGAACCCTGACCCTCATCCCCACTTTTCGAACCACATCGAGCTGTTCGAAGGAAGAAAGGTTGAATGCGAAGCCCCTCCTGGACGCCTCCCGCACATCGTCGGGGGAAAAGAGGGGCTGAAATATGAGGACCCGCCCCCGTTCCACTTCCAGGGCCTCCTCCATGGTGGCAACCGCCAGCATCAGAACCCGGTCCGATATATGGCGGGAAACCCTCTTCAGACCATGGCCATAGGCATCTGCCTTGACAACGGCAATCACAGGACGGCCCGTGTGGGCCACAATCGTATCTATATTATGCACTATGGCATCGAGAGAAATCGAAACATAGGTCCTCGGCGGCATCGAAGGGCAAATTTTACACTACTCCACCACGAAACCCACCTCGATCACCACCTGATACTCCCTGACCTTCCCCCCTTCTATGCTCCCCCTGATCTCCTTCACCTCGAACCAGGAAAGCCCCCTCAGAGTCTCCGATGCCTTTGCAATTGCATTCTTTATTGCATCCTCCAGACTCTCACTGCTCGTTCCCACCAGCGTTATTTTCTTATAGACCTTCATGGCGAAATTATACAGGCTTCCAACTTTAAAATTTCTCACCAAAATTAACCGGAGGGGTGTTATAATGAACGAGGACAGGCTCCTGGAGCTCTGGCAGAGCATAACCGGATATGTGGAGGACTGGGAAACCAAGTTTGCGGAAATTCTCGAAGAGCTGGACAGTCTGAGCGTAATTTTAGAAGAGGAATCGGGTGAGGAGGATTTCGACGCATACTTCGAAGACGAACAGGTCTCCATAGATTCCCTGAAGGAAGAAGTCCGAAACATGCGCCGCCATATCAGACAGATAGTAAAGCAGGCCCTCGCGGGGGAGCTCACCACCATAGATGTGGAGGAGGAATTCAGGAGGGCCGGAGACCTGCTGACCCGGATGGAAGATGAAATCCTCAGGCTGAGGGAAGAAGCGGATCAATACGATTACATAGACGACGATTATTACGGGGAAGAGGAGGAGGAATATTGAGCAGGTTCAGGAGGTTGCTCGTCACGAGCGCCCTTCCCTATGCAAACGGCCCCCTTCACATAGGGCACATTGCGGGGGCTTACCTGCCCGCCGACATATACACCCGATTTCAGCGGGCAAAGAAGAGGGATGTAATCCACATCTGCGGAACCGATGAACACGGCGTGGCCATAACCATAGCAGCCCGAAAGGAAGGGAAAACTCCACAGGAGCTGGTAGATTATTACCACGAGAATATTAAGAAGTCTTTCGAGAACCTGGGGATTTACTTCGACAACTTCTCCCGCACCACCAGATCCGTCCACTACGAACTTTCACAGCAGTTCTTCCTGAAGCTGTATAACGAAGGCTATATCGAAAAAAGGGAAGTCCAGCAGTTCTACTGCCCCAACGACAGGATGTTCCTCCCCGACAGATATGTGGTGGGAACCTGCCCCTACTGCGGATACGAGAAGGCCAGGGGGGATCAGTGTGAGAAGTGCGGAAGGTGGCTGGAGCCCACTGACCTCATAAACCCCAGGTGTGCAATATGTGGAGCCACTCCGGAGCTGAAGAACAGCTTCCACTACTTCTTCCTGCTGAATAAACTGCAGGACAGGCTCAGAGAATGGCTCGAGGGAAAGAGCAGGAAGTGGAAACCCAATGTGGTCAAATTCGCCCTCGGCTGGGTGAAGGAGGGCCTCAAACCCAGAGCCATAACCAGGGACCTGGAGTGGGGAGTCCCCGTACCCCTGGAGGAGGCAAAGGGGAAGGTCCTCTATGTGTGGTTCGATGCCCCAATAGGATACATCTCCTCCACTAAGGAATGGAATCCCGAAAGGTGGGAGGAGTTCTGGAAGAGCAACGACACCCGGCTTATTCACTTCATAGGGAAGGACAATATAGTGTTCCATGCAGTGGTATGGCCGGCCATGCTCATGGCCCACGGGGAGTATGTCCTGCCCGATGAAATTCCCGCCAACGAATTCCTGAACCTCATGGGTGAAAAGCTCTCCACCAGCAGGGGATGGGCCTTCTGGGTTGACGAGCTTCTGGAGAGATTCCCCGCCGACTATATACGATTTGGAATAGCATACATACTGCCCGAAAACAAGGACTCCGATTTCGACCCCCATGAATTCAGGGACAGAGTCAACAAGGAACTCATAAACAAGTACGGAAATCTGGTCAGCAGGATCTTCGGATTCCTGAATCGATTCTTCGGGGGCATGATTCCCCGGAGGACAGACCTAAATTCCCGCCAGAGGGAAGCCTTTCAGCAACTGGTGAAAATCATAGAGGAAGCGGAAGACGCGATAGAAAACTTCGAGTTCAGGAAGGCCCTCTATACGCTCATCTCCGGAGCTGAATACATAAACGCCTACATAGACAGGATAAAGCCCTGGGCCCTGATAAAGGAAAATCCAGAGGAGGCCGAAAGGGAACTCTTCCTGATGGCCAACATGCTCAGGAGTATAACCCTGGGATTCGAGCCCTATGTTCCCTTCTCCACAAGAAAGGTGCTCTCCGCAATGGGCATAGAGGATGTGGAATGGGACAGGGCAAAGGAGATAGACGAATCCCTGGCCGGGAGAAAGGTGGAGAACATTGGCCCCCTGTATAAGAAAATAGAAGATAAGCAGATCGAAGAACTGATTGAACTTTTGAAGAAGAGAGCATCGGGAGGTGCACAGGTGGAAGAGAAGAAGCAGGAAAGCAGGAAGGAATACATAACCTACGATGAGTTCATGAAGGTGGAGCTGAGGGTTGCGCGGGTAAAACATGCGGAACGCATACCCAAATCCAGGAAACTCCTGCGCCTAATAGTGGATCTGGGAGATGAGGAGAGGCAGATAGTGGCAGGAATAGCCCAGTACTATGATCCCGAAGACCTCATAGGGAAGAACATCGTTATAGTGGCGAACCTGCAGCCCCGTAAACTCATGGGATACGAAAGCCAGGGCATGCTCCTGGCGGCCGGGGAAGAACCCATTCTCCTGACCACGGAAAAGTGGAACGCAAAACCGGGGGAGCGCATCAAATAAACTGGGAGGGAATCCCTCCCTACCCCACATTGAATCTACTGAAGAGACGCAGGAAGAATATGTGCTCATTATAATCTTTCAGCACATCCACCAGCTGATTCTGAGGCACGGTGGAATTGCGGAAGGAATAGGTGTATCCCGCCTTCAGGTAAAGCCACCTGCTGAGATTCACCCTGTAGGAGAGATTAAACTTCCCCTCCAGGTCCACCCTTCCATAATGGGTATCCAGAGCATCCGCTGTGGTATATACCCTGCGCCTGACCAGAAACCCCATATTCACCCCCATCTTCTGCATCTCGAACCCCCCGCCCAGATAGTAATTGCTCCAGTCCCTGTGGAGATTGGGGTCGGGATTCTGCGCACGAATATAGGCAATCTGTAAAAGCGGCCTTAAAACGGGTATCGTTTTCAATGTGGTTTCTAATCTGTAGATGGAGGCATCATAGTTATCGAATGTAGTATTGAAATCCATTCTTCCGTAAGTAAAGGAAGACTCCAGAAACCTTCCCCTGTAGGAAAACTTTCCGTATGCATACGAGAACCAGAGCAATTGGTACTGCAGTGGTGCCACATAGGTGGGCCTCACAGGCCGGTAAGGGACATATCCGAGCCTCAACTCGAAGGGCCTAAATCCCCCATAAAGACTGATAGAAAGCCTGTCCAGCTGTCCGTTGCGGAGATACTTGTTGTAGGAAACAGAAGCCCCGACGAATCCCCTTCCGGGGGACCACAGGGCCGAAAGCCGCGCTGAGAGTACATCATCGTATATGCTGTTGACATCCGGATACCTGTAGCTCTTCACTCCCAGATAAAAGGTATCTATGGCAGACTGGGAATACCTGTATGCATTGGTGGTCCTGTGCATGCCGAACATGAAATTAATGCGGGCGGCCTTCCTCCTCTTTACCTTTCCAGCGAACTCCCTGTATACCTTTATGGCTCCCCTTCCCTTCCGAACCTCTATTTCGAATTCATGAACTCCATCGGGAATATCTATCCTGAGAATCAGGGGTCTGGAGGCCCGTATTGTCCTCTTTCCATCGAAGAAAGTGTATTTGCTGGACGGCTTCAGGGTCTTCCTCTCCTTTATCACGACCCTTCCATCCCTCTTTACCACTATCTCCACCGGGGTATTCTTCCTGCCAGGGTCAACGAATGCCCTGTAGTAGATATACAATTTCGCCGGCCCCTTCGACTTCAGTCTCGCACCCCTGCCCTCCTCCACGATATAGTATGTGTATTTTCGATTACCCTTCTGGAGTATGATGGGATATCCACCCCCCACCAGCTGGAGGGGCTGCCATTTCCTCTTCTTCCATACATAGATGCGGGCCACAGCATCCACACTGCTAACCACCTCATACCTGCCCTTCAGGAAGTGGAGCCTTACATCGTTCTTCCCCTTCCGCAGACTGCGGATGGCATACTTACGGCCCCTCTTCAGTATAACCAGCTTCCCCTTCCCCTGAGCCCGAATGATCCAGCGGGTGCTCCTGTCTCCCCGAAACCGGATGCGAAAAGTATCACCCGCGGAAAGATGAACATAGGGCTTCCCATCTATCACCACTTTCGAACCCTTAAGGGATGGAGTAATCTCCTTCCAGTAGACGAGCAAAAACAGCTCCATCATAGCATTTCCTCCTTTCTTGGCGGATTTCCAAAAACCTTTCCAAAGACCCCATTCAGGGTAAGGATTATAATCACGATATACACCACGAGCAGAAAAACATGCAGCACAACGGGATATCTGGGCTGATAAAACAGCGGTCCGGTTCCCACCTCCGGCATGGATGCAGGGGAAACCGGCAATCCATACCTCCTGGCCAGCCTCACTATCTCCAGGAAATTTATGACATACTTTCCCTGCTTGAGGAATCGGGCCACCAGTCCCTCCACCGGTTCGTCCATAATCATGGGATAAATAGAGGGTCCGTTGATCCCCTCCCTCAGAATCCTCTTGACCTCTACAGTTCCAAGACTAATTACACCACCGCCAATGTTTATGTACAGGACAGGCTCTCCACCGGCCGTCAGATACCTGTACTCGGAATCCACAGCCGCCTGCAGGGGCAGGACCTCCAGCAGTTTGAGCCCATTTCTCCTGATAGCCTCCCTTATCAGTTCCCTGCTCGAATCTGGAAGCCCTGCACCGACATCGTTGTTTCCCCCGATGGATGCCACCACAGAGCGCCCGTGTATCAACCCCCGGTCATACAGAACCTTCTCCATATCGGCCCAGGTGAATTCCGGAATGTTGGCTCCCCAGCTGGATGACCCTATAGAGGACCCCCAGACGGGAACAGCCCCGTATTCCTCCACCCCGATGATCACAGCCACATCGAGGGCAGGAAAGGAGCCCGTCATGTGCAGTGCAACCGTATCCCCTTCCTTAACTCCCAGCTCCCGGAGCATCTGAACAACCAGAGCGGCCCAGTTGGGATTTATAGAAGTAAGCTTCGCATCGTAGTTTCCACCACTCGTGGTTATCGGAGAATCTTTGTATCCTATGAATCCACTTTCCATTGGGTCATCCACGGGATCAATGGGAATGCCTCTCTTGAGCCTCTCGGCTTTTATGAGGCGATAGGCTTCGAGGGTCCTGCTTGCGGCTTTCATCTTCAGGTCGTACAGGGGTGCCTCCCGAACGGTCAGGCTGATGCGGGATATAAAGATAAACATGCCACCGAGAATTCCCAGAAACAGAATCTCGCCGGTACTCAACCTGTGTTTTCGGAATATCATAGCACCTCCTGCCCCCCATGCAGTATTATAAGGATAAACCGCACTATAGTCACATTTATGGCCAGCATACCGAGAGTTGGAAGAATCCCCTGCTTATCCATCCAGTAGGCAAGGAGCCCTGGAATGATAAATCCGAATGCCTGAAGTTGCATCAGTACCGGATGGGGATACACATTTACTACTTCCCTGCTGAGCTGGGCGAGTATAAAACCTATCAGTACAGCCACGAGGAGTCTCCTGCGGCCATAGAGCAGCATAAAAGATGAAAGGAGCTTCAGGATACCAAGGGCCAGAAGGGAAGCGAGGATTGTTGCTAAAAGCATCATGGGCCGTGAAGAAATGACCACGAAATAACCCGGAACCACCAGGCCCCCCGCCAGCAGACCCAGATACTCCGCCGTATAAAGGGATATAATCAGACCAAGAGCTATAGCCTGAACCAGTATCATGCCAGTTCCTCCAGTTTATCCACTATCTCCTGTCCCAGTCCCACTATATTACCCATCGCCACCACGACAGAGCCATCGGGCACTCTGTCCAAGAGGACCTCTATAACATCCTCAGCACGGGCCCCCTCCAGAACCACCATCCTGTCCGGATCCACACCCCTGCGGTGCATGGCCCGTTCGACGAAAGAAGTCATACTGCCGGCTATTATATACAAATCAGCCACTATATCCCTTCCCATAACCCGGGCGAAACTTTCGGTCCTCTGGGGCCTGTCCCCTCTTAAGGTAAGGAGAGCCACCCTGGGAGAATCGGGATGTCTATCTAAAGCCATATTCCAGATGCGCATCGTGGATTCCACATCGTTGGCCGCCATGGCATTCAGGAAGTAAATCCTCTTTCCCCCCAGCTCCACCACCAGCTCCCTGAGGGCACCGGGATCCGGATTGACAGCGTACATCCGCCTGAGAGCCTCCCTTCTCTCCACCCCAAAGTGTTCTGCAACGGCAAGAGCCAGAGCCACATTCTCCCTGTGCTCCAGATAGGAAAATCCCCTCATCTCCTCATCCGAAACATCATCTGCAGATACGCCTATGAGCCTCGTACCCCTGCTACGGGCAACCCTCTCGAGAACATGGAACCACCTTTTCTCCGCGGTAAAAGCGACACCGTTGTAAGGAAGCGACAGGGCGATATGATGCGCGACATGCTCCATTGTGGGTCCCATTACATCGAGATGGTCCTCCCGCACATTGGTTATGATTCCAACGGTGCTCCTGATTATTTTCTCTTCCAGTATTCGAATGTAGTCAGGGGTTATTGCCATACACTCGACCACGAGGGCCTCCGCCTTCAATTCGTGGGCCTTCTTCACCACCTTCAACTGTTCTATGATGTTGGGTTTTCCCGGTCTGAATACGGGCACCTCCCTTCCATCGGGGTATATGAAGCGGGCGCTGGTTCCGGTGGTCTTGACAACGGTCCGCATATCGGGTCTCAAAACGGCCCCCACGAGCCTGGTAACGGAGGATTTTCCCCTCGAGCCGTTGACATGTATCCTGTGCTTTATTCGCCTCAGGCGATACAGATGGGCCTGATACCGGAAGGTCTCTATGAGCGTAAAAATCGAAAACACCCCCGCAGGAATTATCAGAGATAAAGCGCCTGTTTCCATACCCTCCGTCTGGCAGAATTATAATCTTTTTGTGCTTGATTTTCAATGTTTAATATCCGATTGATTTTATGAGAAAATTAACTCCTCTGCACCGGCCGATAACGGGTAGCAACTCCTTCCAGACATACCGAGGAAAGCGAGCCGGATGCGAAGCCTCCAGAGTTGAAAATCCCGTGAGGATTGGAGAATTTCCACTTCCCTTTAAAATTAACCCATGGCGCAGATTAGAAAGGGAATGGCTATTCTTTACAGGGATGAACCCCACCTGGTTCTGGACTTCAAGCACACCCACAAGGGAAGGGGAGGAGCCACCATAACTGTCAAACTGAAGAATATAGTGAGCGGAAATGTAATAACCGCCACCTTCAAGGCGGACGAAGATGTGGAAGAGGTGCCGGTCGACAGGCACGAGGCCGTGTATTCCTACCGCATGGGGGACACCTTCGTATTCTTCGACAATCAGACATACGAAGAGGTGCACTTCTCCGAATCGGACATAGAGCATGCCCTCGGATACCTGAAAGAAGGAATGGAGGTGAAGATTCTCTATGCGGATAATAGACCCATAACCATAGAACTGCCCACATTCGTGGAGATGGAAGTGGTGGAAACCGAACCCAACTTCAAGGGGGACACCGCCTCCGGTGGAACGAAACCGGCGAAGATAGAAACCGGTAAGGTGATAAAGGTTCCGTTTTTTATCGAAACGGGAGACATCATAAAGATCGACACCCGGGACGACAGGTATATAGAAAGGGTTGGCAAGAAGTAGAAATGGAGGGGAATATCCCTCCTCAGGACTCTATCCTCATCAAAAACTCCCGCATACCAACTGCTTTCCCTCCGGAAACCTTCAGGTCCCTAACAACCCCGTCGATGGGACTCTTTATGTGATTCCTCATCTTCATCGCTTCTATAATGACGAGGGACTGCCCCTTCTCCACCCTCTGCCCTTCCTCCACGAGCACCTCCACCACGAGACCGGGAATGGGCGAGCGTATATCCGCATGGGAATGCTGTTTCTGAAATGTCTCCCTGCTTCCTACTGCCCTCTGAATCCGGATGTGGTACTGCCTACGACCATCCTCCAGAATCATGCCATCCTGCCCCTCTTCAAGGGAAACAACCCACAGCCTCCCAGCTATATGGACAGTAAATACACCATCCGTCAGCCGATTGACCTCCACGGGAACATCCGACTGTATCTCGAACAGCTCCCCATCCACCTCCACCCAGTACTTCACGGCCTTATCACCTCCTCTCCCACATAGGGTCTCAGGGCCTCCGGAATAACGATGGACCCATCCTTCTTCTGATTATTCTCCAGAAGGGCTATCAGGACTCTCGGAGTCGCAAGTCCAGAACCATTCAGCGTATGCACGAACTCCTTTCTCCCCCCCTTTCTCCTGACCCTTATGCCGGCCCTTCGGGCCTGAAAGTCCTCCACATTACTGATAGAGCTGGCCTCCAGCCATGTGTTCTGCCCGGCCGCCCACACCTCTATATCGTAGGTTTTGGCGGCTGCAAAACCCATATCTCCGGTAGAAAGAAGGACCACCCTGTAGGGAATGTTCAGCTCCTGCAGGATTCCCTCCACATTCCTTACCATCTTCTCCAGCTCATCGTAAGATTGCTCGGGAAGAGTGAACTTATAGAGCTCCACCTTATTGAACTGATGCATCCTCTTTATGCCCCTCACATCCCTGCCATGGGCACCGGCCTCCCTTCTGAAACATGGAGTATAGGCAAAGTAGTAAAGGGGCAACAGGTCTTCCTCCAGAGTCTCCCCCGCGTGCAGACTGGTGAGGGGCACCTCTGCGGTTGGAACCAGGAAGAGCTCGTCTTTTTCAATGTAATACATTTCCTCTCTGAACCGGGGTAGCTGGCCCGAATTGAACATGGTCCTCTCGTTTACCAGGAACGGGGGCAGTATCTCCGTATATCCGTTTTCCCTCGCCTTATCCCTGAAGTAGTTGATCAGCGCCCACTCGAGCCGGGCCCCGGCTCCCTTGTAGACCACGAATCGGGAACCGGCAAGCTCTCCCCCCTTCTTTATGTCGAGAATTCCAAGTTTCTCACCCAGGTCCCAGTGGGCAAGGGGCTCGAAGTCGAATCGGGGAACCTCACCCCACCGCCTTACCTCCACATTGGCACTCTCATCCGGCCCCACGGGAACACTCTCGTGGGGGATATTGGGAATCATGGACCACAGGTACCAGAACTCCTCCTCCACTTTCTTCCTTTCCTCCTCAAGAACCTTCAACTGCTCATCTATTTCCTTCAGGGTGGAAAGGACCTCATCCACCGGTTTCCCTTCCCTCTTGAAGCGACCTATGAGTCTGGACTTCTCATTCTTGAGGGCCCTCAGTTCATCTGTCTTCTTAATGAGTTCCCTCCTGCGGGCATCCACTTCTAAAATCCTGTCCAGGATTTCGGTATCGTAATTCCTCTTCCTGAGGGCATCCCGAAGAACATCCACTTTGTCCCGAAGATAAGACAGGTCCAGCATAATTTCAATTTTACACCCGGATGCACGGGATAAGGACCGAATATCCCCTTCGGGATAAATATTCAGACCTTCCCATTAAAATTATCCCATGCTCATTATGATGACAACATTCGTTAACATCCCGAAGGTGGAAGTAAAGACCCATCAACTGAAGAACGGCCTGAAAGTCTTCGTGGTGGAAGACCACTCGGCACCCGTTGCCACAGTTCAGGTATGGTACAGGGTGGGTTCCAAAAACGAACCCCTCGGCATGACCGGTTCCGCACACCTGCTGGAGCACATGATGTTCCGCGGAAGCAAGAATGTAAAGGGGGATTACAGCCAGATTATAGACCGAATGGGAGGTATGGACAACGCATTTACCAGCTTCGATATGACCGCCTACTTCAGCGAAATACCCTCCTCCCGCGTGGAAGAAGTAATGCGAATGGAAGCGGATCGCATGAGGAATCTCACCTTCGAGGGATTCGATGAGGAGAGGAATGTGGTTTTAGAGGAAAGGCGCTGGAGGACGGAGAACAATCCGGAGGGGGCCCTCTGGGAAGCCATATTCGCCACCAGCTTCTGGGAGCACCCCTATCATCATCCCGTGATTGGATGGAGGAGCGACCTGGAAAATGTAACTCTGGAGCAGTTGAAGGACTTCTACAGGACCTACTATGCCCCCAACAATGCCTACCTCATCGTGGTGGGGGATGTAAATCCCCATCAGGTCTTCCAGTGGGCCGAAAAGTACTTCGGCAGATACGATCCCCAGAAGATACCCCCCTTCTATACGCGGGAATCCGAAAGGAAGAATGTAAGAAGAACAGAGCTGAAGAAGGAGGGCTTCGCCACATATCTGGCAATAACCTTCCCCATACCCGCCTACGGTAGCGAAGAGACCCCGGTATTCGACCTCCTTTCGGAACTATTCGGAAGCGGAAAATCCTCCCGCCTGTACAGGGCAATAGTGGATGAAAAGGGGCTGGCTTCGTCCATAAGCGCCTTCAATTACTCCCTCCACGACCACGGCCTGTTTATCATCTGGGCAGTCCTTCAGCAGGGGAAGGATGCGAAGGAGCTGGAATCCGCCATTCTGGAAGAAATAGAGAAGTTCAAGAAAGAGGGAATCAGCGAGGAGGAGCTCCAGAGAGCGAAGAACAAGAACCTGGCCAGCATGATTTACAACAAGGAAACGGTCATGGGTCAGGCAATGGCCCTGGGCTCCAGCCTCATAATGACCGGAGACCCCGATTACCTGAACCGCTATCCAGAGATGCTACAGAAGGTCACCAGGGAGGATGTGATGAAAGCGGCGAATAAATACCTGGACACCCGGAACATGAATGTCATCGTGGTCCACCCCATACCTCCCAGGAATATGGAAGAGTACATGAAGGGCCTGCAGAAAGCTCAGTCCATCAGGAGATAATCCCTGCCCGGATTCGTCCGGGCCTTTAAAATTGTCCGCCGATGAAGGAAGTACTGCTCAGCTTTGCAACAGGATTCGTGGTGGGCATCATATTCTCTGCCTTCAAACTGCCCATACCCGCCCCGCCCACCCTTGCGGGAATCATGGGTATAGTGGGGATATTCGTCGGATATCTGCTCTGGAACAGCATCTTCAGGTAGGGTTCCCTTCCCCACAACCCCTTTAAAATTTCGTTTGCCATGCAACCATTGAGGGAATTCTTTCTATACCTTTCGGAAAGAAGGGGTTTGGAGAATTTTATAAGCAGATTTCCCCCAACGCGAAGACTGGTGGACCGCTTCGTGGCGGGTCGCACACTGGACGATGCCATAGAGGTGGTGAAATCCCTCAACGCGGAGGGGATAAGGGTGACTCTGGACCGGCTGGGGGAAAGCGTTCTGGACAAATCCCTGGTGGATGAAACCGTGAACGAGTATCTCAAGATACTGGATGTGCTGAAGGGGACGAATAACTCGGTGGCAGTGAAGCCCACCAGCGTGGGGCTGGACATATCGAGGGAGGTGGCGCTGGACAATTTCAGGAAACTGCTTCAGAAGGGTGACTTCATCGAAATAGATATGGAGGCCTCCCGGTATGTAAACGATACTCTCTGGATCTACAGAAAGCTGAAAGAAGAATTCCCCGACAGGAAAATAGCCGTTGCCATTCAGGCATACCTCTACCGCTCGGAGCAGGATGTGAAAGACCTGACGGACCTGAAACCCTGCATCCGTCTCGTGAAGGGGGCATATAAGGAGCCCAGAGATGTGGCCATTCAGAACAAAAAGAAAGTGGATGAAAACTATGTGAAACTGCTCTTTTATTTGCTGGAGAACATTCCCTACACCCTCGTTGCAACCCACGATGAAAAAATAATAAACCGCATGCTCCGGTTCATCAGGGAGAGGAAGATACCCACAGAAAGATTCGAATTCCAGTTCCTGTACGGAATAAAGGGAAATCTACTGCGGAAGTTGAAAGGGGAGGGATTCAATACCGGCATGTATGTCCCCTATGGAACCCACTGGTATCCCTACTTCATGAGGAGACTGGCCGAAAGGCCCGCCAATGTGTGGTTTGTATTCAAAAATCTCTTCGGATAGAGGGGGCTAAATGTCCCCCCTCTCCTTCAGTATCT
>Ga0256833_1000766_pt1 | contig 24689 bp, 23 predicted proteins | sample 356284metaG_FD_190535 | JGI IMG/M metagenome (GOLD analysis project Ga0256833, IMG submission 190535) | Hydrothermal vent microbial communities from Mid Atlantic Ridge, Atlantic Ocean - 356-284 | ecosystem: Environmental > Aquatic > Marine > Hydrothermal vents | place: Atlantic Ocean: Mid... | reverse complement strand
GGACGTGCAGAACGCCGAGTTCACCGGAAGCTTCCCGGAGGCGGTGGACCTCCCCGGCTACAAGCCGGTGCAAAAGGGGCACCCCCGCCAGGTGGAGAAGGCGCTGGCCGCTCTCCGGGCGGCCGAGCGGCCGGTGTTGATGGTCGGGGGCGGGGCCCAGGGGGCGGCCGAGCCGATCCGCCGGTTGGTGGAAAGAAGCGGGATCCCCGCGATCGGCACCCTCCAGGGCCTGGGGGTGGTGGCCGCCGACGATCCCCGCTTCCTGGGGATGCCGGGGATGCACGGCACCTACGCCGCCAACCAAGCGATCCACCAGGCCGACCTGATCCTGGGGATCGGGCTCCGCTTCGACGACCGGGTCACCGGCGACCTGAGCCGGTTCGCCCCCAAGCTCCGCACCCTCATCCACGTCAACATCGACCCCGCCGAGATCGGCAAGGTGCTCAAGGCCCACATCCCCCTGGTCGGCGACGCCGCCTGGGTCGCCGAGCGGCTGGCCGAGGGGGCCGAGCCGCTGGCCATTGAGGACTGGTGGCGGCAAATTCGCGCCTGGCAGCAGGCCCACCCCCTCCGGATCCCCGAGCGCCCCGAGCTCCAGTCCCAGGAGGTGATCCGGGCCTTCGGGGAGGCCACCGGCGGCGAGGCGGTGGTGGTCACCGGGGTGGGCCAGCACCAGATGTTCGCCGCCCAGTTCTACCCGGTAAAAAGGCCCAGGAGTTTCCTGACCTCGGGGGGGCTCGGGACCATGGGGTTCGGGCTGCCGGCGGCGATCGGCGCCCAGGTCGCCAGGCCCGGTGAAACCGTGCTCCTCTTCGACGGCGACGGCTCCTTCCAGATGACCCTCCAGGAGCTGGCCACGGTGGCCAAGTACCGCCTGCCGGTGAAGATCGTGATCCTCAACAACGGCTTCCTCGGCATGGTCCGCCAGTGGCAGGACCTCTTCTACGACGACCGCTACAGCGAGGTCTTCCTGGCCGATTCCAACCCCGACTTCGTCAAGCTCGCCGAGGCCTACGGTCTGCCCGCCCTCCGGGTCGAGGCCAAGGACGAGCTGCCCGGGGCGGTGGCCCGGGTCCTGGAGAGCGAGGGGCCGGTGGTGGCGGACTTCCGGGTGGTCCCCGAGGAGGGGGTCTTCCCCATGATCCCGGCCGGGGGGAGCGCCGAGGAGATGATCCTCGAACCCCCCAAGGAGGTGGAGCCGTGAAGCGGCACCTGGTCAGCGTGCTGGTCGAGGACCACCCCCGGGTCCTCACCCGCATCACCTCGATGTTCGCCCGGCGGGGGTTCAACATCGACTCGCTGGCGGTGGGGCGGACCCACCTGCCGGGGGTGAGCCGGATCTCGTTCGTGGTCTACGGCGACGACCGCACCATCGAGCAGGTGGAGAAGCAGCTCAACCGCCTGATCGAGGTCCTCAAGGTGGTCGACCACGACGGCCCCCGTCTGGAGCGGGAGCTCGCATTGGTCAAGGTCCGGGTCGAGGGGATCGAGGAGCGGCTGGAGCTCAAGGAGATCGCCGAGGCCTTCCGGGCCCGCATCGTCGACGTGGCCCGCAGCGCCCTTACCTTCGAGGTCAGCGGCCACCCCGCCAAGATCGACCGCTTCATCGAGGAGCTCACCCATTACGGGGTACTGGAGACGATGCGCACCGGGGCCCTGGGCATGGACCGGGGGGAGCGGGTGCTTAAACTGAGGGCTCGTAAGGAGGCGATATGAAGGTTTACCACGATCACGACGCGGACCTGGGCTTTCTCTCCGGTAAGAAGGTGGCCGTTTTGGGCTTTGGCTCCCAGGGGCACGCCCACGCCCTGAACCTCAAGGACTCGGGGGTCGAGGTGGTGGTGGGGCTGAGGCCCGGCTCGCGGCGCTGGGCCGAGGCCGAGGGCCAGGGGCTCCGGGTGCGCCCGGTGCCCGAGGCGGTGGCCGGGGCCGACGTCGTGATGGTGCTGCTACCCGACGAGGTCCAGGCCGAGGTCTACGCCCGCGAGGTCGAACCCCACCTCAAGGAGGGGGCGGCGCTCGCCTTCGCCCACGGCTTCAACATCCACTTCGGCCAGATCCGGCCGAGGCCCGACCTCGACGTTTGGATGGTGGCCCCCAAGGGCCCCGGCCACCTGGTGCGGAGCGAGTACGCCGCCGGCCGGGGGGTGCCCGCCCTGGTGGCGATCCACCAGGACCAAAGCGGCGCCGCCCTCCCCACCGCCCTGGCCTACGCCAAGGGGATCGGGGCGACCCGGGCGGGGGTCATCCCCACCACCTTCGCCGAGGAGACCGAGACCGACCTCTTCGGTGAGCAGGCGGTGCTCTGCGGCGGGCTGACCCGGCTGATCGCGGCCGGGTTCGAGACCCTGGTGGAGGCCGGCTACCAGCCCGAGATCGCCTACTTCGAGACCCTGCACGAGGTCAAGCTCATCGTCGACCTGATCTACGAGGCCGGGTTCGCCGGCATGCGCTACTCGATCTCCAACACCGCCGAGTACGGCGACTACACCCGGGGCGGCGCGGTCGTCGGGCCCGAGGTCAAGGCCCGCATGAAGGAGGTCCTGGGGCAGATCCAGCGGGGCGAGTTCGCCCGCGAGTGGATTTTGGAGAACCGGGCGGGACAGCCGGTCCTGATGGCCGAACGCCGCCGCTGGCAGGCCCACCCGATCGAGGAAGTGGGGAAGAGGTTGAGGGCCATGATGCCCTTCATCAAGGCGCGGTTTGAGGAGGAAGAGGGTGCGACGGATTAAGATCTTCGACACCACGTTGCGGGACGGGGAGCAGTCGCCGGGGGTGGCGCTCACCCCCGAGGAGAAGCTGGCGATCGCCCACCAGCTGGCCCGGCTCGGGGTTGACGTGATCGAGGCCGGGTTCCCGATCGCGAGCCCCGGCGACTTCGAGGCGGTGCGGCGGATCGCCGAGGAGGTGCGGGGACCGGTGATCGCGGCGCTGGCCCGGGCGGCCCGGCCCGACATCGAGCGGGCCGCCGAGGCCATCGAGCCGGCCGAGCGGCGGCGCATCCACACCTTTATCGCCACCAGCCCCATCCACATGGAGAAGAAGCTCCGCCTGAGCCCCGACGAGGTGGTCGAGCGGGCGGTGTGGGCGGTGGGGTTCGCCAAGTCCTTCGTCGAGGACGTCGAGTTCTCGGCCGAGGACGCCGGCCGGAGCGACCCCGACTTCCTGGTCCGGATCTTCGGCGAGGTCATCCGGGCCGGGGCCACCGTGATCAACATCCCCGACACCGTCGGCTACCAGGTGCCCTGGCAGTTCGCCGAGCTGGTCGGGTACGTGATCGAGAGGACCCCCGGGGCCGAGCAGGTGGAGTGGAGCGTCCACTGCCACGACGACCTCGGGCTGGCGGTGGCCAACTCGCTGGCGGCGGTGCGGGTGGGGGCCACCCAGGTGGAGTGCACCGTGAACGGGATCGGCGAGCGGGCCGGCAACGCCTCGATGGAGGAGATCGTGATGGCCCTCTACACCCGGAGGGACTTCTTCCAGGCCGAGACCGGGATCGAGACCCGCGAGCTCTACCGCACCTCGAGGCTCGTCTCCCAGCTCACCGGGATGCTGGTGCCCCCCAACAAGGCGGTGGTGGGGCAGAACGCCTTCGCCCACGAGTCGGGCATCCATCAGGACGGCGTCCTTAAGGACCGCCAGACCTACGAGATCATGAACGCCGAGCTGGTGGGCCGGGAGGCGGCGGTCCTGGTGCTTGGCAAGCACTCCGGTCGCCACGCCTTCAAAAAGGCCCTGGAGGAGCTCGGCTACCGGTTCTCCGACGAGGAGATCAAGCAGCTCTTCGCCCGCTTCAAGGAGATCGCCGACCGCAAGAAGCAGGTCACCGCCGAGGACCTGGTGGCCCTGGTCGAGGACGTGCGCACCAAGGCGCCGGAGCACTTTAAGCTCCTCGACCTCCAGGTCCACTCCGGCACCCGGCTCACCCCGGTGGCCACCGTGCACCTCAAGACCCCTTCCGGCGAGGTCACCGAGGCGGCCACCGGCGACGGACCGGTGGACGCGGTCTACCAGGCGATCGCCCGGGCGGTGGAGATGCAGCCGGTGCTCGAGGCCTACCGCATCGAGGCCACCACCGGCGGGGCCGAGGCCCTCGGCGAGGTGGTGGTCCGGCTCCGCATGGGTTCGGTGACCGTCGGCGGCCGGGGGCTCGCTCCCGACGTGGTCGAGGCCTCGGCCCGGGCCTACCTCGACGCCCTCAACAAGCTGGTCGCCGGGGTCGGGGCCCGCGAGGTGGTGGAGACCCCCTAGACCGATGGCGAGGCTGGCGGGGGCCCGCGTCGAGCTCCTCGACACCACCCTCCGGGACGGCACCCAGGGCGAGGGGTTCACCCTCGCCCTGGAGGACAAGCTGGCGATCGCCCGTCGGCTCGCCGCCTTCGGCATCCCCCTGATCGAGGGGGGCTGGCCGGGTTCGAACCCCAAGGACCGGGCCTTCTTTCGGGCGATGCGCGGGGTCGACCTGGCCCCGGCCCGGCTCGCCGCCTTCGGGGCCACCCGCCGCAAGGACCGGGCCCCCGAGGACGACCCCTCGATCCGGGCCCTGGCCGAGGCCGAGACCCCGGTGGTCGTTCTCTTCGGAAAGAGCTGGACCCTCCACGTCGCCGAGGCGCTGGCCACGACCCTGGACGAGAACCTCGCGATGATCGCCGACTCGGTGCGGTACTTCGCGCGGCGGGGGCGGCGGGTGATCTACGACGCCGAGCACTTCTTCGACGGCTACAGGGCCGACCCCGACTACGCCCTGGCGACGCTGGCGGCCGCCGCCGAGGCCGGCGCCGACACCCTGGTCCTCTGCGACACCAACGGGGGCAGCCTCCCCGAGGAGGTCGCCGAGGTCACCGCCCGGGTGGTCGAGGCCTTCCCCGGGGTCACCGTCGGGATCCATCCCCACGACGACGCCGGGCTCGCCCACGCCAACGCCCTGGCCGCGATCCGGGCCGGCGCCCGCCACGCCCAGGGCACGGTCGGCGGCTACGGCGAGCGCACCGGCAACCTCAACCTGCTCACCCTGATCCCCACCCTTTACTTCAAGTACCGGGTCGCCACGGTGCCGCCCGAGCGCCTCCCCGAGCTCACCGCCCTGGCCCGGTTCGTCGAGGAACGGGCCAACCTCCCCCACAACCCCCGGGCCCCCTACGTGGGGGCCTCGGCGTTCGCCCACAAGGGCGGGGTGCACGTCTCGGCGGTGAGCAAAAACCCCCGCACCTACGAGCACGTGGACCCCCGGGCGGTGGGGAACCGCCGGCGGGTGCTGGTCTCCGACCTGGCCGGCCGGGCCAACCTGGTCGCCCGGCTGGCCGAGGCCGGGGTCCGGTTGGAGGGGGAGGAGGCGGCCGCCCTGCTCGGCGAGGTCAAGGCCTTAGAGCACGCCGGCTACGCCTTCGAGGACGCCGACGCCAGCTTCTGGCTGCTGGCCTACCGGTTGAAGGGCGGGGCCTTCCCCTTCGCGGTGCGCGGCTTCAGCGTCTTCGTCCACGACCGCGAGGAGGGGGGAACCTGGTCGGAGGCGACGGTGCGGGTGCGGGTGGGCGAGGAGGAGCGCCACACCGCCGCCCACAGCCCCCACGGCCCGGTCTCGGCCCTGGACCGGGCCTTCCGCCAGGCGATCCTGGGCTTTTTCCCCGCCCTGGGGTCGGTCGAGCTCGCCGATTACAAGGTGCGGGTGCTGGCCGGGGCCGAGCGGGGGACCGAGAGCGGGGTGCGGGTCACCGTGTGGATGCGCCACCCCGAGCTCGGCGCCTTCGCCACCGTGGGGGCCGACGAGAACATCCTGGCGGCCTCGCTTAAGGCCCTGGTCGACGGCTACGCCTACGCCTGGATCAGCGCAGGCCGGGGCCGGGACGGTGCTTGAGGCGGTCGACGAGGTAGCGGTAGAACCCCTCGAGGCTCTCGAACCGGCGCTCGGCCTCGCCCGCGGCCCGGACCCGGATCACCCACCGGCCGGGCCCGGTCTCCTCGAAACGGACCGAAAGCTGCCAGCGCTTCTCCGGCCGCATGCCCCGAGGCTAGCGGGGCCGGCGTTACAGGGCCGTTACCAGTCGGGCGGGGAAGGTCCGCCGGTGGTAGGGACGGAGGGTCTTGGGAAGGCGGCGGTGCTCCTCCTCGAAGAGGGCCCGGGCCTTTTCGGCGGTCTCCCGGCGGTAACGGGCGCGAACCGCCGCGATCAGCACCCGCTCGGGCACCCCGGTGCGCCAGCCCTCGGCGTAGCGCCAGGCGGTCTCCGCCGCCTCGGGGTCGGGGCGGGCCAGGGCCAGGAGGGCGAGGGCCCGGGCCGCGTGCCCGAGCTCGCCCCGGGCCTCCCAGTGACGGCCGGCCTCGATCAGCCAGGGCACCGCGGCCTGGGGGCGCCCGCGGCGGAGCTCGAGGTAGCCGAGGCCGGTGAGGACGTGGCCGAGCTTGGCCTGGTCGCCGAGGGCCTCCATCGCTTCCTTGGCCTCGGTCAGGGCCTGCTCGGCCTCCCGGTACGCCCCCAGCTCGACCAGGGGCAGCGCCCGCTCGGAGGCCAGCAGGGCGGTCTCGCGGCGGCTGCCGATCGCCCGGGCCAGCCCGAGCCCCTCCTCGAGGGCCTCCAGGGCGTTGGGGAAGCGGCCGATCTTCCACTCGGCCAGGCCGATGAGCTCCAGGGCGTCGAGCTGGGCCGGCAGGTCGGCGCTCTGCCGGGCCTCCTTCAGAAGCTGGGTGGCCCCCTCCAGGGCGGCGGCGAAGTCGCGGTGGAGCCAGCGACCGGTGAGACGGTCGGCCCAGACCCGCCGGTGGACGGTGGGGTCGGGGTGGGCCTCCAGGGTGGCCAGGATCTGCCGCTGCAGGGCCTCGCCCTCCTCCGCCCGCCCCAACCGGAAGGCCAAGGCCGCCAGGTTCCGCCGCGCCTGGCAGGCCCCCCGCCGGTCGCCGGCCCGCTCGAAAGCGTCCAGGGCCGCCCTGAGCTGGTTCTGCTGGGCCCAGGGGTCGCCGGCGCGGTACTCGACCCAGGCGAGCAGGTAGCGGGCCCGCCCGGTGAGGGCGGGGTCGTCGGCCCCGGTGACCAAGGCGGCCTCGGCGTGCTCTCGGGCCCGCTCGAAGAGGCCCTTTTTGAGCGCCGCCTCGGCGGCCGCGAGCCTCCGGCGGGCCTCCAGGCGGGGATTCGGCCGGGGGGGTTCGCCGAGTTCCTCCAGCGCGGCCAGGACGTCGCGGCCAAGCTCGGCCTCCAGCCCCAGGCGCTCGACCTCGAGGGCGTAGCGTTCCTCGGGCCTTAGGGGCAGGTACTTGCCGGCCCGCTTGTAGAGCACCACCGCCGCCGCCGGAGCGGCCCCCTTGCGGGCGGCCCGGGCGGCCTTCAGGGCGTAGGCTCCGGCCTCCGGGCTCCGTCCCCCGGCGGCCAGGTGCTCGGCGACCAGCTGCGGCGGCCCCCCCAGCTCGGCGAGGGCCTTGGCCCAGAGGCGGTGGAGGCTCTGGGCGAGGGCCTGGGGCAGGCGATCGGCGAGCTCGGGGTGGCGGGGCCAAAAGCCCCGGGGCGTGGGGACCAAGAGCCCGGCCTCGGCGGCCTCGAGCAGGGCGGCGGCGGCGGCCTCCTGGGAGAGGCCGAGGGCCCGGGCCACGGTCTCGGAGTCGGCGGGGGTCCGGGCCAGCAGCAAGAGCCGGGTGACCCGGGCGGCCTCCGGTCCCAGCTCGTGGATCCGCCGGAGCAGGGCCTCCTGCACCGAGCGGGGCAGGCGGAGCTCGAGGTAGTCGAGGGTGGTGGCGTCGTAGGGGGTGGCCCAGCCGTCGACCCCCTGGCGGAGCTCGCCGCTTTGGAAGAGGTCTTTGAGGGTCTCGAGGACGAAGAGGGGGTTGCCCCCGGTCGCCTGGTGGAGCCGGGCGGCGAACCGGCGGCCGCCGGGGTGGCCGGAGAGTTCCTGAACCAGCCGGGCCACCCCCTCGCGGCTCAGGGGACCGAGGGCGAGGAGGGCCACCCGCCCTTCCTCGACGAGCTCGGGGAGGAGGGGGGCCTCGGCGGTGGCCAGCAGGGTGAGGCCGAGGTCGGGGGCCCGGCGGAGCAGGTAGGGGAGGAAGGCCAGGAACCCGGGGTCGGCGCGGTCGAGGTCGTCGAGGACGACCACCGGCCCCAGGTGCCGGAAGGTCTGGGCCAGGGCCTCGAAGAACCGCATGCGGGCGTCGGCCTGGGCCAGGGGAACCGGGGGCGGGGGGCCGAGCTCGGGCAGGAGCCGGGCGAGTTCGGCGGTGAGCGGCTCGGGCAGCCGGGAGGGATCGCGGTCCCGGAGGGCCTCGGTGAGGGCCCCGAACTCCAGCTCGGCCAGGCTGGCGGCGTGCCGGATCGGCCAGTAGCCGCCCTGCCGCTCGGCGTAGGTCTCGACCAACCGGGTCTTGCCCACCCCCCGCGGCCCCACCACCAGCCGCAGGGGGGCCCGCATCCCGGCCAGGGCCTCCAGCTCGGCCTCGCGCTCGACCAGTGGGGGGCGATCGAGGCTTTTGGGGGCGGGGCTCGCCTCGGGGGCGCGGGCGATGCCCAGCAGCGCCGCCCGGTACTGCCGTTCGGTCTCGGCGCTGGGAGGAAGCCCCAGCTGACCCTTAAGCTCGGCCTTGAGGCGGTGGTAGAGGCGCTCGATCGCGTCGCGGTCGCCGAGGTCGGCGAGCAGGGCAAAGAGGCGCTGGTAGGCGCTCTCCAGAAGGGGGTCCCAGGTCAGGACCTCATGGAGGGTCGCCGCCGCCCGACGGGGGTCCTCGGCCTTCTCCCGCTCGGCCCGGGCCAGGAGGGCGGCGATCACCGCCTCCTTGACGCGTTCCCGCTCGAGGTAGCGCCAGTCCTCGAAGCCGGGGGCGTCGTCGAGGGCGGTGTCCTCGAGGAACCCGCCCCGGACCAGGGCCAAAGCGGCGTCGATCCGCCCCTGGGAGAGGTGCGCCTGGAAGCGGGCGAGGTCGGTGCGGACCGGCTCCAGCACCACCCTGTCGCCGGCCGTGCCCAGGTAGGGGGCGACGGCGGTCTTCTTGAGGCGGTAGAGGGTCTGGCGAAGGTTCCTCCGGGCGTCGGCCTCGGGGGCGTCCCAAAAAAGCCCGGCGAGCTCCCCCCGGGTCGCCGGCCGGCCCTGGGCGGCCAGATAGGCGAGCAGGGCCCGCCCCTTGCGGGTGAGACGGGGTACCTCCCGGCCCCCCGCGACGATCTCCAAGGGGCCCAGAAGACGCACTTCCAAGGGGCGCATCCGCCCCCAGTCTACGACCGACGGGCGGCCCGCTCCACCTCGAGGACAAACCGAAGGAGCCGGAGGCCCCGCCGCCAGCGCCGGGGATCGGTCCCTACCCGCCAGGCCCACTCCAGCCCCAGCCGCCGGGTCCAGGCCGGGGCCCGGCGGGCGGCCCCGGCGAGGACGTCGAGGGTGCCGCCGACCCCGATCGCGACCCGGGCCTCCAGCGCGCCCCGGTGGCGCTCGACGAAGCGCTCCTGCCGCTCGCCCAGGGCCACCAGCAGGAGGTCGGGCCGGGCCCGGGCGATCGCCTCCAGGACCGGCTCGGGGTCGCGAAAGTAGCCGTGGTGGAAACCCGCCACCGCGGTGCGGTAGCGCCGGGCGGCGACCGCCGCCGCCCGCTCGGCGACCCCCGGCCGTCCGCCCAGGAAGAAGACCCGGAGGTCGCCGCCGAACCGGGCGAGGAGGGCCTCGGTGAGCTCGACCCCGGTCACCCGCTCGGCGAGCGGCACCCCGGCGAGCCTCCGGGCGGCCCAGAGGATGCCCACCCCGTCGGGCGTCACCAGCGAGGCCCGGGCGATCGCCGTCCGAAGCTCGGGGTCGGCGCCGGCCCGGACCACCAGCTCGGGGTTCAGGGTGACCACCGGGTCGAGCCCGGGCCGGTGGAGGAACCCTTCGATGCGGCCCAGGGCGGTCTCCGGGTCCACCGGGTCCAGCGGCAGGCCGAGGATCTCAATCCGGTTCATCGGCGACGAAGCGGTAGAGCGTCCGGCCCCGGTGGCGCTCCAACCCGGCCAGCCGGGGGGCGGCCGGGTCGCGGGCGATCAGGCTGGCCTGGGCCAGGTCCTCGGCCTGGCCCAGGGAGCGGAGCAGCCGCCCGCTGGCCGACTGCCAGAGGGCCTCCTGGGGATCGGGGAAGGCCCGCAGCAGGCTGGCGGCGATCCGCGCGCCGTCGTCGGGCTCGGCCCCGGGCAGCGACCGGAGCAGCTTCTTGGCCAGGAACCCCGCCCCCAGGACGTCGTCCAGGGCCTCCCGGCCGCGGTGGCCCACCGCCACCACCGCCACCTCCTGGCGGGCGGCCCGGGCCGCCGCTCCGGCCGCCGCCCGGGCGTTCCGGAGGCCGGCCAGGAAGACCGCCCGCGCCCCCCGGGTCAGGTCCAGGGCTCGGGGGAGGTTCTCGCTGGTGTAGACGACCCGAAGGCCCGCCGCCGGCAGCCTCAGGAGCTCGACCGGCGAGGTGCCGTGGTGGAAGCCTTCGGGGGGCAGCCCCTCCCGCTCGGCCAGGCGGAGGTCGGCGGGGAACTCGCGGGCGGCCCGGAGGCTTCCGGTCACCCAGACCTCGCGCGCGCCCCGCGCGAGCAGCAGGCCGATCGAGGTGCTGGCCCGGAGCACGTCGACCAGTACGGCGACGTCGGGGTAGGGTCCTCGAGGCCAGAGCTCGACGCGTACGCGCATCCGCGGCCCATTTTAAGGCAAGATGAGGGGGTGCGCCTGGACGTCCTGGGGGAGACCGCCCTGCTTCGCCGCCTGGCCCCGATCGGCTACCCCGAGGGGGCGCCCCTGCCGCCCGGCGACGACGCCGGGGCGATCGCCCTGGGGGGCGGCGCGCTTCTGCTCAAGACCGACGGCTTCCGGGCCTCTGGGGTGCGGCTATCCGGGATGCCCGAGGAGGCGTTGGGCTGGCGGGCGGTGACCGCGGTCGCCTCCGACCTCCTCGCCAAGCTGGCCCGGCCCCTCGCCTTCGTGCTGGCGACCTTCCTGCCCCCCGACGCCGAGGACGCCACCGCCCTGGCCTGGACCCGGGGGGCGGCCCGGGCCGCCCGGGCCTACGGGGCGGCGCTCTTGGGCGGCGACACCAACCGCGGCGAGCCCGCCCTCGCCGCCGCCGGGGTCGGCTGGGCCGAGGACCCCCTGCCCCGGGGGGGAAGCGAGGGGGACCATTTGCTGCTCCTGGGGGACCGCTGGGGTCTTAGCGGGGCGGCGATCGACGCCCACTACCGCGGCCTCGACCTGAGCCGGTTCCCGGCGATCCGCGCCGCCGGGTACTGGCCCCGGGCCCGGCTGGCGACGCTGGGCCTTCTCCCGTTCCGCCGCTGGCTGTCGGGCTCGGCCGACAGCTCCGACGGCCTGGCCGAGACCCTGTGGCAGCTCTCCGAGGCGGCCGGGGTGGGGATCGCGCTGGACCGGCTCCCCCTTCCCCCCGACCTGCGGGCCTACGCCGACGCCGCCGGGGTCGCCCCCGAGGAGCTGGTCCTCTACGGCGGCGAGGAGTTCGAGGCGGCGGTGCTGGTGCGGCCGGAGGGAAGGGCGCTGGTCGAGGCCTGGCGGGCCTCGGTGGGGGTCCCCGGGACCTGGGCCGGGCGGGCCGGGGGACCGGTCGGGGTTCGCCACCGCGGCGCCCCCCTGCCCCGCCGGGGCTACCGCCAGTTCGGACCCCGGTAGCGCGCGGCCAGCGCGGCGTAGCGCCGGGCGTTTTCGGGCGGGTCGACCGCCCGCACCGGCCGGGCCGGGACCCCCAGCACCAGGGTGCCGGGCGGCACCTCCATCCCCGGGGGCACCACCGCCCCCGCCCCCACCACCGCCCCGGCCCCGATCCGGGCCCGGTTCAGCACCACCGCCCCGATCCCCACCAGGGCCCCCTCCTCGACGGTCGCCCCGTGGACCACCGCGCGGTGGCCGACGGTGACCCAGGGGCCGAGCCGGGTGGGGTCGCCGGGGTCGGCGTGGAGCACCGCCCCGTCCTGGACGTTGGTTCCCTCGCCGATCTCGATCGCCTCGAGGTCCCCCCGCACCACCGCGGCGAACCAGATCGAGGCCCGGGGCCCCACCCGCACCGCCCCCACCAGGGTGGCGTTTTCAGCCACGAAGGCGCTGGGGTGGACCTCAGGGGTTCTTCCCTCGAAGGGCAGGATGGGCAAGCGCCACCTCCAAGAGTTCCCGGTCCTGGGGGAAGTCGAGCCGTTTTAGGGCCTCTTCGGCCTCGAAGAACCCCCCGCCGGTGAGCCCCGCCTCCAGCCGCAGCGGGCCCTCGCCCCGCATCAGGAACCACCGGACCTCCCGCGCCACCCCCCGGTCGTTGGTGTAGCGGGTGACCCCGAGGGGGGCGAGGGGCCGGGCGGCCACCCCGGTCTCCTCCCGAACCTCCCGCACCGCCGCCGCCTCGGGGGTCTCGCCGGGCTCGATGTGCCCCTTCGGGAAGGTCCAGAACCCGTTCCGGTCGCGGATGAGCAGGAGGCGGCCGGCGCCATCGGCGACCACCCCGCCGGCCCCCGGTTCCGGCCTCACGAAAACCGCCTCCTGAGGTAGGCGAGGACCCCGGGCTCCAGGGCCGGCCCGCCGGCGTAGCGGTTTTCCAGGTTCTCGCGCCCGAGCAGCCGCCGGAGGGCGGCCTCGAACGCCGGGCCCCAGGCCTTGGGCGGGGCCGGGAGCTCGCCCTCGGCGACCAACAGCTCGCCGAGCCAGGCGAGGTCGGCGGCGCTCAAGGGTTCGGGGCTTTGCTCTCCGGTGAAGTAGAGGCGGTGGAGCTCCAGCAACCGGCCGAGCTCGGGCACCGGGTCGGGGTGATCGTCGACCCGGAGGTCGATCCAGCGGTCGCTGAGGCCGCCGTAGCCCTTGCCCTCGCCGACCACCAGGAGGGCCGCCGACTGGCGGCCGCGGCGGTCGCCGCCGGCCCGGTCGGCGGCCAGCAGGGCGGCGAGCAGGCGCTCGGGGAAGGGGAGGTCGTCCCGCTCGCGGAAGGTCGTCACCAGGGCCTCGATCACCTCGGGTCCGGTGAGCAGGTTGCCCTGGGCGGCCAGCCCGGCCTCGGCGTGCCCCCCGGCCCAGGGGTGGCAGGCGTCGCCGGTGAAGGTGAGGGCCTGGCCGCCGGCGGCGACGATGCCGTACTGCCGCTGGGGGTGGTCGGGGTCGCTGGCCTGGAAGGCCCCGTGGGCGTGTTCCGGGAGCCCGCCGGCCTCGAGGATCGCCAGGGCCCGGGGGCCGTAGCTGGGGTTGGCGTAGGACTGGGTGGCCACCGCCCCCACCCCGGCCCGGGCGTGGGGCACCACCGCCCCCACCGCCAGGAACTTGCTGGCCACCGCGACCCCGAGGTCGCCGCTGTCGGGGTCGCGGGCGACGAGGGAGAAGGTCGCGATTGGAGGCACGTCCCCATACTAATGGTCGGCCCCCGGCCGGGGGCCGGGGGCGCGGGCACGGCCTCGGTCAGTGGGCGTGGCCCTCGGGGCCGTGGGCGTGGCCGTGGGCCCGCTCCTCGGGGGTCGCGTCCCGGACCCCGACGATCTCGACCTCGAACTCCAGGGTCTTGCCGGCCAGCGGGTGGTTGAAGTCGATGGTGACGTCCTCCCCCTCGACCTTGGTGATGGTGAAGGGCATCGGCTGCCCGCTCTGGTCCTGGGCGTAGAACTGTTCCCCCACCGCCACCTCGCTCCCCTCGGGGAAGGCCGAGCGGGGCACCACCTGCACCCCCTCCGGGTTGGGCTGGCCGTAGGCCTTCTCGGGGGGGACCACCGCCCGCACGGTCTCGCCCTCCTGGTGGCCCTCCAGCGCTTCCTCCAGCCCGGGGATGATCTGCCCGTGGCCGTGCAGGTAGGGGAGCTCCCCCTGGTCCACCACCTCTCCGTCGACGCGGAGGGTGTACTTCACGGTGACGACCTTGTCCTTTTCTACCTTCATCCAGTGCTCCCTTCCCTTCCAGGGGAAGTACCCCAAGTATAGTCGAGCCGGGAGGGGAAGGATGAGGATCGACCTGGGTATCGGGGGCACCCTCACCGTGCGGCTCGCCCGCCTGGTGGCGCCGGAGTCGGCCGAGGTCTGGGTCAAGCTCGAGGGCCAAAACCCCGGCGGCTCGGTCAAGGACCGGCCGGCCCTCTTCATGCTCCGCCGGGCCGAGGAGGAGGGGCGGTTGGTGCCCGGCCGGGGGCAGCTGATCGTGGAGCCGACCTCGGGCAACACCGGCATCGCCCTGGCCCTGTTGGCGGCGGTGCGGGGCTACCGGCTGGTGCTCACCATGCCGGCCAGCATGAGCGAGGAGCGGAAGCGGATCCTAAGAGCCTACGGCGCCGAGCTGGTGCTCACCCCGCCCGAGGGTCGGATGCCGGCGGCCACCGCCGAGGCCTACCGGATCGCCGAGGCCGAGGGCGGGGCGGTGCTTAACCAGTTCGAAAACCCCGCCAACCCCGAGGGCCACTACCGCACCACCGGCCCCGAGCTCTGGCAGGCCCTGGAGGGGCGGATCGACGCCTTCGTCTACGGCTACGGCACCGGCGGCACCCTCACCGGGGTGGGCCGCTACCTGAAGGAGCAGGACCCCGGGGTCCGGCTCTTCGCCGTCGAGCCGGCCGGGGCGCCGGTGCTCGCCGACGGCGAAGCGAGCGGAAAGGGCCACGGCTTCATGGGGATGGGCCCCGGCTTCCTGCCCAAGAACCTCGACCCCGACCTGCTCGACGGGGTGCTGGCGGTGGAGGAGGCCGAGGCCTTCCCGCTGGGGCTCCGGCTCGCCCGGGAGGAGGGGTTGTTCCTGGGTCCGTCCTCGATGGCCAACCTGGCCGCTGCCCTGAGGCTCGCCCGGGAGCTGGGGCCGGGGCGGAGGGTCGCCACCGTGAGCCCGGACTACGGCTACAAGTACCTCAGCGTGCCCCCCTACGACCGGCTGGGCTAGGGCTCAGCCGTCGCCGTAGCGGATGAAGGCGGGGATCTCGTAGTCGGCCAGCTCGGGGCTCTTGGGGACCTCCAGGCCCCGGGCCGCGTAGCCGACCGGGGCGGCGTCGTTGAAGCCGGAGGCGATAAGGATGACCCGGAGCTCGTCGCTGGCCCGGGGCTCGTAGGTGATGCCGTAGAGGATGTCGGGGTCCTCGAGGCCGGTGGCGGCGCGGATCTTCTCCACCACCTCGGAGGCCTCGGCCAGCGAGATGTTCTCGTCCCCCACCACGTTCACCAAAAGCTGACGGGCGCCCTCGACGCTGCGGTCCAGGAGCGGGCTGGTGATGGCGGTCTCGGCCGCCTGGTCGACCCGGTTCTCGCCCTTGCCGGCGCCGATTCCCATCAGCACCTGGCCGGCCCCCGAGAGCATGGTCCTGAGGTCGGCGAAGTCGACGTTGATCAGCCCCGGCAGGTTGATGACGTCGGAGACCCCCTTGACCCCGTGGTAGAGGACCCGGTCGGCGATCAGGAAGGCCTCCTTCAGGGTCACCTTCTTGTCGACCGCCTGCAACAGGCGGTCGTTGTTGACCACGATCATGGCGTCGACGTGCTCGCGAAGCCGGTCGATGCCGCCCTCGGCGACCCGGCGCCGCTTGGGCCCCTCGAAGGTGAAGGGCCGGGTCACCACCGCCAGGGCCAGCGCCCCCAGCCGGGAAGCGATCTCGGCCACCACCGGGGCCGCCCCGGTGCCGGTGCCCCCGCCCATGCCGGCGGTGATGAAGACGAGGTCGGCGCCCTCGAGCTGTTCGGCGATCAGGTCCTGGCTCTCCAGCGCCGCCTTCTCGCCGATCTCGGGGTCGGCCCCCGCTCCCAGCCCCCGGGTCAGCTTGTCCCCCAGCTGGATGCGGGTGTCGGCCAGCGACTTGGCGAGGACCTGGGCGTCGGTGTTGGCGGCGATGAACTCGACCCCCGAAAGCCCCGCCTCGATCATGCGGTTGACCGCGTTGTTGCCGGCCCCGCCCAGTCCGATTACCTTGATGACCGCTCCGCCCATATTCTCCCCATTCTAAAAGAAGTCCTTGAAAAACGCCTTGACCTTTTCCCAGATCGCCGCCGGGTCGGCCGACCGCTCCCCGGCGGGGGCCTTGGCCGCCCGCTTTTTCGGGCGGGTGCCCTCGCCGCTCGCCCGGGCGTAGTGGAGCAGCCCCACCGCCGCCGCGTGGGTGGGGGAGGCCACGATGTCGGAAAGCCCCTCGACCCGGGTCGGCCGGCCCAGCCGCACCGGCAGCCCGAACTCCCGGCGGGCGAGCTCCTCGGTGCCGGGGAGGAGGGCCCCGCCGCCGGTGAGGACCAGCTTGCCGACCGCCACCTCGAGGGGGCCGGTGCGCTCCTCCAGGGCCTTGCGGGCCAGCTGGAAGATCTCCCTCACCCGGGGCCGGATGATCCGGGCCAGCTCGGGGGCGGGGATGCCGCCGGCCGGGTGGCCGGCCTGGCTGACCTCGAGGACCAGCTCGGGGTCGGCCAGCTCGGGAAGGGCGGCGCCGTACTTCTTCTTGATCCGTTCGGCCTCCTCGAAGGGGATCTTGAGCAGCTTGGCGATGTCGCCGCTCACCAGCTCGGCGCCGAGGGGCAGCACCCCGGCGTAGGCCAGCCGCCCGTCCTTGAAGTAGCCGATCCCGGTGGTGCCGGCCCCGAGGTCGAGGACCAGGGTGTTCATCTCCTCCTCCTCGGGGGTGAGCACCCCCAGGCCGCTGGCGTAGGGCTGGGCCACCAGGCCGCCGATCGAAAGCCCGGCGGCCTCCACCGCCCGCCGCAGGTTGGCCAGCGGGCCGGCGGCGGTCGAGACCAGGAGGACGTCGACCTCCAGCCGCACCCCGGTCATACCCACCGGGTCGTGGATCCCCTCCTGGCCATCGACCCGGAACTCCAGGGGCACGACGTGGAGGAGCTCGCGGTCGCCCTCAAGGGGGTAGGCCTTGGCCTGCTCCACCGCCCGCTCGACGTCGGCGGGGCGGATCGTCTGCCCCCGGCGGATCGCGGCCAGCCCGCCCGAGGTCACGCTGGCCAGCTGGGGCCCGCCGACCCCGACCAGGACCTCGCCGACCCCGACTCCGGCGACCCGCTCGGCGGCGCGCACCGCCTTCTGGATGGCCTCGGCGGTCTTTTCCAGGTTGACCACCGCCCCCCGACGGATCCCCTCGGAGGGCGCGCTGCCCTCGCCGATCACGTCGAGCACGCCGTCGGCGGCCACCTCGCCGACCACTGCGGTGACCTTGGTGGTCCCCACGTCGAGGCCTGCGAATAGACGTTCGCTCATCTTCGGACGCTCACCCCCCACGCGTAGGCGTGCACCGCCCCGCCCGGAACCCGGGCCAGGGCCGCCAGTTCCTCGGCCTTGGCGGCCCAGTACCGGCCCTCCTTCAAGTCTAGGCCATAGCCGGCGGGGCCGTAGGTGATTTGCCCGGCCCGGGGGAAGCGCCGGGCCAGGGCCAGGGCGGCGGAAAGCCCCGGCCCCCGTCCCCGGATCGCGACCGGGGCGGTGGGCGCCGGCAGGGGGCGGCCCTCGCCGTCGACCACCAGGCCGAGCCGGCGTCCGCCGGGAACCCCCAGCTCGTCGACCAGGAGGGCCAGGGGGCGGCGCTCCCTGACCTCGATCCGCACCGTCCCCAGCCCCGGCCGGGTCACCCGCACCGCCGCCACCCAGGGGTTCTGGGCGAGGAGCCGGGCGGCGAGGGGCGGCCGGTAGAGCCAGGGGCCGCCGGCGTAGAGGCCGGCCGCCCGCACCAGGTAGCCGGGGGCGAGGCGCCGGGCCCCGGCCACCTCGATCCGCCGGATCGGCAGCAGGATCCAGCTGGCCAGAAAGCCGATTCCCGCCAGGAGCAAGGCGGCGAGCACCCGGGTCACGGTTCGATCACCCCCCAGACCTCCCACTCCAGCTCCAAAGGCAGCGTTGCCCGGATCGCCTCGATGAGCTGCCAGATCTCCCGGGCGGTGGCGCCCCCCAAGTTTACGACGAAGTTGGCGTGCTCGTGGCTGACCATCGCCCGGCCCACCCGGAACCCCTTGAAGCCGGCCGCGTCGATCAGCCGGCCGGCGGCGTCGTGATCGGGGTTTTTGAAGGCGCAGCCGGCGCTTTTGCGCTTGGGCTGGCCCTTCCGGGCGGCGTCCACGGCGGCCATGCGGGCGGCCACCGCTTCCCTCGAGGCCCGCTTGAGGTCGAACCGGACCCGGGTGACGATCGCCCCCGGCGGCAGGCCGCTTTTGCGGTAGCCGAAGCCGATCTCCCCCGGGCTCTTTCGGAAAAAGCGCCCCTGGTGGAAGTACTCGACCTCGGCCAGGGCGTCGGCGATGGCCCCGAAGCGGGTGCCGGCGTTCATCCGCACCGCCCCCCCCACGCTGGCGGGGATCCCGAGCAGGGGCTCCAGCCCCGAGAGCCCTTGGCGGGCGGCCTCCTGGACCCAGATCGGGAGCAGGCTGCCGGCCCCCACCCAGCCGGTGAGCTCGCCCTCGGCGAAGCGACCCGCCAGCTTGATCACCCGCTCGGGCACCCCCTGGTCGGCGACCAGCAGGTTGGAGCCGTTGCCCAGGACCCGGTAGGGAGCGGCGGTGGCCTCGGGAAGCTCGTCGGGGTGCTCGAGCAGCCAGAGCTCGGCCGGCCCCCCCACCGCCAGGGTGGTGTGGTCCTTGAGCAGAACCCGCCTCACCTCCACACCGACCCCACCTCCTCCACCAGCCGTCGGCCCAGCCGCCAGACGTCGCCGGCCCCCATGGTGAGGATCAGGTCGCCGGGCGCCAGGGTACTCCGCAGGTAGGCGAGGGCCTCGTCCCAGCCCATGAACCGGGCCCGGGCCCCCAGGGCGCGGGCGGCCTCGGCGATTCGGGCCCCGCTCACCCCGGGGATCGGGGGTTCGCCGGCGGGGTAGACCTCGAGGACGATCGCCTCATCGGCCAGGGCGAGCGCCCGCGCGAAGCGGTCGGCGAACCGGGCGGTGCGCCGGTAGCGGTGGGGTTGGAAGACCACCCGCACCCGTCCGCCCATCCGCCGGGCGGTCCTCAGGGTGGCCTCGACCTCGGTGGGGTGGTGGGCGTAGTCGTCGTAGACCCGGGCCTCGCCCAGCCGCCCCACCGGCTCCAGCCGCCGCCCGGTACCCCGGAAGGCGGCGAGCCCCCGGCGGATGGCGGGGAAGTCGAGCCCCCAGGCGAGGGCGGCGGCCGCCGCCGCCAGGGCGTTCTCCAGGTTGTGGCGGCCGGGCACCGAAAGCGCCACCTGTCCCAGCGGCCGACCCCGGAGGCTCAGGGTGAAGCGGCTGCCGCCGGCGGTGAGGCTCGGGTTCTCGGCCCGTACCTGCCCCCGGGCCAGCCCGAAGCCCAGCGCCCCCCCGGGAACGAGGTCCGAGAGCCCGGGCCAGTCGGCGTGGTAGACCACCCGGTCGGCGGCCCTTAGCCAGCGGGCCACCGCCGCCCGGAGGGCCTCCTGGCTTTCGTGGTAGGTGGGTTGGTCGCCGGCGCCGACGTGGTCGTCCTCGAGGTTGGTGACCACCGCCAGCCCCACCCGGGCCTCGGGGAAGCGGCGGTCGGACTCGTCGATCTCGGCGATCCGGGGCCCGTTCCCGAGCCTCGCCCCGCCCCGCCAGCCGGGGACCCGGGCCCCCACCAGGACCAGGGGGTCGGCGCCGGCGGCCTCGAAGATCCTGCCCAGCATGGCGGTGGTGGTGGTCTTGCCGTGGGTTCCGGTGACCCCCAGGCTGGGGCCGCCGGCGAGCAGGTCGGCCAGGGTCTGGATGCGCTTTTGCACCCTGAGGCCCCGGCGGCGGGCCGCCTCCAGCTCGGGGTGGTTCTCGGGCACCGCGTTGCTGGCGACCACCACCCCGGACTCCGGCAGGTGGGCGGGGTCGTGGCCGGGGTGCACCCCGATCCCCTCCTCGACCAGCCGCCGGCTGGCCGGCCCCGGGCGCAGGTCGCAGCCGTCGACGGCGTGGCCCAGGTAGGCCAGGGCCTCGGCCAGGGCGCTCATCCCCACGCCCTCGATGCCCATCAGGTGGTAGCGGGTGGTTTCGCTCACCGGTCGCCTCCTTCCTCGATCGCGCGCACGATGCGCTCGGTGCTTCCGCTGGGGTCGAAGCGGGCCAAGGCGGCGGCCATGGCGCGGCGGTTTTGGGGGTCGAGGAGGGCGGCGACCTCGGCCGGAATGCGGTCCCACGCCCCCTCGGGAACCAGCCGGGCGGCCCCCGCCTCGGCGTAGAGCCGGGCGTTCTTGGTCTGGTGGTCGTCGGCGGCGTAGGGGTAGGGGACGAGGATCGCCGGCACCCGGTAGTAGGCGGCCTCGGCCAGGGTCATCGCCCCCGCCCGGGTGATCGCCAGGTCGGCCGCCGACCAGGCCAGGGGGGCCTCCAGGAACTCCACCCGGTGGTAGCCGGGGGGCACCCGCCCGGTCCCCCCACGGCGGCCGAACCCGGTCTGGTGAAGGACCTGGATCCTGTCCAGGAAGGGAGCGAGCCGGGGGGGCAGCTCGCGGTTCAGGCTCTCGGCCCCCTGGCTGCCCCCCATCACCAGCAGGGTGGTTCGATCGGGGTCGAGGCCGAGCCGCCGGCGGGCCTCGGCCTTGGGGTAGCGGAGCTCCCGGATCGGCATCCCCACCACCCGGGCCTTTCCCCCAAGCCTTGCGGGCAGCGGGGCCGGCACCGCCAGAAAGAGGGCCTCGGCCAGGGGGGCGAGCAGCCGGACGGTGAGGCCGAGGCGGGCGTTTTGTTCGTGGAGGAGGAGCCGCGCCCCCAGCAGCCGGGCGGCCAGGGCGAAGGGGAAGGCGGCGTAGCCGCCGGTGGCGAAGACCGCCTGGGGCCTCAGCCGCCGGGCCAGGGCCAGCCCCCGGAGGAACCCCCACCCGGTCTTCCAAAGCTCGCCGGGGCGGGGGCGGGTGCGGTCGAGCTTGCCGGCGGGGAGGGCGTGGAAGGGGAGCCGGCCGGGGACCACCCGGGCCTCCAGTCCCGCCGCCCCCACGTAGGCCACCTCGTGCCCCCGCCGGGCCAGCGCCTCCCCCACCGCCAGGGCGGGGAAGACGTGGCCGCCGGTGCCGCCGCCGGTCACCACCACCCTCACGTCGCCTCCCGGGGCTCGGCGAAGGCCTGCCGGGCCGCCGCGTGGAGCAGGCCGAAGGCCACTCCGGTGGTGAGCATGGCGCTGCCGCCGTAGCTCACCAGCGGCAGCGGCAGCCCGGTGGCGGGCAGGAGCCCGAGCACCACCCCGATGTGGAGCACCGCCTGCAACCCGATCATCCCGGTGAGCCCGATCGCCACCACGCTGAGGGCGCCCTCGAGGTGGGCGGCGATCTGCATCCCCCGCACGAAGACCACGGTGTAGGCGAGGAAGAGCACCGCCACCCCCAAAAGCCCCATCGCGAAGGCCACCGCCGCCAGGCTCATGTCGTTGTAGGCGTAGGGGACGTAGGGCATCGCCGCTCCCGGTCCCTGGCCGAAGAGGCCGCCCTCGAGGATCGCCTGGCGGGCCCGCTCGATCTGGTAGGCCAGGTCGCCCCCGGTGAGGTAGGCCCGGAAGCGGGCCAGGACGTGGCGGAACCGGCTCAGGTAGAGGCCCTGCAGGGCGGTGGCCATGAGCACGGTGGCGGCCCCGATGGCCAGGAGCCGGCGCATCGGAACCCCGATCGCCAGGAGCACGAACAGGGCCAGGAGCAGCAGGTAAACGGCCCCCGCGAAGTCGGGCTCCAACGCCACCAGGGCCACCGCGAAGGCGATCGCGCTGACCGGGCCGAAGACCGGGTAGTCGGGGCCGTGGACCGCGAAGAAGCGGGCGAGGTAGAAGACCAGGAGGAGCTTGGCAACCTCCGAGGTCTGGAGCAGGAACCCCCCGATCGCCAGCCAGCGCCGGGCGTGGTTGATCTCGACCCCGGCGAAGAGGGTGGCGAGGAGGAGGGCGAGCCCCAGCAGGTAGAGGCCGCGGGCGTGCCGCACCAGCCAGGTAAGCGAGAGCCGGGAGGCCAGCAGGGTGGCGAGGAGGGCGAGCCCCACCCGAAAGAGGTGGTCGGCGAAGAGCCCGGGCTGGCTCACCGCCACCGCGTTGGCCCCCAGGGCCAGCAGGATCAGCTGGGCTAGCAGGAGGAGGGGGTCCACGTCGCCTCCTTCACCGCCTCCCGGAAGGCCCGGGAGCGCTCCCGGTAGTTCGCGAACATGTCGAACGAGGCCGCCATCGGGGCCAGCAGCACGCTCCCCCGATCGATCCAGGCGAGGCCCTCGGCGACCGCCCGGGCGAGGGCGGCGGGGCCCCGCTCCTCGATCGCAACCACCGGCACCAGGTCGGCGTAGGCCCGGGCCAGGCGGGGGCCGTCCTCGCCGATCGCCAGGATCACCGCCACCCGTTCGGCGACCAGCCGCCGCAGCCGGGCGGGGTCGGCGCCCTTGTCGCGCCCCCCCAGGATCCAGGCGATGGGGGCGGGGGCCCGGCGCAGGGCGGCCTCGACCGCCAGGGTCCGGGTGGCGATCGAATCGTCGATGAAGACCACCCCGCCCCGCCGGCCGATCACCTCGAACCGGCCGGGCACCGGCGGGGCCGCCTCGGCGGCCCGGGCCAGGGGGGCGGGGTCGGGGTCCCGGCCGGCCAGGGCGAGGAAGGCCTCGGCCGCCCGGGCCGCCGCCCGCCGGTTGGTGCGGTCGGCGTCGGGATCGGGCCGGAAGGGGAACCTTTGGGCCGGGCTCTCGGCCACCGCCCGCCGGATCGCGGGGTCGTCGGCGTTAAAGACCACCGCGTCGGCGGCGGTGAGGTTCTCCAGGATCCGGAGCTTGGCCCGGTGGTAGGCGGCCCGGCTGCGGTGGCGGTCGAGGTGGTCCTCGCCGAGGTTGAGGAGCACCGCCACCCGGGGGTGGAAGCCCCGGATCCGCTCGAGCTGGAAGCTGGAGAGCTCGGCCACCGCCACCCGGGCGCGGTCGGCGACCTCGACCAGGGGCGGGCCGATGTTGCCGCCGGCCTCGGCGTCCACCCCCAGCCGGCGGAGGATCCAGGCGGCGTAGGCGGTGGTCGAGGTCTTGCCGGCGGTCCCGGTCACCGCCACGATCTCGGCGGGTCCTTCGCGCCAGGCGAGCTCGGCCTCCCCGATCACCGGGGCGGCCAGCCCGGCCAGACGGGGGTGGTCGAGGGGCACGCCGGGGGCGGCGACGACCTCGGCGTAGCGGCCGGGGCGGGGGTCGGGGTCGGGGGCGAAGCCCAGCCGGAGGGCGGCCTTTAGGTCCTCGGGCCGCGGCCGGTCGTCGTAGAACCGGGCCGCTTGCCCCCGCCGGGCCAAGAACTCCAGCACCCCGAGCCCGCTCCTGCCCAAGCCGAAGACCAGCCTCATGCGCCCCTCCAAAGCGACACCGCCAGGGCGGTGGCGGCGGCGGTGACGGCGGCGAAGCGGAGGACCACCTTGCCCTCGCTCCAGCCCCCGAGCTCGAAGTGGTGGTGGAGGGGGGCCATCCGGAGGATCCTTCGCCCGCCGGTTCGGCGGAAGTAGAGCACCTGGACCACCACCGAGAGCAGCTCGGCGAGGGGGACGACCGCCGCCAGGGCGAGGTAGAACCCGGCCCCGGCCAGGAGCCAAAGGCCGGCGATCAGGACCCCCAGCGCCTCCGAGCCGGCGTCCCCCATGAAGACCCGGGCCGGCGGGGCGTTGTGCCAGAGGAAACCGAGCAGGGCCCCGACGGCGGCGGCGGCCAGGGGCGCCCCCAGGAAGGGCAGCAGCAGGACCGCCCCCACGCTGGCGGCCAACCCGTCGACCCCGTCGGTGAAGTTCATCGCGTTGGCGGCCCCCACCACCACGAGGAGCAGGAAAAGGAAGTCGAGGGGGGGCCAGCCGGTGTAGGCGACCCGCCCCAGCACCGCGTAGCTAAAGACCCCGGCGACCGCGAACTGCAGCACCAGCTTCTCGCGGGCCCGGAGGGGCCGGCGGAGGCTGCCGGCGAGGTCGTCGGCCAGCCCGATCAGGAGGAAGCCGAGGGCGAGGGCGGCGACCTCCGGTCGCCCCAGGCCGGTCAGCGCGACCACCGCCGCCACCGCCGCCGCCATCGGCACCCCGGCCATGCTGGGGGTGCCGGCCTTCAGCCGGTGGGCGGGGGGGCCGTCGGCCCGCACCGCCTTGCCGAGGCCCCGGGCCCTGAGCACCCGGGCCCAGGCGCCGACCAAGAACCAGGAGAGGACGAAGGTCGCGGCCAGGATCACGGCGCCTCCCTGAGGTCGGGGTCGAGGTGGACCGGCCGGCCCTGGGGGTCGAGGAGCCAGACCCCGGTGGCGTCCACCGCCAGGTCAAGGTAGCGCCCCCGCCGACGGTCGAGCACCGCCCCGCTCACGGCGTAGCGGACGACCTCCTCGTCGGTGAGGAGGTAGAGGCTCCCCCAAAGCTCGGCGTCCCGGAAGGGGGGCAGGGGAAAGCGGGCCCCGCCGGGGAAGTAGGCCTCCCGGCCCAGGAAGGCCACCCGCTTCCGGTCGGCCACCACCCGGCGGAAGGGGCCGGGGTCGAGGGTCTGGTCGTCGCGGTGGGCGGGGCCGTCGGTCCACCAAAGCGCCTCCCGCCACCGGGCGTCCCGGGCGGGGTAGGGGGGGAGGTTCCGGTCGGGAACGAAGACCCCCTCGGTGGTGCCCACCACCACCCCGGGTCGGGCGTGGAGGAAGGTCGGCACCCCGGGGAGGGGGTAGCTCGCGGCCAGGGTGCCGTCCTGGTAGACCTCGAGGCCGTAGGGGTAGGCGAGGTAGAGCCGCCCGCCGGCGCGGTCGGCAAAAAGCGGCGGCCCCGGCAGGGGGAAGGCGCCCTCGGGCAGCTCGGCCCAGGCCCCGACGATCCGGCCGCCGGGGACCAAAAGCACGGTTTCCGCCCCGGTCCGGGGCTGGGGGGCGCAGGCCGCCAGCGCCAGCGGC
>Ga0256833_1000765_pt1 | contig 24709 bp, 20 predicted proteins | sample 356284metaG_FD_190535 | JGI IMG/M metagenome (GOLD analysis project Ga0256833, IMG submission 190535) | Hydrothermal vent microbial communities from Mid Atlantic Ridge, Atlantic Ocean - 356-284 | ecosystem: Environmental > Aquatic > Marine > Hydrothermal vents | place: Atlantic Ocean: Mid... | reverse complement strand
AATATATTCATATTTTTCAGTCTTGGTGTGAATATTTCCAATATTGCAGGTTTGTTGTTTTCTTGTTTACCGAAAAATAAAGGCAAAACTTCATATAAATCATTTTCATTTTTAGAATAATAATAATTGAGATTAAAAGCTTTTACCATTAATTCGGCCTTGATATTGTGATGAGCTTCAAAAAATTCTTCAAGTTGTGATGTTTTTGATGGTCCCGGAATAAACCTAAAAATATTTCCTCCTTCATTATTAAAAACTATTATTCTTAGGTTTTCACCTATATATCTATTCCATAAAGCATTGGAATCATATAGGAATGCAACATCACCTGTTACCAATACCGTCATTCTGTTATTAACTATAGATGCACCTGTTGCAGTGGAAGTACATCCGTCAATGCCGGCAACACCTCTATTGGAATTATACAATATATCCGCTCTCGGTTTCATCAATTGGGCATATCTTACGGCAGTACTGTTTGCCATTTGCAAATTGATGTTTTCAGGAAAATTTTTATTAATAATATAGTATGCTTTAAGGTCGGACCAATCGCCGGAATTTAAAAACTCCTTATGTTTGGATTTCACTATTTCTTCTTGTTGCATATATGCCTTTTTGAAATCAGAATCAGTCGCTTTCTTTCTGATTGCCAAACCTTTTAAGAATGATTTCAATTCACTTTTTATATGCTTTGTCAAAGATTTATACGTGTCAATGATTTTATCCGATTCGTCAACATCCCAGTGTTCTTCCGGATTCCATTTTCTCAACAGGGATTTTATCTTTTTTGATACAATATTGCTACCGAGTGTCAAAATCAAATCAGGTTTATATTTTTCTTCATTTCTAATACTCATAATAAATCTATCGATATTATTGATAAAGCTATTGTCAAATATATTAGAGGTAGTTTCTGTCATTACGACAACAGAAGGGTCATCAGCAAGCGTTTTTATTATTTCTTTCAATTCAGAATCTTCCGGTAAAATTCCGGTGAGAATTATCTTCTTTTTATATTTATTCCAAATATCAGACAGAGAATCAATAATCTCAGCAGGGAGTTCGGGTAAAGGTGAAATGTTTTCAATTATTTCAACTTTATCTTTATAAGAATCCGTATGCATACTATAAAGTGGTTCCCTCAAGGGAATATTTACATGAACAGGACCGAGTGGAGCTATCTGGGTCAAATTGATTGCTTCATTAAACATCCGGATATTATATCTCAATTCATCACTATGTATTGTTTCCTGAAATATTTCATAGCTGTTTTTGATGAAATTGGCATAAATATTATGTTGCTTCATCGTTTGTCCTTCTCCCTGATCAATCCACTCCAAAGGTCTGTCCGCAGTTATCACAAGCAAGGGAATACGTTGATAATATGCTTCGGCGATGGCAGGAGCATAATTGAGAGTAGCAGAACCCGAAGTACAGGCAATTGCAACAGTTTCTCCTGTCTGTTGAGCCATTCCCAAAGCAAAAAATGCAGCAGAGCGCTCATCATGAATACTATAAGTTTCAAAACCACCATGTTCGTTGAAAGCGATTACCAATGGCGCATTGCGGGAGCCGCTGGAAAAAACAACTCTCCTTATCCCCTTTTTGTATGCAATGTTTACCAAATCATAAACAGACTGTTTCGTATTCATATTTTTTCAATTGAATCGCTAAAATACAAAAAGATTTTTACCGTACTACTCTGTTATTGTCATTTTGATTAAAATATCTAATTCTTTATTAACCATATACCAACCGCGGATAAATAAAAAACGTTGTACTTAATAAAATATAAACAATGAAAAAATTATTTATTAATATAATTATTCTTACAATCCTCTTTGTAGCGTGCAACAAAGTTAAAGAGCCTGTTCTTATCGGTACATGGCATTTGGACAATATATCGGGTGGTTTTACAGGAAACGGTTATAAAGCAGATTTTTTATTTTTAAAATTTATTGATAACAAAAACTGCGAATGGATTGATAGTATCGGAAATATTATAGCTACAGCTAAATATAAATTATCTGATTCTAAGGGCAAAAAATGTATTAAATTTTATTCATCACAATTCCCCGAAATATTTTATTTTGAATCAAAAACAGAATATAATCTTTATTCAAATGATAGTTTAATACTGAGCCCTTGTTTTGAATGTAATGATTGTTATTCTTACTTATTCACAAGAGAAAACTAATATTTTTATTATTTTCAAATCGATAATACTTATACATTACTTTGACGAAATATATTAGCTTTTCTATCTGCATTCTCAGGTTACTTTTATTTTATTCCACTCTTTCTTCGACCATATCAAAGGTTATTTGACCTTTTTGATTAATAATGTTTAAAGATATATAACCGTCATCAATATCACAAACAAAACAACGATAAATACAGTGATAAACTTCCAAAGGATATGAGCGTGTTTTAATTCGAGAAATTGAAAAGCAACCCCAATATATTTAAAAAATGATGCCAGCAATATGCCTGAAAAAGCCAATGTTGCTGATATGGATAACTCGGCAAAAGTATATTCGATTATAGTAAGAATCACGAGTGTTATCCAAGTAATAGTAAGTATCTTTTCTTTTTTCATTTGTTTAAATTTATAATAAATAAAATATGGGAAAAACCAGTATCCATATTAAATCACATAAATGCCAAAATGCTCCACCTGTCTCCACATCAAAAAAATTGTCCTTGGTATAACTCCCCTTTTTAACACTTATATACAGTGCCAAAAGTATCAAAACAGCAACACTCACATGAATGAAATGAAATCCGGTAATCAACCAATAAAAGGTGAAAAACGTATTGGTGCTCAAACCTATGCCATCTTGAAGTTTGTCATAATATTCATAACCCTTTAGCATCAGAAAAGCAATTCCCGCTATCATTGCTATTAAAATCATTTTTGATGCAAGAGCATTTTGGCCTTTCTGTAATTTCTTGATGCCAATAGCCATAAAGTATCCACCCGTAATCAAAATTATGGTATTGATAGTACCGATTAATGCACTTAAATGATGCTGTGATTCTATCGCCAATTCTACATTTCTGTTCCTGAATATGGCAAAAGCTGTTAGTCCCCCCATAAAGGTGATTAATTCAACAATAATAATTATCCATATCAATATACCTCCGGGTGGATAATATAGACTATGGTTTTGTTCATTTGTTTTCATCTGTTTAAAATTTTTTGTTTGCGAAAATTTACAAAAAATTTATAATACATTCAGGAACTCACATAATTTTTTTTAATCATAATTTTGTGTGTATTTTATGATTAATAAAATTCATGTTCGTTTCATTTGTATTTATTTTAAGTAAATATCTATTGGTTTTCTAAAAATTCTTTTACTTTTTCAATGGATTTTATTTCCTTTTTAGCCTTTTCTTTCAAATCGGAATTATTAGTCTTTTCTATAAATATCTTGTAATCTTCCAAAGCTTCGTTGTATTTGTTTATTGATTTGTAAAGTTTTGCTCTTTGATAAAAAAGAAGAGATTTATCGGAAAATTCCTTTATGCTATCTGATAGTAATGAAATACGTCTTGATATTTTTTGCACTTCTTTTTTAACATTCAATTTTTCCCGCCCGCTTTTTTTCCTTTCACTGACAGGACGAAGATTATTTATAACCAAAAATAATCCTACAATCAAAATAATCGCTAAAGCCGACAATAGTTTTATTCTGTTTTTAGTGAACATATTATATTAATTAAAGTTCATTTGATTTTTTTATATATCCTTATTTAATCTAAAATTATGCATTGATAATTCTTTGTACAAAATTAGTAATTGCCATTATCATTTCTTTTGGATTTGAAAGTACATCATAGTTTTTTACACCAAACATCAATGGTAGATAGTATTTTGCATTTTGTTCAATAGCAAAAGCATGTATATGATTAAAACTTTGGTGAATTTCCCTCAATGCTTGTTTCACATCCGCAATTCCATATTTCCCTTCATATTTATCATAATCATTAGGTTTTCCATCGGTCAAAAATACAATCCATTTGGATCTCGCTTCTCTTTGATTCAACAAATAATTTGCATGCCGGAGTGCAGGTCCCATTCTTGTATAACCTCCGGGCATTAAAGAAGCAATATTACCTTTTGATTTATTCCAGTTTCTATCAAAATGTTTCACAGTATTATAATTGCAATTATTTCTTGTTTTTGAAGAGAAACCATCTACTTGAAATTCGATTTCATATTCATTAAGCACTTCTCCCATAAGAATTGCGATTTGCTTTTCAACATCTATGATTTTATTTCCTGCCGAATAACCGTCACTCGACAGGCTTTGATCCAAAAGAAATAAAATGGAAATATCTTTCTGTTTTTTTCTCTTTGAATTATATATTTTTTCGTTTGGGGTATGCCCGGAATATATGTCGCTTATCAAATCTGTCAAAGCATCAATATTCAGGACTTCACCGTTTTCCACACGTTTTATTTCCATCCTCTTATTATAAAAATTGGCAAATTGCTTCCTGATGTTTCTCAAGACTATACCATTTCCCGATATAGTATTTCTATAATATTCCAAATCGGATTCTTTGATTAACCTGTGAAAAACCTTACAATAATCTTTTCTGTATGTTCCGGTTTTAAAATTGTATTCATCATAAAGATAATGTGCCTCAGCGGTACCGGATTCCTTGCTATCTGCTATCAATGCATTAGAAACAAATTCCGCTTGATAAATCGAATGAGTTTCTTCATCAACCCTGATAGTGTTTCTCATGTTGACTTCCGACAATGCTTCCATATCATCTTCCAATGAATCACTACCATCAAAATCACGAGGTAAACCTGAATATTCCTCAATAGTTTCCACTTTTTCAAAATTATGAGTTAATACCCAATCTTCTTGACCTTTTTTCTCTATTTGTATCGTTTCTATCTCTTCTATCGGTTTAGCTTTAATAACGGTGTCTGATTTTGGCAATGCTTTATCGTCAAACGAATCATCCAAAGTCTTTGCATCCATTTCTTTTGAATGGTCAGATCTGATATTTCCCAATAGCCAAGAATAATCAATAGTTAGATTTTTTGAAGCAAAATAGTCTTCCAATTCACTCTTCAGCTTGTCCCTTATGATTTCAATCAATGGATATTCATTTATAAGTTTTCCGGTTATCAGATTATCCTTTTTATCATTCGGTTCGATATTTCCAAAATCAAGATTGGTGTTGGCGGTTAATATGTTGTATGCAGTTGCAAGATACAATACCCTGTACTGATAATATTTAATATTGAGATCTTTATTTTTTAAATAATAAAACTTTTCAGGTAAAAAAATATATTTTCCTTTCAATCCACCTTCTCTTTCAGCTGTCAGAATTTCCAAAGGTTTACCGGTTACCGTTCTGGCCAGAATAGTTAATGTCCCTCTTATATCGTCCAATAAGACTGTTCTCTCCGCTTCATCTTTGGTTAGAGTTGACTTTTTCTTTTTGAAAAGATTAATAAATTTTTTAAACAACAGTTGATCCAGTTCCATTTTTTCAAATCATTAACTCGGATAATGTAATCAGTGTCGTCAATATTTCTTCATCATCTGTCAATGGCTGAATTATACCCACATTTACGGCAAGTCTTTTGTCAAGTCCTTCAACAATTAAATTTGCTGCAATAACAATTAATCTGGTGGACACCGTTTCTGTTAATCCCAGTTCGGTGAGGTTTCTGATTTTATTGGCTATTTTCACTAAATCTTTAGCGATTTTGCTATCAATCCCCGTTTCTTTAGATACTATTTCAGCTTCGGTACGAGAATCGGGATAATTAAATGACAAACCGATGAATCTTTGTCTTGTCGACGGTTTCAATTCTTTATACCCTTTTTGATATCCGGGATTGAAAGATGCAACCAACATGAAGTCATCATCAGCTTTTATTTCCTCTCCCAATTTATCAATAAATAAAGTTCTGCGGTAATCCGTGAGAGAATGAATTGCCACGATAATGTCGGGTCTAGCTTCCGCTACTTCATCAAGATATATAATTGCTCCGGTTTTTACAGCTTTGGTCAGAGGGCCATCTTGCCATATAGCTTCAGTGCCTTTCAAAATAAATCTTCCTATAAGATCGGTAGCAGAAGTTTCTTCATGACATGCTACGGTTATTATTTCTTTATCGAGTTTCCATGCCATATATTCAACAAATCTGGATTTACCTGTTCCGGTAGGTCCCTTGATCAACAAAGGTAGTTTTTTTCTGAATCCAGCTTCAAATACTTCTGTTTCTTTTCCCATTTTTAAATAAAACGGTTCTTTTTCTATTTTCATAAATGATATTTTTATGATAAAGTTAGATTATCAATGGTCGTCTTTAATATCATACATAACAAATAAGAAAGACTTTAGATTTTAAAATTTCAAATTATTGAAAACAAATAATGAATAACTATCAACAAAAAGAGGCAGTAATAACACTACCTCTTTATCAAATTAATTCCCCTTTTTTATATTAAATTGTTTGAAATTTGTCTTCCATTCCTATAGCCTCGTCATTAGGTAATCCGAATTTAATGAAATTCCAAACATATAATAGTATTCCTATTGTGAAAATCGAAGCGGTAATAACTAAAACCCAGAAATGTGGTTTCAATTCAGCCTGAACATCCATAAACGGCATACCCAATCTTCTTTCAAGTACTACTTGAGTAACCCCCATAGCTGCAAAAGAAGCAACCATGCCCAGCATTCCTATTAAAGACAACCAGAAAGCGTATGAGCTCAATGAGTTATTATAGAGTTTTCTACCTGTAACATTGGGCATCACATAAGTTATAATGGCAAATACCAACATTCCGTAAGCTCCCCAAAAAGCCAAGTGTCCATGCATAGCTGTAACAAAAGTACCGTGTGTATATAAATTTACTTGTGGTAAAGTATGCGCCAAGCCCAAAAGTCCGGCTCCTGCAAATGAAACAATCGCAGTTCCCAATGTCCAGTTTACAGCTGTTTTGTTAGGATGTCTTTTTTCACCTTTTTTGTACATATTAAGAGCAAATAATGCCATACCCATAAATGCAAGTGGTTCGAGAGCTGAAAATATACCGCCTATAATTAACCAATAGCTGGGGGCTCCCGTATAATAATAATGGTGTCCTGTACCGAGGATACCCGATAAAAATGTAAGTCCCACTATAACATATAGCCATTTTTCAATTACTTCCCTGTCAACACCGGTCAATTTAATAAGTAAGTATGCCAAAATACCTCCCATTATTAATTCCCATACTCCTTCTACCCATAAATGAACAACCCACCATCTGAAAAATGAATCCATAGCATGATTATCAAACCAAATCATACCCGGCAAGTACAATAAGGCTGCTGCCAATAAACCGACTGATAAAATCATTGCTGTTGTGGTTCTTTTCTTTGCCTTCCATAGTGTTCCGAGTATGATAAATAAAAACAATAAAACATCTATAACCACAAAATAATCCAATTCCCGGGGTATCTCAAGAAATTTCCTTCCTTCCCACCAGTTGAAATGAAATCCTACCACTGCAATGACTCCTACTATCGCCAATGCGCCTAATTGTAAGTAAGCAAGCTTTGGAAAAATCAATTCATGATCGGATTCATCAGGAATAATATAGTAGGCTGCACCCATAAATCCGCTTAATATCCAAACAACCAATAAATTTTTGTGAACAGCCATAGATGTATTAAATGGTATCCATTCATGCAATCCGTCATATCCAAGATGCGCAAATGCCTGAATAAATCCATAAGTTAACTGAAGAATTATTAATAACATACTTAAAGCAAATGCCCAGTATGCGACTTTTTGTGTTTTATATTTCATAATATTAAATTTTTAATTTGAAAATAGAAAATGATTACTTCAACTTATCTTTTAACGGAGGATCAGCGGGAAATCCATTGAGGTCAATTTCACCAATCCATTTGAAAAATGCAATTAAATTTTCAGCTTCTTGATCCGAAAAACCATAAGCTACCATTTTCCTGCCATGTGGAGCCCACGGCACTTTAGATGTAAGAATTGCCTTGATAACTTCCGGACCTTGTCTGTCATAGACCTTTGTTAATTCAGGGGCATAATAAGCTCCCTCTCCCATCAATGTATGACATCCCATACAATTGTTCTCATCCCAAAGAACTCTGCCTGCAATTACGGCTTTAGTCATATTTTCTTCATGTGTATGTTGGGGGATACCTTTAGATATGGTATCGATTGATAGTGCTATAAATATTATGGAGAACAAAATTGTCCCTCCTAAAAAGAATAGCAAAGCTTGTTTTTTCGAAAGCATATTAAATTATTTTAGTTAACAAATCAGAATACAAATCTATAAAAGACTATCATGTCTTTTATTAAATGCGCAATGTAAGAAAAAAAAATGACTTATTAAATTTTTTTTATGCAAAAATTATATATATATTAAGATTAAATTAACATAAAAAAGGTCAGATGTTTATATTTATTCCTTTTATTGTAAGGTGGGTGCCATTGTCTTTGATTTCTTTAGCAAAATCTTTAATGGTCAAATTGTTAAATTTTTCAAATAATTGCTCTTTAAAAGGAGCAACTATATGATGTACAGGGCATGGATTTTCATCACTACAAACAGGCAGACCCATAAAACAACCGTCAAAAATATCCTTTCCTTCAACTGCCCAGATTATATCATTTATATTATTATTTAGATTTTCTTCACTCATGAAAAACCCACCTTTTGGACCTTTATGTGATGAAATGATATTTGCCTTTGCCAATTTTTGTAATATTTTGGCAATAAATGCTTCGGGGATATCAAGATCTTTCCCAATTTCTTTTCCATTCACCTTTTTTATTTCATCCATTTTTTTGGTTAGATGGAGCACTGCTCTGATTGCATATTTTGAAGCGTTTGTCAACATATTGATTAAATTTGAACAAAATTATTTAAAAAAATCAATTTCTTTTATTTTATTAACGAAATAGTTTTTATTATTTATATTGGATCTTAAAAGATTTTCATAAGCTTTTTTTGCTTTGGATTTTTCCCCTCTTTTATAATAAATTACCGGCAAGATATACATCGAATATGCATAGTATTTACTATTGATATTTTTAGATTTAGAAACAATTCCCTTGAAATAGTTTAATGCAACATCATACTCTCCTTTTCTGAAATACAGGACACCGGCATCAAAAGCATGTATTTCTTCATTAATAATATTGTCCAATATTATTCCTCGTATCGCAAAACAGTTTTGAGTACAGTTTTCAACCAGGTCCAATTCTTTAATACTGTCATTAATAGCCGGGAAAAATAAACGGAATCTCAATTCTTCTCCTGCTTCATTAAATTTATGAATTTGAGGGCAGTTTTCAATTCCTTCCGATTTTATCATATCAAATTTGACTCTTTTTCCAGGAATTGAAATAAAGACATTTTTATCAACGCAAAATGAACCGCCATTTTTCAATTCATTTTTGATATTCAAAAAAAATACTGTATTGGAATCCGTTTTCATTATTTTTTCTATTTGCAATGTAGGATGTGTCTTACTGTTTATTACCGGATTGTAGATTGTTTGTCCAGTTAGATTACTAAACCCAAAGAATGCCAATAATGATAATAATTGAATTATTCTAAACATAAACATGTTTTTTAGCGTTTTCAAAATTATAGATTGAAAAGTAACTGTTAAGATAAGTGCTTTTAAGTAAAAGAAAATTTTACAACTAATACAATTATACCTGAATAGTTACTTTAATTTAACTTTAAAAAAAGAATTTGATTTTATTATTAGATATTTTTTTACGGAAAAATTGATATTTTTTGACAAAATGGATTGAAAAATAAAAAAATATATAATTTATTTTAAAAATGTGAAAAATCATTGAAATATTTTATTTTTCTTTGCGTTTCATTTTCAAATTTAATGCGATCTAATAAAGATACTTAATAATAATCTCTTGAACTTAAAAAAATTAAAATGAAAAGAAAGTATTTAAATTATGTAACAATTATAGCTTTGATATTTACTGTAGCAGTAGTATTATCTTCTTGTCACAGGGGCTATGGTTGTCCTTATGATTTTTAGCATTGGAACAATTACCGGATGTAGTATTTTGTGAAAGATATGTATTATCCGGAATAGTTATTTATTACAGATGATATTACAAGGTTAAAAAATGAAAAATAAAAAAAAGATTATCATTGTAGATAATCTTTTTTTGTTAGTTATCATTACTAAATTAATAGATGCTGAAAACGGGAATACATTTTTAATACCTTCTATGGCGATTATGTTTTTTATTAAAAATCATTCGATCAAGTTTTGACTTTTTCTTTTCGAATCTTCTTCTTTCATGCCTGCTAACGTATCCATCCCTCAAAATATATTCCCTGTAATTTATTAATTTATTTAGTTCTTTTACCAATTTTCTTCTTTCTCTTCTTGTTAATTCGCCTGTTCTTACACCGGCTTTGATTCTTCTTTCAAAACTTTTGATACTCATATTGTTTTCATAGTAATACCTTTTTTTATATCTGTGGTAATTGTTATAATGTCTGTAATACCGGTCATTATTGTGATAATAATCATAATCGTATTCATAATTATTGCCACAATACTGCGCTTGAGCGGTAGGAAGAAAAATCATTGCGAAAAGCAAACTCATTATTATACTTAAAGTTTTCATAATATTTATTTTTTTTTTGATTAAAGTCTGCATTAAAACAGACAAAATTAAATGATATATTTCACTTTTATGACGAAACATGAAGCATAAAGTTAAATTTGTGTAGCTTATTTAAGTTTTTTTTAACATTCTTTTACGCTATTTCTTAATTTTAAAATATAATAATATCCAGTCGAAAATATCCGGTTTTCCAAGTATTTTGTATTTAGAAATTTAGTGACGGCTTAGTATAAAGTAATAAAAATTTTAAAATGTCTTGTTTTTATTGTAGCTTTGTACGAATTGAATCCTTTAATAAAAGACTATGGAAAATAAAAACAAATTTGATGCGATAGTAATTGGGTCAGGGATAGGTGGATTGACAACGGCAGTACTTTTAACGAAATTATATAAACAAAAGGTTTTGGTACTGGAAAAACATTTTGTTCCGGGAGGTCAAACGCATGAATTTATGCGAGTCAAAGATGGTAAAAAGTACTACTGGGATGTGGGAGTACATTATATTGGAGAGATGGCTAAAGGGGTAATGTCCAGGAAAATTTTTGATTTTGTAACAAATGGAAATTTGAAATGGAATAAAATGCCACATTTTTTTGAAAATTTTGTTTATCCTGATTTTAATTTTAGACAACCTTCAAATCCTGTGGAGTTTGAAAAAGCATTGATAGAACAATTTCCTGATGAATATTTAGGGATTAAGCAATATTTCAAGGATATTAAGATTGCATCAAAATGGTTTCAATCCAATAGTGCTTCCAAATTAATGCCCGGTTGGATGTCTTTGGTCATAAAGCTTTTTAAAAAAGATAATTCAAGTATGGCATTAACAACAACAAAAGATTATCTTGATAGTATAATTAATGATGAAAAACTAAAAGCACTTCTCACAACAATCTGGGGAGATTATGGTGTTCCTCCTTCCAAAAGTGCTTTTGTAATGCATGCTATAGTAGTGAGATCATATTTGTATGGAGGATATTTTCCTGTCGGAGGAGCAGGTGCGATTGCCGGGAATATGGTACCAATAATAGAAAACGGAGGAGGAAAAGTTTTAACAAGTTGCAATGTTAAAGGAATCATTATCAAGAATGGGAAAGCTAAAGGTGTAAAAGTAAAGAAAAAAGATAAGGAAATTGAATATTTCGGTAAAAATATTATTTCTGATACGGGGGCTTATAATACTTATTTCAAATTGATTCCTGAGGATATTTCCATTCCTTTCAGGGATGAAATAAACAATGCTATGAGTGATTTCTCAACAACAACTCTTTATGTCGGATTAAAAGAAAGTGCTGAGAAATTAGGAATTAAGGGTGAAAATTATTGGATAAATACATCTTATAATCATGATGAAACTTTTGAAAAAAGTAAAAGCTCTAATGAGGTTTTGTCGGCTTTTGTTTCATTTCCATCAATTAAGAATCCGGAATCAAAAAGTCATACTGCGGAATTAATTACTTTTTCGCATTATGACAATTTTAAAAAATGGAAAGATACACATTGGCTAAAAAGAGGCAAGGAATATGTTGAACTTAAAAAGGAAATTTCGGAAAAACTCCTTGATTTTGTGGAAGAATATATTCCCGGCTTTAAAGATTTGGTAGATTATGCAGAATTATCAACTCCATTGACTTTGGAATATTTTACAGATTGGCCAAAAGGAAGTTTTTATGGTATTCCGGCTACTCCTGAAAGATTTAAATATAAATGGATCTCGCCAAAAACTCCTGTGAAAAACTTATTTTTAAGCGGCAGTGATGCTTTATCCATCGGCGTTGTAGGTGCAATGATGGGCGGTGTCTTTGCGGTAGCAGCTATTAAAGGCATGAAAGGCTTTATGAAAATCATGAAAGAGGTAAATTAAAGGATTATTTACTTTAATACTTCTTCAATTCACTATAATATTTATAATAAAAAGGAATCGTTTCCATACCTTTGTATAAATTGAAAAGGCCGTAATGCTCATTGGGAGAATGAATAGCATCAGAATTGAGGCCGAATCCCATAAGTACCGATTTACTACCCAAAATCTGCTCAAATAGAGCAATAATAGGTATACTTCCTCCTTCTCTGGTAGGAACGGGCTTTTTACCATAAGTAGCTTCCATTGCCATCTCGGCCGCTTTGTATTCCGGGGTATCTATAGGAGTAACTACCGGTAATCCTCCGTGTAAATAATCAACTTTTACTTTTACACAATCGGGAGCTATGGATTTGAAATATTGTTCAAACAAATCAGCTATTTTTTTTGGCTCTTGATCAGGTACAAGCCGCATACTTATTTTTGCAAACGCCTTTGAAGGTAGAACCGTTTTCGCTCCTTCTCCCGTATATCCTCCCCATATTCCGTTCACATCCAATGACGGTCTTATTCCGGTTCTTTCATCTGTAGTGTAGCCTTTTTCTCCACACAGTTCTTTTATATTAAGTGCATTTTTATAGTCTTCCTCATCAAATGGTGCTTCATTTAATTTCTTTCTTTCTTCTTCATTGGCAATTATAACGTCGTCATAAAACCCGGGAATAGTGATATGTCTATCATCGTCCATAAGTTTGGCAATCATTTCACTCAATATATTAATAGGATTACCAACAGCTCCTCCATAAGTTCCGGAATGTAAATCCCTGTTTGGTCCTGTAACTTCAATTTCAACATAAGACAACCCTCTGAGTCCGGTAGTGATAGAAGGTATATCATTAGCAATAACCGAAGTGTCAGAAACCAAAATGACATCATTTTTGAGCATATCTTTGTTGTCTTTACAAAATTGTCCCAAACTTGGAGATCCGATTTCTTCTTCCCCCTCTATCATAAATTTTATATTTACGGGTAAAAAATCATTTGCTACCATTGCTTCAAGCGCTTTGATGTGCATGAAAACCTGTCCTTTGTCATCACATGCTCCCCGAGCAAATATCGCTCCGTCAGGATGTATTTCAGTTTTTTTAATTACCGGTTCGAAAGGCGGGCTGTTCCAGAGATCAAGAGGGTCTGCCGGTTGAACATCGTAATGACCATATACTAAAACTGTTGGTTTGGATAAATCTATAATTTTTTCTCCATAGACAACCGGATGTCCTTTGGTCTCAAATACTTCGGCTTTATCCGCTCCTGCTTTTAGCAATGCGTTTTTTGCCCATTCTGCCGCTTTATACATATCTTCTTTGTGTGCCGAATCAGAACTTACCGAAGGTATTTTTAACCATGCGAATAATTCATTTAAGAATTTTTCTTTATTTTTATTCAGATATTGATGTATATTTTTCATGTGTTTATATGTTTATATTTAGTGTCTATCAATAAAATCATTAAAAAATTAAGCACTTTATAGACAGACATTATTTAATAATATCACAAATATAATTATTTATTTGATAATAGTTTAATTTTGCTAATACTCAAATTAATGAATTTAATTATAATAATCTCAATCATAAATTCAGAACAAAAAGTAGCGAAAACAATTACTTGTCTTATTTTCAAGCGATAGTTAAATTTTATATTCGTATAGTGTCAGTTGTTTTGAATTTGGATTAAAGTAGATGTTAAATATTTCTATCTTAATACAGTAATATCTCCTGCAAAAGGTATAACCTGATCATCCAAAAATCTAATTAAAAATAAATATACATAAACTCCCGGATTGACTTTTTGTCCTTTGAAAGTACCATCCCAACCTTTACTCTCATCTCCTATATCGATATTTTTAGCTTCATATATCAATTCACCCCATCTGTCATAAATCTTCATTTCATCAATACCTGTCGCGGCTTTTAAATTATAAGCAGTAAACATTTCATTCATACCATCTCCATTGGGAGTAAAAACATTTGGAATTCTAACTTGTCTTTTGGCGTCGACAAATATAGTCATATCATCTTCAGCAACACAACCTGTACTATCCTGAATAACTCTCAAAGTATATGTTGTTGTTTTATAAGGAAACGCCTTAGTTCCAAAATCAGTAGAATCTTCAAGATTGTAATTTGGCAACCATATCTGACTAACATTGTATTCAGGCGGATAATAACTACCATTCATAAAAGTATAATCGCCCAAGTCCAGATTTTGATCAGGTCCCGCATCAGCTATCAATTGCTCAGGATCTACAATATCTACCCAAATGGAGTCTCTGCAGCCTTTTTTATCGACAATATATACTTTATAAGTCCCTTGTCCGAGATTATAAAATTTCGGATTGTAATTAAAATTGGTATCTTGAATACTAAAACGGTAATAAGGATCTCCTCTGATACCTGAAACGGAAATATAACCGTTTTCATCACCGGCGCATATAGGATTTTTAATACTGTCAATAACAATTTTCAATCTCTCATCCAATGGCAAATCTTCACAACAAGGTTCCATCCATATATCTTTTATTTTTGTGCTAACACAACCTTTATCACTTTTAACAGTTAGAGTAACGGATTTCCATCCGTAAGAATCATAAAACACTTTAAATGGCCCTTCCCCTGATCTTATCTGAGGGCTCGCATCCCGGCCAAAAGTCCATTTGTAATCCACAATACTCCCTAATTGATAATCTGTTATATTTGTAATTTGTATGGAATCCTCACATCTTAATCCTGTGGGGGGATCAAATTCAAAATCAGGATCCGGTCCCTGAAATTCACCCGTTCCACCAAATTCAATGGAGAACCCATTCCCTGATGCAGACCAATTATTGACAACCAATGCATAAGTATGACCTTCTTGCATATCGATATACTTTACAAAACCATCTTCACCGGCATCACAATTGTAGTTTTCTTCGAGGTCTGTCGATAATAGATCCAACCCTGTTTTAGGACCACAAGACGCATAATTACCCCCAAATGTAGCATTACACCGTAAACTGATTTTACCGTCACAATCATCATAGCCATTAGGTAATTCAAATACAACAAAATCAAGATCATCCGTTATTTGAATCGGCGTCAGTACAAAAGTAAGAGTACCGTTATTTTTCGCAATCCATTTGAACCAAGTTGTTTGTTTTTCTTCAGATATACAAGTAGTATTTGTTTCATTTGGATCATCACCTGCTCCACTTACATATTTTACTACAAATGGTGACTTGTCACATAAAAGTGCAGCAGTTGCACAATCCTGACCCGGTTCTACCGGAGGATTAAAGTTTTTAATACACAATTTGAAAGAGCCCATATTCCCGTATTGCCCATCTATTCTTATTAAATATGACTCTCCTACTATCAAAGCCCCTTCAGTCAATTCAGTACTATTGGATTGGTTAAAGTCCAACTTGCATTTTTTTTGATATATTGTTCCAAAACATCCGTTATCAATATATAAAGCAACCATGGGGTTTTTCAATGTGCCTTGCTGCCCTGAACCTGAAACAAAAATATTAACCGCAGTAGCTGTTGCGGTAAATCTAAACCATACATCATGAGCCGCATTATCCCAACAATCCGGAGCACCATATCCACTGGAAGTAGCTCCGGTATTATTAAACTGTCCATCCTCCGAACACCAGTCATCGACACTTTCTATAACAATAGCTGATTCACATTCATCATTTATGGGCTGTGCTATCACAAGTGAATTGACCAACAAAACAAATAATAATAAAAAATTGTATTTATTCATAAAATTATATTTAACATTTAATTACTATGGCAAAAAAATCAAGCAGAATAGTGTCTGTCTATAAAATCATTAAAGCTTAATGATTTTATAGACAAACTATGAATGATCCTACCTGAGTAGTTAATTTAAGACCAAAAGTAGTTAATTTGTTTTTAAACAGCTACAAATCATAAAACATTAGTTCAAAAATACAAAAATGCTATGTAAAATAATCATAAACTTAATAATTTTAACATATTTTTAATAAAACGTGATAATTCAACAAAATATTTAAATAATAAAATATTTATTCTTAAAAATAAAATAAAAATTTATAGTACATATAGGAATTTGTATTAATTTTTTTAATCATTTTCCACAAATTTATGATCAATAAAATTAATACTCATTTTATCAAAAATCTTTGTTTTTATAAAATTAAGTACTTTTCAGACAAGCACTAATTATAATAGATTTACATCAAAAAAAATATCAATACAAATAAATTGTTTTTAAGATGAAAAAATAAACTTTCAATGTTTACTCAATTTAATAAATAATACCTATTTTGTGCCGCACAATTGAAAAATGTTGAAAATGAATAAAAATTTGTTATCAAATAGAGTGAAAAATATGCCGGAATCAGCCACTCTGAAAATGGCTCAAATGGCGAGAGATCTTAAATCCCGTGGAGTGGATATTGTTGATATGAGCCTTGGTGAACCTGATTTTGACACGCCTGCCGATATAAAAGAAAGAGCAAAAATAGCTTTGGATGAAGGATATACTAAATATACTCCGGTACCCGGATTGCCTGTGCTGAGAGAAGCCGTAATCCATAAATTGAAAAGAGATAATAATCTTGATTATAACATGGATCAAATAGTGGTAACCAACGGGGCAAAGCAAGCAATAGCAAATATTTGTCTTGCATTGCTAAATCCCGGTGATGAAGTTGTGTTGTTTACTCCTTATTGGGTTTCTTATGATTCAATAATTAAAATTGCAGAAGGTGTTCCTGTAATTGTTTCAGCAGGAATAGAGCAGGATTTTAAAATCTTACCGGAACAATTGGAAGCGGCAATCACTCCCAAAACCAAATTGGTACTGTTTTCTTCTCCGAGCAATCCTACCGGATCGGTATATTCTTCAAAAGAGCTTGAGGAATTGGCAAAAGTTTTGAAAAAATATCCTGATATTCATATTATTTCCGATGAGATATATGAATATATCAATTTTGGTAAAGGTCATGCTTCCATAGCTGCATTTGACTATTTAAAGGATAGAGTGATTATTGTCAACGGAATGTCTAAAGGATTTGCTATGACAGGCTGGAGAATCGGTTATATGGCGGCAAATGCTGAAATTGCAAAAAGTTGTGTGAAAATACAAGGACAATTTACTTCGGGAGCCAATTCTTTTGGACAGGTAGCAGCTGCTTATGCTCTGAATCATGGTATATACAATGAAATGGTTGATAAATTCAATGAAAGGAGAAAAGTGTTTATTAAATTACTGAAAGAGATTCCGGGTTTCAAAGTAAATGAACCGACAGGAGCATTTTATCTTTTTCCGGACATCAGTTATTATTTTGGTAAATCCAATGGTAAAATTACAATAAACAGTTCAATTGATTTTTCAGAGCATTTGCTCAATGATGCTCATGTTGCTACCGTAGCGGGAACTCCGTTTGGAGCACCTGAATGTTTAAGATTTTCTTATGCAACTTCTATGGAAAATATTATTGAAGCAACCAAAAGGGTTAAAGAATTTGCTAAAGGTTTTGAGCAGTAATAAACAATTCTTTTAATTTTTTCAATTTATAAGAATTGAATTTTATAGAATACGGTGTCTCATTTAGATAATATCTTATTTCAAATGTATGTGATGTGATGATATTATTGGGAATATTGCTGTACAATTCTGCATAACCCCTTATTTTTTTTCTATTGTATTCATTTATTTCTCTATTACAACATTATTGTATAAAGACATAAACACACAAGAGTTTACACTTATTAAAAACATGATAAATGCTATTAATTTGATTTTTCCCATAATTTTAAATATGATAATTGATTAATAATTTTTTAAGTTTTTTTATTCTTTCATGGTTCAAAGTAACATCATACGGAATATCATCAATATAATACCTTATGTTAAAAACATCAGTAAATGAAATCTCACAGATGAGATTGTCAGGCAATATTATTTTTGCCTCAATTCTCTTGGAAATATATGAACTAAGATTATTATTTTTTATTTCGATGGTAGTATCTTTCCGGTATGTCATATCATTATTCGTATAAGTGGAATTAAGCAAATTAATTTTAAGTTTATGTATATTTTTATTTGTTTTGATATAAACATAGTTTTCCATGTTTTCTTCCGGTTTGGCAGAAGTATAAATTTTCAATCCAACTATCGTTTGAGAATCTTTATAAACCAGTTTTTCAAATTTCAATTTTGTTTTTTTTGAATAATAGATATAACCATAATTAGTTTTGGACGGATTTGCATATACATCAAAAACTATATATAGCTTTTCAATGCCTTTGTAATCGTCCTCCTCATATATTATTTCTCCATACGGGAAAAAACATGAAGTAAAGGAAAGTAAGATAATAACATAGATGATAGAATGTATTTTTTTCATAATTTTGGATTTATTGAGTAAATTTACTATTATAAATAAGCCTTTCGAAATTTAAAATCGATTTTATAAATAGTTTAACACAATTATCCGGAATTTTAACAATGCTATAACATTTTATTTCAAGACATATATTGATTGGAATATTCAAAGCATTAATTTTGTGGATATTTTATTTGAGTATTTTTAATTTTATTTTAGATTTGTGTTTAAAATCATTTTAATTATTTTCTTTTTTCAAACTGCTGTTTATATAATTGTACCTAAAAAGAATCAAGATTATAAATGAGTTTTTCGGAAAATAGTAATATTTACTAATTTGTTAAATACAATTTAAATACAATGAGATTTTCTTTTATTATTTTTTTCTTCGTTTTCCTTTTATATAATTCTCTTTATAGTCAAGATAATTTTAAAGAAAAAAAATTCAGAGATGTTTCCATTGAAGAATTACAAATGGATTCCTGTGATTTTTATTCAGGTGCCGATGCGATGGTGTTATTTAATGTAGCAAATCTTTATATTGATTATGAGAATGTAAAAGGTGTTGTTTATCATTTATATGTACATAAAAGAATTAAGATTTTTTCCAATTCCGGTAAATCCTTTGCTTCGGGCAAGATTAAATTTATAAAGTCTAAAGCTAAAAGGTTTTCAGACAACATAAGAAAATTTAAAGCCTATACATATAATTTGGTTGAAGGTAAAGTAGAAGAAACCAAAATCGGTAAAAAAGATAAATTTATCAATGATATAAGTGATTATAGTGCAGAAATGAGTTTTGCTATGCCAAATGTACAAAAAGGCTCGGTTATTGATTTAAAATATGAAATAATCTCAACAAATATAGGAAATCTAAAGACATGGTTTTTTCAAGATGTAATACCTGTAAAAATCAGTAAAATATCGTATCGTTTTCCTAATTTCCTTAAATATAAAATTAATACTTATGGAAATTTTTATTCCTTGAAATCCAAAAAAGATTATCATACTTTGAATATAAACAATCATACTTTTGATGCCTATGGAAAAGAAATATCCATGAGCAATATCTTACCTCTGGAAAAAGAAAAATATATGGGGAGTTTATTGGGTAGTTTGAGCAGGCTTGAATTTAATTTGGAATATATTGATCCTTATTACGGTTTTAAATATAATAATAGTACGTATGAGAAAATGAATAAAAATCTGCTTGGTGATTCGATGTTCGGAGGAAGAATGAAAAAAGGCGGTTTTGCAAAAGTCTGGGAAAAAGAACTAAAAGGGAAATCCCAAATAGAAAAGGCCGAATTTATATTAAAGAAAATTCAAAATAATACTGCATGGAACAATATTTTCTCTATATATAGTGGGGTTTCTGGCAAAAAATTAATGAAAAAGGGGGAAGGGAATACTGGTGAAATAAATTGGGCATTGATATCAGCTTTAAAGTATTTTGATATTGAAACTTATCCCGTGATTATCAAAAGAAAAAAATATGGTATTCCTAATCCCGCTTTTTGCAATATTTTTGATTATGATTATTTGGTGGCACTGGTAGTAATTGATAATAAAGAATATTTTTGTGATGCTACTTCCGATTTTCCATTTGGAATAATTCGTGAACAATGTATAAATGACAAAGGATTTGTAGTGGATGAAAACTACAGATGGATAGATATGACTAAGAATGCCGATTTTAAACAATCTGCTATATATACGTTCAAAATAAAAGGTAATTATATCTTTTCAGACATATTGGTTCAATTAAAGCAATATGCAGCTTTTGAAGCTTATGGAAAATACAATAATGAAAAGTTGAAAAACGAATTAAAAAAACAATTTTCTGATTATGAAATTGAAAAAATTGAATTTGATACTATAAATAATAGTGATATTTTTAAATATTCTATTTCATTAAAAAAAGAAATTGAAGATGATGAAATAATAGTATTGGAACCTTTTATAAAACCATATTTTGATATAAACCCTTTTAAAAAAGAAGAAAGAATCTCGAATGTAGATTTTAAATATAATATCACCCTTAATTATATGTTCAATTTGGAGTTACCCGATGGATATACGATAGAACTGCCTTCCAATGTTAGAATTGAAAATGAAGACAAGACACTAAAATATCAGTATATGGCAACAAATGGGGGAGATAAAGTTGTTGTGATGATGAAATACAAATCTGCAAAAACAGTATTTTCTCCTCAGGAATATACCGTCTTAAAAACTTTTTTTGAGAAAATGACAACCACCAATAAACAAGTTGTTTTGCTTAAAAAACTTAAATAAAGTTTTATGATTGCTTATAGACATAAAATATTTATTTTTGTTTTTGCTTTTATTTTCACATTCTGTATAAATTATTTACCCGGTCAAACTATTTTTGAAGATATTCCCGATTCACTTTTGAGATCTTCTCATTTGATTGTATTAAATGAACAATATGATTTTACCATTATTAACGATATCAAAACGAGAAAGGATTATAAAAAAGATTATTTAGTTCTAAAGAAATCTGATTTCACATTGGATTATCTTTATATCATTTTTGATAAATATACTAAAATCAAGAAAGCAAAAGTAGAAATTTATAATAAAAATAATAAACGGATAAAAAAAATAAATCTAAGCAAATTTAAAAAAAGACTATTTGTGGACAACGGAACTGTTTCAGGTGATGCCGGTATGAGATATGTGGAAATTCCCGATATCACACCTCCATATAAAATTATTTTTTCCTATACCGTATTCAAAAAAGGCAATACTGCTTTTTTCCCGGTATGGCAACCCGTTAATAAAGAATATGAAAGCGTAATATCCTCAAGATTGCGGGTGTTTGATAATACAAAAAACAATTTAAGATACAAAAGCATAAATATATCATCTCCGCAAATATCAAAAGAGAAAAATACGACTATCTATGAATGGGAAATAAAAAATTTTAAATATATTAAATTTGAACCTTTCAATGACAGAACTGAAGATTATTTCCCCATGGTTTTATTAGCCCCTAATAATTTTATATTGGAAGATTATAAAAGTGAAATGACAAATTGGGAATCAATCGGACGTTTTATAAATAAACTGAATGCCAAGAGAAATAATTTCACGGAAGAGCAAAAAAAGGAAATAAGAAACTTGATATCAAATGACGACGATATCTATGATAAAGTAAAAAAAATATATAATTTTCTTCAACAAAATACGCGTTATGTTAGTATTCAACTGGGAATAGGGGGCTGGCAACCTTTTGAATCAAGATATGTACATGAAAAAAAATACGGTGATTGCAAAGCATTGACTTTTTACACAAAATCGATGTTGGCTATATTAGGAATCAAATCGTATTATACACTGGTCGAAGCAGGAAAAAACACAAGAGATATTGCTGTTGATTTTCCAAGTCTTAGATTTAATCACGCGATTCTTTGTGTTCCCATTTCACAAGACACTGTATGGCTGGAGTGTACATCAGGAATTGCTCCATTCGGATACAGCGGTAGTTTCACAGATGACAGAAATGTACTGGTTGTTGACAACAGCGGAGGTAAATTGGTTAAAACTCATAGTTACAATTCGAGAGAAAATATAAAAACCGTAAATATTGATATATTTCCCGAGTTTACAACAGGAAATGCTGCAATACATATAAATACATTTCTCACCGGTTTGGCAATTGAAGATAATGATTTTTTTAGCTTAGCGTATCAAAATAAAAAAAATCAAAGAAAATGGTTATTGAATATATTGAACCTGGATAATTATAATATTAAGAATTTTAATATTATTCCTGTTTCCGGTGATATTATACCCAAAGGACATTATGATGTTGATTTATATGTAAAAAAAATATTTTTAAAAGCCGGAACCGACTATTTATTTAAACCTTATGTTTTTAATCAAACAGGTTTTGAACCGTTGGTTGAAAGCAAAAGAATATCAGATATTATAATAAAACGCTCATTTATACTTGAGGATACTATTTCAATTACAGTCCCTGATAACATTTCTTTAAAGAAAAATGTTAATTATGAATTGAATTCGGAATTCGGAACCTATAAAATATCAAGTTTTCAACACGACAATTCCATAATTTTCATTAGAAAAGTAGAGTTGATAAAAGGAGTATATCCTCCTTCGAAATATGAAAAATTTAAGACATTCATCAATACTATTTTGAAAAAGGATAATCACAAATTCTTTTTCACTTCCGGGTGATGAATATTGCCAATAAATGTATGTTGTAATGGTTTTTTTTACAGCATTTCAAAAATTCCTGCAATGCCTTGTCCTCCTCCAATACATGCAGTAACCATACCGTATTTGACATTGCGTTTATGAGCTTCATGAATAATTTGCGTAGTCAATTTTGCTCCGGTGCAACCAAGAGGATGTCCTAAAGCTATTGCTCCTCCATTGACATTTAGTATATCCGTGTTTAGATCAAGTTCTCTTATCACTGCCAGGGATTGTGTGGCAAATGCCTCATTCAATTCAATCAATCCGATATCATCGAGTTTTAATCCTGCATTCTTCAAAGCTATCGGTACTGCTACCGTAGGTCCGATTCCCATATATAACGGTTCCACACCCCCTACGCCATAGCCTGCAAGTCTTGCTACCGGTTTTAAATTCAATTTATTCACCATTTTTTCACTCATAATCAACACAAAAGCTGCTCCATCTGATGTTTGAGATGAATTTCCGGCTGTTACCATTCCATTTAATGCAAAAACCGGCCTCAACTTAGCCAATGCTTCTACGGTAGTGTCTGCTCTTACCCCTTCGTCTGTATCCATTATAAATTTCTTTTCTACTTTTTTATCATCTTTGACAAAGATTTCCTTTACTTTAATAGGGACTATTTCATCTTTGAACCTGCCGGTCTTGATTGCTTTAGCCGCTTTCATGTGTGAATTATAGGCAAAGATATCACTATCTTCTCTATTGATATTGTATTTTTTTGCAACTGCTTCTGCTGTTATTCCCATTCCAACCAAAGCTTCGGGCATATCATGTGCAATATCATAATTAGGAGCAAGCCTGAATCCTGTCATTGGGACCATAGTCATACTCTCTGCACCTCCAGCGATATAAATATCACCCATTCCGGCATCTATTTTAGCGGCAGCCATGGCGATTGTTTCCAATCCTGAACCGCAAAATCTATTCACGGTAGTACCCGGTGTTTTGATTCCCAGAGCTCCAATCGAGATATTTCTTGCCATATTCAATCCTTGTTCTCCTTCGGGGAAAGCACATCCTACCAATACATCTTCAATCATATCCGGTTGTACTTGAGGAGTATCCTTCATAATATATTTAATAACTTCGATAGCCAGATCATCGGATCTGGTATGTTTGAAAGAGCCTTTTTTAGCTTTTCCAATAGCTGTTCTATATGCTTTAACTATATATGCCATAATTTTATATTTTTAATTTTATTAATTTCGTAATGGTTTATTATTCTCCAACATATATTGAATTCTCTCCATAGTTTTTTGTTCACCAAGTAAACTAAGGAATGCCTCTCGCTCAATATCCAAAAGATATTGTTCGGAAACAATATGTTCACCTGTCAGATCTCCACCGCTAATGACATAGGCGATCTTTTTAGCGATATGCGATTCATATTCCGTAATGTATCCTCCTAATTTAAATTCATTTATAGCTGCTAAAAGGGTAGCCAAACCTGTTCTTCCCAATACTTTTACTTGTTTCTTATCGGGCATAACATAAGTATCCGATAGTTGTAGCACTCTTTTTTTTGCTCCTGCGATTG
>Ga0256833_1000764_pt1 | contig 24713 bp, 29 predicted proteins | sample 356284metaG_FD_190535 | JGI IMG/M metagenome (GOLD analysis project Ga0256833, IMG submission 190535) | Hydrothermal vent microbial communities from Mid Atlantic Ridge, Atlantic Ocean - 356-284 | ecosystem: Environmental > Aquatic > Marine > Hydrothermal vents | place: Atlantic Ocean: Mid... | reverse complement strand
AGACGACTACTGCATCAGGGCTGCCGGCGAAGCCGCCGACAGGCTAGTGAGGATCCTGAAAAGGGACTTCGACATATCCAGCGTGATGGTTTACTTCACCGGTCATAGAGGATTCCATATAATAGCATCGTGTGAGTACTGCTATTACTTAACGAAGGAGGAGAGAGCAGAGATAGCACGCTACATAGCAGCAGAGGATTTACAGGTCGACATGATAATTCCCACATCACCCGGCAACGAGCCGTTGGTTCCGAGCCCAGAGGATCCCGGTTGGAGAGGATGGCTCGGCAGAGAGCTAATGAGGAGGGTGGACGCTGTGCTACTCAAGGATAATAAGGCTCGAAGAGGCCGCCTCCAACCCACTCTTAAGGATGCTCTAGGTAGCAAGTGGCGTGAGAGGATTGTTGAGACGATAAGAAGGATAAGCGTGCCCATAGACATGCAGGTTACGCAGGACACCAGTAGACTCGTACGGATCCCTGGTAGCCTTAACGGGAAAACGGGTCTCATAGTTACCCCCGTAGAGGATCCCCTACAGTTCAGGTTAAGCAGAGAGGTATCCCCCATAAGAGGCGAAGCAGTCGTTAAATTCCAGGAGGATGTAGAGATAGACTCACTAATGGGTAAAAGTCTTAGCTTTAAAGCCGGTGAGGAGGCTAGTGTAGAGGCAGGCATAGCACTAATATTAGCCAGTAAGGGTCTAGTCGATTTCGTGGAGGTGCATGGAGTTGTCGAAACCCATCCCCGCTGGCGGGCCCTATAAGGCTGCGCTAGGGCTTCACGAAGCACTCACCGCCACTCACATAGAAGTTGCTAGGAGGGCGCTCTTCAATTACTGCCTAGGGGAACATAGGCTCTGCGCGACTTATATCAAGCTGATAAGCGAGGTCTCCAAGCTAGTTGCTAGGGCTAGGTTTGAAGACCTAGTATATGACGAGTCCTATAGGGGGTCGGACGCGGATTTCTTTAAAATAATAAGAAGCTCTCTAGAAGTCTACGCTACAGCTCTAGCGGGCATGCTAGCCGGTGACGGAGATAAGGTGCTAGTGAGAATACTGAGGCCAGTGACGGTAAACGGTAAGCTCCTCGACAGAGATGACCTAGTACTCCTCACACTCTCTGAGGCGGCGTTCCTAGCCGCCTTAGGCTACGTTAGGGCCGAGGAGAGCAACATTCTTAAGTTAGCCCTGCAGGGAGAGGCAGGGGGTGGCTTAGACTCAGGGGGGAGTAAACATGAAATTCCCAAAGAAGATTAGGACATATTGCCCTAGATGCAGGACGCATACCGTGCATACGGTCACTGTATATAAGCACGGCAAGAGGAGGACGATGGCGCTAGGCCAGCGTAGATACCTCAGAAAGCAAGAGGGTTATGGTAGCCAGAGGAAGCCTGAGCAGAAGAGGTTTGCTAAGGTTACGAAGAAGGTTACACTTAGAATAAAGTGTACCCAATGCGGCTATGAGAGGCATATCCTCAATATTAGACTCAAAAAGATCGAGCTAGTCGATGTCGTAAAGTAATCGAGTAGGGGGTGAGAATATGTCGGCCTACGGTATACCTAAAAGAAAAATCCTAATACCGGAGCCGCGTAGCAGGTTCCTCCTAGTTAGGTGTCCTAATTGCGGTAACAGAATGGTCGTATTCGACCACGCCACGTTCCCCGTGAGATGCCTGTTCTGTAATACATTACTTGTTAAACCGACCGGCGGGAAGGCTAAGATATTAGGTATAGTAGAGAGAGTGCTCGGTTAGAGGGATCCTACCATGGTTAAAATAAAGCCTAGAAAGCCTCTACCTGAAGTAGGAGAGCTCGTCGTCGGAACTGTGAAGGAAATCTACGATTACGGCGCATACCTCGACTTAGACGAGTATGGTGGTATTAGGGCCTTCCTACCCTGGAGCGAGATAGCCACACGCATGGTTAGAAATATTAGGCATGTCCTGAAGGAGGGCCAGAAGGTAGTAGTTAAGGTCATCAGAGTTTACAAGAAGAGAGGCCAGGTGGATGTGAGCCTTAAGAGGGTTTCTGAGGGAGAGCGCCGGAGAAAGATGATATGGTGGAAGAGGACGCTTAAGGCAGCCGCCATAGCAGAGATAGTAGCCAGTAACATAGGCAAACCCATTGAGAAAGCGTATGACGAGGTAATATGGCCTCTCGACAACTACTACGGGGACGCCCTAACGGGATTGGAGCAGGCAACGATCTATGGAGAACAGGCATTAAGAGACGCTGGGATTCCAGAGGAGTGGATAAAGCCCCTACTTGAGGAGGCCCGTAAGAGAGTTGAGGTAAAAAAGGTTCAAGTATCAGGCATTATTACCCTGCAGACCCTAAAGAGTGACGGCATCGATAGAATACGAAGCATCCTAGAGGCTGCTTACAAAAGCGCCACAAGCGTTGAACCACAGCATCTCACGGTTAGAATATACACCGTAGGAGCCCCAAGATACAGGGTGGACCTGATAAGTCATGACTACCGTATTATAGAGCGTGCGTTAAAGAAGTTAATTGAAGAGGCAGAGAGAAACGCTAGAAAGCTAGGTGTAGACTTCTCCTTTGAGAGGCTCCGTAGCTAGACCTTCTTTAGGAAGGGGAAGGCTTAATGGGGGGTAAGAGATGCAGTGGCTTATGAGAAGATGCATTAAATGCGGGCGTTACACTCTGCGCAAAGATAAATGCCCCGTATGTGGAGGCCCTCTTAGAGTGCCGCATCCCCCGCGCTTCTCACCCGACGATAGGTACCTCAAATATAGGTATATGCTGAAGAAGAAACTAGGCATAATACCACCATAACTACGGGTTCCTCCTAGAATTTCAAAATCCTGTGAAAAGCCGAAGAGGTAGTCGATTCACCATGGAACATCCTTGAGGCCGAGCTTGTATGCCGCATAGTTGGTTCCTATATGTAGTGCTATTACTAAGAGCGAGAACTCTAATGCTAACCTTAAACTCATATCGTAACCCATCAATCTGATTGCTATAAGTGCCCCTACATAGAAGTCCAGTTGATCTAACAGAGGAGCAGGCGCTCCCCTCTTTAATCCTAGCCTCCTCTTAATGAAGGAGCCCACCATATCTCCTATTAGCGCCCCTAGAGAACCTATGAAACCAACGTAGAGGTAGCCTGGATCGCTTAGGATAAATGACTCCAAGAGGCCGACTATCACCCCAGCAGCCACGCCTATTAATAGGCCCTCGAAAGTTTTCCCGTCACCCAAGAGCCTCCTCCCATCAATAAAGCTTTTACCGAAATCTACTGGGTGCCAGCGTTTCTTGAGGATCCTCCTAGAGGCTACAGGAGACGCATTCGCTACCATAGCGGGTAATATGGCGAGGAAGAAATCTAGCGGCCTATTCAAATCCAAGCGTACCCGCCCCCTGCGAGAGGTGCCACCTTGAATGCGACAATTGCTCTAAGGGGTTTTTCGAATTCCATAATACTAACGCCGGGTCTAAGTCTCCTAACCCTAGCAACGTGTGTGGCCCACGGCTTAATCCAGCGCCAGCCCCAAGGCACGCCTTCACCTCTAACTTGGCCTACAGCGATTACTGGTAAGTTAGAGGATCTCGCTAAGGCTGAAGCAAAGGCTAGAAGGCGCCCTCCCTCGATGTCGCCCTCGTAGTAGGAGTTTAACGTGTCTACGACTGGTGCTATGCCTCGGCTTAGGCAGTTGAACATAGCTTCGAGTAGGTTGTAGAGGTTTATAACATATATTCTCGAAGGGTCAGCTATGCTTCCCGGCTCGGTGGCTATATAGCAGTGGCGGAAGCCTAGACTCTCTAATGTTTCGATGAAGAGTCTTGCAAGAACAGTTTTACCGACCGAGGGCTCGCCGTAGTAAAATAAGAAGCCCCTCTTCTCTAGGATGTCTCTCACGATTCTTGGTATTCTAGTGGCTCCATCTAGCACCTATCCCTCTCCCCTCCCCAAAGGGCCTTGCCGCGTCAGCCCTACAATGCCGCCGTTAAGTCGGCCGTCTAGAAAAGCCTTCTAGGCCTCCTTCTTTCTACGAGACCCCTCCTTCTCACCTGTAGGTCGACCTGGTTGTCTATGAGGCTAGCCATGTTCCTTATTTCCTCGAAGTTGTTACTTAGAACCTCTTCGAGCTCTGGGAGAGGCTTATAGTATTTCTCCAGCGCCTCCTTGCCATCGCCTGTTACGCGGAGTTTCCGATACATGGTAGGCTCGGTTTCAATGAATCCCACGTAGAGAAGCGCCACTACATCGCTTTTTAGGGTTGGACTATAGGGTACTCCCCCAACGACGCTAAAGTCTTTATAGCCTAGATCCGCTCCAAGCTCTTGAACCCTATGCACAACGTGCTGCAAGGTCTTTTCATGGATGGGCCCTAGTTTATCGATGAGGTAGAGCAGGCTCATTTGCCGGGGGTTCTTGATCACTCTATCACGAGTCACAACTTGGACGGTTATTATCTTCAAGTCCTTAGAAGCTTTACCCTCCCCCTCACCGCCCCGTTCCTGCTTTTTCTTAGGCACCCACATCCACCCGCCTAAATAGCGTGGAAGGGAGATTTAAAACAATAAGAGAGCCCCGCTTAGCCGGAGCGCCTGGGGGGCTCTAATGCGTACTAGAAAAACCTTCGAAGCTATAGTAGCTTTACTGATAATAACCCTACTCAACATCGCGGCTCCCACGCAAGCATTAGCACAGCCTACTACCAGCCAAGGCTCAGAGAGAGCCTATAGTAGCGAGTCCGCTTGGGTCTACGTACCCGCCGTTACCGACCATAAGGGAGAGCTAGTCAACCTCTCCATAACACTTACATGGCCGGGTAACGGCACTGTTAGTGTGACCTCAAACGGTATAGTAGCCCCCTCGACATCCTACAGCTTGGCTACAGCAATCTGGACAGCTGCTCTATTACGAGGAATAGACCCGCTCTCCATTAATGCAAAAGTGGAAATCCACGCAGCCGGCGAAATAAGCGGGCCCAGCGCTTCAATAGCGGCCGCTATATTGACTTTTACAATGCTAATCCCTACATTTAATCTATCAATACTCCATAACTATGTCATAACAGGCGCCATAGTTCCGCAGGGCTTTAGCGGGCCGATAGGGGGAGCTAACATCAAATGCAGGGCAGCGGTTAATAAAAATTTATTCTTTATCCTGCCTTTAGCGAATTATAATAAATTATCTAGAGAATGCAAAGAAAACAAACGGGTGATGCCCCTCGCAACGATATTGGATACGCTAAGGCTTACGGGAGGGAACATGCAATACATAAACATTACAATAAGCAAATTTAACATAAATGCAAATATATCAAAAATATTTATAAAATATACAAACATAATGGTAAACAAAACACGTAACATAATATATACTACATTAAAAATAATTAAAAATAAAAAAATAAATATATCTAGTACAGTTAAGAATAAAATAATATTACTCATTAATAATTCAAATAAACTTATTAATAATTCAATAAATATAGAGGAAAACGCTCCATACAGTTCGGCTAGCCTAGCATTTACAGCACTCGCGGAAAGCTTGGGTGCATACTATACTCTCTATCTAGCACTGAACAAAAATAATATAGAAAAAATAGTTTATAATATAAGTAAATCTCTAATAAGATTTAAGGATGAGATATACAATCTCTCCAAGCATTCGAGATGCCTGGAGAGGATGGAGTTACTCTCCGTAGCGGCTGCCCGCATATCTGATGCCGAGTACAATCTTGAAGAGTTTAAGGCGCTCTATAGAATGAGGGCTGCCCAGCTAATTGATTTAGGCTACACCCTGGGTTTAGCCGAGGCCAGACTATATAGCATTGAGAATTGGATAGAAGCGGCTCGCCATTCGCCCTGCAGCCTAGTTCTACCACACAATTTTGATAGAGTAATAGGGGTCATAGTCAAATATTCGGCACTTAACGGTAACTATACGGTAAGCGTTCTGGAGGAGATGGGTTTAAACACCTCTGCAAGCCTTATCTCGGAAATGGTTAATCGAATGATGAAGGCTTGGGAAGAGAACGACACACTCCTAGCTTTAGGGTATGCTAGAGAAATACTCTCACTATCCACTAATGCATTGTTCTCAAGCATAATCTCTATAGAAAACCTTAGTAGTAGTGAGATACTCGAATACTACAAGAGCGGTGTCGCCCTCTATACATACACGTTAGCCCTCTTAGAGTTGAATGGCTTGAAGAGCCTTCTAGCCCCACTCTACTATGAGTATGCTAGGCTACTAGCGTCACTAGGCGACTATAACTCGTCTCTGAACATCTTGGCATCCGCTATAGCTGCAAACGAGGTGTTGCTACCTATAATAGCTAGGGCTCCCTCGCCATCGGCGGCCATGAGTAATGCAAGCCATGGACCTGGGCCTGGCGGAGTAGTTACGAGACCCTCCCCCGAAGAGGGGGGAGGCAGGGCTTCCCCGCTAGCAACTACTATAGTAGTGGCAACCGTGCTCATAATTGGATTCTCCATCGGGTTTTCAATAGCCCTGCATTACGCTGTTAGGAGAGTGCTACCCTATAGGGCGCATCAGCTATGATATCCGCCTAGAGTCATTTCATGTAGTCTAGGAGGGAGCGGCTCCTACCCCCTCTCCTGGAACCTTCATAGTCGCGCGAGGCTATCCTCTCAACTTCGCTTCGGATGGGCCCTCTAAAATCTTCCTCGAGGACCCGCCTAATTTGCGGGTTATATAGAGCTGCTGCTGGATGATATGTGGGTATGACTACTACCTTCATATTAACACCTTTGAGGACTCCTTCCACCCTAACACCGTGCTCAGCGCTCAAGCCGCGCCAGCGCCTGCCTAGGAGTGAGTATATGGTTTTACCCGCGTGTCTTCCAAGTGTAATTATTAATTTAGGTTCAATTATCCTTATTTGTTCGATCAAGTAGGGTAGACATGACTCTATCTCTTCTGGGGTAGGATCCCTATTGCCCGGAGGCCGGCATTTAACAACGTTTGTTATGTAAACGTCCTCCCTTCTAACACCTATACTTGCTAGTAGAGCATCGAGTATACGGCCTGCAGAGCCGACGAAGGGCCTCCCCGTTTCATCCTCCCGCCTTCCAGGAGCCTCACCTATAAACATTATGTCCGCGCTGATAGGCCCTTCACCGGGTACGGGGTTCTTCCTTGTACGATGTAGAGGACAGCGCTTACATTGTAGAATGCTCTCCACTATCTTCTTATATCTGAGCGCCTTCTCACTGTCTCGGCTTGTTTCGTGAGTCGTATCCAAGCCTCCATACCCCCCTTGAGGATAACAGGTAGTTCGCTATAAAACCTAGGATGATACCGTAAAATTGCGCTTCAACAGGATCTATGCCTAGATAGCTTGATAGAAGGTACATGGTCGCGAAGGTAGTCACAATACTGGCTGCGCTAGCCCCGTGATAGGCTATTATCCTCTTCCACCAAGCCCCTCGAAAACCCGCCTCAAAGGTCCATACCTCGTTTAATAGGAAGTTCCATAGGAGGCCTGCTTCAATCCCTGCTATGCTCGATATTGCCTTGTGTATCCCTAGCATCTTTAGTAACACATACATTACCGCTAGGTTGACTATGGTCCCCGATGCTCCAACAGTTCCAAATTTAATGAATTTAGATAGTTTAATTAAATGTATTAAATAATCTACTATCTCTTTTATACCTAACTTACTCCTACCAGCAGCTCTAGGATAGAAGGTGTATGGAACCTCGGATACCTTAGCGTCACCTGCACGGGCTAGTATCTCGAGGAGTATCTTATATCCTCGAGGCCTCAACTCATCAATGTACCTCTGTATGAACTCCCGTTTAACCAAGAAGAAGCCTGACATCGGGTCACTAGTTTTCTGGGCCTCCTTAACTAAGAGTTTTGCCAGGACTGCAGCTGTCTTGCTTATCAGTAGCCTTGTATAGCTCCAGTTGCTCACCCCACCTCCTTTTGCGTAGCGCGATGCAACCACTATGTCGGCATTACTCGCGTCGGCCTCTCTCAGTAGGCTCGGTATATACTTAGGGTGATGCTGCAGATCCGCGTCCATTACAACTATGTATTTGGATTTCGCGAGCTTCATGCCATCTATTATAGCTGAAGCTAAACCCCTCTTACTCGTCCTCCTATAGAGTTTAACCCGTGGGTTCCTCTTCGAATACTCCTCAACTATGCGCCACGTACCGTCAGGCGAGTTGTCGTCGACCACAATGATCTCATAGTCTATGCCGTGTTGCTCCATGACTTTGGATATCTCCTCTAGCGTTCTCTCTATAACTTCTGCCTCATTATATGTAGGGATTATGATAGATACTGTGGATCCTACACCTTCAGAGCGCATATAATGCCCTCCTCGCTTCATCGGGGAGGTCTTCCTCGTCAATAACATCGTACGTTATAGGCGCCACTTTAACCTTCGGCCCCACCACGATATACCTCTCGGGATCCGACTCTTCTCTACTCTTCAGCACCCTAACCTTCACGTACCATCCATCCCTTCTCCGGACGTAGACGTACTTACCGTGCTTACCTCCCACTACCTTCACCCCCGGAGAGCCCAGGAGAGAATTGAGGCTCTTTAAAACTACTCGCGTCGAACCATTTGAATTAAGAATTGGCGTCGGACCATTGACCCCCTCTCATCGAGTTTCTCGACCTATGTCGGCCTCCTCATCCGCCTCCACTCCTAGGTACTCAAAGGCTCTTATCCCCTCACCCTCCTACGGTTAAGGGGTGCCCTCATGCCTGAAGAAAGCTTGCCTGTGAGTAGTATCGTGAGGAGCTTTGCCTGGACTCATAGCCACATCAGGGGCTTAGGCCTCGATGAAAATGGGAGGGCGAAGAAGATAGCCGATGGCCTTGTCGGGCAGGAGGAGGCCCGAGAGGCGGCCGGCATCATAGTTGAACTCGTTAAGCGCGGCAAGTTCTCGGGTCGCGGGGTGCTCATAGTAGGGCCCCCTGGCACGGGTAAAACGGCCATAGCCATTGCCATGGCTAAAGAGTTGGGGGAGCACACGCCTTTCGTAGCGTTAAACGCCGCAGAGATCTATAGCCTAGAGAAGAAGAAAACCGAGGTCCTCATGCAAGCCATTAGGAGGGCCATAGGTGTCCGCGTAAGGGAGCGCCGAAGGGTCTATGAGGGAGTAGTCACTAAGCTGGAGCCGATAACCAGTGGCTACTACCTAGAGGGCGCTATAGTAAAGTTGGAGACCTCCGATGACGAGCGCGAACTCACCGTGGGACCCGAAATAGCCGAGCAACTACTGGCCCTCCGCATAAGGCCGGGCGACCACATATTGATAGACGCGGAAACAGGAGCCGTACAACTACTGGGCCGGGTTAAATCCAAGCTTAAGAGAAGATATGATATAGACTTTCTAGCGGTTGAGCAGATGCCTAGTGGCCCGATACTTAAGACTAGGGAGGTCGTACACGTATTCACCCTACACGACCTAGACATACGATTTGCAGGCTATGAAGCGAGGCTTAAGAGCTTCTTTGGTTTGTTCGCGTTTGAGCGTGAGATTACCGAGGACGCTAGAAAGCAGACAGACTCTTTTGTTAAGAAACTATTGGACGAGGGAAGGGGAGAGCTACTCCCCGGCGTTCTATTCATCGACGATGCCCATCTACTGGATCTAGAGGCGTTCTCATTCCTCACAAAAGCGATGGAGGCAGAGTTCTCTCCCATAATAGTACTAGCGACAAACCGTGGCATGACCAAGATTAGGGGGACGGATATCGAATCCCCCCATGGAATACCTCGTGATCTACTAGATAGGCTTCTAATAATAGTTACGAGGCCTTATACAGAGGAGGAGATACGCGCCATAATATCCATACGCGCGGAGGAGGAAGAGATACCACTAAGCGACGACGCACTAGAGGAGCTAACAAGAATAGGTGCATCCAAGAGCCTCAGATATGCCCTCCAGTTGCTCATACCAGCTCACATAATAGCCCTGCGACGAGGCTCCACTAAAGTAGGTGTCAACGACGTGCGCGAAGCTGAGAGACTGTTCTCCGATATTAAGAGAAGCATCGATCTAATAAACAAGTACGGGGAACTCATGTTAAGATAAATGAAGGAGCCCCTAAATTAAATACTCCCAGAATAATCTTTACTTCAGAGGAGATTAACAGAAAGCCTAATAAGCCTGGTAATCTGTTTTTGTGGCCGGAAACGAGCGGGCCCGTAGCTCAGCCTGGTAGAGCGGCGGGCTCTTAACCCGTAGGCCGGGTGGGCCGCCTGGCCGCGCGGGCGGAAGTCCCGGGTTCAAATCCCGGCGGGCCCGCCACACAAACATCAGGCAAAGGGCTCCTAAGCTCTTACCTCCCCTCAAGCCACTGTTAAACACCTAACGCTTCTCTCGCACTTAATAAGACTCCTTGGCCCGCCTCTCTGCCAGACGGGAGTAAGACTTGGAGTCGGAGGCCTGTAGAAGAGCAGAGAAGTATATTAATGGTTTAAAAGATGTAATAGCCGATGCAGGCGACCTCGTGAATAAGCTGAACTCGATGGGATTAAATGGTAGAGAACTACTAGATGCTATTAAGAGATATTCGAGTGACGCCGAGTATTATCTTCAAAAAGGGGACTGCGAAACCGCCTTAACTGCTATCTCGTATGCAGAGGGCTTACTGGACTCCCTAAATTACCTGGGGATAGCTAAGATAGAATGGAAACCAGCCCGAGCCGAGAGGAAGGTTCTGATAGCTGGAACCTTTGATATACTTCATCCGGGTCACATAGAGTTTATCCGGTACGCCTCGACACTCGGTAGACTCTATGTAATCATAGCGAGAGACGCCAATGCCGCTAAAAACAAAGGTAGACCCATAGTATTCGATGAAGCCTCTAGGTTAAAGATAATGTCGTCAATAAGATACGTCTATAAGGCCGTATTAGGCGATAAAGAGGATTACTTCAAGCCTATAGAAGAAATTAAGCCCGACATAATAGTTCTAGGGCCGGATCAACCCTTCAAAGAGGAAGAGCTCGCTCAAGAACTAGAGAAAAGGCTTGGATATAAGCCCGAGGTTAAGAGGTTCTCATCGAAACTCGAATTTAACCATGGGCTTAAGGGAACAAGTGATGTATTAAAGAGAATATGTAATAATATATGTCCATATTTAACCCGTCAATAGCTTTGGGCACGCATGATATGTTAGCTCCTCGCTAGGATCAACTAGCTTCTTAGCGGCCTTACTAATTCTATCGGCTATCAAAAGTGGCTCGGGAAGCCTTCCCTTCAAGTATTTCACAACTATTCGGTAGGCAGTCTCCAGGTCAACTAGATGACCGGGCGACACATATATTGTTGACCCCGTCGGCGTCCTAATTATCTTCGCTACTACCTCCCCATCCTTTACTACGCTATCGCCTATTATCCTACCTACCAATTTTTTCTTCGCGATCCCAATACTAGGAGCGTTAACCGCTATACCTACATGGCTCGCTATGCCCAAGCGACGCGGGTGACTAACTCCATGCCCATCCACAAAGTATACATCCGGTTTCCACGCTTTCTTCGCATACAGCGATAGAGGCCCTAGAACAATCATTTCCCTAAAGGCTAGTAGACCCGGTATGTATGGAATACAGACCCTCCTTACGGCGATAATGCAATCCGCTATCCTATGGTTAGTAGAGTCATAAGCGACCGCCACTCCATAGGCGTATTCTCTATTGGAAGCTCTCTTATATGCAACATCGAGCCCAACAATTATTTTCTCTTCAGAGGGTGATATAACGGGCTTCAGGCTAAGTAATCTACTACTCATTAGCTTTTGCGCGTTCATAGCCTTTGAGGCGTCAAAGTTTACTTTGCAGTTCTTGTATTTCAAGCCCCTACTACCCTTAACTTAACTGTTCTCTCACTAATACCCTCACGCGTGACCCTCACTATATCTATAGCGTCCCCCGAACCAGCGTCGCGACTTATAGCAGCCTTCATAGCATTCTCCACGAGCTTCTCTGCCTCGTCTAGGCTTAGGTCGGGCTTATAACTACTCTCGATGACACCGAGTGCTATGGTAGCACCGCTACCCGCAGCGGCGTAATCCTCCTCTGTAAGAGCACCTACGGGGTCGAGGACGTATATTTTAGGTTTGCCATCGAGGTCGATACCGCCTACCAGCGCCTCCACATAGAGGGGCATTACCCTATAGGAGTATAGGAGGTTTGAAAACAGCTTAGCAACCGCCTGAAGCGACATAGGCCTTTCAGAGGATATTTCGTAATACCTAACTTCTACGTCAAGTATCCTCATAATACCACTCATATCGCCGTATAAGCCTGTGATCGCAATAGCTATCCTATCACTTATTTTATATATCTTTTTAATATTCTTACTCACTATGAAACCACCGTAACTCATCCTTCTATCGGCGGCTAGAACAACTCCGTCCTTTACCCTGACAGCGACCGCTGTAGCACCGAATGGAGTAGCCACTTCCTAGCACCCACTCGACACAGCAGCTCCCGCGGGTCTAAGTGCCTTGTGCCTAGAACGATATCTATCTTAATCTAAAAATAAAATAGTGATACCCTTCCGACCTGCTCTCCCCCCCTGAGAGTAGCAGAGGTTCCAGAGTGCTCCATAACGTCGATTCAAGCGAATTAGCCGCCTGGAGAAAGGGTGGAATGACCGTGCTCCATAGGTGTCCCTACTGCGGCTCTGAAAGACTAGTATGGGATCACGACAGGGGCTATATTGTATGCGCCTCATGCGGAGCTATAATAGAGGAGCTTATAGAAGACGATGCAATGAGCGATGAAGTAAGCGTCTTACCAGTCTATAGGACTGTTCTAGTCCGAAGCACGAGAAGAAGCACTGTAAGCGCGGGGAAAACTGTTGAATGCATGCAACAATCTCTAACAATCAAAACTAATCATAAAGAAGACATAAAAATTTATGAATATGAAATTTCAGATATATTAAAAATTATAAATAAAAACTATAAAATCTCGAACTCTTCTGTAGCTAAAGCTATAGCATACTACATCGTAGCCACTCTTCTAGGCTATAGCAAGCGCTCAGCTCTAGAATTTGCATCAAATAAATCAAATATATCAAGATCTTATTTGATAAAAATCTTAAGGTCTCTTCAGCGTGAGGTTAGAGAGACCACGGAAGCCCTGGGTGAGCTAATTGCACGAGAGAACAGAGAACGTCTCAGAAAGCGGCTGGAATCCCTCCGCGATTGCAAAGAAGCTGCACGTCCCAACCTACGATGAGATTTTAGAGAAAATAAAAAGCAGATACCCGAGAAGATCTCGATACAAGAGCCTTCTAGAAGCCGAAATAGCTAGGTTGCAGACTACGTTTAATATATTAATCTCTAAGACAGATTTTATTAAAAGCTTAGTATCCCTTCTCGATTCCCTTCACCCATTCTTCTGGAGCTTAATAGAAATAGAATTCAATAAAAATGAAATTAAAAAATCAATTAAATGCATTGCGAAAGCTAGAAAACTTGCCAGTAGCTTCTGGGAGAAATATAGGTACCTCCTCATGGGTGCTGATGACCCAAAGGAGCTTCGTATCCTAGCATCAGAGGGGCGGGGGCGAATGCTCTCACAGATTAAGAGGTGTCGAAAGTCCCTAATAACTTTACGAAGCTTAGTGGTTTTCCTATCAAAACTCCCAGCAATAGATCCTTCTCTCAAGACCATAATAGTCGCAGGAGCCCCAAGTACCGGTAAGTCAACATTTGTAGCCTCCGCGTCGAGGGCAAGACCTAAAATATCGCCGTACCCCTTCACAACTAAGACTATACATGTTGGACATGTAGACATAGCTAATACTAAGATACAGCTCATAGACACGCCTGGGATCCTCGATAGACCCCCAGAAAGGATGAATACCATCGAAAGAAAAGCCGTCGCGGCATTCAATAATATAGATGGTGTTATATTGCTAATGATAGACGTCTCTGACGCTCCGGCTATTGAAGTAGAGAACCAGTTCAGAATATTAGAAACGTTAAACTTATTAAATAAAAAAGATATATATCTATTTATTAATAAAATTGATATATCTAATAAAAGTAACTTAGAAAAAGCGAGATCAATAGCATATGAGTTATACGAGAATAAGAAAGTTAAAAGAGTGTTTGAGGGCGTAGCTTTGGACAGAGACCTCGTGAGAAGAGTAATACTGTCTATATCCGAGGACGAGGGATGGATAAAGGCTTAATTCGAGCCTTAAAGGGCTTATCGCGACCTCCCTCGAGAATCTCGTATTCAAAGCTTGAATGCATTATCCTCAATAGATCCAACACCGTTAGCGCATGAAGTGTAAGCTTGGCCCCCCATATTACAGACTCCCTATCCGCTAAGGCCAGGTATACAAGTATCATGTCAGACATATGCCTATCTAGGGGGGCTCCAGTAGATAGATCTTCTATGAGCTTCCTTGCAGCCTCCTGGCCTACTAGTTCGGCTCTTTTACCTCTAGCTCCTAAGGCATCAGCCCCCATAACGGTCTTAGAGTAGAACGCTGCCACTAAGACGCCACTACCTGGCCCTAAATGTGGGTCGCGTCCCTTGTCGTAGGACTCTATATGGATCTCCGGCTCTATATGCTTGAGTATATCGTGTTTCTTAATAAGGGATACCGCGGCGCTTGCTTGACGTTCAGCAACGTGCCTCGGAAGCCTTACTGCATGGGACTTAACTAGTACGCCCTCGAGTTCACCCCTCTCCACGTAATTACGCGCCTTAAAGATGCGCGGAGGATCAGGTACCTTAACCTCAACTATGCCTCCTCCTCGAGGATAGTGGCCCCTCCTCAAAACGCTCAACTCGACTTCATAGCCTAGCTGCCTTAAATGCCACAGCAGGACGTGCTTCACGTAATCTATAGTTGGGGCCATGGGAACGTCGGTGCCCCCCCGGATCACTACCTCGGAGGGCTTATCGACGAATGCTAAAACGGGGAGTAGAGCTTGAAGAACCAATGAGATGCTGCCAGCAGTCCCCACGTTAAACTCATAGCGCCCCCCTCGAAGGGTTCTCGGCTCAAAGTAGAGCTCCATACTCCCAACAGTAGCCCCTAGAACTCTAGCATTTGAAAGCGCCGCAATGGCTTTGACTGCAGTCAAGTGCTGCGGTCTAAGGCCGGGGTTTTTCCTCTTAGCCCTAATATTATATATTCTTATCGGCGTACCTATAATTGCGGATAGAGCCACGGCCGTCCGAAGTATTTGCCCTCCTCCCTCGCCCATGGAGCCATCTATAGTGACGATGCCTGTCAACATCAACCACCACTGGCCAACCTACGTAAACGCTCCACGAATCCTATACGGGAGAGATATTCCTGGACAACACCCGGTACACATTTTTTCCATTCCTCTACTCCTTTTAAGACTAAATCTCTAATCCTCGTTCCACTGCAGTAGTCCCTGTTCACTATAGGAGGCTTGAGCGCAGCAAGCCCCATATCCTCGAATAAGATTCTCACGAGCTCATTGCCCGATACGACGCCATCGAATCTTGGGAGCAGCATCTTTAGATATTGTACCCAAACCTTATTCATAGCTATGTCCATAACCGGTACTATGAGAATGCGACTCCTATAGTCATCACCAAATATGCTCCTTAACGCTATATCAAGCATTTCAAATCTCTCACCGGCCGTAAGAGGGTTCTTTAAAGTGAAACTCTCTTGTGCGGATCCTATAACCACTATCACTTCATCAGCGTTATCGAGTGCATACTGGATTGTGTGCAAGTGCCCTTGATGAAGAGGCTGGAAACGCCCGGGAACCACCAGCCTCTTGAACCTTCCCATCCGCCCAGCACCTCCCTGGGAGGGGGGAGTGGTACTAGAGAGCATTATGAACCTTAGAATCAGGGCTAGCGAAAAGGCTAAGATCCTAGCCAGCAAGTATGGATACCTACCCTATATGGTAGAACGCTACATAGAAATTCTGGGGCTAGAAGGTGCTATAGAGCTCCTAGAAGCTAATGAGCACCCCCTACCCGATACTATAAGATGCAACGACTATCTAACCAGCTGTAATGCCTTAATTGAATCACTCGAGTCTAAGGGCTTTAGTGTAAAGCCCCTACACCTCGCCCCCCATGGCTTAGTGGTGGAGAGGAAGCCCATATCGCTTGGGGCAACGCTTGAATACCTACAGGGGTATTACTACATCCAAGATCCTGGTAGTATGCTAGTCGCATATGAACTGGAACCAAAGCCCGGCGATACAATACTTGATATGGCGGCTGCTCCTGGGGGTAAGGCAACGCAAATCCTTCAGTTGAGCATGGATAGAGCTTTACTAGTAGCTGTAGATGTGTCCAGGAATAGGATTAGGGCACTTAGAAGCCACCTAAACAGAATGAGATTTAAAAATTATATAATAATAAGAGGTGACTCGAGAAAAATTAATTTTAAATATAAATTCTATAAAATATTGTTAGATGCCCCTTCTACCGGCGAGGGGATAATAAGAAAGGATCCCTCGAGGAAGAGGAGTCGCACTTACGATGACGTAATGGTTGTTGCCACGCTACAGTATCAACTCCTAGAAGCTGGTCTACGTTACCTAGCAGATGGGGGAACGCTGGTATACTCAGCCTGTACCTTAGCCCCGGAGGAGGGGGAGGCTGTGATAGCCGAAATACTAAACAAATATAATAATATTAGAATAGAAAAACTAAACATACCCCACCAACCGGGGATAACCGAGTATTTCAAAATACGATTCCCAGAGGAGGTAAGAAACTGTGGACGACTATACCCCCACATACATGGTACGGAGGGGTTTTTCATATGCAAACTAGTAAAACAAAAATAAGAAAACCTCTAGAAAACGAATTAAAAATAATTAAAAAATTTTTATATAAAACAAGATTACACGGTATAATAAATCTAAATGCGATATTTATACTCGATATCGAAGGCGCTATATATTATGACTGTTTTGAAATAAATGAAGATATTTATAAAATACTTAATAGCATTAATAGAACACCCTACAGTTTAGGGTTCTATATTGGATCTATAGACCCTGAAAGGGGTTTCAAGCCCAGCTTGCCCCTAGCGTTTAGAGCATGCAGACTATGTCGTGTGGGGGCTATTCCATGCTACATTCTACCTGAGAGGCAAGCCCTTCGCTTTACGTATGGCCGCTGTTTAAAATCTCCGCACCTCGGCGGGGACGCGAGTATGTCCTCGAATAGCAATATAGCCCCCGTACTCTCGGAGGAGGGTTATTGCTTAGGGTGGGGGCACACGAGACTTCGCGCTAGCGTTAAGTACCTCTGCCCCCTGGTCGACTTGGGGTGGTACTTAAGGAGGGGGGGATGAATAGTGAGCGCCGCAGGAGAAAAAGGGGTAGCACTCGCGCTTATCCGCTACAAAATATACGCTGTCGATGAAGGGGAGGAAGTACTAGTTGATACAACTGAGAAGGAGGAAGCAGAGAAGCACGGATTAAAGATACGCTCAGGGGGCCCCCGACTCGTAATAGTGGGGAGATCTAGGCTTATAGATGCGGTAGAGGAGGCACTAAGGGATATGAAGGAGGGCGAGGAAAGAGAGTTTGTGGCCCCTCCTGAAAAAGCGTATGGCCTCCGAGATGAATCAAAGATAATCAGGATCCCCGTAAAGCAGCTCAGGCGATACGGGATCCAACCCGTTGTAGGCAGAGAGATAGAGGTTGGAGGCAATCGGGGGCGTATAATCAGGCTTACAGAGCGTTTTGCATACATAGACTTCAACCACCCTTTAGCCGGTAAAAAACTTAAAATATGGATAAAACTAGAAAAGATCCTACGGGATCCCACTGAGAAAGCGTACCATCTAGTCGAGCGCTGGCTGGGCGTTAAGCCTGTAGAAGTTAAATTCGACGAAGAAAAGGGCTCTCTAGAGATAGATATCCCTCCGGAGGCATTGTCTCAAAGAGACTTAGAATCAAAACTTACTTTACTACTAAGAGATTTAACTGATACAATACCGGAAGCCAAAGAAATAATTTATAAATTTAGATTTAAGATTAGTGAGGCGAAGGATACCAAAGAGGAGGCTAGTAAAACAAACGCTACAGCCACGGGGGAGGAGGGAGGAAAGAGTGAAGAGGAATCCCCTAAAACCCGCTAACACATAAAGTTCTAAGCCACACCCGTTACCTTGACAAGCCTCTTGGCAGCCTCCTCGGTAAGGCCTCTTTCACCCAAGATGGTATAGCGCTCGGGTCTTATGGAGGCGGCCATGGTTAGAGCTTTTATCACCACGTCCCTATCAAGGCCTAACTCCTCAGCTGCCGTGGGGAGCCCCACTCTCTCTAGGAGCCTCTTGATGAGCTTCCAGTTCATTCCGTGAAGGTATGACATCATTATTGTGCCCAGCCCCACGAGCTCGCCATGCAAAGGGGGGTTCTTGACGATCATTGTCACGGCATGCGCAAATAAGTGCTCTGAGCCACTCGCCGGTCTTGTGCTCCCCGCAATGCACATGGCAACACCACTACTAACCAGTGCCTCCAACAGGATCCTGAGCCCCTCCTCCGTGCCAGCAGCTATCTCATCGACGTGCTTTGTAACATGTCTCGCGGACATCAAAGCCAAGCTTGCAGCGTAACCCCCGTAATATTCACCCTTAAGCCTGTGAGCTAGCCTCCAATCCCTCACGGCCGTGTATTTGCCTATTACATCACCGAAGCCTGCTCTGTTGAAGCGTTGTGGTGCCTCCGCTATTATGTCTGTGTCAATTAGTATCATGAGCGGAGCCTGAGCGAGCTTTGATATCGGCTTACCGAAGCCCTTAAGGCTAGCGAAGGGCGAGGTAATGCCGTCATGTGAGGCCACTGTGGGAACGCTTATGAAAGGCTTACCTATCTTCCTAGAAGAGTATTTCGCCACATCTATAGACTTGCCCCCGCCAAGACCTATGATTGCTACTACCTTATCGGCGATCTGCCTTATCTCGCGATATACCCGCTCGGCCTCATCTACTGTTGAGCTATCTATGATTACTCGAATAGGTTCTAATCCAATGTTCTCAACGCTTTCCTTTATCACAGGGTAATACAGTTTTCCAACTGTATGCCCAGTAACAACTACCACCTTACCCTCTTCCCTTGATCCTAAGAGCTCCTTCAGGTAGAGGCCCAGCCTGTCTATAACTCCGCGCCCGATGACTATTTTGCGAGGCAAATCTATTATATGGGGCTCCTTTAAGACGCCCATAGTCGTCCCTGAGTCACCCGCCAAGATCTCTCTTTCTAACCTCCCCCTGAAGCCAGGCTAAAAATCCTCCTACCTCGGGGAACCGGCGGGGAAGAAGGGTGGAGATAGCTCCTTGGATAACTAGGCTTCCAATGGTGAATGGAATAATGGATCCCCCTCTAAAGGCCGAATTACCTGGCAAAAACATATTCCATGGCACAACGACTGTCGGCCTAATAGTGAGGGATGCCGTTATCCTAGCCGCAGATAAGAGGGCTACCGCGGGGAACTTAATTGCCAGTAGAAGGGCTAAAAAAATATTAAAAATAACCGATTACGCTGCATTAACCATCTCGGGCCTCGTAGCCGATGCACAAGCTTTAGCTGACACTCTGAGAGAAAATGCGAGATATTACGAGATAGTAAATAATAAGCGCGTATCCATACGAGGTCTAGCGACACTCCTCTCAAACATATTATTCTCCTCGCGCTGGTACCCTTACATTGTACAGCTGATAGTGGGCGGTATAGACGATAGCCCCAGACTTTTCGTGCTCGATCTCTATGGTAGTATAACGGAGGAAAGAGACTACGCTTCCACGGGATCTGGTTCACCCATAGCTTTAGGAGTCTTAGAGGATAGGTACAGGGAAGACATGAACATAGAAGATGGTGTGAAAATAGCGTATGAGGCTGTGAAGGCGGCTATATCCAGAGACTCCGCCTCTGGAGATGGCGTAGATGTGGCGATAATAAGCAGGCGTGGATACGAGGAAAGACATATACCCCTCTAAAGCCACTCTGTCTCCCCGGGGCCCCAGATCCTGGGGCTCAGATTCTAGATCACACCCATGGTGACATGAGGCGATTGTGGTGAAGCAAAATTGCCGTCGGGTGAAATTGAAACACAGAGAAGCAAACAGCTTAGAACTAACCGCGTAGCATTAATCACTGAAATATATAATTATCTGAAGGAGGCCGATATAGCGGCCATAGAGTTCGAAGGCCCCGAGATAGCCGTCTACATTAGAAATCCAAAGTTTCTCCTCGAGGGGGAAGGCAAAGTAAAAGAGCTTGCCAAGAAGCTGAGGAAGAGAATAGTAGTGAGAACCGATCCCTCTGTTAGAAAATCTAGGAATGAAACAATAAAGTTTATAATAGAGCATGCACCTGAGGACGCCGGAATAAAACCGGATGAGATCCTATTCGACGAGATATTAGGCGAGGTAAGAGTCATCGCTGATAAGCCCGGTAAGCTCATGGGGAAAGGTAAATGGTTTGCCAACCTAGTTCTCGCACAGACGGGCTGGCGTCTTGTGGCAATACGGAGACCCCCGCCTCCACTATCGTCTGAGCCTGTAGTGTCCGTTATGGAGCATGCTGTGCGCATGGCCTCTGAGAGGAGGAAAGCCTTACGCAATATAGGAGAAAGACTATTCAGAGAAACGATTAAAGGTACCAGGATAGTGCGTGTAACAGGGCTAGGCTCCTTTGGAGAGGTGGGCAGAAGCGCTATCCTAGTTGATACGGGGGAGTCGAGGATTCTACTGGATGCGGGCGCCTCCCCCGACGGTGTAGGACCCGAGGCCGTGCCGTTTTTCGATGCGCCAGAGTTCCGCCTGGAGGACCTAGACGCAATAATCATATCTCACGCGCACATAGACCACGTAGGCATGCTCCCCCTCCTCTACAAGTACGGGTATCGAGGTCCAACCTTTATGACTCCTCCTACGAGGGACATAGCAGTCCTGGTCCTGAAGGATTTCATAAAAGTAGCTAGGAGGGAAGGACGCGAGCCTCCATATTCAGAGCAGGATATAGACCTAATGCTCCAGCATACTATAACCGTTAATTATGGAGTGGTAACAGACGCCTCTCCAGATGTTAAACTGACCTTTGTCAATGCAGGGCACATACTCGGTTCAGCGATGGTGCATCTACATATAGGCCAGGGTTTACACAATATACTCTACACGGGTGATATCAAGTATTACATGGTGAAGGGATCTAAAGCACACAGACTATTTATGCCGGCCACAACGCTGTTTCAGAGAGTAGAGACCCTCATAATGGAATCAACCTACGGAGCGACCGAGCAGCAGCCTAGAGAAGAGGCGGAGGCCCAACTGATAAATACCATAAATAAGGTTTACGAGAGAGGCGGGAAGATACTAATACCCTCCATGGCCGTGGGGCGAGCCCAAGAAATACTCTATGTCATACACACTGCGAGGGAGCAAGGTCTAATACCTAAGGAGATTCCAGTTTACGTCGATGGAATGATTTACGACGTAACTGCGATATACACCGCCTACCCCGAGCTTTTAGCTCCTCAGGTCAGGAACCTCATATTCAATGAGGGTGTTAACCCCTTCGTCGACGAGCATACGATTTACATACACGACCCCTCAAAGCGTGAGGAGGTAGTCACCGATAGAAGCCCCGCTATAATATTAGCTACTAGTGGAATGATGACTGGAGGACCCGTGATAGAATACTTCAAGGAACTAGCAGGCGATGAAAAGAACGCCCTGGTCTTTGTTAGCTATAGTGCTCCAGGCACGTTAGCCCGCCGTATAAAGGATGGAGAAAGGGAGTTCTCATTCGAGGAAGACGGTAAGATAAGGCTAATTAAAGTGAAAATGGAGGTCGAGAGCATAGAGGGCTTCAGCGGTCATGCCAGTAGGAGTGAGTTGCACTTATTCCTCAAGTATCTAACTCCAAAACCGCGTACGATAATTCTTAACCACGGCGAGCCCAACGCCCTCTCGAGCCTAGCTAAGTCTATAGCTCGTTCATGGCAGAAACTGCGATTCACTGCCCCACCAGAGGTGGTTGTACCTGAGAACCTGGAAACTATTAGGGTGCACCCCCGCCAAATATCTCTCCACGTAGCCCCGTGCGCTAAGGATTCACGCCACTAGGAGGAAACTCGGAGCTTATGGGGGCTACCCTCTATAGGTGGAAGGAGGTTCGCCTCGATAGCCGCGATAAGTAGCTTATTAAAGCCATAGTCGTTTATTTGATGTACTCACATATTCTCCAGAGTTCATCGCCGGGTCTCTGAGTGATCCTTACCGCTAACCCACGCGCTCTCTCTTGCAGTTTAGCCTTTAGCTCTTCCGAGGATAGGGCAGCGCGGCCCACCGCCACGGGTGCTCTCGATTCCTCGTCAAGAACTACTACAATAGAACCTTCATTAAACTCTCCCCTTACCCCCGTTATCCCAGGTATCATCAGGTTTGCCCCCCGAGCTATTGCTCGTGTAGCACCCCTATCTACTGTGATGTTGGGATACATGTTAACTAACTCTCTGCGTTTGTTGATGAGGGCGCAGAGGAGAGGCTCTGCGCTCGCAGGCTCGTCCCCTCTAAGCACGAAGACCGGATCCCCATCCAGAATTAGTACTACGTATTCTCGTTTATTTGACAGAATCACCGCCTTCTCTACCAGACTATGCTTGCCCGCTATGGTTCCGAATACCTTTACCTCCGAAAACAGTTTTTTACGCTCCTTCTTTGAGAGCGGGTACCTATTTTTCACCCTGAAACCCTTCTCCATGCCACCTATCATCCACTATTCAGAGCCCCCCTCTTAAGATTCTTAAACTCTTCTAATCCACCCACCCGAAGGGCATGCAAAGCGCCGGTGAAGAGCCGTGTCGGGCGATACATTTAAGATCCTCGCCGACTACCTAGAGACGCAGGTGCTCGTAAGACTAAAGGGAGGCAGAACGATCAAGGGTATACTTAAGAGCTACGATCAGCACCTGAACCTAATACTGGCCGACGCAGAGGAGGTAGACTCTAAAAGCGGTTCGACGAGGCCATTAGGACTACTTATGGTCCGCGGGGACAACGTTGTACTAATAAGCCCTGCGCCTCAGGGCTAGAGGGGGTTAGTCTATGGGCAAGGGCACACCCTCATTCGGTAAGCACGGTAGAAGTAAAACGCACATAGTTTGTAGGAGATGCGGTAGGAGAGCATTCAACGTAGCGAAAGGTTACTGCGCTGCCTGTGGCTTCGGTAGAAGCAGGAGAATCAGACGTTATTCTTGGCAGACAAAGAAGGTTAACAGGGTTAGAATAGTCTAGCCTTGGGGTCCTCTGCCATGATGCTATCACCCAGCTCTTGGCCCTATAAGGAGAGGAGGAGGAAGCTTCAAGACGTCGTTAATGCTGACGAATCGAGCCTAATAGTTATCACGGGCAAGGGCAATATAACATATTTGACGGGCATAAGAGAGCCTTCGGGACTCCTTGTGATATCGGATAAGTGCGGCGACACAATTATATCCTCTATCTTAGACTATCACCGTCTACAGCAGCTAGCACCTCCTGAATTAGACGTGGTTGCACTCGGCCGCAAAGGTGAGGAAGGCATTAAAACAAACATTGTACCCAAACTCTTCTCCGGCGAAACCTCCAGCTATATAAAATCATTAGTTGAAACATGTAATATTAAACAAATCTATTCCGATATATCCATACAAACGATAGAATCACATAATAGAATATTTAAAAATATTAATATTAAAACAGATGATATAACCAAACATATATATAAAATACGTTCAATAAAAGATTCTTGGGAATTAGAAAGGATCGCAGAAGCAGTGAATATAGCAGAGGAAGCACTGAGAAGAGCCATAAATAGCCTCGACGACAAATCGAGCGAGGCGAGTATAGCTGGGATAATACACTTAACCATGCTTGAAAGAGGAGCCTGGAGTGAGGCGTTTCCTTCGATAGTGGCCTTCCATGAAAACACCGCCTTTCCTCACCATACGCCCACGCTGAGACAGCTAGGAGAGGGCGGTCCTGTGCTCATAGACTTAGGGGCGGTTTATCAAGGATATCACAGTGATATGACTAGAACGTTTTGGAGGGGGCAGCCATCTACTGATTTTAAGAGGAACCTAGAGGCCGTCATTGAAGCGCAAAACGCCGCTCTAGACGTGATAGAACCTGGGATAGAGGCTTCTCAAGCGGATAGAGCTGCTCGTGCGGTTCTGGAAAAGATGGGGCTATCACACTATTTCATCCACGGCCTAGGCCATGGCGTTGGAGTGGAGATTCATGAACCCCCCTTCCTTAGGCCTGGTAGCAAGGAAGTCCTCAATGAAGGTATGGTGGTCACGATAGAGCCAGGCATTTACATGCCGGGCCTTTACGGGATAAGGGTTGAAGACATGATCGTCGTAACTCAGAGAGGCTCAAGGATACTGACAAAATTCTCCAGAATAATAGATATATAACATTAAAAAGTATTATGGTTTACGCGACATTACTAGAAAGAGTCTCTCAAGTTTCCGAGAGGTCATTAAGAATATTCTAATTGAAAAGCTGCACTGTGAACTGGCTCCTGGAAACCATCATACCCACCTGCTCGAAGTTCATGAACTACTCTTTCAAGTCTTAACGCATCCGGATAAGCGGAAAAGGATCCCCCGTTCCCGGGTTGCAGAGGCGGGCGGGATGTCTGCCGCTCTGAGCCCGAGCATGGCTATGAGGAATAACGGGTCTAAGCTACCGCCCGCCCTGGAGCAATGAC